>Ga0163162_10002689_pt1 | contig 16854 bp, 14 predicted proteins | sample S55metaG_FD_115310 | JGI IMG/M metagenome (GOLD analysis project Ga0163162, IMG submission 115310) | Switchgrass rhizosphere microbial communities from Kellogg Biological Station, Michigan, USA - S5-5 metaG | ecosystem: Host-associated > Plants > Roots > Rhizosphere > Soil | place: USA...
GAAACGTACAGCAACTCCTCAGCGGACGTCCGCGATCGACGCGTCCACCAGCTCCGCGAGCTCGTCGATCGACCGGTTCAGGTGCGAAAAGAAGCCACCTAACGTCATGGCGGCCAGAAAGACCAGTACGCCCAGGCCTCCTATCATCAGCGACTCGAGCCACCCGCCGGTGGCACCCCACGCAGCTCCCGAGAGAAACGCTGTGCCTACCAAGATGAGCAGGCATAGCATGGCGACAAGCGCCGCCTTGTGCAGCTGAAGGGTGCCGCTGAGTCGGGTGCCGCTCGCCCTGGGTTGGATAGAACCGTGAATGCGTGGGCAAAATGAGCTGCGTTGCCCATCAGCACGCGCGATGTCGAACAACGTGCCGTCGAACTGTCCAACGAATGGCCGATCCGATTCCGAGAAGCCGAACGTCCACTTCACGGCGATTGCGTTTCGGAGTCGTGCCTGCACCTGGTGCGGAGCGAGCGTGGTCTCGATGGTGAAGCGGCAAAGAGGGAACGGACGCATAGAGGCACTCCTTCATTCCCGCGGAGAGAGCATCAGCCACCGGATGCACGGCGCAGCATGACGTCGGCGACCGTCTTGCCCGACGCATCGCGGCGGAGATAGCGCACCAGCGGACCGAGAGCGCTCGTGGCGCAGGCTTCGTAGGCCGCGAGCCGGACTCGCGGTGACAGGACGTAGGTCGCCGCCGGTTGCGTACTCGCCGACGCGTCAGGATTATCGCCGCCTAACGTGTCGGTGCCCGGCGGAGGCAGCAGCTCGAGCGTAACCGTCGCCCCGTCACGCCGAGTCCGGACCGTGTCACCGGACCGCCCGATCTCGATCGTCTCGATGAGACGCTGGACCTTGAGCGTCCGGTTATCCGGCCCGGGCGGGCCGATCAGCGCGACCACTCGCCCAACACCTGACGCCACCCGGTCCGAAACCCAGAGCCCCTGGGCAGGTGCGGCCGTGGCCGGGCGGAGTGAGTCGCTAGCGCATTGAGCCAGGTCGCCGGTCGCAGCCGACACGGCCGGCACTCGTGCGTCGCCCGCGTGCCGGTCGCGGCAGGCGACGAGCGCCGGCACCCCACATGTCGCCGCCACGATTGCCGCTATTTTCGCTGGGAGCATCGCGCGTCCGAAGTGTGAACGCGCCCAAGATGGAGACGACGCGTCACCCGGCTGCATCCGGCTGCCGTTACGCGGCGGTAACGGGTGCCACTGGACGAGTTGCCGGGCCGGACGGCGACCCGTACTCTATCGACCATGAGCGAGCTCCACACTCTCGGCCGCGTGCACCTCGTTGCCGACGACGGTGCGGAGCTGCCTGGAGGCTCCCAGGCGAAGCGAGTGGCGCTGCTCGCGTATCTCGCCTTGGCGCGTGAGTCTCCCGTACGGCGCGACGCGCTGCTGGCGCTCTTCTGGCCCGAGCTCGCGGAACAGGACGCTCGTGGCGCGTTGCGGCAGGCGCTTTACTACCTGCGGCGTGTCGCCGGCGATGTCTTCACCACCTCGGGCGACGAGGTTTCGCTTCGCGACGGAGCGCTGCGGTGTGATGCCGTGGAGCTCGAGCAGGCCGTTCGAGCCGGTCGGTTCGAGGACGCCGTCGCGCTCTATCGCGGCGACTTCTTCGACGGCTTTCACGTCGATGACGTATCACCCGAGCTCGAGGAGTGGGTCTCGCGGACGCGGTCGCGGCTCAAGCGACGCGCGTCGGGAGCGGCGTGGTCGGCCGCGGACGCCGCCTCATCCGCCGGCGGGACTGAGCGCGCCATCGAGCTCGCGCGACGTGCGTGCGAGCTCGACGTCGATCAGGAGGCCGGGTGGCGTCGGCTCATGGCCCTGCAGGCCGAGACTGGCGATCGGGTCGGAGCGCTCCGCACGTATGAGGAGCTCACTACGCGCCTCGAGCGCGAGTTCGACACGAAGCCCGCATCCGAGACCGCCGCGCTCGCCGAGCGAATCAGGACAGCAGAGATCTCCGGCACCGCGATCGCGTCGACCCTGACCGGCGCGGGAGTACGTGGTGATCACGTGCCCCGCCAGGAACCCGAACGCGTGCTGGAGCAGCCCGCGAAGCGACGGCGGTGGGGCATTGCTCTGGTCGCGGGGATCGTCGGTTCCTTCGTGATCGCCGGTGCTATTGGCGCCTATACCTATATAAGGTTGTCGGACGCCAACCCGTCGCTCGTTGCAACGGGGTCGCTGGCTGCGAGGGATCGACTGGTCGTCGCGGATTTCAGCGATCTCGCGGGCGACAGTCTGCTCGCCGCCGGCATCACCGAGGCGTTCCGAGTGGACCTAAGTCAATCCCCGATCGTGCGGGTGCTCTCGGCGCGGCAGGTCGCCGGCGTGCTCGAACGGATGCAACGGCCGCGCGACACCCCGCTGAGTGAGGAGTTGGCGCGGGAGGTCGCCGCGCGGGAGGGCGCGAAGGCGATCGTCACAGGCAGCATCGCGAACGTCGCGGGCGCATTCAGCGTGAACGTGAAGCTCGTGAGCACGGAGCGCGGCGATGTGCTCGCCGCCTTTCGTGAGGCGGCAGCCGATTCGTCGCAGCTGCTTGCGGCGGTGGATCGCGTGAGCAAGCAGCTTCGCAACCGGATCGGTGAGTCGCTGCGCTCGGTCCGCTCGCTGCCGCCCCTCGCGCAGTACACTACCGGCTCGCTCGCCGCGCTCCGGAAGTACACGGAAGGCGTGCGGATCGGCCTCGCTGGGCGGCGATCGGATGCCATTCGCCTGCTCGAGGAAGCGGTGGCGATCGACACTGGATTCGCGACAGCCTACGTCGCGTTAGCCACGACCTATGGGGGAATCGCCGAGGCCGGGCGCTCCCAGGCCATGATTCAGCGGGCCATCGCGCACCAGCAGCGGCTGCCTTTTTCCGAGCGATCGTTTACGGTCGCCATCGACGCAGTCACCCGAGGTGAGATCGAGACGGCAATCGACGCGTACACGCGTCTCCTCGAGCGATACCCGGATGATTACCGGGCGCTCAACAACCTGGCCCTCATTTACAACGATCGTCGCCAGTTTGCGATCGCGGAGAGCTTGTTCACACGCGCCACGAGAGTGGACTCGACGATTCCGAACTTCTACTTCGGGATACACAGCGCGCAGGTGTTCCAGGGGAAGTTCCGCGAGTCACGCGCCACGCTCGATCTCATCACGCGGCGCTTTCCCGGCAATCCCATCCTGCTGAACGTCGAGATCCAGGATGCGGCCGCACAGCAGCATTGGGAGGAAGCGGAGCGTCAGGCGGAGACGACGATCGCCGCCGCGCAGGGCGACACGCTGGCGCTCATCGACCCGTACGAGGCCCTCGCGGGGATCACGATGACGCGGGGCCGCCTGGGTGAGGCCGAGCGCCTTTGGCGAACGCATCTCGCACTCAGCGCGGCGGCGCAGTCCCGCGGCCGTCACCTCTTTGGACTCGTGCAGCTGGCGAATCTGTATTTGCGTCACCGCGGTGATTCGACGCGCGCGCTGCGCCTTGTCGACTCGGCGCTCGCCGCCACGCCCCTCGACAGCGTGCTGCCCGGTGACCGACTGTACGACGACCTCGCCCGCTTCTACGCGACGGCAGGTCGCCTAACGCGCGCCCGCGAGCTGCTCGCCGCCGCCGAAGTGAACGACAGCGTGCTCGCGCGCTCGGCGGGTGCCGAGCGCACATGGGCGCGCGGCGTGCTCGCTCTGGCGGAGGGACGGGCGACGGTGGCCGAGTCCGAGCTTCGCAGGGCTGCCGACGCGCTCGTGTGTCCAATGTGCGCGCTGCCCGACCTCGCGCGCGCGTACGAGGCGACCGGCAAACCCGGCGCGGCGGTGACCGTATACGAGCGCTACCTGGCGACGCCGTGGCTCTGGCGCTACGAGGTGGATGCCCCGGAGCTGGGCTGGGCGATGAAGCGGCTCGCGGAGCTCTACGATGCGCGCGGGGAAACGGAGAAAGCAGCCGCGATGCGCGGGCGGCTGCTGCAGCTCTGGCGGCGTGCCGATCCAGAGCTGCAGCCGGTTCTCTCCCAGGTCCGCGCTCGGCTCACCAGCTGATCACTTCCTCGGCTTCGCGGTCGTTCCCGCCACGACGCTGACCGTGATCGCGGCGGAATCGTTCGCCTTATTCGGATCGGAGACGTTGCCTGTGACGGACGCGTTGTTCGTGACCGTCGTCTTGCCTTTGACGAGTACCGTGACCTGGATGTCGGCGACCTGGTTGTCACCGTTCAGCATGTCGCCTACCGACCAGGTGACCGTGCCAGTCTCACCACTCGGCGGCGCGGTGATCGTGCCCTTGTTCACGCGGGCTTTGACGAACGTCACACCGCTCGACAACACGTCGGTGACGACGACACTTGGTGCGGTCTGAGGCCCGAGGTTTCGGACGCGGATGGAGTAGGTCAGGAGCTCGCCCTGTTTGACGCTGGTCTTGTCGACGGTCTGGCTGACCATCAGGTCGGCGACGGGCGGACCCTGGCGCTCGAACGCACCGATGTCGCAGGCGTCGATCGCGTTAGGCATGGTCGCATCATCGACCGGACGGGCGGAACCGCGCTGGTCCGTGGATTCTCCGGGGCAGTAGCCGGCGTCCACAGCGCGGCCGCGCGCGATCAGTGCGTGCGTTTTCGTCGGGCCGCCGTTGTCGTTCAGCGCCTGCTCGATGACTTCGGTGAAGATTTGTGCTGTTGCAACCTTCACGTCCCCGGTCGCGGCAAACGGACAGCTATTTGTGGTGGTCAGGTTGTGACCGAGCGAGGCAATGCCATCACCGAAGCAGTCGTTGCCAAGAAAGCCCGTGTTTCCGGCAATGATCGAGTTGGACACGCTCGCTGAGCCGCCGAGCATGTTGATGCCTCCGTAATTGTTGTTGCTGCCACCGTTGCGCGTGACCGTGCTGCTCCGCAACTCCAGCGAGCCCCCATTCTTGATGCCGGCTACGCCCGCATCGCCGGTGGTCAGGTTTCCCGAAATCGTGCTTCGGACCACCGTCGCGGTCGCAGCGTTAATGTTGACGATGGCGCCGGCGTCGCTCGCTTTGTTATCCGAGATTGTGCTGCCCGTGACCGAGAGGCTTCCTCTGTTGAAGATGGCACCGCCCAAGCGCGCCTCGTTGCCGTAGATCGCGCTTCCGGTGATCGTTAGCCGGTCGTCATTGTAAATCGCCCCGCCTTCTTCATCGGATTTGTTTCCCGAGACCGTCGTATTGGTGAGCGTAACCGAGCCTTCGTCGACGAAAATGCCGCCGCCGACGCCGGTAGCGTGATTGCTAATAATCGCGCTATTCGAGATCGTGAGTCGTCCGATACTCATGCGTATGGCGCCGCCGTTGGAGCTTTCTCCGCCCGTCAGGGTGAGCCCTTTCAGGTCGACCTGCGCTTCAGCGATGACGAGCACGCCGCTTCCGCCCTGGGCATCCAGCGTGATCCGTCCCGCGCCGTCGATACTGAGGGCTATCCCCGGGATCAGGAGTTGACTGGTAAGCTTTATAGCGCCTTGCAGCCCGTTCGCGAACACGATCTTGTCGTCCACACCCGCCGCCGCTATCGCCTCGCGAATCGTGCACTCGACGTCGTCGCAGATCCCGTCGCTGTCGAGCGGATCGGTAAGCGTGTTGACAGTCCAGACGCCGTTGTCGCCCTGCGCGAAATGCGGCTTGGGGCTCGACACACGCGATGGCGAGGTGGAGTCCTGACACGCAGCGAGGGCGGCCAGGACCATGGGAACGAGTAGCGGGGTTCGCCGCAGCACATGCGGTGACATGTGTGCCTCCGGGATGAAGTGATCGGAAAGCCGCACCCCGATTTCGGTGAGCCCGTGACTTCCGAGCGGCGCGGATGGACCGATCTTCGCGGGGCCGCGTCACCCGGCTGTGAAAGAGCGCCGTGATTTCCGGGTGACGGGGCGAGCGTCAAATAGTCAACGCCACTACTGGCGGCGTGCCGATCCAAAGCGCAGCCACGGCGAGCAGCGGAACCGACGCGCGATCACGGCGTGACCGCGACGTTGCAGACCTTCTCGGCGAAGTAGGGATCCGTCTCGGGCCGCGAGCCAACGGGACCCCATGCGGTCCCGTCGAAGCGGCCGCCGATCCTCGTTGCTGCACCTGCGACCGCGCCGTCGAAGCGCACCGCGTAGCTCGTGGTATTCGCGATCATGTCGGCGGCAACGGCGTCCGGCACTACCACCGCCCCCGCGATCTCGTATCGGCGACACGAGTCGTTCGGGACGGCGCCGTTGAAGGACGCGATCAGCGTAGCGAACGAATCGCCGAGCAGATCGGTCAGGTAGATCCCGCCACCAGTGTAGAGCGCACCACCCTCGTTGAAGATCTTGCCGCAGATCGATACGACGCTGGTTCCCGGCTGCGGGGTGACCGGGTTGGGTGGGACACAGGACGTGCCGACGTCGAGCTGGGCACCCACCCGGATTTGTAAATGGCCGTAACCGAAAACCGGGTTGGGCGGGACGACGGGGTTGGGTGGCACCGCTCGGAGCTGGACCGTGAACACGCTCGAGGGCGTCGCGATCGCGAGTTGCGGCGTCGATACCATCGGCGGGTCAGGGTTGTCGATCGCATCGGGTGAGCACGCGGCGGCGACCGCCGCGAGCGCGATGCCGGCGAGGCTTTGGAGGCGGAGCAGTGTGTTGCTGGACATGTAGGCATCCTCGGTTCGAGGTCGACGAGGCGTCGGAGGCGACGCAGACGCGCCCACGATCGAGGACCGCCGTCACTCAGATGCATCGAGACGGCGTGATTTCGGAGTAACGGGTTGGCAGGTGCTTTACGGCGACCGACGTCCGGGCTCTTGACCGACGATGCGCCACACGCCGCCGCGATTCACGAGCGTGTAGGTCGTCCAGGTGGTCGGTGTGAAATGGACCCACATCCAGACCGAGTCGCCCTTCACCAGCGTTTTCGTGATTTGGACGGTGTCTGGCCTGGCAAAGGTCTTGAGCACCGCGTCAGCCGCATCGGCGGCAGCGGTGGGCGACGGGACGGGTCCCGTGTTTGGAAACTGCGGCGGGACAAAGACCGCCGTGTCGGAAGTAACGCCGATGTTTCGCTCCTGCCCGGAGCTCGTGGTGGTGTTATACACGATCACCGTGCACGTCTTCTCGTTCGGCGTTCCTGCCGTGGTCGTGGTTCCCGGCTTTCCGGGCCTCATCCGTTCCGACACCTTCGACCACTCGCAGCCACCGGTCGGAAGTCGGCCAACGGCAACCGTGTCGACCCAATTCGTGTTTCTGGGTGGCTCCTGTCCCGCCGTGACACGGCTGATCATGCTCGAGGCCACGAGGGCCGCAACCGCGGTGAGTCGGAGGGTCATCATCACATCGCCCCGTCCACGGGTGGTCGGTCAGCTAACATGCCTCACGATGGTTGGACGGTCACCGTCCCACGTTTTCGCACAATCTGGCGACACGAACGGTGTCAGATGAACACAGCCAACGAACGGCGGCGCCGACTTGTCGGCGCCGCCGTTCGTCATCCAACACGCTCCGGCCTAACGACCGGCGCTAGTGCCGCACGCGATTCCAGGCGTCGCGCACCGCCTCCTTCATGTGCTCCCAGGTGCTCTGGCCGCGGTGTTCGAAGCGGTCCCATCCCGACCGCAAATCACTTTCTATGTCGTTCCATTCGCGCCCGCGATAACGGTTGGCTGCCTCGTACCCGTATTCGTAACCGGGACGATAGTAGTCGTATCCGCGGTCCGCGGTCACGTAGGGCCGCGTGCTCCAATTGGTCCGCCAGTACTGGTCTTCGGTCGTCCAGTCGATGTTCCTGCTGGTTCCCGAGGTGCTGGTGGAAAGATCGTCGCGATTGGCCATTACGCCTCCTTGGCTACAGTTGCGCGACATCAACCAGACGCAGTGACTTCCCGGCCGCGGTACTGCCGGGCCCGTGTCTCTGCGATGCCGCGTTAGGTGCGGAAGGCGTTTCTGGTGCAGACGACGTGCCGTTCAGGCGATCGCAGCCATGGTTACGGGATCGATGTTGATCGCACAGGCACTTCAACCACGAACGCTGAGCACGCTGGCGGCGCCGGGCGCTGAGGACGCTGCATGCGCAAAGTGCCTAACGCCGATGACGGCTCCGTCACCTCCGCGACTACCTCTGCCGTAACCAGACTTCGGTCGAGCGCGACCTCGTTCACCCGCTTGCGCCGGGTGTTATTCTGGAGGCTGCATCGTCGCGCGTCGCCTCTCGCCTCTCTGCCTCCCGCTGAATGTCGTCCCAGCAGATCATCTCCACCGTCGCCCGCGAGCTGTCGCTCTCCACGACACAGGTCGCCAGCACCCTTACCCTCTTCGGCGAAGGCAACACCCTCCCGTTCATCGCCCGCTACCGGAAGGAAGTCACCGGCGGACTGGACGAGGTTCAGCTCCGCGACGTCCGCGATCGTGCCCAGTACCTCACGGAGCTCGACGAGCGGCGCGCTGCGATCCTCAAGAGCATCGAGGAACAGGGCAAGCTCGACGATGCGCTCCGAGCCGCCATCAACGCTGTAGAGACGAAACAGGCCCTCGAAGATCTCTACCTTCCCTACAAGCCCAAGCGCCGCACTCGCGCCACGATCGCACGCGAACGCGGCCTGGAGCCGCTCGCCGACCTGCTCTCCACACGCGCCACGACTGACGCTGCGCTCGAATCCGAAGCGGCGCGTTACGTCGACGGCGAGAAGGGCGTGCCCGACGTCGCGGCCGCGCTCGCCGGCGCACGCGACATCGTGGCCGAGCGGATCGCGGACGATGCGGGGCTTCGCGGCCGCGTGCGTGACCTAACGCGAACCGACGGAGTCCTCCGCTCCCGCGTCGCCACTGGGAAGGAGAAGGACGTCTCGAAGTTCCAGGACTACTACGACTTCTCACAGAAGCTTGTCGAGATCCCGTCGCACCGCGTGCTCGCCATCCGCCGCGGCGAGGCTGAAGGATTCGTGCTGTCCTCGATCGACGCGCCGTCGGAGCGGATCCTTTCAGGGCTCGAGCAGGAGCTCGTGCGCGGCCACGCTGCGCCGGTGCAAATACGCCTCGTCGTCGAGGATGCGTACCGCCGGCTGCTCATGCCCGCAGTGGAGCTCGACCTTCGGCTGGAGCTCAAGACGCGCGCCGACGAGGAGGCGATCGCCATCTTCGGGCAGAACCTCGAACAGCTCCTGCTCGCGTCTCCCGCGGGAGAACGACTCGTCATTGGGCTCGACCCGGGCTACCGCACCGGTGTGAAGGTGGCTGTCGTGTCGCGTACCGGCGCAGTCGTCGCGACGGATACCGTATATCTCCATCAGGCCGACCGGTTCACGACCACGATCCTCGCCCTCGTGGCGCGATTCACGCCGGAGCTGATCGCGATCGGCAACGGGACGGCATCACGCGAGACAGAGAGCCTCGTGCGCGAGGCACTCCGCGAACGAGGCCTAACGAGTCCACAGGTGGTCGTCGTGAGCGAGGCGGGAGCGTCCGTGTACTCGGCCTCCGACCTCGCGCGGGAGGAGCTGCCCGACCTCGACGTGTCCCTCCGCGGCGCGGTGTCGATCGCGCGGCGTCTCCAGGACCCGCTGGCCGAGCTGGTGAAGATCGACCCCAAGGCGATCGGTGTGGGGCAGTACCAGCACGACGTGAACCAGACCCGCCTCAAGAAACGCCTCGACGAGATCGTCGAGAGCTGTGTGAACCGCGTCGGGGTCGAGCTCAACACGGCGTCGGCGTCGCTTCTTTCATACGTAGCAGGGATCGGACCCACGCTCGCCGCAAACATCGTGAAGACTCGCGACGAGCGCGGCGGCTTTCGATCGCGTCGCGACCTCACCGACGTTCCTCGGCTCGGCGCCAAGGCGTTCGAGCAGGCCGCGGGATTCCTCCGCATACGCGGCGGGGCGCATCCGCTCGATGCCACGGCAGTGCATCCAGAACGCTACCCGCTCGTCGAGCGTATCGCCGGTGACCTCGGCGTCCCGTTAGGCGAGCTGTTGAACAACGAGGCTGCCGTCGGGCGTATCAGCGTCGACAAGTATGTGGCGGACGGAGTCGGCTTGCCGACGCTCCAGGACATCCTCTCGGAGCTGCGACGGCCGGGCCGAGACCCGCGTGAACAGTTCGAGCCGCCGGCTTTCCGCGATGACGTGAAGGAGCCGAAGGACCTCACACAGGGCATGGTGCTCGAAGGTGTGGTCACCAACATCGTGGCCTTTGGCGCGTTCGTGGACGTCGGCGTGCACCAGGACGGGCTCGTGCACGTGTCGCAGATGGCCGAACGGTTCGTGCGCGACCCTAACGACGTCGTGAAGGTCGGGCAAAGAGTGAAGGTCACGGTGATGTCGGTCGATCTGGAGCGGGGCCGGATTGCCCTGACGATGCGAAGCGGAGCAGCGAGCGGGAACAGGGAGCAGAAAGACGGGAAGAGGGAACCGGGAACAGGGAACAGTGGCTCCGTTCGGCGGCCGGATGCGCGAGAACGAGATAAGACGAAACCACCCGCGGCGAAGCCGACTGTCCCGAAGCCGGGAACGATCGCCCCGAACGGAATGCGATTCCGGTAGCGTACTGCAACATCCTGTCGAGGAGGAACGTCCATGCTCGAGCGAATCGCTTCGCTGCCCGCAGGTATCGACGGTGTGAAGGCCGTCGGCAAGGTGTCACAGCAGGACTACCAGCAGGTCCTCGAGCCGCTGATCGACGAAGCGCGCCGGGCCGACCGCCGCCTCCGGCTCGTCTACCAGTTCGGGCCGGACTTCGAGAGCTTCACCGCCGGCGGTGCCTGGGAAGACGCATCCGTTGGACTGCGATCGCTCCGCCTGATCGAGGGGCTCGCCATCGTCAGCGACATGAGCTGGATCCGTGATTCCAGCCGACTCCTCGCGTTCTTCATGCCCGGGCCCGTTAGGCACTTCGGCAATCCGCAGTTTGCCGATGCCGTGACCTGGCTCCAATCGCTGCCGGAGCCTGCTGGCGTCTCGCACCGATTACTCGCCGACAGTGGGGTGATCGTCCTGGAGGTGAAGCAGGCGCTGCGCGCGCGGGATTTCGACGAGCTGGCGATCACGGCCGATACGTGGATCGAAGCGCATGGGCACCTGCAGGGGCTCGTCATTCACGCGCGCAGATTTCCGGGGTGGGAGAACCTCGGAGGGCTGATCCGCCACATACGGTTTGTCCGCGATCACCACCGGAAGATCAAGCGGGCTGCGTTCGCGGCGGATGGCGAGCTGGCCGCGCTCGGGCCTCGCATCGGCGAGCACTTCGTCCAGGCGGAGGTGAAGACCTTTCCCTTCGACGCGCTCGACTCGGCGATCGCGTGGGCGGCGGAGAGGCCGGCCATGTAGTTCGCGTTGTTCCGCAATGTGTTGCAATGATTTGGGTTCGGTGTTGGGCCGCCAACCCGTAGACTTGCGCTATGACCGCCGCCCGTCTTGACCAACTTGACCAATCACTGCTGGGCTTGTATGTTGGTCAGGTTGACCAACAGGATGTCCCGATGACTCAGACCTACAACCTTTATGACGCCAAAACCCGACTCTCCGAGCTCGTGGACCGGGCGTCGGCCGGTGAAGAGATCGTGATCGCAAAGAACGGCCGCCCGCTCGCTCGCCTCATGCCGATTCCGGCCGAGAAGCCGAATCGAACGCCGGGCGGATGGGAAGGCATGGTGTGGATCTCGGACGACTTCGACGAGCCGCTCACTGCCGACATCCAGCGTGACTTCGACGGCGACGACGACAGAGCCGGCGCGTGAGGCTTCTGCTCGACACGCATGTCTTTCTCTGGTGGCGCGCGGGGCGGGAGATGCGTGCCGAGGCGATGGATGCGATCCGTACGGCGGACGACGTGTTCGTCAGCGCGGCCTCCGCGTGGGAGGTCTCAATCAAGGCGGCGATCGGAAAGTTGCGGCTGACAGCGTCGTTCGCCGATGGCGTGGCACAGAGCGGCTTCGTTCCGCTGCCCATCAATCTTCATCATGCGGCGGTGGCCGGAGAGCTACCGCCTCATCATCGTGACCCGTTCGATCGGATGCTGCTGGCGCAGGCGCGCCTGGAGCGCCTAACGCTGATCTCGCACGACCGCAGGCTCGAGCCCTACGGCTCCGCGATCATCTGGGCGTGAGAACTGACGGAGACGGGAGACGGCCCGTTCGATTACCAGGCAGCGGGATCCTGCCGGTAGAATCGCCGCAGCTCCACATAGAGTTTGGGATGCTGCAGAGAGAGATCGCGGCCTCGCTCGAAGAACGTCTCGGTCGCGACCGCGAAGAACTCTGCGGGGTCCTGTGCGCCATACGGGTCGAGCAGGGTCGGTTCTCCGGCATCGGCCGCGCGCCGTAGCGTCTCGAGCTCATTCCCGAACACCGCTGCCCATGACCGCGCCTGTGCGCTGCTTTCGAGGGCCGGCGTTCCGTCCGTGCTCCCATCCTCGAAGTCCAGCTGATGCGCGAACTCGTGCAGGACGAGATTGCGACCGTCGTCCGGGTCCGCGGCTCCCGCCTTCACATCGTCCCACGCCAGCACGAGCGCGCGGAGGTTGCGTTGCGTGTGGCCGGACAGATGCTCGTCATCCTCTGACCAGATGCCTCCTTCGGCGCGCTGGTTCGTCGCCACATAGCCGCTCGGGTACACGATCACGGACGTTAGGCGCGGGAAGTAATCCGTTTCCCGATGCAGCAGCAGGAGCGCCGCCTGCGCCGTAATCGTCAGGCGGACCTCGTCGCGTACGAGCAGGCCGCCGGCTCCCTCGAAGTGCTTTTCCTCGACGAGCACGCGCGTGTGGCCGAGCAATTCGCGCTGGTCTGCCTCACTCAGGCGCGAGAAGACGGGCACGCGAGTCTCCACCACGCGGCGCCAGTGATCGGGAAACGGCTCGGCGCGCAGTCGCTCGCGGCGGCGAGATTTGCCGAAGAGGGGCACTCGTTATAAGGAAGTGGGATGGGGGATGTGGGAAGGGTAAGGAGAATGGGAACGGGGAACCGGGAACAGTGGCTCCTCTTGGAGCCTCGGTTCCCGGTTCCCCGTTCCCGGTTCCCTACGCCGCCCGTCCCCAGTCGCCGGCAGTTCGTCGCCCGTTAGGCCTTCGCCAGGAGCTCGACCACAGCTACGGTCGCCGCCGCGGTGAGGAGGCCTGCGGCGATAGCCAACCGCCGTGACCACCTGCCGCCACGCGCCATGGCCGCGACGATTTCGGCCGTGCGGCTGCGTGCACCACCGCCAGGCACTGGCGCATTCGATCGGGGTGCGATATCCAGCGAAGCAACCGGTACAGGCCTGTTCGACCGCAGTGTGCTCGGGATAGTCAACCCGCTGATCGACTGCCAAACCGACCGCGGTCCGACATGACCGGGCGACATCACAGCCATTGTCGGACGCGGGAACGGCGTGGAGCGAACGAGCCGCGCGAGCGCCGCCTGGCTGCCATCCGCGTCGCCGGAAGAGACGCGGGCAAGGCACGCCATCGCGCTCCGCAGCGTCGGCCATCGCTCGTTAGGCTCCTTCTCCAGCATCCGCATTATCGTCGCGGCGAGCGCGGTGGGACACTCGCGCCGGGTGAAGCCCGGCCAGGCGGGTAGGTCACTCACGTGCGCGCGCTGCATTTCGACGGGCGGGCCAACGAACGGAGGACGGCCGGTCAGCAGCTCGTAGCCGATCGCGCCCAGCGAGTACTGATCCGACGCGAAGGACGTCGGTCGGCCAAGGCACTGCTCGGGGCTCGAGTACTCCGACGCGGTGATGCTGATCAGGGTCCGCATGACGCGCTGGTACTCGGCGTCGCGCGCGATCGCGAACCCGTTCATGTGGACGTTGCCGTCAACGTCGACTCGAACGTTGGCGGGGGTCACATCGCCATGCGCGACGCCGTGGTCGTGTGCGTACTGCAACGCGCCGCAGAGGCGGAACAGCACCGTCTGCACGACCGGGATGGGCAACCGCCGATGGGCACGAAGCACGGCGTCGAGTGGAACATCGTCGACGCGCGTCGTGAGGAAAAAGGGATGGCTGGCGACGGTTCCAATCATGCAACGCCCCACGCCCGAAAACAAAGAAGGCTGGCGCCGTCGATGGTGCCAGCCTTCAATATGTGACCCGCGTGTTAGGACCGAAAGCCTCGGCGTAGGTTAGTGCCTTCTCATCTATGACCCATGGGATACCAAGTGAACCCCATGTTGAACCGAGCGCTGCTTGCATCGAGTTGCAGGTCCTCGACGGTCAGATTTTCGAAGCGCACTTCCGAGAAGCGGCCGGTCGTCCACTTGAAGGCGCCGCCGAACGCGATGCCCGGGGTCACGAAGTACTGGAGTCCTCCGCCATACGACAGGCCCGCGCCCATGTAGGTGAGCGTCCCCGTGGAGGTGTTGCCCAATGCATCGGTGAGGGTCACGTCCCGTTTCATCAGGGCGCGGCCGGCGTACCCGACGTCAACGAATGGGACGAACGCCGTTCGGTTGACGAAGTGCCAGCGAGCTCCGATGTCGGCGTGTCCAAGGTTGTAGTTGCCGTCGACACTCGAGATCTGCGCGCCGCTCAGGTCGAGCGCGAGCGCGATGTTCTTCGTGATGCCCCAACCGAGCATGCCAGCGATGCCGGGGCCACTTTCTGTCCGGCTGTTGAGGTCATCGGAGCGAATGCTCGACGCGTCGAACGAGAGGCCAAGCATGAGGCCCGACGTGTTCGTGCGGCGCGGCGGACGCGCCTTCGCGGCGACCTGCTTCGCTGCTGGTGAGGCTGACGGTGCCGGCGCAACCGGCGTTGCCTTCGCGATCGTTACCGGGGCCGACGACGGCGTCGCCGGCGCAGGGGTCGGCGTCGGCGCCGGCTTCGGCGGCTCCGACTTGGCGACGGCCTTTTCGCCCGTGCTGGTTGGGGCCGGCTTCACCGGCGGGACCGGGTTGGACGGCGCGGTGGACTTGGGCGGCGTGGTCGTCGGCGTCTCGGATTTCGGTGGCGTGCTCGCCTTGGGCGGCGCGGCTGGCGGCGAAGACGGCTGCGACGCGACGGCTGTCGGCGCGACCGACGGCGGGGTGACGGGCTGCGGCTGAGCGGGTTGCGGCTGGGTTGTTTTCGGCTGGGTGCTTTTCGCCGGGGCGCCTTTCGCCGGCGTGGCTTTCGCCTGGGCCGTTTGCGGTTGAGGCTGAGTCGCGCTGGGCTGCGTCGGAGTTGGCTGAGTCGGAGCCGCTTGAGTCGGAACCGGCTGGACTGGAGTTGGCTGAGGAGCTGCCGTTGGCGGCGCCTGCGGAGTCGGCTTCGCCTCGGCGACAACCGTCGGCGTGGTCGCGACGCTGTCCGACCGCGACGCGTTCGAATTCGTCAGGTCGAGCGACTGCGACTGCTGCGGCCGCACGACGACTTTGACGGCCCACTCGTACATGCGTCCGCCGACGGGTTGTGGCGTCCTCGCGCGAACGGTGTACATCCCGACGTTGAGCGTCAGCGTCGCGCGCCCGTCGAGGTCGGTCTGCGCTGCTACGGAATCGGGGCGCTCGTTGTTCTTCAGCGCCACAACCTTTAATAGAGGCAGCGGCTTCACGGTGTAGTCCTGAAGCACGATGGCCGCGCGAAGGTTGACCGTACCGACCTGCGAGGCCGGCGAAAAGATCGTCGGGCCCTTCGTTGACTGCGCGAAGGCACTGGTTGGTAGTGCGAGCAAGGCGCAGACGCGCAGCACCCGGGACGAGTACGACATGGGCCGATGGGTTGAGGAAGTTCTGGCCGCAAGCTCGCGCGGCCTGACAGCCGTTCTTCTTGGTTTACCAAGTGAGGGACGAGACGGCCCCGCGCGTCGTCACCCACGCGACATACTGACTTACTCATTCGTGCGCTAGCTCACATCGATGTGTGTTCTGCGACCACCTAACGCGCATCGTCACGCAATTCACACCCTTCGTCGTAGATGCCAGCCCTGAGAAGGCCGGCTCCATAGACGAAAGGGGGTTCGGATACAGGCGGACGCCTCGGATGCTCCGGATCGCCCCTCGGCCTTGCGATCTCCGCTCGCAACGAGCCGGATTTGAGAATGAAAGGACCTCGCGAAGCCAACGCGCCTGTGTCATTTCGCGTTAGGTCTCGTTTTCACGGCTGTCCATCCGGTTGACTCGGCTTTTTTCGGGCGGTAGCGTCTAGTCGTCCGCTTACACCAACACCGCCACCCACCTGTCCTCCACGAACGACCTCCGCGACCGCCTGGCCGAGCGCCTGAGCGGCCAATACCGCATTGAGCGCGAGCTCGGCGGCGGCGGGATGTCGCGCGTCTTCGTGGCCGAGGAGGTGGCGCTGGGCCGGCGCGTCGTCGTGAAGGTGCTGGCGCCGGAGCTCGCCGAAGGCCTGAGTGCCGAGCGTTTCGCGCGCGAGGCGAGGCTGGCTGCCCGACTTCAGGACCCCCGCATCGTACCTGTTCTGGCTGCGGGAAGCATCGGCGACGTCCCCTACTACACGATGCCGTTCGTGGAGGGCGAGTCGCTGCGCGCTCGGATGGCGCGCGCCGCGAGCTCGGGCGAGGCTATCCCCACGACCGAGGCCATTTCCGTACTTCGGGACGTCGCGCTCGCGCTCGAGTACGCGCACGCGCACGACGTCGTCCATCGCGACATCAAGCCCGAGAATGTCCTCCTGTCTGGCAGAACCGCAGTCGTTGCCGACTTCGGCATTGCGAAGGCCCTCGCTGCCGCCAACACGACAGCGGGTATGCCCGGCGCCACGCTGACCCAAGCCGGAATTTCGTTAGGCACGCCTGCCTACATGGCCCCCGAGCAGGCGGCAGGCGACGCCGTCGATCATCGCGTTGACCTCTACGCGTGGGGCGTGATGGCGTACGAGCTGATTGCTGGTGGCCACCCGTTCGACACCAAGACGTCGGCACAGCGGCTCATCGCAGCACATATCAGTGAGAAACCAGC
>Ga0163162_10002693_pt1 | contig 16851 bp, 12 predicted proteins | sample S55metaG_FD_115310 | JGI IMG/M metagenome (GOLD analysis project Ga0163162, IMG submission 115310) | Switchgrass rhizosphere microbial communities from Kellogg Biological Station, Michigan, USA - S5-5 metaG | ecosystem: Host-associated > Plants > Roots > Rhizosphere > Soil | place: USA...
CCGGGACCGTCGGGACGATCGCGACGCCGACGTCGTTGCCTTCTGTGACGATCGAGACCAGCGGCGTACTGTTCTGGTTGGTCGAAACCGGGGCGAGGTGTGACCAGAGCAGGTGGCCCAGGGGATCCACGCGCATGACGTATATCCCCGTGACGCCGTTCGACAATCCCACTGCGACCAGGATCGCCGTACCGTCGTCGGCGACTCGTGCGGCCAACGCCTGACGCACGACCAGCGAACCGAAGTATCCGGAGTTGTAGATCGTCGTGCCGTCCGGTGCCATCGCGATGAACTGCGGCGTGATGCCGTTGACGCCGACAACCGTTGCGCCAGAGGCATTGATATCGGCTGTGACGAATGGACTGTCGACGGGCAGCGGTTCCGCGACATCGTGCAGCAGGTTGCCGTCGCCATCGATCAGCGCGTGGCGCGTGGCATAGACCAGCACGATGCGCCGGTCGGCCAGCACGCTGGCGGCAATGCCGTACACGCCGCTGACTTCTGAAACTGTCCTGGTCCATAACGAATCGCCGGATGACGATCCTCTGCAGCTCACAGACACGGCGCCGGAACTCTGCGCATCCGCCGACAACGTACCGGCAACGCAGATGCGATCGGCGCCTTCGATCAGCTTCGCGAAAGCCCAGAGGCCGGCATCCGTGTGTCGCCACAGGAGAATGCCGTCGTTGCTGAAGCGGCTGACCGCATGGCTGTTCGTCGACGTGTCGTTGCTGACGAAATAACTGCCGCCATCCGCGGCAAGGGACTGCGTTGCAATGTCCGGAGTGTTGGTGATCACCTGCGCCGTCGGCGGTGCGGCGAGCGCGGCACCGCTCGCGGAAACACGCATGAAATGCCTTTGCGCCACGAACAGCGTGGAACCGTCCGTCATCGTGACGGGAACGCTTTGCGCATAGTCATAGCCATCGCCGGCGAGCGGCACGGCATAAATCTGCGTGCCATCGGCCTTGAAGCGGAACAGGGAAACGCTGGCGCCGCAGTAACTGGCCGGCGCATGCAGCAACAGCACATCGCCATTCGCCGCGGTGACGACCGGCGCCGTATACGGGGTCAGGCAATTCTGTCCGGACTGCGCAGTGAATGCCATCGGCCAGGCGAGCGTACCGTCCGGCGCGATCGCGAGCAGTTGCGTCGCGAATGATGATGGCGCCACGAGCGAAACATAGATGCGGCCATCAGCAGCAGCGGTAGTGCTTGCCACGTACGCGGTCGATATGCCGGCGAAGGTCTTTGACCAGCGCTGCGTGCCGGCGGCGTCGAAACTCGCCGCTGCCAGGAAGTTGTCCGGCGTAGCAGCGAACGCATAAATGTTGCCGTCGCTGCCGAGCAGCATCGAACTGAATGTTACGGGCAGCGGCGAATTCACTTGCCAGAGCAGCTCGCCGTCCGCGGCGTACTTGCCGAGCGTGCCGCTGCCGAGCACGTAGACGCCATCCGGCGCCGGCGTGATCGCCAGGGCTCCGGCCGCCAGAGAGATCTGCGCGAGGGTCGATCCATCAGCGCCGAGCCGAAGCAGCTTCGCGTCGTCGGTCTGTAACCAGACATTGCCGGCGTTGTCGACCAGCGGGTTGCTGCACGACGCGATATTGAAACCGGTGTCCCCGCCGGTATCGAGCGTCCAGCGCAGATTGCCGTTCGGCTGGTAGCGTTGCAGGTAGCATTCGTAACCGACGTAGTCCGAAGCAGGTACCAGCAGGCTCAAGATGGCTCCGCCATCGGGCATCGACGTCAGGCTGCTGGCCGAGAGCGAGTCGTCGCCGTAGAGGGGCTCGGCTGCAGGCGGATCGACGTAACGCAGCGTCTGCACCTGTCCGTTCGCGTCATAGCGGACCAGTTCGGCTCGCGCCGCGCCCGTGCCGAACGCCCAGAAACCGCCGGCATCCGGAGTCGAGATCACCTGGACAGAAAAGTCGGCGGTCTGCCCGACCGCCGGGTTTTCGACGAGCACGCGATCCCATCCGTGTGCGCCGGTCGCGCAGCACGCAAGCCAGGCGAGCACGAGCGAACTCGCGTGTCGACCTGAGCCTGTTGAGGCAAACCTGGCTGGAGTCGCCGATCCGTGGTGAATATCCCGCATTGACGCGAGTCTACGGACTGCCATACCGCTTCGACATCCGCCGAATTGCCTCCCCCAAAAGGACGGGCCGCGCATGGCGGCCCGTGGATTTGTTCAGACTTCCGCGCCTGAGCGCGGCGACAAACGCGGTTACTTCAATTTGGCATCCGCGCGCAGCGCCTCGGCCTTGTCCGTCTTTTCCCAGCTGAACGTCGTGAACGACTCGCCGTTCGGCAGCTTCACGTGATGCGGCGCGCGACCGAAGTGGCCGTAGCTCGCGGTCTGCTGGTACATCGGATGGATCAGGTCCAGCATCTGGATGATGCCGTAGGGACGCAGATCGAAATGCTTGCGGATCAGCTTTTCGATCTTGTGGTCGTCGATCTTGCCGGTGCCGAAGGTCGTCACCGAGATCGACGTCGGGTGCGCCACGCCGATCGCATAGCTGACCTGGATCTCGCAGCGCTCGGCGATGCCGGCGGCGATGATGTTCTTCGCCACATAGCGCGCGGCATATGCAGCCGAACGATCGACCTTGGACGGATCCTTGCCGGAGAATGCGCCACCACCGTGGCGAGCCCAGCCGCCGTACGTGTCGACGATGATCTTGCGGCCGGTCAGGCCGCAGTCGCCCACCGGCCCGCCGATGACGAACTTGCCGGTTGGGTTGATGTGGTACTTGGTGCCCTTGTGCAGCCACTTCACCGGCAGCACGGGCTTGAGGATTTCCTCGCGCACGGCTTCGACGAGATCCTTCTGCTTGATGTCCGGATCGTGCTGAGTCGACAGCACGACGGCATCGATGGCGACGGCCTTGCCGTTCTCGTAGCGCAGCGTGACCTGCGACTTCGCATCCGGGCGCAGCCACTTCAGCTTGCCCTTCTTGCGTACCTTGGCCTGCTGCTCGACGAGGCGGTGGCTGTAGAAGATCGCCGCCGGCATCATGTCCTTCGTTTCGTTTGTCGCGTAGCCGAACATCAGGCCCTGGTCGCCGGCGCCCTGTTCCTCGGGATTCTTGCGGTCGACGCCCTGGTTGATGTCGGGCGACTGCTTGCCGATCAGGTTCAACACGCCGCAGGTCGCGCCGTCGAAGCCGACGTCGGACGAGTTGTAGCCGATGTCGAGGATGACCTTGCGCGTCAACGCCTCGAGGTCGATCCACGCGCTGGTCGTGACTTCGCCGGCGACGATCGCGACGCCGGTCTTGACCATCGTCTCGCAGGCGACGCGCGCGCGCTTGTCCTGGATCAGGATCGCGTCCAGCACCGCATCGGATATCTGGTCGGCAACCTTGTCCGGATGGCCTTCGGAAACGGATTCGGAAGTGAAGAGATAGCTGCTCATCATGGCCTCTATGAATTCATCCTTTAATGCGGATGAAGGGATGGATCGAGGGCGCGCATCATACACGCGCGCCGTGAAGTTTGCAGCCCGGCCGTCGGCCGGCGCAGGCCGCCGTTCAGGTTGTCTCGCACGTTCTTCATACGGACGGCTAGATGTCTATGCCGCGAGCGCCAGTGCGGCCTCGGGCGCGTCGAAATAGTCGCGCGTGAGGCGCAGCTGCTCGGTGGCGCTTTCGGCGCGATTGACGACGGCCCGGAAAAATTTGTATCTGGACGCGGGTCCCTCCGCGTCTGAAGACCGGCCATCCTGGCGGGACTCTTCAAAAAGGCCAGCCCTGTCTTTCGCGTACCAGCCCAGATGCTTGCGCGCGATGCGTACGCCCTGCAGCTCGCCGTAGAAGGCGTACAGGTTCTCCAGGTGCTCGACCAGGATCGCGCAGACTTCCGCTGCCGTCGGCGGCGGCAACTCGGCGCCCGTCGCGAGAAAATGCGCGATCTCGCGGAAGATCCACGGCCGCCCTTGCGCGGCGCGGCCGATCAGCAGGCCGTCGCAGCCGGTGTAGTCGAGCACGGCGCGCGCCTTCTGCGGCGAATCGACGTCGCCGTTGGCGAGCACGGGAATGCGCACCGCCTGCCTGACCGCGGCGATCGTGTCGTATTCGGCGTCGCCTTCGTACAGGTCCGCACGCGTGCGCCCATGCACCGCCAGGGCGGCGACGCCGCAATCCTGCGCGATGCGCGCGATGCGCACGCCATTTCGATTGTCGCGGTTCCAGCCGGTGCGGATCTTCAACGTGACCGGCACCTCGACGGCGCCGACGACGGCAGCCAGGATGCGCGCGACGAGCGCCTCGTCCTGCAGCAGCGCCGAGCCGGCGTACACGTTGCAGACCTTCTTCGCCGGGCAGCCCATGTTGATGTCGATGATCTGCGCGCCGGCGTCGGCGTTATAGCGCGCCGCCTCGGCCAGCATCGCCGGATCGTAGCCGGCAATCTGGACACTGACCGGATCCGGCTCGCCGGCATGGTCCATGCGCTTGAGCGACTTGCGCGTCGTCCACAGGCGCGGATCCGACGTCGTCATCTCGGTCGTGGCCAGGCCGGCGCCAAGCCGCTTGCACAACTGGCGGAACGGCTTGTCGGTGACGCCGGCCATCGGCGCGAGGCCGATCGGCGGGTCGATGAGGTAGGAGCCGATGCGCATGGGCGCGAATTGTACGTGAACGGAAGAAGGGAGAAGGGAAATGAAGGCAGGCTTCGTCTCACTTCTCACGTCCTGCCGGCCCCAAGAACGAGCTCGCGAAGCGCCTGCAGCGGCTCCTCGCGATCGAACAGGTGCGCCGCGTTGGCGTCGACGCGCTCGCTCAGCTCGCGCCGACGATCCGGCGAGTGGGCGACGTCGACGGCGATCGTCGCGGCCTCGCCGATATCGCGTGCAATCATCGCCGGCGCGTCGAGCAGGCGCAGCATCGCGGCGGTTTGCCGGCCGCGCATGAAGCGGGCTTCGATGGTGACAACCGGCGTGGCCTGCGCGAGCGCGTCCAGGCTGGTGTTGCCGCCGCTGAAATGCAGGCTGTCGAGCACCACATCGGCACAGGCGAGCAGGCAGCGATAGGCGTCGACCGGCAGCCGCGGCACGATCCGCAGATGCCGCGCAGGATCCAGTCCCGCATGCAGCAGCGACTGCGCGGCACGCGCCCGCCAGGCAGCGCTCAATGCCGGGATTTCATCGGCGACGGCGAGGAAGCAGGCGTCGGCGTCGCGCCGCGCAACCGCAACCAGCAGTGCATCGCTGTCCGGGTGCAGCTTGAGCGGCGAATGCGGCAGCGCGTACAGCGGCGCGTCCGGCAAACCGAACTGCGCGCGCGTAGCGTCGCGCACGCGCGGCGGACGCGCGTAGCGCGTGCCGAGTCCGGGCAGCAGCGCGAGCGGCTCGCGATAATGCAGCGCGGCATCCGGCGGCTCCATCGTCGCGACGCTGAGAAAGCGATCGATGGTCGGCAGCCCGGTGGTGACCGGATGTCCCCACGCGGCCCACTGGCGCGGCGCGAGACGCAATGCGGCGAGCACCTCGGTCGCGCCGTCGAGGCCGACTTCGGGATAGATCAACAGGTCCAGTTCGGCGCGGCGCAGTTCCGCAGCGGCCGCCGCCAGCGGACGCGGCAAGGCCGATGCTGCGTCGGCCTGTGCTGCCAGCGCCGCACTGACCGCGTCCTGACGCGGGCTGGCTGCGAAAAAGTATACTTTCTTCCCGGCCGCGCGCAGTGCGCCGATCCAGGTGCCGAAATAGGCGGGGATCGTGCCCTGCGTCCAGCGCGAAGAGACGATGCCGATGCGTTCGATCCGGCCGCTCGCGGGCGCCGCCGCCGCGGGATCCAGCGCCGCGGCGACGGCGGCGAGCCAGTCGCCATGGCGCTCGGCGAGCGCGCGATCGTCGCCTCCTTGATAAGTCAGCAGGAAGCGCGAGCGGTTCAGGTCATCGAGTGTCACGCCCGCCGCCTGCAGGCGAGCCGGCGGCCATTGCTCGATCAATTGCCCGAGCGCGGACTCGTAGGTTGACCGCGACTGCGCCAGTGCCGCCGCGTCGGCGGCAACCTGCGGCAGGACGATCGTGCCATCGCGCTCGGCGCAAAACCGCCGGCGTTCGTCGCCGCGGCCGGCCGCGCGCTGCGCGAGCACTGCGTAACGCCGTCGCGCGGCGTCGGCCTGGTTGCACGCGGCCTGCATTCGGGCGATGGCGCTCACGGTCTCGTCGTCTTCTGCGTCGTCGGCGCCGAGCAGCCGGGCCGCCGCTGTGGCATCACCGCAGCGCAGAAATTCCTTGCCGACCTCGATCCGTTCCGCCGTGGTTCGAGCGTCCTGTTCGGCGGCGCGCAGGGCGCTGTCCGCCTCCGCATGTGCTGCGAGTGCACGCAAGGCGCGGCTGCGGCCGAGCTCCACCGCGACGTTGCCGGGCTGCAGCGCCGACAGCCGTGCGTAAATTTGCACCGCCTCGGCATGCAGGCGCAGGCCTTCGGCGCACGCGGCCAGGTTGCTCAGCGCGAGCACGAAGTCCGCATCGATGTCGAGCGCGCGTCGGTACCGAGCGGCTGCGCCGGCAAGATCGCCATTCCGGTAACGCAGCGCGCCGGCATTGTTCAGCGCCATCGCATGTGCGCCGCGCAGCGTCGGGTTGTCCGGCTGCATGGCGCGCAGGCGCTCGAGCGCGTCCGCTGCGGCGTCGAAGAACTTCAGTGCGTTGGCGGCGTTCGCAAGCAGCGCCAGAGCTTGCGGCGACTGCGCGTTCGCGGCGAGCACCTGCTGCGCGAGGTCGCGCGCGCGAACGAAGTCGCCGCGCGCGAACGCCTGCTGCGCCTGCGTCAGCGGATCGCCGACGGCGCTCATGGATGGCCGATCAGGTGCCGAAACGGGCGATCACGGCGTCATACGTCGCCATCGCCGGCGCGGTGCCGACGATTTCGGTCGACATCGCCGCGGCGCGGTTGGCGTGAATCACTGCGTCGCGGAACGGCCGCCCGGCAAACCGGGCGAGTCCGGCCGTCAGCGCGCCGCTGAATGCGTCGCCGGCCCCGGTCGTGTCGATCGCCTTGACCTTTTCCGGTGGCAGGCGATAGGTCGCTTGCGCGTCGCCGCGCCGGTTCGCGCCGTGCGAGACGAAGCAGCCGCGCGAGCCGAGCGTGACAACGACGGTCTCGACGCCGAGTGCGCGTGCGAGCGCGTGCAGGTCCGCATCGTCGCGCTCGGCGAGCGTCGCCGGATCGACATCCTTCTTCGCGAAGCGTTCGAGGAGCAGCGAGAATTCGGTTTCGTTCGGCGTGATGATCGTCGCGCTCTGCAGCATCGCCAGTGTCAGGTCGGCATGGACCGGCGCCGGATTGAGGATTCGCGTGAGGCCGTGCCGGCCGGCGACTTCCAGCGCCGCGGCCAGTGCATCGAGGTTGTTCTCGAGCTGCAGCAACAGCGTCTTGGCACCGGCGAACAGGTCGTCCTGTGCGCGCACGAAATCCGCATCCAGATACTCGTTCGCACCGAAGATCATCGAGATCTGGTTCTCCGCTTTCGCGTTGACCGTGATGCTCGAGGTCGACGTCGGCTGGTCGTCGCGGATCTGCCAGCGGCACGGCATGTTTTCCGCCGTCGCGAATTGCTGCGCGAATCCGGCAAACGTATCGCGGCCGAGTGCGCCGATGAACGCGGTCGGCACTCCCTGGCGCGCACAGGCCACCGCCTGGTTGAAACCTTTTCCGCCCGGGCCGGTGTTGTAACGGTTCGCGCGCATCGTTTCGCCGGGGCGCGGGAAACGCTCGACGAACCAGGCCTGGTCCTGGACGTAGCTGCCGACGATGATTACTTGTGGTGGTGTGCTCATACGTAGCTCGCGCTGAGGAATGAAATTTACCGTTCGCGCTGAGCGTAGCGTGCGCAGCACGCGAAGTCGAAGCGCTGCCGATTGCCCTTCAACTTCGGCGCTCTGCGCCTACGCTCAGGGCGAACGGCTTGTCGCCGACGTGACCGTCATCGCCTCACGCCCCAACCTTCACCTCGGGATGCAGGTCGCGTGTCATCGCGGCGGGGTCATGCTTGTGCTTGAACAGCGGCACGAACAGGATAGCGGTTGCCAACGCGTACAGCGCAAACGTGATCCAGATGCCATGCCAGTCTTTGCTGCCGTCGCCTTGCGTGAAAAAGCGGTCGATGACGATGCCGCTGATCGAACTGCCGAGCACCGCGCCGACGCCGTTGGTCATGACCATGAACAGGCCCTGCGCGCTGGCGCGGATTTTCGCATCGCTCTGCGTTTCGACAAACAGCGAACCGGAGATATTGAAGAAATCGAACGCCATGCCGTAGACGATGCACGACAGCACGATCATCCACAGGCCGGGACCGGGGTCGCCGTAGGCGAACAGGCCGAAGCGGAAGAACCAGGCGAGCATGCTGATGACCATGACCGTCTTGATGCCGAAGCGGCGCAGGAAGAACGGAATCGCCAGGATGAACAGCGTTTCGGAAATCTGCGAGATCGACATGATGATTGCCGGATATCTCACCGCGATCGAATCCTTGTACGCATCGACATTGGCGAAATCGTGCAGGAACGTGTCGCCATAGGCATTGGTCAGTTGCAGCGCGGCGCCGAGCAGCATCGCGAACAGCAGGAACACCGCCATCTTCGGATTCTTGAACAGGCGGAACGAGGTCAGTCCCAGCACATCGACGAGCGAGCGATTGGCCTCGGCCTTGCCGAGCTTCGGCGGGCACTTCGGCAACGTGAATGCATACAGGCCGAGCAGCAGCGACGCGGCCGACGCGACATAGAACTGGCCCGACGAGGTTTCCAGGTGCAGCAGACTGACGGTCCACAGCGCGACGATGAAACCGATCGTGCCCCAGACGCGGATCGGCGGATAGTCGATGACGACATCCTTGCCGTCGTTCTTCAACGCGTTGTAGCCGACCGTGATCGCGAGCGCGATCGTCGGCATGTAGAAGATCATGTTCACTAGCATGACCCAGAACATCGCGGTCGGACTTTCGACCATCGGCACGCAGAACAATACGATCGCGCCGCAGATCTGCAGCAGGCCATACAGGCGCTCGGCATTGATCCACTTGTCGGCGATGATGCCGGTCAGCGAGGGCATGAACAGCGAGGCGATACCCATGGTCGAGAAGATCGCGCCGAACGATGTGCCCGACCAATGCTTGTTCTGAAACCAGTACGCGCCGATCGTCAGCAGCCACGAGCCCCAGATGAAGAACTGGAGGAAGTTCATGACGATCAGGCGAAACTTCAGACTCACGTGTGGCTCTCTCCCCTTGAAAGTCGCCGCAGCGTAGCTAGCCCCGCTTGGGGACGCAAGATTCATGACGCGCGCACGAGAGTCGCGATGAGGGTCTGAGCTATTCGCTGCCGATGTTCTGGCACGGATTGAAACCGCGCGGCGTGTCGATTTGCGGATTCGCACCAAAGTACGTCTGGTACGCGCCTTGCGCCCAGGTGTCGCCTTGCGTGACCGCGTCGGCCGGCAAATTCTGTGCTGCGTCAACGAGCTGGCGGCTGAGGAACGACGTGCCCTGCGGCGTCACAGAGCCCATGCTTCGCAGCTTCAGGTAGGCATAGGCCTGCGCGGGATCGGCGCCGGTGACCTGGCTGAGCAGACCCGCGCCGGGTGATTGCGCGTAGGCGCGTTGCAGCTGGCCGACCATCGCCCAGTCGCCCTGTTCGACTGCGGAGTTTGCCAGCGACATTGCGTTGGTCTTGTAATCCTGCAGCCATTCCGGATGATCGAGCAGGCCGCCGCCGGTGGTCAATCCGGCGCTGACGTAACAATCCGCGGCCTGCGTATCGCCGAGCTGCGCCGCGCGCAAAGCGACCGGGGCGAGTTGCAGTTGCTCCGGCGTGATGCCTTCGCACAGGCTGCCGGTCGCACGCGCTTTCGACAGCTCGTCCTGGATAGTGGCGAGACGCTGCTCGCGGCGCGCCAGCTGATTCGCATCGAGCCTGGAGGTGTCGTCCTCGAGCATCCAGCTGGCGGCGCGCGCCTGGTTCGTCAAAACGTCGCGCGAGTGCAGGCAGCGGCCGACGTCGCGATACAGGCGCGAGGCCGCCGGCGCATCGCCGGCGGCGGCGCGCGCCTTGAGGTCTGCATAGACCTGGGCGAGCGGCGTATCCGGAGGCGGCAGCGGAGCCGGGGTCGACAATATATGGATCGGCCCGGTCTTCTTCGCGGCCTTCGCGATCGCCGGCGCAGTTGTCGCATGGCGCGGCGTGGCTGCCAGCCCGGTATCGGCGCCGGCCTCGGCCGACGGCGTCGCGGGCGCGCCTGGACGATCGCTGCGGTACAGCCAGTAAGCGGTCGCGGCCACTGCGATCACAGCGATCGCGAGCGCGGCGAAAAGACGATTGCGGTTTTGCGCGGTCATGGCTGTCGGCATTGCACGGCTTCGCTCATCGTAGTCGATTCAGTCGTCGTCGATCTGGCAGATGTTGGCGCCGTTCGCGACTTCGTTGGAAGCACTGTCGAAGTAGCGCGCGTAGTGGTCGCTGGCCCACGTCTCTGCGTCGGCGGCCTGCATCGGCGATAACGTCTTGGCAGCCGCGGCGACCATCGGTGCGAGCTTGTCGGCGAACGCACCGGTCGCGCCGAGCTGTTCGAGCCGCAGCAGCCGGTAGTCCATGACCGGGTCGATGCCGAACAGCTGGCCGCGCGCCGACGTATCGAACGCGCCGCTATAGGCATGGTGGAGCAGATCGACGACGACCCAGTCGCCGCGCTGCAGCGCGGACTCGACCAGCCCCGGCACCTGTGCGCGGTACTGGTCGATCCATTCGGGGTGATCGAGCAGGCCTTCCATCATGTCGAAGTCCGTGCCGACATAACAGTCGAGCGCCTTGAGGTCGCCGAGCTGCGCTGCCTGCAGCGTGAGCGGCGTGAAGCTGTTGAGCTGCGCATCGGTGGCGCCGTCGCAGCGGGCGCTGTTGGATTGGACGTAATCCGTCATCTCGCGCACCATCCTGATCTCCGGCGCCTCGCTGGCGTGCATCACTACCACGGCGCTGTCGCCCTGCTGGTCGGCGCTCAAAACTGCAGAGGGAATTTCCGCCAACAGGCGACGCGTCCGCCGAACGGCAACGCAGCGGTGCACCTCGTGAAACAGGCGCGTAGCTGCGCCCGCATCGCCGGCATCGGCGCGACGTTTCAGGCCGCCGTAGATCTGCGCGAGAGGGCTGCCTGGCGGCGGCAGCGGCGCCCGCGATGCCAGCATGGCCTGGCTCGATTTCGACGTGATGCGCGCGCGCCCCGCCGTCGTTGCCGATGTGACCGGCGAAGAATCTGCAATCGCGTTGCCACGGTCGTGCCCGGGTGCGAATGAGTCTGTCGCTTCACCGCCATGCAGGTTCCAGACCGCAACGACGGCAGCGATCGCGGTCGTTACGGCGAGGGCGAGCAAGGCACGTTTTTGTGAGTCGTTGCTCTGGGTCATCTCTTCGGGCCTGTATCCAACCAGGCTGGCGCTCGAGTTGTCGTGCCCTCGCGTGCCCTCACGGCGCCGCCTCGCCCTGGTTGCGGCAAGCAGTCATGTGGCTGATGTCGAGGCTGTCAGGGTTGCCGGCGAAGTACCGATGGTATGCGTCGTCTGCCCACCGGTCGCCGTCGCGGATCGTGGTTGCCGAAAGGTCCTTGGAAAGTTCTTGCAGCTGTTGATCGATCTTGCTCGCGGAAATGTCGGCCGCATTCACGACGCCAAGACGCAGCAATCTGCCGTAACGGTAGGCGAGCGCCGGATCGGTGCCGGTGACCTGCTTCAAGAAGCTGAAGCCGATATCGGCAGGCAAGGGCGAATAGGCGTACTGCAATTGCGCCACCATGGTCCAGTCGCCGCGTGCGACGGCGGCATTGGCGATGTCGAGAGCCTGGGCTTTGTATTGCGTCAGCCATTCCGGGTGGTCGAGGAGTTTTCCGAGATAGGCAAACGGCAAGTCGATGTAGCAATCCGCCGCCGCATCGTCGCCGAGTTGGGCGGCGCGCATTGCGGCCGGCACGATCTGCAGCTTGTCCTCATCCAGATCAAGGCATTGGTTGGTTCGGACGGCGTCCTGTTTCGCCAGTTCCTGCTGGAGCGCCGCGAGCGACTTCTCCTTCCTTGCGAGTTCCTCCGGTGCGCGAACATGATCGTCGCGCGCCAGCATGCTGTCGATCATGGCGCGCAGCGCCGGCACGCTGGATCGCGCTTGGACGCATTGGCTGACGTCATGATAGAGGCGCGACGCGGCAGATGCGTCGCCGGCGTCCGCGCGTGTCTTGAGTTCGTCGTATGCTCGCGCCAACGGCGCTGAGGCGGGTGGTAGCGGCGTCGCTGCGGCGACGCGTTTGAGTGGAGTCTTGCGTGTCGACACGTTGGCGGCGTCGGTATCCGCCGGGCGTTCGTCAGGGTTCGCGGTGACACCGTTCGCAGTTCTGCCGGCGGCAGTCGGTGAAAGGTGCTGGGCAACGCGGTTGCGCATCAGCAACCATGCACCAATGGCGACGGCGGCAGCGATTGCCATGACCGTGAAAAGGCGGCGGGTGTTGCTCCCTGACTGCGGCATTCGAGCGGCGTTCCATCCGTACGTCGCGAAATGCTAGCACGCGCGATTGCGCGGACGGTCAGGTCCGCGCTGTCTTTTCCCTTGATTTACATCGGCGACAGCTGCCGCCAAGCGGACTCACGCCGTGTCGCGATCCGGCGTTGCTGTTGGTGCGGGCAGCGCGGGCGGCGCGGGCGGTGCCGAATGTACCGGTGGCACCGGCGGTGGCGGTGGCGCCGGTGGGGCGGCACGCGATGTCGGCGGTGCCGGCGGAAGCGGTGGTGCCGGCGCAGCGGGCGGTGCCGGCGGCGCGGGTGGTGCCGGAACAAATATACCTTTGAACTCCGGCGTCTTCATGCTCAGCGTCAGCGGCTTGTGCTGGCGCATGACCTGGACCTTGACTTCGCTGCCAGGCGAGCGCTCGCGCAGCAGGCGAAAGGCGTCTTCGGGACGCTCGACCTTGCTGCCGTCGACGTCGAGCAGCACGTCGCCGGATTTCAGCTGCTTCAGGGAATCGTCGGTCGACAGCACGAGCACGCCGTGGTCCGTGCCGAAATAGCCGCCGAGATCCGCATTCAGGCTGGCGAGATTCAGGCCCCACCATGGCATCGAAAAGTTGAAATGCTCCATCGCGTGCTGCGCCCGTTCGCCGGCCTTCTCCGCGAGTTTGGCGCGCTCCATCGCACGCCCGACCTGCACTTCGACGCGGCGCTGGTAATCTTCGGAGGCGACCTTGCCGGCGACCATCGCATCGAGGTGGTCGAGCTTGCCGAGTTCCTTCATGTCGTTGTCGCCGAAGGCGAACGCGAAGTTGTACGGCTCGCGGCGTTCGGCCTTGACTGAAATCTCGCTGTTTTTGCCGTCGCGGACCAGGCCGAGCTTGATCTGCTGGTCGACCTTGAGTTCATGCAGGGGCCACGAAACAGCGCCGTCGCCGCCCTGCGCGAGCGGCTTGCCGTCGATGCTGACGATGATGTCGCCATGCTTCAATCCGGCCTTCTCGGCCGGACCGCCCGGAGTGACGGCGTCGACACGCAAGCCGCGCGGCTTGTCGCTGTCGCTGAAGACGACGCCGATCATCGCGCGCTCCGGATCGCCGATGTAGCGATAGGCATAGGCGCGCGGGCCGACATCGCCGAGCTTGGCCGACAGATCGGCCATCTTGCGCGACATCTCGCGCATCTGCTCGCGCATCTGCTCGAGGTCCTTGCGCGCCTGCTCGGTATCGACCGCAGCGGGCGTCGAAGTGGATGGCGCCGGCGTCTTGTCCGCCTGCGCCTTCGGCGTGTTCTCGGCTGCGGATGCCGCCGCGCTGCCGATCGCCAGAGCGATCGCCGCGGCGAGGCATGCGCGCTGCAGCAGCGTGCGTGCCGGATTGTTGCGAATCACCTGTTGCATGTTTTCCAGCCTCTTCGTTCGTTTGCCTGGAGTCAGCGCAATGCGACTCCGGTTTCCGCCAGTCGATAACTCGAATAGCGCAGTGCGGTGAGATCCTCGAGCAGTGCCACGCGGCGCTGCCACAGCGGCAGCTCGCTTTCCGGCGGTGCCGCGTTGAGCTGGCCGTCGACGAGCCCGATCATGTCCTCGAGCTCCGCGGCGGCGGCGAGATCCTGGCCCGACAGCGGCGCGGCCGCTCGTTCCGTCTCGTGCAGCCAGTGTTCGAGCGCCTGCGAATGCTGCTGCAGGAGCGCCAGTCGTGCGGCCGCATCGACCGGGCCAATTGTTTGTGTACTTGTAGCATTTGTGGAATTCGCTACATTTGTCGGTATAGATGCGGAATGCGCCGGATCGGTCGCAGCGGCGGTAATCGCAGCGGCGGGCGGGCGCTGCAGCAGCGGCCACGCGCCGCCCGCGAGCAACACGCCGGCGGCAAGCGCGGCGGGCACGGCCCAGCGCCAGTGGCGCCGCGACATCACCGGCACGTGCGCTGCGCTGGCCTGCTTGATTCGCCCTTGTGCGGCAAGTTCGGCAGCCAGCTGCGGCCATGCACTGCGTTCGGGCGCCACCTGCGGCAGCGCGTGCAAGGCTTCGGGCAGCGACTTCAGATCGCCAGTGAGGTCTGGATTCGACATGGCACGTGTTCCGTTGCGGGAGCGAGCAGGTCGCGCAGGCGGGCGGTGCCGCGAGCGACCTGCGATTTGGAGAAACTGATGGTTTTGCCGACGAGTTCGGCGATCTCGGGATGTGAATAGCCCTCGACGTGGTACATCCACAGCACGCTGCGCGTCAGCGCGGGCAGTTTGCCGAGGGCGCGCTCGAGCGCCAGCGCATCGGCACGCACCCACGGCGGCGCGGCGCCATCGACGATCTGCTCGGAGTCGCTGTCCACGTCCATGCGATGTTCGCGGCGCAGGCGCATCAAGGCCTCGTTCATCGCGATTTGGCGCAGCCAGGCCCAGAACGGCGCGTCGTTGCGGTATTGGTCGATGCGCTGGAATACCTTGAGCATCGCGTCGTGCAACACGTCGCGTGCGGCTTCGCTGTCGGCGAGCATGCGCAGCGCGAGCGTGTAGACCGGGCGCTCGAAGCGCCGGTAAATCTGCTCGAACGCAGCCAGTTCACCGCCGCGCGCGCGTTCGATGAGGCTCGCCGGTACTTCGAGTTGAGAGAAAGCTTCGTTCAAACGAAGTAGTCCTGGACGATTAATTCATCTTGATTCGCGTGCGCGCGGCGAGCCGATGAAGATCAAGACGGACTCCCGCCTTCGCGGCGGACGGCCCTGTTTCCGTCCCAGCTGCTGCGCGCCGTGCCGCGCGTGTTGCCTATAGATGCATCAGCGCCCCGCTTGGTCGCAAGTGGCGAAGGTCGATCCGTTGCGGTGCGGCTGTCCGCCGTTCTGTCCGCTCTGTTCGGGCGGACACTTGTCCGCAGCTGTCCGCAGGAAATTATTAAGCGTATTCAGCTAGTTGAGCAATTGGCATGCACGTTGCTCAAAGGCAGTCATCGGCGCCACGCGCCACCCAACACAATTGCTCACGGACCCAAGATGATTCGCGACACTTCAGCCCAGGACCGCCGCATGGAGCCCGTCCGCTCGAACAAGCGCTGGATCGTTATCGGCGCAGTCGGGGCTGCCGTGCTGGTGGCATTGATCTGGGTCGTGCCGACCGTGGCGCGCCTGATTTCCGCGGGCAGCGCGGTCAGCACCAGCAGCGTGCGCATAGCTGCCGTGCACCGCGGCACGCTCACGCGCGACATTTCCGCGCAAGGCAAGGTCGTCGCGTCGGTGAGTCCCACGTTGTACGCGACCACGGCCGGCATCGTCACGCTCGCCGTGCACGCCGGAGACAAGGTCGAGAAAGACCAGGTGCTCGCCGACGTGTACAGCCCGGAACTGAACAACAAGCTCGAACAGGAGCAGGCGACGTTCAACAGCCTCGGCATCGAAGTCGAGCGCACCAATATCGACAATCGGCAGAAGCAGCTGACCGCGAAGAAGACGTTCGACCAGGCGACGATCGATCGCCAGACCGCGGCGCGCGAAGTCGACCGCAACGAGCGCGGCTTCAAGGCCGGCGCGATTCCCGAGATCAACGTGCTGCGTGCGAAAGATGCGCTGGCCAAGGCTGACCTCGAGGTCTCTCACGCGGAGGCCGACGCCAAGCTGCTCGACGAAACGCTCGCGTTCGAGCTAAAGACCAAGCGCTTCGCGCTGGAAAAGCAGAAACTGCTCGTCGGCGAGTTGCAGCGCCAGGTCGACCAGCTCAAGGTGCGCTCGCCGGTTTCCGGCCAGGTCGGCCAGCTGCTCGTGCAGCAAAAGGCCAACGTCGCGGCCAATGCCGGTCTCCTCAGCGTCGTCGATCTTTCCGCGCTCGAAGTCGAGCTGCAGGTGCCGGAAGTGTTCGCGCACGATCTGGCGATCGGCATGCCGGCGGAGATCCTCGAAGGCTCGGAAAAATACGCCGGGTCGCTGTCGGCGGTGTCGCCCGAAGTCGTCGATGGCCAGGTGGTCGCGCGCGTTCGTTTCGGCGACAGCAAGCCGGCCGGCTTGCGTCAGAGTCAGCGCCTGTCGACGCGCATCCTGATCGACGAGCATCCGAACGTGTTGATGGTCGATCGCGGACCGTTCGTCGATTCCGGTGCCGGCCGCGTCGCCTACGTCGTGCGCAATGGCGTCGCCGAGCGCACGCCGATCCAGGTCGGCGCGACCAGCCTCAATGCCGTCGAACTCGTTTCCGGCGTCAAGGAAGGCGACCGCATCGTGATTTCCGGCACCGATGCGTTCAACGGCGCGCCGAAAGTGGTTTTGAATTGAGAGCAAGAGCGTGAGGAGGTGAGGAGTGAGGAGTGAGGTAAAGATAGCGAGCCCCGCTCTTACCCCTAACTCCTAACTCCTAACCAAGAAAACACAACGCAAC
>Ga0163162_10002696_pt1 | contig 16841 bp, 12 predicted proteins | sample S55metaG_FD_115310 | JGI IMG/M metagenome (GOLD analysis project Ga0163162, IMG submission 115310) | Switchgrass rhizosphere microbial communities from Kellogg Biological Station, Michigan, USA - S5-5 metaG | ecosystem: Host-associated > Plants > Roots > Rhizosphere > Soil | place: USA...
AGCTCCCTGCTCGCCACAGGCGGCGTGCAGATCGACCTCGTCCATGCGTACTCCGATCGTCTTGCTGACGCGGGGGGGCGACACTAGGCCGAACGGCCTAACCGAACGTTGAGATCGATAAGCGCCGGACAGGCCACGCTTGCCGTGGACGACGGGTCTGGCGGGTTACCTTGCTACACGCGAGGCTGCCCCCACCGCATCAGACGGCTGTGTCGTCCTCGAGTGCGGCGATCCAGCAGCCGTCGACGAGCCGCTTGCAGAGCCCATCGCGGTAGCGTCGCACCCCCTCGCTAGTCGAACTCGATGAGGTCGGGCGCGTCGGGGTCTGCGCGCGGCTGCTCGCCATTCTGGACGGCGGCCGCCCGCTGCCACTGCGCGTGGCTGTCCAGCCGTCTGCGAAGGTGTTGTGCGCCCTTGGGATCCATCGTGTCCCGTTGAAGGGGAGCGGCGGCGGCTCCCCCTCGTCTAGCTACCGCCGTTGACGTGCGCCTTTCCCGTGTCGACGGCGGTGATGGAGCCCGACGCGGAGTCGAGCGTCGCGTGGATCCTGCCCGTGCCGTGGAGCCTCGAGTACGCACCGGTCCCCTTCTTCAACACGAACCGTCCGTTTATCTCTGAGGTGGTGGCGCTCGTCGGCTTGATCCCGCCACTGAACTGAAGCACGAAGGTGCCGTCGGAGGCGGTGACGTGCTTTAGACCGTGGATGACCTGGCCCGTCTTCGCGCCCTTACCCTTGCCCTTGCCGGTAATCCTCGTCGTCTGCACGACGGTTCCGGACTTACCTCTCAGGACGGCGAGGTCGGAGCTCGACGTCCAGTTCCCGGTGGCGGTCGTCGCGCTCGTGAGGTGCATCGTGAAGGTGAGTGAGATGGACTGGGACCTAGAGGCCTGGGCGACGAGCGGGAGAGCGACCGCCGTCGCGAAGATCATGAGTGTTGCGATCGCCCGTTTCATTTCTCCCCTTTCCTCTGCGCTGCTGAGGGTTGGGCTGCCGCCGGCGCTCCCCTCAGATGAGCTGTTGCCTACTTCTTGAACTGGAACAGCGCCGACTTCGTCACGCCGTCCGCGAACTTGACGTCGAGTCTCCTCCCTACCGCGTTCTTCCGCCGACTTACTTCAGTCCGAACGTGATCATGAAGCTGGCCCCGCCGACAAGGGTCACCTTGTAGAAGTACATCTTGTTGTTCGTCAGGTTCTTCGTGCTGAGATTGAAGATCCACTGCTGGTCGGTGGACGACCATCGGAAGGCAGTGTCAGGCGTCGTCGAGTCGACGGTCTCGTTCACACCAGGTGCTCCGGACGTCGTGTGGTCGAGGACGAACGAGGCGACGATGTTCGGCACCGCTGTCGTAGGACCGACGGAAGCTCCGCTCGCATCGCAAGCCCGGAACTTCAGAGGAATCGTGCTGCCCTGCTTGAACGTGCTCGACCCGTCGTTGTTGACCGGCTGCAGGATCGGGTTCCCGATCGGCGCGCCCTGGCAGCTCCCCGCGTAGTTCACCGTAAGCGTTCCCGGCGTGAACGAGAAGTTGTAGTTGCCTGAGCTCAGCGAGCCTGCCGCGCATGTAATGGGGAACGTGCCGGCAACAATTCCGTTAGCGGTAGAGCAAGCTGCGCTACCAGCTACATCGCTGGTAGCCAGCGTCTCCCCGCCGACGAACCCGCTGAACGTGTAGGTGAGCGCAGGGACCGCGCCGTTGATCAGCATGGTCTTGTCCGCCGCCTTCACGTTGAGCGATGCCTTCGTGATGTTGGCAGTCGTCGGCGCGGTTCCGCTGGTGAGGTGGTAGTTGCCCGCTGCCAGCCCGGTCAGGGCCACATCGCCTGCGACCGGCTTCCCGTTGGCCGCGTTCTTGTTGTTGAAGTGACCGTTCGAACCTGAGCAACCCACAGCGTCGCCGGCAATTGCGCCGTGGTTGCCGCTCTGTGCGTCCAGCGAGCAGGTGGCGATGGCCGCCGCATCCGTGCCGTCGTACACCTTCGCGGACGCGGTGATGGACGCCGTGACATCGCGCATCGAGATGTTCGCAGTGGTCGAGGCCGTCGGGCTGGTGAGCTGGTAGTTGCCCTGCGCTGCCCCTGTGAGCGAGACGTCCGCGGTCACCAGCTTGCCGTTAGCGGCATTCTGGTTACCGAAGTGTGCGTTTGAGCCCGTGCAGCCCACCGCGTCCGGCGAAACAACCCCGTGGTCACTGCTCTGCGTCTCGAGCGAGCAACTGGTGATGCTGGCCGCGTTGGTCGAGTCATACGTCTTGTCTGCAGCGGAGATCGAGGCGGTCACATTCCGCTTGTTGATCGTGAAGTCCCTCGAATCGTTGCTGCCGTCGTGGTTCGCGTCACCGGCATACGTGTAGCTCGCCGTCGCCGTACCGGCATCCGTGTTGTGGCTGTAAGACGCCGCCGGAGTCAAGCTCAGACCACCGGCACCAGTCACAGCAACCGTGCACGGCGTGCGCGCCGACCCGTCATAGATCAAGCTAGCCGGACACGTCACAACCGTGTGGCTCGCAGCCTTCTGGATCGTGAAGTTCTTCGTATCGGTGCTGCCGTCGTGGTTCGCGTCGCCGGCATACGTGTAGCTCGCCGACGCCGTACCCGCATTGGTGTTGTCGCTGTAGGACGGGGCCGGAGTCAAGCTCAGACCACCGGCACCGGTCACGGCAACCGAGCACGGCGTCCGGGCCGACCCGTCGTAGATCAAGCTAACCGGACACGTCACGACCGTATGACTCGCAGCCTTGTCGATGGTGAAGTTCTTCGAGTCGCTGCTGCCCGTGTGGTTCGCGTCGCCGCCGTAGGTGTAGCTCGCCGTCGCGGTACCCGCATTGGTGTTGTTGGTATAGGCCGCATCCGGAGCCAGACTAAGGCTGCCCGCACCCGTTACGGCGACCGAACAAGGTGTCTGCGCGGATCCGTTGTACGTGACGTTCGCAGGGCAAGTTACGACGGTCGTCGACGATGCCTTGTCGATCGTGAAGTGCTTCGAATCGCTACTACCCGTGTGGTTGGCATCGCCCGCAAACGTGTAACTCGCGGTCGCCATGCCCGCAGCCACGTTGTTGCTGTACGACGCGGCCGGCGTCAGGTCGAGACCACCCGCACCGCTCACATGGACGGTGCAAGGCGTCTGCGACGTCCCGTCAAACGTGAACGGCCCAGCAGCACACGACACCGTCGTCGTCGACGATGCCTTCTCGATCGTGAAGTCCTTCGAGTCGCTGCTGCCCTCATGGTTCGCGTCGCCGCCATACGTGTAACTCGCCGACGCCGAACCCGCATTGGTGTTGTTGCTGTAGGAGGGCGTCGGTGTCAGGTCGAGACCACCTGCACCGGTGACGTGAACCGAGCAAGGAGTCTGCGCAGAACCGTCATAGGTGACGCTCGCCGGGCAACTCACAGCAGTCGCCGAAGCCGCCTTCTCGATCGTGAAGTTCTTCGAATCCGTGCTGCCGGTGTGATCGTCATCACCCGCATAGGTGTAACTCGCGGTCGCCGTACCCGCATTGGTGTTGTTGCTATAGACCGGATCCGGATCCGCACTCAACCCACCCGCACCAGAAACATGAGCCGTGCAAGGCGTCTGCGCCGACCCGGTATACGTGAACGGGCCGGCACCGCAGGTCACCGTCGTCGTCGACGATGCCTTGTCGATCGTGAAGTGCTTCGAATCGCTACTGCCCGCGTGGTTCGCATCGCCGCCATACGTGTAGCTTGCCGTTGCCGTACCCGCATCGGTGTTGTTGCTATAGACCGGATCCGGATCCGCACTCAACCCACCTGCGCCAGCAACATGAGCCGAGCAGGGGGTCTGCGCCGACCCGGTATATGTGAACGGACCGGCACCGCAGCTCACGGTCGTCGTAGACGACGCTTTGTCGATCGTGAAGTGCTTCGAATCGCTACTGCCGGTGTGGTTCGCGTCGCCGCCATAGGTGTAGCTCGCCGTCGCGGTACCGGCATTGGTGTTGTTGCTATAGACCGGATCGGGAACCAGGCTCAGGTTGCCCGCACCCGTCACAGTGACCGAACACGGCGTATGGGCGGCACCGGTGTATGTGAAGGAACCCGCAGCGCAGGTGACCGTCGTCATCGAGGAAGCCTTGTCGATCGTGAAGCTCTTCGAATCGTCACTTCCGTTGTGGTTCGCATCGCCCGCAAACGTGTAGCTCGCGGTCGCCGTGCCCGCACCGACGTTGTTGCTGTACGACGGAGCTGGGTGCAGATCCAGACCACCAGCACCGGTCACATGAACCGAGCAAGGCGTCTGCGACGTACCGTCAAAGGTGAACGGTCCGTCAGCACACGCCACCACCGTCTCCGATGAAGCCTTCTCGATCGTGAAGGTCTGTGAGTCGCTGCTGCCCTCGTGGTTCGCGTCGCCGGAGTACGTGTAACTCGCCGACGCCGTACCAGCATCGGTGTTGTCGGTGTACGACGGGGCCGGAGTCAAGCTCAGACCACCAGCACCGCTGACGTCAACCGAGCAGGGCGTCTGCGCAGAACCATCATATGTCACGCTCGCCGGGCAGCTCACGACGGTCGTCGACGAGGCCTTCGCGATCGTGAAGGTCTGTGAGTCGCTGCTGCCCTCGTGGTTCGCGTCGCCGGCATAGCTGTAACTCGCTGACGCCGTACCGGCGTTGGTGTTGTTGCTATGGGCCGGCTCCGGATCCGCACTCAACCCACCCGCACCAGAAACATGAGCCGAGCAAGGCGTCTGCGCCGACCCTGTATACGTCACGCTCGCGGGGCAGCTCACGGCAGTCGTGGAAGCAGCCTTGCCGATCGTGAAGGTCTGTGAGTCGCTGCTACCCAGGTGGTTGCCGTCACCTGCAAAGGTGTAACTCGCGGTCGCCGTACCCGCATCGGTGTTGTTGCTGTAGACGGGATCGGGGCTCAAGTTCAGTCCGCCCGCGCCAGTCACCGCAACCGAGCAAGGCGTCTGCGCTGACCCGTTATACGTCACGCCGGCGTCGCAGGTGACCAGTGTCGTCGAGGTCGCCTTCGCGATCGTGAAGGTCTCCGAGTCGTTGCTCCCCAAGTGGTTGGAGTCACCCGCAAACGTGTAACTGGCGGTCGCCGTGCCGGCATTCGTGTTGTTGCTGTAGACCGCCTCGGGGGTCAGATTCAACCCACCGCCGGTCACCGAGACCATGCAAGGCGTCTGTGCCGAACCGTCATAGGTAACGCTGGCCGGGCAGGTCACCAGGGTCGCCGACGCTGCCTTGTCGATCGTGAAGTTCTTCGAATCGCTGCTGCCATCATGGTTGGCGTCGCCCGCGTAGGTGTAACTCGCCGAGGCCGTGCCCGCATTGGTGTTGTTGTTGTAAACCGGCGCCGGATCCAGGCTCAAGCCACCCGCGCCGCTGACATGAACCGAGCACGGCGTTTGCGCCGAACCGTCATACGTCACACTCGGCGGACACGTAACGACCGTCGAGCTCGCCGCCTTCCCGATGGTGAAGTTCTTCGAATCGCTGCTGCCGAGATAGTTGTCCGACTCCGCGTACGACGCGCTGGCCGTCGCAGTGCCAGCATTGACGTTGTTGCTGTAACCGACCGACAGAAGGAGAGAGAGCCCTCCAGGACCAGTCACAGACGCCGAACAAGGTGTCTGAGCCGAGCCGGTGTAGGTAAACGGGCCGGCACCGCAGGTGACTGTGGTCACACTCGTCGCTTTGGCGATCGTGAATGCCCGTGGCACGCTCGAGGCGGCGTCGTAGTTCGCGTTGCCGTCCTGCGAAGCCGTAATTGTGCAGCTGCCTGCACCTTGCAGGTGAACCATTCCGCCAGGACTGACGCTGCAATTACCCATGGCGCTGAAAAAGACGGTGAGCCCCGAGTCGCTCGTGGCGCTGACCATGAAGTCGGCGTCACCGAAGGTTTTGTCTCCGAGCGCTCCGAACGTGATCGACTGACCCGCCTTCCCGATCGTGAAGTTCTTCGAATCGCTGCTGGTCAGGTAGTTGGCGGTTGCAGCGAACGACGCACTCGCCGTCGCCGAACCCGCATTCACGTTGTTCGTGTAACTCACCGTCAACGACTGACTCAACCCACCAGCACCACTCACCGACGCCGTACAAGGCGTCTGCGCCGACCCCGTATACGTAAACGGACCAGCACCACAGGTCACGGTCGTCGTCGAAGCAGCCTTCCCGATCGTGAATGTCCTTGGGACAGCCGTCGCGGCGTTGTAGTTGCCATCGCCCGCCTGGCTCGCCGTAATCGTGCATGAACCTGCGGCGGTGATATGAACAGTTGCCCCGGCGACTGTGCAGTTTCCGGACGCCGCGAAGCTCACTGCTAGCCCGGAACTCGCGGTCGCGGAGACGCTGAAGTCGGCGTCGCCAAACGTCTTATCCGCCAACGCTGCGAAGGTGATCGTTTGATTCAGCTTGGTGGCAGTCACGGACTCCGTGACCTGGGGCGCCGGATTGAAGCTGGCGTTCCCCGGCTGGTCGTACTTGACCGTGCAAGTGCCAGTGCCACTGTTCATCGTGAAGGTCGCGCCGATGTTGGAGCACGATCCTGCGCTGGTGTAGGTCACCGCAAGGCCGGAGCTCGCCGTCGCGGCAACCGTGAAGGACGAGTTGAACGCAGCGCTAGACGGAGCATGCGTCGTCACCGTGATCGTCTGGTTCTGAACGCCTGTGTAGGTGAGCTTCGTGTTCTGGGTATTGTTGTCGCCAGCCAGACAGACTGGATTCGCGGTGCTCGGATCACTCGGCGCGAAATTTCCGCCGCTCCAGTTCGCAAAACTGAATCCACTTACGGCCCCAGCTGTGAGTCGCAGCGATTGACCCGCGTCAGCACCTGCCGGGATTGCGGTTCCGTTGCCCGAATCGCCGGCGCTGATTGAGCCAGATGAGGGACTTCCAGCTGCTGCGCCGGTGCAGTTGCTGGTCGCGAATCGAGCCCATGTCACGGTAGCCGTGGTCGGCCCAATCACCCGTATGTTCACATTGCCGTCCGTAAAGCTCGTCGTCGCGCTTCGGCCGGAGGACCCTGTCGCCTGAACCGTGTACGCGGCGGCAAACGAGGTCGGGAGCTGGAACTGGACGCTGAATCCGCCCGAGAGATCGGCACTCGCGTCGGTCGCATAGGACCAAGGCTGCGACTTGTCGTCATTCACGACGATGTGAACCGATTCGCTCGGTCCCCATCCTGCGCCGCTAAGGGTGACCGTTGCGCCTGGGTTGTAGTCCTCCTGATCGCTGTGGATCGTGGGCGCAAACGTCGACGGCGACGCGGTGGTCGTCGTCGTCGTTTCGGTCGTAGTCGAGTCCAGGCTCGTAGTCGCGTCGGTCGATGTGGAGGAGTCAGTCGACGTCGCGCTCGTGTCCGTCGACGTCGCCCCCGTATCCGTCGAAGCCGGCGACGTGTCCGCCGCCGTCGACGTGCTGTCAGTCGACCCCGAATCGACCAACGCCATCCCCAACGCCCCCGAGGCCATCACGCCCGCGCAGAGCAGGGCACCGAGTCCAAGGACGATTCCCGCCCGCCGCAAGTGCTTTCGACCCTTCATATCGCCAGCTCCCCTCTCGCCCCAGATCCGCCGCATCAGATGACCCCTTAAGTCGCTGTCTCAGAGGCGGCGCGCCTGGCGGTCGAGCGGGACCAGACTGGCGTACAGACCGCATTCCTGTACGCCAGTGTCATGTCCCCTCGCCCTCCGAAAATCGCCGCAGAACCGTTGCCCAGTACCGCATTCAGATCGTGCTCCGACAGGTGAGTCCAGTGACTAGACGCCTGTCGGGTTGAAGCTCGCCGAAAAGCTGGTTGTCGCTCTCCCTCGTATGGCCGCAAAACCGGGCAGCCGCAGTGCCCGGACACCCAGTGTTGTCGCGTTGCCCTGTGGCGACAAGGGCCCGTAGACCTATCTTGCGTTCATAGCTTTGAACGCTTGTGGGGAGCCGAAGACCCGCGGACGCTGAGGTACACGGGCCTCCGATTGGGTTCCTTCGCTCCGCGGCCGGGGGCGCCGGCCCGAAGCGAGGGACAAGGAACTACGGCTGCCGTCGGGGACAGAACAGCCACTCTGAGTGTGACTCAGCCCCGGCGGTGCCGCATGGGCCGCTCGACCGTCTGCCGTTGAGCGTCCTCAACGCTCGAGCAGCTCGATCTCCGCTTCGCGCGTCGTCACGTGGAGCTTGCGCAGGATCGCCGAGACGTGTGTCTGCACCGTGACGGGAGAGATGAAGAGCCTCGCGGCGATCTCCTCCGGCGATGCCCATGCCGCATGAGCTCGAGCCCCTCCCACTCTCGATCGGTCAACTCGGCGCCGCCTCGGCCGCGGAGGGGAATCCGTCGCCGGCGGCGGCGTTCGCGGAACTGTCAGGCCGTTGAGCGCCCGTTTCTCGCCTCGGACGGCTACGCAGTCTGAAGCAGCTTCAGCGCGTCGGCCCGGCTCTCGACGCGGAGTTTCTTGACGACTGCGCTGATGTGGCGCCGCACGGTGACCTCCGAGATCCGGAGCCGATCGGCGATCTCACGCGTCGATAGGCCGTCGCGCATCAGCGACAAGACCTCCCACTCGCGAGCGGTCAGATCAACACCTCGACCCCCGCGCGCGGGGACGCAGCGACGCGCCGGCCGGTCGCGGTAGTCGTCGATAAGCGTACGAACAAGTGAGCGTGGAATCGCCGGCTCACCCTTGGCCACGGCGCGAACGACGTTTGCGAGCGCGCTGGGCGCGATCGTCCTGCGCACGTAACCCGTCGCACCGAGGCGGATTGCCTCGAGGAACTGCTCGTCGCAGTCATCATCCACCAGCAAAACGACGGGGACGGCCGGCGCCCGGGCGGCCATCTCAGCAGCCGCGTGAAAGCCGTCTCCGGACAGGTGGACATCGACGATGCAGGCGTCGGGCTGATGGCGCATCCCGGCCGTCACGAGTTCCTGGACGGACTCGGCCTCTGCACAGACGCGGATTCCGTCTTTCGCGAGCGCCATGCGGATGCCGGCCCGCATCGCAGGGTCGCTTGAGCCGATTACGACCGTCTCTCGATTGTTCGTCAAGCCGCAGACCTACCGTTTCCGACGTCAAAGAGCGCGCTGGAGTCGGAACGTGCTCGAAGACCCCTTCGCGCCGCACTCATTGTCTGTAATCGACAGCGGCAGGCATCCCCCTTTCGGGTGACGGTTAAACGGTGACGCCACCGTTATGGTCAAAGTGGCGTGCGAGTCTTGATTGCGGACGACCATCGGCTGATGGTCGAGGGAACGAAGCAGGCTCTGGAACGGGCCGGCGGCTTCGACGTCGTCGGGGAAGCGGTGAACGGCGGCCAGGTCCTGCCACTCATTCGCAGGCTGCAGCCGGATCTGGTGCTGCTCGATCTCCGCATGCCGCAGATGGACGGCCTCACCTGCCTCACGAAGATCCGAAAGGAGTTCCCGGACATGAAGGTCGCGATGCTGTCTGTCTCGCAGGATCCGGAGCTGATCCAGACAGCATTGAAACGTGGGGCGAACGCGTACATCGTCAAGTCGATCGATCCAGACCATCTCGCAGGTGTTCTGCGGCAGGCCCTCGAGGGGAACGTCTTCACCACGGCAGGCATCACCGAGGACCCGGGTGAACGAGCCGCAAAGGATGCCGGGTTGACCGAACGTGAGCTCGGGATCGTCCGTGCGGTCGCGCGTGGTCTTTCGAACGAGGCGATCTCGAAGGAGCTCTGGGTCGCCGAGCAGACCGTCAAGTTCCACCTGACGAACATCTATCGGAAGCTCGGCGTCACCAACCGCACCGAGGCGGCGCGCTACGCATTCGAACAGGGCCTCGTCGAGCCCGAGCCCGACTCTGCGTTAACGCACTAGAGGCGCTCGACGCGCGAGCCGCCGACGATCGCGTCCCGGCGGTCGTCGAATCGAACCCACGCTTTGCCGCCGCCGTCGTAGTCCGGGGACCAGACGATCAGCGTCGCATCTTCGCCGGCGACCCGGACTCGCTCCGTTCCTTCCGGCTCCACCCCACGCCAGACCCGGATGAACGGGTTCTCCTCCCACTCCCGCCCGATGGTGGTCTCGTCGGTGTGTCCGGGCAGGACCCGCGTCTGGGGCGGGAGGGTCATCAGGACGTTCATCACCGACTGGCGCACCTGGTCGAAGTTCCCGCCGCCGACGGAGTCCTTGAAGAGCGTGTCTCCCGTGAAGACCGCCTCGCCGTTGACGACGAAGGCGACCATGTCGTCCGAGTGGCCCGGCGTCGACAACGCCTCGACCTGCAAGCCCCCGATCTCCACCGCGTCGGTCTTGACCGGGAGGCCGAGCTCGCCCTCGTGCTCGACGTGGTCGGCATGCGAATGGGTGCGGAGCACGGCCTGCGGCTCCACCTCCCACTTCGCGGCCGCGGCCTGCAGCGGCTCCAGCGGAGCGCCGGAATCCACGTAGAAGGCGGCCCCGCCCTGCTCGTCCGCCACGAGGTAGGCGTTCGAGAGGTACTTGGGATGGAGACTCCGTTCGACGAGCACGGCGGTACGCTACCGGCATACCTGCGACGAGGAGGAATTGAAGATGGGTCTGCTGTCCCGTACCGGAGAGATCATCAGGGCGAAGTTCAACGCTCTGCTCAACCGGGCTGAGAACCCGAGCGAGACGCTCGACTACTCCTACGAGAAGCAGCTCACCTCGCTGCAGAACGTCAAGCGGGGCGTCGCAGACGTCGTCACCGCCAAGAAGCGCCTCGAGCTCCAGACGCAGCAGCTCGAGCAGAACGTTGTCAAGCTCGACACGCAGGCGCGCCAGGCCGTGGCCGCCGGCCGCGAGGACCTCGCGCGGCAGGCGCTCGAGCGGAAGTCCGCGATCCAGCAGCAGCTCCAGGATCTCGACGCGCAGGTGAAGCAGCTCGAAGACCAGCAGCAGAAGCTCGTCGACAGCCAGAAGCAGCTCGAGGCGAGGGTCGAGCAGTTCCGCTCCCAGAAGGAAGTCATCAAAGCGCAGTACTCCGCAGCCGAAGCGCAGGTCCGCATCGGTGAGGCTGCGACGGGCATCGGCCGCGATATGGACAACACCGGTCTTGCGATTCAGCGCGCAAAGGACAAGACGGAGCAGATGCAGGCGCGGGCGTCGGCGATCGACGAGCTCGTGACGTCGGGCGACCTCGAGGAGCTGGGCTCGGACAAGACGCAACTCGACCGTGAGCTCTCGCAGCTCGCATCACAGCAGCAGGTCGACAAGGAGCTAGAGCAGCTCAAGACCGAGGTCGGCTCGGGTACCGAGAAGAAGGAGCTCGAAACCTAAGCCGCGAGTGCCGTCTCGTCGGCGACGTCGGCCGGTATCACCGCACGCCGGCTGAGCAGGTAGACGCCGGTGCCTGCCGTCACCAGGCAGGAAGAGGCGGTGAGCAGCCGGTAGTCGATGACGGTCACGAGGGCAGCGCCTACTGCGATCGAAACGGTCTGCGGTGTGCCGATCAGCGTCTCCGCCGCGCCAGCGACCCGGCCCTGCAACCTCGCCGGCGAGCGTAGCTGGATCGCAGTCGCGAAGCCGACGATGAACCAGGCGATTCCGGCTCCCGCCACCGCAATCCCTACGAGCACGAGCGGGAGACTCGACGTGACGAAGCTCAGCTCGCCGACGGCGAAAAGCCCCATGCCAAACCCGACGAGCTTGACGTCCCCGACGCGGCGCAAAACACGAGCGGCTGTCACGCCGCCGGCGATCGCACCGACTCCCTGCAGTGAGCTCAACACACCGAAGAATGACGTCGACCGATGTAGCCCCTGGTCGATGACGGCGAAGATCACCGTCTCCGAAAAGCCGACGAAGAGCAGACAAAGCCCGGTCGCGACGACGATCTGACGAAGGGGCAACGTGCGGGCGATGTGTCGCGCTCCGGCAAGAAGCTCCTCCATGAAGTGGTGTTCTTCTCTAGCGAAGCGAGGCTCCTCGACCTTCAGCAGCAACAGCGAAGTCACGACCGCGACGAAACTGAGTGAGTCGAGGACAGCGACCGCGCCGCCCCCGACCGACGCGTAGATCGCCGCGCCGACCAGGGGCGCGATCAGGCGCAGCCCTTCTCGGACGGTCTGGAACAAACCGTTCGCCTCGCCGAGCAGGTCGCGCGGCAGGATCACAGTCATGAAAGCCGACCGGGCGGCGGCCGCGAGCGTGCCGGCGGCGCCGTAGAACGCAGCGACCGCGTAGATGATCCAGGCATCTCCGCGGTCGTGGACGAACAGGAGAGACAGAACCATGACCGACTCGACGGAATAGGTCACGATCATCACCATTCGCCGCGAAAGCCGGTCGACCAACAGCCCCGCGAGGGGCGAGAGTAGTGACGGCAGCGCCAGCGCGAAGAACACGAGGCCCGCAGCCGAGTTACTGCCCGTCAGGTCCTTCATCCACACGCCGAGCGCGATGAAGATCGCCCAGTCGCCGAACACGGATACCGACCAGCCGAAGAGAAAGACGCGCGCGTCCCTGATCCGCAACAGCTGGCGCATCAGGTCCTCGTCTGCTCGAGCGTGAGCGCGGTCGCCTCGGCCAGCAGTGGGTCGAGGACGACGTCGTCGTCCTCCACGGGCTCGGGCATCTTGCCGATCGAGCGGACCGGCGAGAACAGCACCGGCAGGAACGGCAGGCAGCAGCCGATTCCGCCGATGATCAGGGTCTCCTTCAAGCCGACATAGGTACCGAGTGCTCCACCGAGCAGAGCGCCGAGCGGGATCGTTCCCCAGACGATGAACCGCATAACGGAGTTCATGCGGCCCTGGATTCGGCCCGGCGTGATCGTCTGGCGCAGACTGACCTGCGTGACGTTGTAGAGCACGTTCGTGAAGCTGCCGATCAGCAAGGCCGGCGCCAGGACGAGGAGCGCAGCGTTTCCGTGCGGAGCAAACGCGGCGATCAGCGACATCGGGCCGCCGAGCACCGACGCCGCGATGATCGTCGTCCCGACGCCGAGCCGCGTGGAGATGCGACCCGCGGTGAACGCCGCCAGGAGCGCGCCGAGGTTGGCGAGGCTGAACGTGAGCCCGATGACGCCCGGACGCAGGTCGAGCACTCGCACCGCATAGACCAGCAACACCGCGAACCACAGGCTCCCGAAGAAGTTGAAGGACGCAGTGCACGCGGCGATGCTCTTCAGGTAAGGGTGGTGAAAGACGTAGCGGAGACCTTCGGCGATCTCGTCGCGCATGCGCGGCGACACTTCTGCTTCATGCTTCTTTTGCGGCGGCTCCGCCTTGCGGATCCGGAAGATGAGAAGCGCTGAGCCGAGGTAGCTGACGGCATCGAAGACGATTGCAACGGGCGCGCTCAACAGATCGACGAGGACCCCGGCAAGACCCGGACCACCGAGCTGCGCGCTCGAGCGGCTGATCTCCAGCTTCGAGTTCCCCTCGACAAGCTGGTGCCGGTCGACGAGCGCGGGCAGATACGACTGGTAGGCGACGTCGAAGAAGACGGTCGCGATCCCGACGAGGAAGCCCACCGCGTAGAGCTGCCAGATCGTCAGCGCATCAAATGCGTACGCGATCGGGATCGAGATCAGGAGCCCCGCGCGCGCAAGATCTCCAAGGACGAGAATCGGACGACGCGGCAAACGATCGACCCATACTCCCGCCGGCAGGCTGACGAGGACGAAAGGGAGAAACTCGACGACGTTCAGGGCCGCGATCTCGAACACCGACGCGTGCAGCACGATCACCGCGGTGAGCGGCAGTGCGAGCGCGCTGAACTGCGTCCCGAACTGACTGACGGTCTCCGCCGACCAGAGCTTGAGAAAATCCGAGTGCTGCCAGAGACCCCTTTCTGGCCGGAGGGTCACGACTGCTCGGTGGCCTCCACCAGTGCGGGCGCCCGCTCGATGCGGACGTCGCCCGACACGGTCTTCGCAAAGACTTCGACGAGCGGGCTGTCAGGGGCGGGCGCCTGTGCAGGCGCGTCTCCGAGGTCGAGCTCCGAGCTCGTCGACCCGCTCACCGTGTTCGCATCGACGAAGACCCGAGCGCCGCTGCGAATGCCGACGGTGACGTCGCCGGAGATCGCCTTCAGCTCGATGCGGCCCTTCAGAACCGCTTCGAAGTTCTGGTCCCCGGAAACGGTGTTGGCGCCGATCGACGCCCTGGCGTCACGCACGTGCACGTCGCCCGAGACGAGCTGTGCCCGCAGATCGCCGCCGACCGAGCCCACATGGAGGTCGCCTGACACGCTCTGAACGTCGAGCGACGCCTGCGCCTGGTCGAGATGCACGTCGCCGCTCGCCGTCTTGATGCGAACCGCTCCACGGGCCTCGTCGAGCTGCAGATCGCCGGAGGCCGTCTTGATCTCGACGCCGCCGTACTCCCCGCGCGCCACCAGGTCAGCGGACTTGGTGCGAACGTCGAGGTCTGCACCCTTCGGACAACTGATGCGCAGGAGGACGTCGGGCCCGCCAAAGCGAATGTCAGGGCCTCGGCTGAGGGAGATGAAGATCCCCTGTCGCGACTTCGCCTCGACGATGACCTCGTGCCCGTCTCCGCGCTTGACCAGCTCGATGCGGGAGTTGTCGACGAGGTCGCGAACTGCGTCGTTCTTGGCGATTGCCTCCAGCTCGATGCGCGTTTCGTCGGTGCCGGACGTCTCGATCTCGATCTCGCCTGCGGGAATCTCGAGGTTAAGCAGCAGGGGCCCCGGCGTGGAATAGGTTTCGTTCCGCATCAGAGGATGTAGCGGCCCGCGTTGAAGTGCTGGATGTCGCCGCGAATCGCGTCGCGTGCGTGGATCGTCTTCTCGTAGGAGACGCGCACCGGCTCGTCGTCGCGGAGCTTCTTCGCTTCGCGGCGCGGCATCAGCGCCAGCGCCAGTCCGAATGGGAGAGGAAGAACGTGCATCGTCGCTCCTTTCAGCTTTGGCCGTAGCCGGTCATGCGGCGTCCACCGGGGGTGTTGCGCCGCTTGGGGTCCGCACTGCGGGTGATCTGCTGCAGCAGCCAGGTGTTCGCCGAGACTCCGGCCTCCTGGGCTGCACCGTCGACGATCGTCTTGAGCGTCTCGGGGAGCCGCAGCGTGATCCGCGCGGTGAGGTCTTCGAGCCCCGACGGCGGAGGCGCGCCGGGATCCGGGACGTAGACGAGCTCGGGCTCCCCGGCCGCCACGCGCACTTCCACGTGTCCGTCGGGAAGCTGGTTCGTGAGCTCTGCGGCGGCCTCGCCGAGGGCATCCATCAGCCTGAGTCGGAGGGATGACTCGAGAGCTGTCGCGATCCGGCGTGCTGCTTCAGCAACCGCTTCGTCGCCGATCCCGGCGACGTTCGCCAGATCTTGTTGAAGAGCCTCGACATAGGCCGCCACGTCCATGGGCGGCACTATGACATCAATGTGATGTCATGTCAAGGCGAAGATAGTGTCACCAGTGTGTCACTGTGACGCAAATGGCGCAAATTGCGGGGAGAATGGGCCTAGAGCGGCGCATCGAAGACCCCGAACCAGCGGGACAGATCCGGTTCGATCGGCAGCTCCTTCTCCAGCTTGGCCTTGAGCTCCAGCTCCTCGGCGTTGTCGCGCTCCTTGCCCTCACCGGCGGGAACGAAGGGCCAGAAGGCACCCCGCTTGTAGCCGTAGACCCAGTAGACGGGCTCCTTGCCGCCTTCGAACTTGAACACTGCCGCGAGGAGCTGGCCGCCGAAGCCCGCTTCCTCGAGGCCCTGCGCGACCGCGTGAACCCCGGTCACCTGGTCTTCGAGATCCGAGTCTCGGACGATGATCCATGTGTAGCCGAAGGCGTCCTCGCGGCGCTCGAGCTTCGAGCCGGACTCTGCCGCTACCCCATCGAGCAGCTGCTGCAGGTCGTTCTCGGCGCGCACGAAGTCGCCCGACGACAGCGGCTTGAAGACCACCCCTCCCGCGCCCGCAGAACGCAGCCCGAGCTCCGTGTCGAGCGTGACGGCAGCGGTGCTCAGCGCAAACAGGCGCTCGCGCGCCGGACCGGCGAGCTTCTGCTTCCCGAAAAGCGCGTCTCGAAGCCCCACGCGGGGGTCAGGCGACCGGTCGGCCCATTTCCCGCGCGATCTCCGCGAGGGCGGCCAGCCGCTTCTCGAGCGGCGGGTGCGTCAGGAAGAGCCCGTGGATCGAGCCCTTCACGCTCGCCGGGATGATGAAGAACGCGTTCATGCTCTCGACCTCGCGCAGGTCTTGCTGCGGGATCCGGAAGATCTCGCTCGAGATCTTCTGCAGCGCGCTCATGAGATTCTCGGGCGCGCCGGTGATGAGAGCCGAGCCGCGGTCGGCTGCGAACTCGCGATAGCGGGAGATGGCCAGGATCAGGATCTGGCTGAGGAAGTACGTCACCACGGAGACGACCAGGACGATCAGCCACACGGGAACCTGGTTATTGTCGCGGCCGCGGCCGCCGCCGAACATCCCGCCGTAGAGGCCGAACCGGGTGAGGATGCCGGCGAGCATGGCGAAGAAGCTCGCCAGGGTCATGATCAGGACGTCGCGGTTCGCGACGTGAGAGAGCTCGTGCGCGAGCACGCCCTCGACCTCCTTCGGCTCGAGGCGCTGCCAGAGACCGCGCGTGACCGCCACAGCCGCATGCTTCGGGCTCCGGCCGGTCGCGAAGGCATTCGGGACGTCGGTGTCGATGATCGCGACCCTTGGCTTCGGCAGGTCGGCCAGCGCGCACAGGCGCTCGATCATGTCGTGGAGCTCGGGCGCCTCGTCGCGTTCGACGATCTTCGCGCCCGATGCCTTCAGCGCGAGCTTGTCGGACGTGAAGTACTGGAAGAAGGCAAGGCCGACGACGATCACGATCATCGGAACGAGGCCGACGCTCAGGACCTGGAAGAGGACGACCGCAAAGACGACGTACAGCAGTCCGAGCAATGAGCCCGTGAGGAGTATTCGGAGGGTCAGACCG
>Ga0163162_10002697_pt1 | contig 16839 bp, 20 predicted proteins | sample S55metaG_FD_115310 | JGI IMG/M metagenome (GOLD analysis project Ga0163162, IMG submission 115310) | Switchgrass rhizosphere microbial communities from Kellogg Biological Station, Michigan, USA - S5-5 metaG | ecosystem: Host-associated > Plants > Roots > Rhizosphere > Soil | place: USA...
AATGTCAGTCTTCCATATCCGCGCGATCGGCTGGAACGCCTCTACCTTGCGCTGCGGACCGAGATCGAAAAATCTCGTACGGCTCGGCAGTACGCCTACCATTCCCTCGGCTTTGACGCTGATTTCCTGATGTACGATCCCAACTCAATCGCGGTCCAGGTCCGTCGCGAATTTCGTGGTGATGTTGCAGCGCTTTGCGCGTTTTACCGGTTTTATTACGGGCGGATTTGGGAAAAACGGCCGCTCCAGGTTCTGGCAAAGGTTGCGCGGCAGATGCAAATTTTCTATCTGCCGTACTGCCGGGCCTATGACCCTAGAATAAGCCGAAAGCTGGGCGGCGACTATCAATATAGTGTCGTTTCTCTCAGTGACCCAATCTGTCGCAAAGTCTGGATGGGTTATCCGCCGGCTGTGGATTTCATGAACCGGACGGAAGAGCTTGCCCGGCGCGAGTTGCGCTTTCGACAGCCTCTGCTTCTTCCACTAATTCCGATAGCTGTTTTGCTGATGTCGATTAGCTATTCGACCTCGCTTGCCGTAGCTCTCGCTCTTGCCGTGATCGTTGCCCTAACTTCAGGGCGCTGGCGACGGCTGCACTTGGTTGCGGCCCTGGTCGTGTTCTCGTTCTCATTTAACGCAGCCTGTTGCCTTGAAGTGGCAACCATCCATTCGCTCGAGATTCGCCGTTACATGACCGTGCAAATGTATTCTACTCTGTTGGCGCAGCTTCTCGGCTTGTGGTTTATCCTCGAATTCGTCGTGCAAATGTGGGAGTGCCGAAGGCAAGGTGCGGTTCAATCAACAGGAGCGGGCGATAAACCATAACCCTTGCGCAAGATTGGGCCGCGCGTCGAAATGATGGCGCAGCTCGCCAGCAGGCAATCATTTCGCCCGGGAAAAGATTTGCTTTGGCCGATTTGTTATTGGGCTACGGTCGCATTCATCTTTGCCTGGGCGGTTTGGCAACGGTTTAAGCTTCCGCTCAGTCCAATTGCCGATCCCGATACATGGGGCTATCTCTCGCCCGCTCTGCGCAAACTGACCGGCGCTGAATTTGGTCACACCCAAAGCCGAAATTTTCTGTATCCGGGTTTCCTCTATTTGGTGTTGCGCTGTTTCGGAGATTTTCGGGCGATCGGGGTCGTACAGCATTTACTTGGCGTGGCGGCGGGCGGGGTTTTATTGCTCACTTGGCGACGTCTCCTTGCCTTTGTCCCAGACTCGTTAGTCAATCCTTCCCTTTATGATGCATTCGGCTTGGCCGGCACCGCGATTTATCTTCTCGCCAGTGATACTATTCGGATTGAAACGCAGCTTCGACCTGAAGGCGTCTGCGCATTTTTGATCAGTATTAATCTCTATTTTGCGGTTCAGTTCATTAGCTGCTCTTTCCTAGAGCACCGGCGAACTAGCGTCGTCGTCTGCGGAAACGCAACTGTGTTGACTTCACTCTTGCTGGCATCGGCGAAACCGAGCTTTTGGTTCGCCGCCATCGTCGTAATGGTGCCCGTCAGCGCCTTCTTTCTGCGATCAAATTGGGTGCGGCAAAAAATCGCGCTCGGCCTCGGTATGGTATTGATTGCATCGCTAGTGCTGTGGCCGGAGCGCATTCTCAGTCGCAAGGACGAGGCGAGCCAGACTTTTTTGCCCACAATGCTCTTCGTTATTCACGCCGATCTGATTCGCGATCAAATGGCCGCGGACCTCAAGGAAAATGCCAGCCTTCCGTATTCCATGGACTGGCTGGAGCGCGTTTATGTCGCATTGAATAGCGAGATCGCTAAATCCGAGACGAATTACCCCGGACATTATCCATCTCTCCAGTTTGACCCGGAGTATTTGTGGTTCGATCCGAGCTCAATCACGACGCAATTGAGACGAGAGTTCGGCAGCAACATCTCTGCTCTTTGCGATTTTTATCGCTTTTATTATTGGCGAACCTGGCAGCGCCGACCGTTTCGCGCTCTCCAAAAAGTCGCGCGTCAATTTTCGATTTATTATTACCCGAATTGCCCTGCCTATGCGCCGATGAAAATTTGGCCGCTGATGGACGTCTATGAACGAGCCGTTACTTCCCTCGACTTGGAAGAGTATCGCAAAATTGCGCGATCGCTCCCGGCACTCACGGATTTTATGCAACGGACGAAATCACTGGCAAAGAACGCGCCCGCTACCAAACAACAACCCATTCTCCGGGCGGCACTAGCTGATCTCGCGGTCAGCTATATGTCCTTGCTTTTGCTCGCGCTAATCTTAAGCGCAATAATTTTTCGGAAACAGGCCCGCTGGTGGCGTTTGAGGTGGCTGGCAGCACTAGTGTTGTTTGGTTCTGCATACAACGCCGCCAGTTGTCTGGAGGTGGCGATCGTCAATTCGCTCGAAGTTCATCGCTATATCACCGTGCAAATGTACGCCACGCTTCTAACCCAATTCCTCGCTTTCTGGCTGATCCTCGAGTTCGCTCTCGATATAACGCAGCGGCGGGATACGATTGCCCGCGATCTGGTCGCGCCGTCGTGAATTCTCCTGGCGGAAAGCACGCGCATGGCACGCCTGCGCTAGCCAGGAGCAAACTGTGTCCGGCCGAGGGTCCACACCGTGATTGCGCATGCGATCAAGCAAAGATCTTTCACCAGCGCGCCGTAAGGATCGATCAGCATCGACGGATTTCCTGACGCCACCAGCGCGATCAAGATCAACATCCACGATGTCGCGATGAATACGGCAGTTCGCTCCGCCAATCCGATGATGAGCCACAGGCCAGCCAGCGTCTGCGCCACGCCGAGAATTTGCAGGGTCAATTCCGGTGTCCGCCATACCAGATGTGATGCTTGCACCAGGCCTATTTCATCCGCGCGGAGGAACAAAATTTTTGGCACTAGGCCCTCATAAAACCAGACCAGCCCGAGCGCGATTCGCGAGATGATTTTGATAATGCGTAGCCGTGTATTCATAAAATCGATTCATAGCCGATCCAAGGGATCCCCGGAGTCGCCGATCACGTGCGGCCAACCCATCCAGACCTTCACCCCGGGTGAGTAATTCGCTCCGATGCAACTCGCGGACCGCCACCATCGTCCGGTCGACTGAATCAAACGATCAGTTGCGATTTGGATCTCCGCAGGAACTTGCCGCCATGGTTCGTGCCAAATGCGAAAGAACCGGCGACACTTCCCGAATTGCGTGAAAGCGGTGTAACGCTCGAGCAAAAATTCGTCGAGCGAACCCGGCGCGCAGATCCCGGGATCATTCGCTTCGAGAGTGGCGCAAAAATGGAACGAGCCTGCACTCGCTTCTATTTTTCCCCGCTGCTTATGCTCGTGATTGCGATGGTAATCCATTTGCGCGAATCGATAAGGCAACCCGAAGCTGCAGGGACCCAGCCACGTCGCCATCCGACTCGAAAGCCATTCCTGCATGAAATAAATTCCCAGCTCCGCCTTATGTATGACGTAGGTGCGAACGTTGAGAAAGTGATGAGTGGAGATTGGTTTGAAGAAGAGCGCGCTTAATGATCCGCCAAGTCGTGGCCGCATTCCACGCATGGTAAATGCAACGAGGCTGACAAACGCGCGCCCATCATAAAGATCGAGATGGTACGGAATGCAGCGCTGCAATTCTTGCGGATCGGTTTGGTAATGAATGAAAATGACGTTGTCCCAGTCCGCGTAGAAAAGCGGTTCGCCGCGGATCGATAATAAACGCTTTCTCGCGCTCTCGCTTCCATCCAAAACCGCGAGCGTCTCGCTCATGCATTTCTCCAAAACGCGGCCGCGAGATAGACGGTTGCCATGGCGCCATAACCGAGAAAAAGCGCCCAATGAATCACGGTTCGCAGCGCATCGCCCCGCCAATGACTCGCGCTGTAATGCAGCCACTGCATGGCGGAGCGAACGAGCCAGAATGATCCGATCGCTACCGCGAGCCAAATTGTCAGCGGACTGGAGGCGCGGGCGATTTCATAGGCGAACCGCCAGGTCAGGGCGCCGAAGATCGACAACGTGATGGAAATGAAAACGACATGAATGCGGAAGACTTCGCGAATAATGAGCGGAGCCCGCTCGAGATCGGGTTTCCATTTCATGATGCGAATCAGAAACAGATTCAGAATTGCGACGGCGAACTGCGCGACTGCAACTGCGCGCAAGGCAAGTTCGAGCGAGGCGAGATTGAGAAGTGAGGAATTCATTTGGTCGTTCGGTCAGCTAGCGCCGTCATCCCGAGCGAAGTCGAGGGATCCTCCATGTGATCTTTAAGCTTTCGCCGCGGGATCCTTCGACTTCGCTCAGGATGACGGGCGTAGTCATTGGTTTGGAAAAATGTTCGTTAGCGCCTCGCGCAAAGTTGGAAATTCGAATTCGAAGCCGTTTTCCAGGAAGCGTTTCGGAACGCCCCGCTGGCTAACGAGAGCTAGACTTGCTTCTGTTCCCATCAACCACGAGCCGATGCGGGCGGCGAATTCCGGAACGGGCGGACTCCACGGTCGATGCAGCGCCCGGCGCAATTCGCGCATGAATTCGGCATTGGAGACCGGATTCGGCGAGCTGGCGTTAAAAGTGCCGGTAAGTTCCTGATTCTCGACGCCCGCCAATACCATGCGCGACAGGTCGGTAATGTGAATCCAACTGATATGCTGCCGTCCGCTCCCGACCTGGCCACCGAGGAACCAGCGGGTCAGTCTGCCTAGCACCTCGAGAAAACCGCCGTTGGGACCAAGCACGACACCGAGTCGCAACAAAACTTTGCGCGTCTTGGAGGCGTCGACAGAATCGAATGCCGCTTCCCACCTTTGACAAACCTCGGCCACGAAATCGTCGCCGGGCGCAGTCGTCTCGTCGCAAAGGCGTTTGCCTTTATCGCCGTAAATCCCGACACCCGCGAACTGCACAAACACCTGCGGCGGCTGCGCGCATCGCTCAATTGCCTGGCCCAGCACGCGCGCTGAATCGACGCGGGAATCGATAATCTCGCGTCGATTTTCCGAAGTATGGCGGCAATTGATGCTCCGGCCGGTCAAATTCACCACCGCGGCCGCGCCGTTAACGAACTGAATCCAATCACCCGGCGCTTTACCGTCCCAATGGGCCTTACGGAGGGCGCCGCGCTGATCCGATTCCGCGCGAGTGAGCACGATCACTTCGTAATTTTTCGAAATCAGAAATGGCGAAAGCGATTGTCCGATGAAACCGCTCCCCCCGGCCAAAACGATGCGTGGTTTCATATCGCCGCCTTTCCGTAAACGAAGACCAGGAATACGAAGGCAGCGGTGAGCGCGTGATAACCGAGCTGGTAAAACCGGTTCGCCAGAAACGGTCGCGGATCAAAAACGGCGAATTGCACAAACAATCGTGCGCACCAGAAAATCGCGATGAAGACGCAGAGTGAGCGCGCCACCGGTTCGCGTGAGGCCATCGCATCGGCATGCAAAAAGGTGAGAGCGGAAAACGCGATGACCACCATCACAATGAACGCGCCGTAAACCCAGAAAAGTTTGCGCAGGAATGGATGGAGGGTGGCTAGATTTGTCCGCCAATTCAAAACCCGCGGGGTCAATGCGCTTGCAATCAAAATTGACCACTGAAGCGCTGCGGCAAATTCAAGAAGCGTTTTCATAAAGCTCCGATTGCTTTCATAAACGGCAGAATGACGTTGCGAACGAACGGCGGATGAAAAAGCCAGAACGCCGGGACTGCCACGACGAAAGCGGTGAAGAATTGGCCAGCCATTCCATGGCGAATCCTCGGCACGCGATGTTGAATAATGACGCCGCAACCTTGCAGCAGGAAATACGCGGTTGGTAGTCCGTAGCCGGTGCGCGCCGGCAGCGAAATCACGAGTTCGTGAATCAAACCAGATGCGAGGAAAGCAACGATGGTGCCGAGAATCGGGCCAGTGCTGCGGGCGACGGGCCGAAAGATATTTTCGAATGCGAGTTGATTGAAGGCGCCGTTCCAGCGTCGTGCCCAAAATTCGCCGAGTGACGTCGAATTCAGCGGCGCGTCCATGATTGGTCGCACGTCGAGTCCGTAGGCCCGCCAGGCAATTGCGAGCAAAGCGAACATTCCAAAATGCAAAACGAGAATCATCCCGATCATTCCAATCCAGCCCGTTAAGAGAGGGTCAGGGGCGAAGCGGGCGAGTCCAAACAAGAGAACGGCTCCCAGAAGAATTTTCGCAGTCGCAACGACAATGCTCCTGCGCTTAGCGGAGAGCGCAGGCATCCTCCCCGCGTGCCTCGGCACGTTGCCGGACAGTTGCTTGGCTGCACGTGACACCCACCTCGGGTCTCGAGCCTGGCGCACTTCAGACGCAGGCTTACGCAAAACTTGACGGTTTAAAGCCGTCAAGTTTTGGCGGTCGGTCGGGCATGCGAATTTTTTCGCATCCATTCCCGGCCACAGGAAGAAATAAGCTAGAGCGCGGCCAACGCGGACAGGTTGAATTTGCCTTCGTACGCCCCAGAAGGTGAGCCATTTGCAACCCAGAAAAATTGCGCCGGTCATCAGCCACATGAATTGCCACGGCGCCACGTGGTTCCGCGTTAGAAGCGCCAGGAGCGGCAAAACAATCAGCGCAATCCAGCCCGGGCATCGTCTCCGCGGCGGCAGATTACATGTAATGTGATCACAATCTCGATGAGCGGCGATCCAGCGATAGCCTCGATCGAGCAGCTTGTGCATGGCTGGCGATTGCGCAAGCGCAGCAAAGGGCCAGGCCCACCAGATTTGGCGGGCGAGAAAAACCACGGCATCCGCACCACCGATACCGCGGCCGTCAGCAGTCAAAAGGCGCATCTCTTCCAGAGGCGCGCCGGGCTCGAGATCGAGCCGGTCCATGATCCAGTTTGTTTGGAGCGGAAGAAAGAGGAAACCGCGGCGGCGAAATATGCGATCGAATCGTCTGGCGGAAGCGGCACAGGAGCGGCAAGCCCCATCGTATAATATCCAGCCGCGAAACGAATGATTTGTCTGCGGAGCTAGAGTTTCATCTCCGCGCCATGGCGTTTCGTGTCTGACTGTGGGGCAAATGTGGTCGTGTCTTGGCGATCGCTCTTCCTTAGTTTCAGTTATTTCAGTTATCTCAGAATACATGAGCCAAAATTTTTTGTCATCGTATTGTCATTCCGAGCAACCGCAGGGTCTTGTCACCCATTTTGGCCAGTTTGAGCAAGGCCGCGGTCGGCAGTTTTTCCAGCTGCAAATAAGCGGTTTCGGCCAACTCGAAAAATTGCAACAGATCAGTCAATCGTTTCCTGGTATAGCGATCGGCTGATTTCGCTTTGCCGGCTTCGGTAATGCATCCCTGTAAAAGCCGGAGGGTCGGATCGATTTCGCGCTTTTTTCGCTCGTGGGTAATGACCCGGAACATCTCGAAAACATCTTTCATCGACTCGAAATGATCGCGCCGGTCGCCGAGGACATGAACAACGCGAACGATCCCCCAGCTTTGCAGTTCATGAAGACTATTGCTGACGTTAGAGCGGGCGATTGCGAGGGTGGTGGCAATCTCCTCTGCCGGCAGTGGCCGTGGAGAAAGAAAAAGCAGGGCGTGGATTTGGGCGACGGTGCGATTGATCCCCCAGCGCGTTCCCATTTCGCCCCAATGAAGAATGAACTTTTGGGCAACGGAAGAGAGCGTGTTCCTACTCATCTGTTATTTCTGTCTAAACAGAAACTAGAGAAAATGCTGCGGGAAATCAAGTAAATTCGATTCCGCCGAATTGGCCATTTCTCGCCGGGTAGCGCATGAGTCTCGCGTGCTGCTTTCAGCGTCACGCCGAAACGGGCTTTATCAGAGGAAATCCCCGCGAATTGCGGCGGGAATTAAAACGAAAGCTCGCGAATGCGGGGCGGGTTGAGACGTGAAAAAATTCTTTGCAGCCTCGGAAAAGGTTCCTATATTGCGCGTCTCCGCATCAGTGGCGTGAGCAGAGGTTCACGGCCTGGGCGGATTTTTTGTCGCCACAACTTAATCGTTGCGGCGGCCTTTTTTGGACTGGAAATGCCAACGATCAATCAACTTGTGCGAAAAGGACGACGGAAGGTGTCGGTGAAATCGAAGTCACCGGCTCTTACCGATTGTCCGCAGCGGCGCGGGGTCTGTGTTCAGGTAATGACGCGGACGCCGAAGAAGCCGAATTCTGCCCTGCGCAAGGTAGCGAAAGTGCGGCTGACCAATGGGCAGGAAGTGATTGCTTACATTCCGGGCGAGGGTCACAATTTGCAGGAACACTCGATCGTGCTGGTGCGCGGTGGCCGGGTGAAGGATTTGCCGGGTGTGCGTTACCATATTGTCCGCGGGACGCTCGATTCCCTCGGGGTTGACGGACGGCGCCGCAGCCGTTCCAAGTATGGTGCGAAAAGGCCCAAGGCGGGCGGCGGTGGCGACGCCAAGGCAAGCGCGCCCAAAGCGGAGGCGAAGAAATAATCATGTCGCGCCGGCGCAAAGTTTACAAAAAGGAAGAGAAGGTGGACTCCCGCTACGGCAGTCCGGCGGTGGCGCGTTTGATCTCTACAGTGATGAAGCGCGGCAAAAAATCGCTGGCGGAACGAATTGTTTACACCGCGATCGATAAATCGCGCGAAGGCTCGGACTCGGTCGATCCGCTCGAAGTTTTAAACAAGGCGCTGGAGAATGTGCGACCGCGCCTGGAGGTAAAATCGCGTCGGGTTGGAGGCGCGACCTATCAGGTGCCAATGGAAGTTGCGCCGGCGCGGCAAATCTCGCTTGCCATGCGGTGGATTGTGCAATACGCCGATAATCGTCGGGGCCGGCCGATGGCCGATTCGCTCGCCCAAGAAATCAAGGACGCCGCGGCCGGTCAAGGCAGCGCGATCAAAAAACGCGAGGACACGCACAAAATGGCGCAGGCCAACCGGGCTTTCGCGCATTTCCGCTGGTAATTTTATGGCGACGGCGACCATGGAAAAGAAGCCAGCTTCGACGAATCCGAATTCGCCGGAGCGCAAGTTCCCGCTGGAGCGAACCCGTAACATCGGCATTGCCGCCCACATCGATGCGGGCAAGACCACGATCACCGAGCGCGTCCTCTTTTACACCGGCATGATCCACAAGATGGGCGAGGTGCATGAAGGGACGACCGTGACCGACTGGATGGAGCAGGAGCGTGAGCGTGGGATCACGATTACCTCAGCGGCGACAACGTGCAGTTGGGCGCAACGCAAGGAAGAAGGTGTTTACAAATCTTTCGAAGGAATCAAGCAGCGCATCAACATCATCGACACGCCGGGTCACGTTGACTTTACGGCGGAAGTCGAGCGTTCCCTTCGCGTGCTCGACGGCGCGATCGCAGTTTTTGACGGTGTTGCAGGAGTGCAACCGCAATCCGAAACCGTCTGGCGGCAGGCGACGAAGTACAATGTGCCGCGACTGGCATTCATCAACAAGATGGATCGGGTCGGTGCCGACTTCGAGATGTCGGTGGACAGCATTCACAAAAAACTTGGCGCCAATGCCTGGCCGGTCTTGTTGCCGCTCGGCAGAGAAGATCAGCTTAGGGGTCAGCTCGACGTCATTAACAAGAAAGCGATCATTTATTCGGAGAGCGACCAGCTTGGATCGACCTATGAAGTTACTGATGTCCCCAAGGAATATGTCAATGTTGTAAACAAGGCTTATGACGATCTCGTCCAGCAAATTTCGAATATTGACGACGAAGTCGCCGAGGTCGTAATCCACGAAAAGCCCGTCACGCGGGAGTTGTTAAAGGCCGGCATTCGCCGCCAAACCATCGCCAACAAATTTGTGCCGGTAATCGGCGGTTCGGCCTTGAAGAACATCGGCGTGCAGTACCTGGTCGATGCCGTCGTCGATTATCTGCCAAGCCCGCTCGAGATCCCGCCGGCGAAAGGGATGGATCCGGACACGCGTGAGCCGATGGAAGCGCCGACAGATGACAATGGGAAATTCTGTTCACTCGCGTTCAAACTCTGGAGCGATCCGTTTGTCGGCAAACTCGTCTTCTTCCGCGTTTACTCTGGCACTCTTTCGAAAGGCGATACCGTTTACAATCCGCGCACGAACAAGCGCGAGCGCATTTCGCGATTGATCCAGATTCAGGCGGACAAACGCGAAGACATCGAAACCTGTTATTCCGGCGACATTGCTGCAATCGTCGGGATCAAGAATATCACGACGGGCGACACGCTTTGCGACGAAGATTATCCGATCCTGCTTGAGCCTCCGACATTTCCAGATCCGGTAATCTCAATGGCGATCGAGCCGAAGACGAAGTTGGATCAGGAAAAAATGGGCGTGGCGTTGCAACGGCTCGCGGAAGAGGATCCAACCTTCCGCGTTTACACCCATGAAGACACCGGCCAGACCATCATTGCAGGCATGGGCGAGCTGCATTTGGAAATCATTCGCGATCGCATGTTTCGCGAGTTCAAGGTGGATGCGAATGCGGGGAAACCGCAGATCGCCTATCGCGAGACCATTACCGGCGGCGCGCATGGTGTCGGCAAGTTAATCAAACAATCCGGCGGTCGTGGTCAGTACGGCCACGTCGAGGTTGATGTACGTCCGGCATCGCGGGGGAAAGGTTTATTGGTTGAAAACAAGATCGTGGGTGGCGTGATTCCGCGTGAGTACATCCCGGCAGTGAAGAAAGGGATTGAAGAGGCCGTGCTCAACGGTGTGCTCGGTGGTTATCCGGTCATCGACGTAGAAGTCGATATTGTTTACGGGAGTTACCACGAAGTGGATTCCAACGAATTGGCTTTCAAAATGGCAGCGATTTTTGCAATGAAAGACGGTTTCAAGCAGGGCAAACCAATCCTGCTCGAGCCGATCATGAAAGTGGAAAACATCACCCCGGAAGAATATCAGGGCGACATCATCGGAGATTTGAATCGGCGCCGCGCCCGCATCAACAGCATCGAGGCGCGCGGTAATCTGACCATCGTGCACGCAGAGGTGCCGCTGGCGGAAATGTTCGGTTACGCTACCGCCATTCGTTCGCTTTCCAAAGGCCGTTCCAGCTATTCCATGGAACCGTCCCATTTCGAGCAGGTGCCGCAGAATTTAGTAAGCGCAATCCTTGATCAAAAGGAGACGAAATGACGAACGGCCAGCGTATTCGCATTCGTTTGAAGGCATTCGATCATCGCATGCTCGATCAATCCGCCGTCGAAATTGTCGAGACCGCGAAACGTACCGGCGCGCGGGTGGCGGGGCCCATTCCGCTCCCGACCTTGATTGAAAAGTTTACCGTCAATCGTTCACCGCACGTGGACAAAAAATCGATGGACCAATTTGAGATTCGCACCCACAAACGTCTGCTCGATATTATCGAGCCAACGGCGAAAACGGTGGATGAATTGAAGAAATTAAATTTGCCTGCGGGCGTGGATATCACGATTAAGATTTAAACAATTAACATCGTCATTCTGAGCGAAGCGCAGCGGAGTCGAAGAATCCCGCATTGTTACCTGAAAGGTGACGCCACGGGATCTCTCGACTTTGCTCGGGATGACGAGAAAAAAAATGAGCATCGGGTTACTTGGACAAAAAATTGGCATGACCAGCGTCTACGACGCCAATGGCAGGCTACGTCCGGTGACCGTGATCGCGGCGGGCGATAATGTTGTGGTCCGCCGGATAACGGCGGAGCACGAGGGCTATTCCGCGGTGCAAGTCGGTTTCGGCGCGCAAAAAGAATCGCGGCTGAATAGTTCCGAGATCGGCGCATTCAAGAAAGCAGGGGTCGAGCCGAAAAGATTTTCTCGCGAGTTTCGGCTGGAGGCGGATTTGCCGGAAGGCGAGGTGAATTTGAACGTCACGCAATTTCAGGCGGGCGACTTCGTGGATGTGATTGGTCGCTCCAAAGGCAAAGGGTTTCAGGGGGTGATGAAGAAACACAACATGCATGGGCAAGGAGCCGCGCACGGTTCCAAGACGCATCGGCGCAATGGTGCCATCGGCAATCGTTCTACTCCTGGCCGGATCTGGAAAAACATGGGCATGCCCGGGCATCTTGGGGATGAGCGGGTGACGGTGCAAAATTTGCAGGTCATGCAGGTGCGCGAGTCGGAAAAGATAATTCTCGTTAGCGGCGCGGTGCCCGGATCAAACGGATCCTTTGTGGTGGTGCGCCCCGCGATCAAGAAACCGGCCAAAAAATCATGAGCGCGAAAGTTTTGACCAAGGCAGCGGCGAAAGAGGCCAAGATTGAGCTGCTAGACGGCGGGCGCGGGACGCAGGCGGTGCACGATGTGGTGGTCGCGATGCGGGCGGCGCGGCGTTCCGGTTCGGCGAACTCGAAAACGAAAGCGGACGTGAATTTGTCCGGCGCCAAACCGTGGCGGCAGAAAGGCACGGGCCGCGCGCGCGCGGGCTATAAATCATCGGTCATCTGGCGCGGCGGTGGTGTGGTCTTTGGACCAAAGCCGCGCGATTATTCCAAGAAAGTTTCCAAATCGGTGCGCCGCCTTGCGTTCCAGAAGGCGCTGAGCGAGCGGATCAACGCCGGCGACGTGCTGACGATTGGTGAGTTCGCGGTCAAAGAGGCAAAAACCAAAGCCTTCGTGCAGTTGGTCAAAAAACAGACTGATGCGCGCCGCATCCTCATTGTGTCGGATCAATTTGATGAGAACACCTACAAGTCGGCGCGCAACGTTAAGCCGGTGAAACTGGCGACGGCGAGCGATGTGAACACGGAACAATTGCTGGGCTTTGAGAAGATTTTAGTAACAGACGGTGCTCTGGCGAAATTAGCCGAAAGAACTGCGGCCTCCGGGAAGTCTGCCACAGGACGAGAATGAACGAGCCATTCGACATCATTGAAACAGCTTCGCTGACGGAAAAGTCGTCGCTCCTGAGCGAGAAGCAGAACAAGTATGTCTTTCGTGTCCGCCCGCGAGCTAACAAGATTCAGATTAAGCAGGCTATCGAGAAGCTCTTTCAAAAGAAAGTGGTGGATGTGAACACCTGCAACTACGCCGGCAAAAAGAAACGGGAGCGCCGCGCCGACTTCGGTCGCAAATCGCATTGGAAGAAAGCGATCGTAACGCTGAAAGAAGGCGAGAAGATCGATTTGGTCTAACGTTTTATGGCGCTAAAATCTTTCCGCCCACTTACTCCGACGCTGCGATTCAAGTCGCTCCCGGCTTTCGACGAAGTTACGAAAACGAGGCCGGCGAAGCGTTTGTTGGAACCGAAGAAAAAGACCGGTGGCCGCAATCATTTTGGCCGACTGACTTCGCGCCACATCGGTGGCGGTCATAAACAACATTATCGCAAGGTCGATTTCAAACGGCGCAAACGCGGGGTCGAAGCGGAGGTACTCGGAATTGAGTACGATCCGAACCGCTCGGCCCGGATCGCTCTTATTAAGTACAGCGATGGCGAACTAAGTTATATCCTGGCACCGGACGGTCTGCGGGTTGGGGCGAGGGTTATGGCCGGCCATGAGGCAGCGCCAGATTTGGGAAACGCGCTTCCCTTATCCGCCATTCCCCTCGGTACCAACATTCACAACATCGAGCTGACACCCGGACGTGGCGGCCAGATCGCGCGCAGCGCCGGTCAACAGGCGACGTTGAATAACCGCGAAGGCGGTTACGGTTTAGTAAAAATGCCTTCGGGTGAAATCCGGCGCATTCATGAGACCTGTTACGCGACGGTTGGTCAGGTCGGCAATGTCGATCACATGAACGTGTCGAGCGGCAAAGCAGGCCGGACGCGCTGGCAGGGACGGCGTCCGCATGTGCGCGGCATGGCGATGAACCCGATCGATCATCCAATGGGCGGTGGCCAGGGGAAGTCAAAAGGTGGCGGAGGAAGGCATCATCCAGTGAGCCCATGGGGACAGTTGGCGAAAGGATTTAAGACGCGAACGAAACACAAACCGAGCGATCGGTTCATTTTGGAAAGGAGACGGGGGAAGAAGAAGGTATAACAGCTTGTCATTCTGAGCGGATCGAAGCGCAGCCGAAGAATCCCGTGGCGAAACCTTAAAGCTAGCGCCACGGGATCCCTCGGCTGTCGCCCGGGATGACAGGGTGGCGAAAATTTGACATTTATGGCTAGATCATTGAAGAAAGGACCCTTCCTCGAATCGCATCTTCTGGAGAAGATCGATAAGATGAACAACTCGGGCGCGAAGAAACCAATTAAGACCTGGTCGCGGCGTTCGATGGTGACGCCGGATTTTGTCGGCCACACGTTTCTGGTTCACAACGGAAAGATTTTTCAATCTGTTTTCGTGACCGAAAACATGGTTGGTCACAAGCTCGGCGAATTTTCGCCGACGCGTGTGTTTAAGAAACACGGTTCGCACACGGCGAAAGTGACGAAGTAATGGGAATTGCAGATTGAAGATTGCAGATTGCAAATTGAATTGGTCGCGGCGAAGCCGTTACGTTTTCAAATCTGAAATCTTAAACCTGAAATCGGCGCTCATTTTAGTGGGCTGCGTAACGCTCGCTCGAGGGCTGGCGGCAGAGGGAAATAGTTCTTTGTCAGATTCTAAAAATGAAAGCGGGACAGTGGCAGTCCTGCTGGCGCAGAAGGAAGAGTTGCGCCGGCAGTTGTCCTTGAGCCAGGAGACCGTGCAAACGCTGACCACTAGTTTGGCCGAATCCAATGCCGAAGCGGAGTTGTTTCGGCGGAAGTTTGCCGACCTGCAATTGCGAATGGAAGCACTGGGGCTGGCTTCGGCGAGCAAGGACCGCGCTAAACTGGAGCAACGGTTGCTCACGGCAGTAAGCGATTTGCAACTGGCGCAAAAAGAGCGCGACCTATATCGCGACCAAATGATGCAGTTGTCGGAAACGATGCTGCGCTATTTGAAAACCGCGGAAGGTGGCGACCCGCAGGCGCGAATGGATGTAGAAACGCAGTTGCGTTCAATGAACGCGCTGGTGGATAAGTCAGCCAAGGCGCAGCCGCAGAATGGTTCGCTACTCGATGGTAGCGTCATCAGCGTGAAGGAAGAGTGGTCATTTGTCGTCGGTAATTTCGGCGCGCGCGAGGGTGTGAAAATCGGAATGCCGCTGCGAGTGAAGCGCGGAGATGACGTGGTTGCGAAGTTGCGGGTGGTCGATGTGCGCGAACGGATTTGCGGCGCGGTCATTCAGGAATCTGGAAAGGAAAAAATTAAGGTTGGGGATCGGCTTGAAGTCGATGCCCGGCCGGATGTGAGTTCAAGGTGATGAGATAAGGTTGAAGGGTTGAAGAGTTAAAGGGTTGAAGCGGATGAGTGGGCCGCTTTAACGCTGCAACTCTTCAACGCTTAATTGAGATAGGAAATGGAAGTTAGAGCGACATATAGGTACGCGAAGATTTCGCCGTTCAAGGCGCGCGAAATTACCCGCGAGATCCAGGGCCTGCCGGTTTCGGCGGCGCTCGATGTCGTTGCCTACAGCCCAAAAAAAGCGGCCGCGCTGATCAACAAAACACTGAAGAGCGCAGTGGCCAACGCCGAGAACAACGCGAATTTGAAAGTAGACGGTTTAGTGGTGAAGGAAGCGATCGTGGGCGAGGGCCCGACGATGAAGCGGATGATGGCGCGCGCCCGCGGAAGCGGCAGCCGGATTTTGAAACGGAGCAGTCACATTCGGATTGTGCTGACGGACGAGATTAAGATTGAAACGCGCGAGACACGGAAGGCCGCGCAAAAGGCGGCGAAGAAGAAAGCGAGCGAGTCGAAGGCGGAAAGCGGGGCGACGGAGGCGAAAGCGGAGAAGTCAGCGAAGCGCGCGAAGAAAGGAAAAAAATAAATTTTATGGGACAGAAAGTTAATCCAATTGGATTTCGATTGGGCGTCAACCGCGACTGGCGGTCACGCTGGTACGCATCTCCGCAGGAGATGCCGGAGTTTTTGCACAGCGATATCGAGATTCGCGATTACGTGAAGAAGAAGCTGCAATACGCCGCGGTTTCGAAAATCGTGATCGAACGGGCTTGGAATTCAATTCGCGTCACCATTTTCACGGCGCGGCCCGGCATTGTTATCGGACGCAAGGGCGCTGAAATCGAAAAGATGACTGAGGAAATATCGAAAATGGCGCAGGGCAAACAGATCAAGATCGATATTCAGGAGATCAAAACCCCGGAACTGGATGCGCAGTTGGTTGCCGAAAATGTTGCGCTGCAAATCGAGCGCCGCATCGCGTATCGGCGGGCGATGAAAAAAGCGGTGCAGGTCGCAATGGATTTCGGCGCGCTCGGAATTCGTTTACGAAGCTCGGGTCGGTTAAACGGCGCAGAGATTTCGCGTTCGGAATGGTATCGCGAAGGCAAAGTTCCGCTGCATACCTTGCGCACGGGAATCGACTACGGATTCGCCGAGGCCAACACCGTTTACGGGAAAATCGGGGTAAAATGCTGGATTTGTAAAAAGGAAGAGGCGCCTGCCGAAACACCGGCGCAAGCGTCTCCACCGCCACCGCCCCCGGAGCCAGCGGCTACTGAACTCTAAGGAGAATTGTTATGCCATTGATGCCCAAACGCGTGAAGTATCGCAAGTCCCAGCGGGGAAGCCGCAAGGGAACAGCTTCGCGCAACCTGCGAATTGACTTCGGCGAGTTCGGATTGCAAACCCTCGAGCGCGCCTGGATCACCAACACCCAGATCGAGGCCGCGCGTGTAGCGCTTACCCGTAACATGAAGCGCAAAGGCAAACTGTGGATCCGGATTTTTCCCGATAAATCGGTCACGGCGCGTCCGCCGGAAACGCGAATGGGCAAAGGCAAAGGTCAGCCGGAGTTTTGGGTGGCAACGGTGCGGCCAGGCAACATTTTGTTTGAGCTAGATGGCGTGCCGGAGTCGGTTGCGCGGGAATCATTGCGATTAGCCGCTGATAAGCTGCCGGTG
>Ga0163162_10002698_pt1 | contig 16838 bp, 14 predicted proteins | sample S55metaG_FD_115310 | JGI IMG/M metagenome (GOLD analysis project Ga0163162, IMG submission 115310) | Switchgrass rhizosphere microbial communities from Kellogg Biological Station, Michigan, USA - S5-5 metaG | ecosystem: Host-associated > Plants > Roots > Rhizosphere > Soil | place: USA...
AAATCAAGCGGCAGAAGATAGTGCCGGGCGACATCGTCCGCTTATCGGCCGGCGATCTGGTACCGGCCGACGGCCAGCTCCTTGAAGCACGAGATCTTTACGTGCAGCAGGCCGCCCTGACCGGCGAATCCATGCCTGCAGAGAAGGAGGTAGACATCGGCGCGCCAGTGCAGGCGCAAATACCAACAGAAGAAAAATCCCCGTTGGCACGCGACCTTGTATTTCTGGGAACCTCCGTAGTGAGCGGAACCGGCGTTGCTCGCATGCTCGCTACCGGCCCTCACACCGCATTCGGAGCCATCGCCGCGAGACTGGCCGACCGGCCGGAGGAAACGAACTTTCAACACGGCCTGCGGCACTTCGGTTTACTGATCACGCGAACTGTCTTTTTCCTCGTGCTGTTCATTCTTGTCGTGCGCATCGCCACGCACAAGGACGCTTTCGAGTCCTTCGTCTTTGCCGTCGCCCTGGCTGTGGGTCTCACACCGGAATTCCTGCCCATGATCACGTCCGTGACCCTCGGACGCGGCGCCATTCGGATGGCGCGGAACCATGTCATCGTCAAGCATCTGCCGGCCATCCAGAATTTCGGCACCATCGATGTATTCTGCAGCGACAAAACCGGCACGCTGACTACAGGAGAAATGATTCTGGATTCCTCTGTGGACTATTTGGGCCATCCCTCCGATCGTCCTTTCGCTCTGGCTTATATCAACAGCAAGTTTGAGACCGGCATCCGCAGCCCGCTCGAACTCGCGATCCTGAAAAGTGAACGACCCGATGCCGAAGGCTATTCAAAATGTGATGAAGTTCCTTTCGATTTCGACCGCCGTCGGCTCTCGATTGTGGTTAAAGAGAAGAACTCAACCAACGACAGCGTGGGCTTGTTGATCGTGAAAGGCGCTCCCGAAGGAATCCTTGAACTCTCCAATTCTTATGAGAGTGACGGACACATGGCTCTCCTCGACGCAAATCTTAGAAATCGCTGCCGCCAGACATTCGATGACCTCAGCAGCAAAGGATTCCGGCTCCTGGCTGTTGCCTACCGCAACGTAGATCCTCGTGGACGATTTTCAGCCGCCGATGAACATTCTCTTGTGTTAGCCGGCTACCTCGCATTCGCAGATCCACCGAGCCCGGATGCCGCAGCCTCAGTTGTGGCCATGAAGCGTGATGGCGTCAATGTCAAAATTCTGACCGGCGATAACGAACTGGTGGCGCGTCACGTTTGGGAACAGGTTGGCATTGAGAATCCCGCCATCATGCTGGGTGAAGAACTTGAATCGACCAGCGATACCGCGCTCGAGCACCGGGCGGAAGAGATCACGATTTTCGCGCGTGTCTCGCCGATGCAGAAACATCGGATCATTCATGCCCTGAAGCGCCGCGGTCATGTGGTCGGCTATATGGGAGACGGGATCAACGACGCCCCCTCCCTGCATGCGGCCGATGTTGGTATTTCCGTGGCCTCCGCGGTAGATGTTGCTCGTGATGCAGCCGACATTATTCTGCTCAAGCCGGGGTTGGGGGTTCTTCATAGCGGCATTATTGAAGGCCGCCGCGCGTCCGCAAACGTGCTCAAGTATCTCTTGATGGGGACCAGTTCCAATTTTGGCAACATGTTCAGCATGGCCGCCGCCTCGGTATTCCTTCCGTTTCTTCCCATGCTTCCCACCCAGATTCTTTTGAACAATTTTCTCTACGATGCATCACAGCTCACGATTCCCTCTGACAACGTCGACAATGAATATATGCGTCATCCCCGCCCGTGGGACATGAAGCAGGTTCGTAATTTCATGCTCACCATCGGCCCCATCAGCTCGCTTTATGACTTTCTGACTTTCTACGTGCTTTTGCATTTTTTCCATGCCAGCCAGCCGGAATTTCACACCGGATGGTTCGTCGAGTCCCTGGCCACGCAGACGCTTGTGATCTTCGTGATCCGCACGGCGGGTAATCCATTAAAGAGCCGGCCCGGTCTCCCTCTGGCAATCACCACGATCCTGATCGTGGCTACCGGAGTTGCTCTTCCCTATTCGCCCTTCGCTCGGCTCTTGGGATTCGTTCCGCTGCCCGCTCCGTTCTTTGTCTTTCTCGCCATCTCAACCGTGACCTACCTCGCTCTCGTCGAATGGGGCAAGCGGATGCTGCGCCTGGGATGATTCCTTAGGATTACTTTTGTGGAATAACTGCTCAAGAGAAAACTTCAGAACCAGCACTTACCCCCGAACCGTCAGAACCGGACACGGCGCATTCACCGCCACTTCGTGAGCAATACTCCGTTCTACATGGGTCGCTACGCCAAACCCGTCGCCGCTGCGAATGCCAAGAACGATTAAATCCGCCCCGCATCTCCTGGCTGTATCGATAATGTTTCGCGCCGGTTCACCGTGTTTAACTTCCAGCTCCGGACGGTGAGGCAGTCCTGCGTTCGCCGGTACCAGTTGGTCCAGGTGGTAGATCGCATCCGACGCAGACAGCTCTCCAAGAATTTCTTCCTTTCTGAATTGCCGGATCACGTGCAGCAGGACAAGGTGTCCGCGAGATTCCCGCGCCATCGATATCGCGTAGGGCAAGCCGGCCAATGATTGCAGGCTGAAATCCGTGGCGAAAAGCACACAACGGAATCCGTCAGTCGTGAAGCGCCTGGCTTTCGGGCCAACCGTCAATACGGGTACTCGTGCCCACCTCCAGATCTCTTCAGCAACTGACCCGAGTAGAAACTTTCTAACCCCCGTGCGGCCGTGTGTCCCTAAAACCATCAGATCGATATCGTCTTCCTCCACGATCCGTTGGAGAGTCTCCTGAATTTCAGGTCCCCATTCAATCCGGGTTCTATGCGGTAGACCGGTCAGCTGTGACTCGACTTTTTTCATTTCCGCTTGCGCGCCTTCCTCTAAGCTCGCGGAAACTACATTGCCAAATTCAGGCGCCATACACGCGTAAAGATTCGGAAGCAGGATATGGCAAACACTGATTTTGGATCCGTAGTCGCGGGCTATCGCCGTTACAAAGGGCAGAGCCGCTTGAGCAGGCTCGGAGAAGTCTGTCAGGTAAAGAAGATTGTTCAGCTTGACGTCACTAACAATCGCAATGCTCGCCATGGTCCACCTCACGCTAATAACAGTGAACCTGAACCGCATGAGGGGCAGTGATCTGTGTCACAAGCACCCATGATTGCCCTCACGACGCTTCGTCGGCGATAGTGTCACGCTTGAAGAGGCAATTTGGAGCGCTTTGCGGACACGCCCGAACCAGCGAAACGGAAGGAGAACAAAATGAGAGTCTTATTAGCCATAGACCCATCGAGCGGTTCGCAGCAGGTAGTAAGCGAAGTGGCAGCCCGCCCCTGGCCCACTGGCACTCAGATCTGTGTCCTCAGCGTCGTGGACATGGGAAGTTGGGAGGGATTACCCGCGCTCATTGACGATGCAAAGGACGCTGCTAAAAGTCTGGTGCAGACAGCAGCTGAAAAACTGGACCACCCAGCACTCGAAGTTTTCTCTGACATTCAGTTGGGGTATCCGAAAAAGGTGATTCCGGATGTTGCTCGTGAATGGAAAGCTGACCTGATAGTGATCGGATCGCGCGGACTCGGTGCTATTTCCCGATTTCTTCTCGGCAGCATCGCACAGGCCGTGCTCCGCTCCGCACCCTGTTCAGTTGAAATCGTGCGAAACCCATCGCCCCGGTCGCCAGCTTCGTCAAATGCGATGAAGATCCTCCTCGCCACCGACGGCTCTGAGTGCTCCGAAATCGCCGTCCACTCCATTGCTAATCGCCCCTGGCCCGCGGGTAGCGAGATCAAAATTATCTCCGTGCGTGAACTTCTGACCCTGCAAAACGCCAACACCGTGTCTTCACCTTGCCCCATTTATCCAGAAAGCCTTCTCAATGAGATCCTGGAGGACTCGCGCCAGCGTGCCGACAAAGCCGTCGCCGAGGCGCAAAATATTTTAACCTCTAAAGGACTAACCGTGTGCCGTAGCGCGGGCACACCGGTAGGAGACGCCCGCGAGATCCTCCTGGATGAAGCGCGAGCCTGGGGCGCACATCTGATTGTTCTCGGATCGCATGGCAAACATGGCTTCGACCGGCTGGTCTTAGGCAGCGTGTCCGAGTCGGTCGCACTTTATGCCCAATGCTCGGTCGAGGTCATCCGGCGACCTGCCACGCCGTGAGGTGAAAGGCGGCAAAACCAAAAAAACAATGTTTGCCCCTAACTTAACCGCGCGGATTGCTTGCGAGGCGCCAATATTCTTCGTGCACCCTTAGAACAGTCTCGGCGCAAAATCCTTAAGGTCCCGGCGCCAGGTCTGCCACTCATGGTCGGTGCCGGGAGATTCGTAGAACACATGCTGGACGTTCGCTTCCTGCAGCGACGTATGCAGCCGCAAGAGTCCCGTCCGCATTCGTTCAGGTTCATTTGTCCCGACGCCGATCCAGAGCAAGTGTACTTTTTTGCCAAATGCAGCCGCATCGGCAAACACCCCGTTGTAATCAGTCTTGGGATCCAGTTTTCGGTTTCCCAGCACCAGCATGCCGCCAGCTCCGCTGAAGCCTCCGATATAGGAGAACAGATCGAGATGATCGAGCGTCACCTGAAAGGTCTGCATTCCGCCCATGGAGAGTCCGGCCATGGCGCGATGGTCGCGGTCTGACATTGTGCGCAAGGTCGAATCGATGTAAGGAATCAACGCTTGGGTCATGTCGTCTTCAAACACCGCCGACATTTCCTGCATCGCTTTCATCATTTCTGGAGAACCAAAAGGCTTCGCTGTAAAGTCAGGCGCTTGCCCGGCACGTCGCGCATAGCCATATGCCATCACGACAATCATTGGCTTGCAGCTTTTCGCTGCAATGAGATTGTCGAGGATGAAGTTCGCATGGCCCTGCCTGATCCACCCCGTCTCATCTTCGCCCCCGCCGTGCTGCAGGTAGAGCACCGGATAACGCATTTTATTTTGACGATCGTAATCCGGCGGCAGATACACCAGCGCGTGCCGCCACGAGCCGGTCACCTTCGAGTTGTACCAGACCTCGCGCACCTGGCCGTGCGGCACTTCCTGAATCGAATAATAGGTCGAACCCGCCTCTGGCACTTCGACTGCGCTTGCATATTTGCTTCCACCAAAAAACGCCTTGCTGCTGATGTCGCTGACTTCAGCGCCGTCGATGATTAACGTGTAATAGTGCAGGCCGGGAACAAGGGCCGGCGTGGTGAAGGTCCAGAATCCATCGGGCTGCTTCTCCATGTCGGCCTTGGGGCCACTCCAGAAATTCACCCGGACCTTGGTCGCGTCTGGAGCTTTCACTCGCAACTCCACTCTGCCCCCGCTATCTACACGCGGATATTCTGCTCCCCAGACGTTGGTCGTGGCAGGCTGGAAAGTGTTGGCATCCTGTGCGCAGCACATCGTCGCCAAAAGTAACATCATGATTCCGGCTATTTTCATATTGTTCTGTCCTGATTTTCATGCAGATTTGGGAATCGTTTGGTGTCGCAAGACTCGATCTTTTTCCGCGCAACAATTGGCTTCGCGCAATCGATTGAGCAAACGAATATTACGCTCTCGGATCAGCAAAGAAAACCGTGGTCCATAAAATACCTGTTCGGCTCTCGCCGTTTCATTTCGGAGCTTGAGAGACCTCAAAGCTGCGTACATTTGCAGCCACACTATTCCGGGAGCGCCCTGCTGCCCTTCACTTGAAATGTGCCCGCAACAGTCGTCGCGCCCGTGTTCGGCTGGCCTCCACCAATGGACACCGAATAGGTTCCTTCCGCGACGATCGGCTTGCCGGCTGCAGTCACCATGCTCAGGTCGCGTTCCTTCAAGCCGAAGCCAACCTTCTGAGATTCGCCCGGCTTCAAGTGAATTCGCCTGAACCCGCGCAAGGCGCGAATCGGCGATCCCGCCACGTTCGGAAAACCTAAATAGAGCTGGACAACTTCGTCTCCCTCACGTTCGCCGGTATTCGTGACGATCACTTCTGTAGTCAGTGGGTCGCCCGCCTTGAGAGCCCTCTTCGGAAGAATCAGGCCGCTGTAGGAAAATGCCGTATAACTCAAGCCATCCCCGAACGGATAGAGCGGTTTGCCTTCGAAATAGCGGTAAGTCCGCCCTTTCATGGCGTAGTCTTCAAACGGCGGAAGTTGATCGATGCCGGTATAGAAAGTAACCGGCAGGCGTCCGGCGGGATTGTTCTTTCCCGAGAGCGTTTCCGCCACCGCCGCACCGCCTTCCTCGCCCGCATACCACGATTCCAGAATCGCATTCACGTGCTCTTGTGCCCAGTTCACCGCCAGCGCGCTTCCGTTAGCGAGGACAAGTACGACCGGCTTGCCCCCGGCCACCAACGTTTGGAGCAAATCCTGTTCCGGCTGAGGCAGATCGATGCTGGTGCGGTCGCCGCCTTTAAATCCCTCCTCGCTTACAGGCATCTCTTCGCCTTCAAGTTCGCTGGTGATTCCCATCACCGCAACCACCACGTCCGCGCTCTTCGCCGCTTCAATCGCTGCGGGACTCGGCCTCGGATCGTACTTCGCCCAGATGAGTTGCGCCTGCACCGGACCTGCTTTGGTTAATCGATATACAACCCTGATAGCGGTCTTGTTTCCCCGCTCTAGATGAACATGCGCCATTCTGGTTTGCGGCACATCGCTGTTCAGGTACTGCATGGCGAGCGGTTTTCCGCCGATCAGGACCATGGCGAAATTGCCCGTGCCCCGTACGCCAATGCTGTACTCACCGCTTTTGTCCACTGAAAGGAATCCGTCCCACTCGACCGATAGCGGGTAAGTGTTCGCAGCCTCTGGAGGAATGTCCTGCGCCTTCAAGTCAATCATTCCCATCGTCCGCGTCGCCAACATCGTCCCTTCGCCTGGATTGACTGCGGAAGAAAACTTGGCGGTCAGGCCTTGCCTTCCTTCCGCAGTGCTCAATGCAGCCGAGGGCACCAGGTCTCCCTCGGCTCGCAGAAACTGCGTGCCGGCAACAAAATTGATTTGCGCTTCCGGGAACTCCGCCTTCAGCCCGTCTAGAACTGAAACAATATGGGTAGGAGTGCCGCTGTAATTGCCGAGCAGATATTTTGTTTGATCTGCTAGCGGACCGACCAGAGCAATCTTAAGTTTGCCCTGCTTCAGCGGCAGGGTGCCATCGTTCTTGAGCAGCACCATCGCCTTGTTCGCGATCGTTCGCGCCAGCGCCCGGTGCTGCGGGCTATCCAGTTCCTTTGGATCGATCTTCGCATACGGAACCAGTTCGGGCGGATCGAACATGCCCAGCTTCATCCGCGCGGTAAACAAGCGGACGAGCGCGGTATCAATCTCGCTTTCCTTCAAAAATCCCTGCTTGTACGCCTCGTAATACGGGCGGTAATCATGATCGTCCTTCACTTTGGCGAAGTCGATGCACTCGTTGTCCATTCCCCTCTGAATGACCAGTGCCGACGCCTCGGGCTGGGTCTTGGTAAAATGATGGTCGCGGAAAATGTTGACGACAGCATCGCAATCCGACACCACATAGCCTTGGAATTTCCACTTATTGCGCAGCTGATCTTGCAGCAGGAATTCATTCAAGCAAGCCGGCTGGCCGTTGATGCTGTTGTAGGCACACATCACCGAAGCGGCCCTGGCTTCGGTCACGGTCGCGCGAAACGCCGGAAGATAAGTGTCCATCTCATCATGCAGGCTTACCGCGACATCTGCCTTGTGGCGCGTCGATTCAGGGCCGCTGTGGACGGCATAATGCTTCGGCGTGGAGATCACGCGATAATATTTAGGATCGTCGCCTTGCATGCCCGTAACAAAGGCCACGCCCAAACGGGCCGTCAGGAACGGATCTTCCCCGTAGGTTTCCTGGCCGCGTCCCCAGCGGGGATCGCGGAAAATATTAATGTTCGGCGCCCAGAAATCCAGACCCTGGAAAAGATCGCTGTGCCCGTCCTTCATTCCCTCAACATACTTGATTCGCCCCTCGATACTGGTCGCGATGGCCATCTGGTGAATGACATCGGTATCAAATGTCGCTGCCAGTCCAACCGGCTCCGGAAATGTAGTGATGCCGCCATTGTTGGCCACCCCGTGCAGTGCCTCGCTCCACCAGTCGTAGTCCGGAACATTCAGCCGCGGAACGGCGCGTGACTGATTTACCAGTTGCGATACCTTTTCTTCCACGGTCATGCGGTGAACTAGATCGGCCGCCCGCTTTTCCGCAGACAACGAAGTGTCCCAATACGCAGGTTGGCCGGAATCTTGCGCATACAGCCCGGCGGCGCTGAACAAAACGACAATCAGTACGAGAATTCGGCACTTGGAAGAATTCATTTCTGGGCTCCATGGCTCAGATTGAGTTTTGCAGGTAATCGTGTATTAGGTCTTCTTAGAACTCGATTGCGACGGAATGACCATTCAATTCGATTGCGCGCCTAACACCCTCAAACTTAACTTCTACTTTCCTGCGCTCAGGCGCGCGTGAACCTTGCGCAAGATGAACCGCGAAAACCCGGCGCTCATCATTCCACGTCATTTGCAGGCCCAGCCAGTCGCTTTTCCGGTAATTGAAAGACCTTCCATCATCCTCATAGAGCAGGAACGAACCATCCGCGCCAGGATAAATAGAAATCGTCCATGGCTGGTCCACTTTCTCTTCCACATATTGTTTCACTGGACCGAGAGTAAGAATCGCTCCCGCGCGAACATAAGCGGGACGGTTTCCAAATCCACGGGACGCGTGATTTCGCGCTCGCCTGCAATACGCTCGCCAGTCCAGTAGTCGTACCATTCTCCCTTCGGCAAATAAAGCTGCCGTGATGCCGCTCGACTTGCGGATTGCGGAGTTGACCCGGGTCGGGTGCCGCTGTGTCCTCGTAACCGCCAAATTCTGTTGGCCCGGTTTCTCCCCTGCTCCAGCCCCAGGGCAGATGCAGTTTCCAGGTGCGTCCATGACTGCGGAACAAGGGGCAGAAGGCGCCGAACTGGAACCATCGCACGAATAACTCGGCAGTGAATTCTTTCGTGGGCACAAACCCGCAATGTCGGTGCCCCAATAAGGATTGCCGGTCAGTCCAGTGTTGATGCCTATCGGGATTTGAGTCTTGAGCGCCTCCCAAGTCGAGTACACGTCCCCCGACCATAAGAAGGGTGCATAGCGCTGCATGCCGGCATAACCATTGCGATGTAGCGCATACGGCCGCTCATTGGGACGATCCATCTGCGCCCCTTCCCAGTACATCCGGTTGCGTACCAGCCGCGCCTTGATGCGGTTCCAGCGGAAGCATCTCCGCGAAGTTTGAGCACCGGATTGCCCCAAGAACTTCGCGCGAGTGAGCCATCCCCCGGAATCGGGACCGGTTGGTTGTGCTTCACAGGAGTTACGCTGAGCCGGACGATATGCGCACTGACGGAACCGACCTGAATTTCCAGCTCTCGCCCAGGACTTACCTCGGCGGCAATTTTCGGAAGAGGCAGAAGGAGAGCAACCGACGCAACTCCGATCGTCTTCAATACTTCGCGGCGGTCGTAGCGATTCATATCCCTGAGGTCTGGAGGATCTCTTCACGAACGTTCTTGAGGGTTGCCAGGGCGCGTTCCACGCTGCCCTTCCGCGCTCAGTATCGGGTCCTCGTTCAGAGTGACCGGGCCGGATGCAGGTGCTGACACTGTAGTACCAAGAAACTGCCGGCGATTCAATTCGACGCCTCCATAACTATCTCAGCATCGCGATCTTCATTTTGCGGAAATAAACCTCCGACCCTTCACACTGAAAGAGGATTTTGCCCTTTGTGGTATTGGCATTTGTTCCGGCGATGGAGAGTTTTCCGTTCACGAAATAAAGAATGCGATCATGATTTACGACAAGTTCCAGAACATTCCATTTTCCGTGCGGGCGCTCCAGATCGTTTACCGGATCGCGGTGTCCGGTGACATTGACCAGGGGGCCCCGGCCGATATGCGGGATGCGAATATATGCGCCAGGGCCGGATGAGGCGCTTTCATATACCTTCCCGTCCACCGTCGCGCCGGTGCCGCCGACCACCCACATATCGCCGGTGCCGCCCTCGTTGATCTGAAACTCCATCATCCGCGGCCAGACTCTGAGCGGTCCCGTAATGTTGTACTGAATGCCGCTGTCCCTGGCTTTGCCCTCGCGAGGCGGATACGTCTTCTCGCCCCACTTGAATTCGGCGCGCAGGTAGTAGTTCTCATACTCCTTCTGCGTCACAAGACCGCCAAACTCCTGCCCCGAAATGTGCAACACGCCCTTTTCAACCTGGAAGACTTTATTAGGGTCGCTGTTGATACCTTGCTTCTCAAGCAGGGTGTCGAATCCGGTGAAATTTTTCCCGTTAAAAAGGGGCGAGAGTTTGCCATGCGAAGGTATGGAAGGCTTCGCCTGTGCCCACACTGCCAGGTTCAGACTGACCCCCAGCGTTGCGATGCCTAACACGTGAATTATCCGCCGCCCGATCTGAGTTCTCCTTGGCCTACCTTCGAACTTCCATCCCACGGTGGCTTTCAGGCTAGAGGGTAGTGCATATAGAAAAGGACGATAATCGGTACAGTTACCGATGTCAACGGGATGAAGGATTTTGTTTGGGGACGCCTTACGGTGCAGTTAGGGTGAATGCGCCGGCTCTTGTTCTACGAGGTCCACGTCGTAGGGACCCAGCCGAATGGCTCTTTCGTAGGTTGCGCCACTAACAACTCCGTGCCTGGTTCCACGGATGGGCACGATTTTTCCCTCGCCAGTTGTGTTCACGTACAGCGTTCGTCCGTCAACCGCACGCCCATACACTCCTGCTGGAGCATCGCGGCGGCGAAGAGCAAGCGCTTTTCGGATTGCTCGATCACGACGCCCTTCGGACCGCCGTACGTGCCCCCGCCGCCGCTGGTGAATTCGTTGAACCATAAGGGCGTGGAGAGATCTCCTTTCACCGTCATCGCGCCGAAAGATACATCCAGCGGGTTCGAGGGATAGAATCCCTCCGCTCCATAATTCACGTACTTCCGGTTTGAACTGAGATAGTCAAAGCCGCGGCGCCCCGCGGTATCCCACAGATTCGAAACAGCGGGAAGATGAGGCACGTTGCGCTGCCGCACATTTTCCAAATCCTCCAAAACCGAAATTGTGAGGTCCGACCAGAAGCGCCGGAGATCAAAGTATCGCTCCGGCGGAGACGGTCCGTTCGCGTACGGCAATTGCACTTCATCGAATCAATTCAAATGCCGCGACCAGCGTTGCGTGGCCCAGGCCATGTTCAGCTTCTCAATAGTTACGTATTTTTTCTTCAGCCACTCGATGAAGCGCTGCCGATCGGCTTCGGAGTACGACATCACGCCGTTGCCAATCTCGTTGTTATAGCCGATTGCAGCCAGCGCGGGATTGCGGGGCGTAGTGCCTCGTCAACTCATCCGCAAAGCGAATAAGGTGCGCGCGATAATCGGGACTGCCGATATCGTCCATGTAGCGCTCCGCCGGTTGCGCCGTCGCGCCACGCTGATCCACCATATTCACCGACGGATATTTGTGATGAAGCCAGATGGGCGCCGGCGATCCGCCGATATCCAGAATCACCTTGATCCCAGCTTGTTCCATCTGCTGCAGAATCTGGTCGAACCATGCGAACTCGAACTTCCCCTCCGATGGCTCAAAAGCGTCCCAGGAAAGATCGCCCATCCGGACCATTGTGAATCCCGCCTGCTTCATCAGACTGACGTCCTGCCGGACCTGTTCGGGGGAACGGTCCACCGGTTGGTAACAGGTTCCGACAAATAATTGGCCCTTGCCTGTCCAATCGGGATGTTGATCTGCGCTCTGCCCACGGGCGAGCGCGCAACTCAGGCTTAACGCGATGATGGTTAGAGTTCGTCTCAATGTCACGTCTTTGGACGAAACAGGTTTATTTTGTGTTCCATCGATTGCTGCCGTCAGCTACGCAACGATGCGGAACGCAAATGCATGTTTACGCGGCGGAACATCGGGTACTCGAATCTCCAGGCCCTGCGTTCTACGCGTCCACTTGAGTTCGGATTGCGATCCAAGCAGTTCAAGCTTGCGAATCCGGTCAGGATAGTTGGGCGAGTTCATGGCAAGTGACTTAATCACAACCGTTCCTGCTGATGGCCAGGCCAGCGCGATGGCGTAAAGGGTTTCACCTCTGGTGGTGAATCGTATATCGGTGGAATCAAACTTTATCTTCGCCAACTGGTACGACGCAATTTGTCCGGCTTGCGTCGACGGGCCCTCTCCATAAATTTTCCACGGGCGCGTCCCCTTGATCGCTTCGGAGTTTATTTTCTGCCATTCCGCAAGTTCATCGAGGAATGCGATTTCATCCTCGTCCGGCTCTCCATGTCCAGGCAACGGGATACTGAGAAGAAGATTTCCATTCTTGCTTACGATGTCCACCAGCAGAGGAATGATAGACGAGGCTTTTTGGTAAGTATGTTTCACCAACAGCGTCCGGTCTTAGTGCCAATGACCGATGCATGCTTCAGTTTGCCAGGGCTGTTCTTGAAGGCGATCCGTCATCGACATCTCAAAGTCGCGTGTCAGCGCGCCCCAAATAGGCTCAGGGACTTCTTTCAGATCGACCACTCCTTCCAGGCGCCCGCGATGCGCCTGCACATTCTTGTTGTAGTAATAGGCCATGATCTGCGGCGCCAGATCGGGAATCCCCAGCCATACCCCCAGGTCCGGAGCAAAGGGTCCACCGCCATCAAAAGTAAACTGAGCGCCGTCATCGAAATTCAGGATGTCGGGACTATCGCTGTCAATGACATCCTGTACGCGCAGCAGAAACTGCTGAACGAACTCCGGACACGGCGTGTTCTTGAGGTGAGGCGTGCCGTTGAGCATCCGCGGATCCATTCCCTCCCACCATTTGCCTTTTCCGTCAGGGATGGTTTGCAGGCCATCGTACGGAACTCCAGCCAACGGCCCAGTCGCATCGCTCTTGTATCGGACAGGAAGAAACTCGTCCCAGGTACGATGCGGGGTACCGTGATAACTCACCCCAAATCGCATCCCATTGGAACGCACAGCCTTTGCCCACGTTCCCACCATGTCGCGCTTCGGCCCGACGTTCACGCAGTTCCATGGTTGATGTTTTGAATTCCAGCAATCGAAGTTGTCGTGGTGCGTAGCTAGAGCAACCAGGTACTCAGCACCGGCACGCTTGTAGAGGCTGACTAGCCCCTCTGGGTCCCATCTTTCTGCCTTCCAAAGATGGCAGATTTCTTTGTATCCAAACCGCGATGGATGGCCGTAGCGCTTTACGTGATATTCGTTCTGCGCCTGTCCCTGAATGTACATGTTCCGCGCATACCAATCGCCTTGTTCGGGCACGCATTGCGGACTCCAATGTGCCCAGATTCCAAACTTCGCATCACGAAACCAATCCGGGCAGCGGTAGGACTTCAGGGACTCCCAGAACGGCAGGAACGGACCCTTTGGGATCTCTCCGCCAAAAAGGCAGATTCGCTCAATGCCCTGGAAACTCCAGCAAACCCAAACGCACCCGCTACGCCAAGCAAAAACGAGCGACGATTCACAATTCCGTGTCCCCTTCCCAACGCGGCGCCAGCGTTCTGGGTTTGATTTCTCTGCGGAGCCTTGACGACATTTATTGCCGCGCGCGTTGGTCAGCGCCCATGTCAATATGAGCCGAATAAGGTCGTTGGCACGACGCTCATCCGATGAATTTTTAGCCGGCAACTTGCGCTGCAATCCCGCATACTTCGTCACGGTCAGCTTTATTGCAACGCCAGCACAGGTCCTCGCTTCTGAGACTTTCCTTCGTGAACCTTCGTGTCCTTGGTGTTTCATGGTTTCCATATTGACCACAGGCTTCGTGCGGCCTCGACTCGTCAAACCATTCGACTCCAGGCCCCGCCTGACTTCATTATTACGGGCTGTCTCCAAGCGAAATCTATGATCCGAGCGCGTTTATCCTGTTACCTACCCTGTAATACACCGTGAACTACTTGAAATTAAAAGGACGCAAGTGTGAGACTTCGGCCAACGCTTCAGGATCCGAAACTCGTGGAAGCAATTTGATGGCAGACTCAACTCTTAGCAGGCCGATCAGACTTCTCATCGTAGATGACCACGCCGTAGTGCGTGCGGGGTTCAGTTCCGTTCTTAGGGGCCAGCTCGGTTTGGAAGTCGTGGGCTCCGTGGCAAGCGGAGCGGAGGCCTTAGCGTTTCTTGAATGTTGCCCGGTTGACGTCGTATTGCTTGACCTTCACATGCCGGGAATGAGTGGCATCGAAACCCTGCTCGCATTACCAGGGCTCTCTTGCCCGCCCAAGGTAATTGTCATATCTAACCTTGAGCCAGACGAAGATATCTGCAGGGCGCTTGAGACGGGAGCCATGGGCTATCTCCCTAAAGACATCTCGTGCGCCGAAATCGTAGAGGCAGTGTACGCGGTGCATTCGGGCAAGAGCCACTTCCCTCAGTGCATCAGGGACCGGGTCTCCGAGCGCAAATTTCAGCCCAGTCTTAGCCGGCGCGAACTTGAAATTCTGGAAATGGTCGCAAAGGGATTAACTAACAAGGAGATTGGCCGAGCCATCCAGGTCAGCCATTTCACCGTCCGAAACCACGTCAGGCACATCATCGCAAAGCTGGAAGTGGGTGGCCGGACAGAAGCCACCACGGTTGCGATCCAACAAGGTATCTTGATGGCCTAGTGGCAATTTGCTCGCAGAGAACTGCCGGCGAGACGATTCCCTTTGTCCCCTTCCCTACGGAGGCTTTTACCAGAAGTAGGTGGCAATGACCCGCGGAGGGCCGGCCACTGAATCCGTTACAGTCGTCTCCACCACAACTTGCACATTTTTCCTGGGCCAGTCAGATGGCGCTGACCGGAAGGCCTCTTCCAGATAATCTTGCCTTGAAATGAACTCTCCGGCTGCTTGCGTCCCATTCGCGCCCAGGCCGGCGGCGGCGATTACCACCTGTCCGGTCTTGGAGTCGAGTAGCCGCGTGACCACGGCAAAGTCTTCCACGATCTGTCCCTCAGGCCCGAGCACCCAGGACCTGGCACCTCCAGACGGGCTTCGCTCCTGAATTTCGAAGTGTCCATCCTGCTCCACAAAAGCGAAACGGAGATTGGACGTCATTTGCAGCGTCCACCGGTTGTTGAACGCTCCCACCACCACGGCGGGAGAGTTGCGAAGATCCTCAAACGAGTAGTTGGTGCCGATCCGCACCTGGCTGGGCTTGTTGATGTGGTCGAACAACGCCGAAAGCCGGGCCGCCACGTATACGTCGCCCATGGCCACGCCATAGTCGGAGAAAAGTTGCATGTCTCCCCACGTGATCTTCTCTTTCGGATCCAGGGGAAGTGGCCGGTCAAATCTCTCGACTTCAGTCTGAAACGTACCCGGATGGGTCTTCGAATATCTGTGGTAAAGCTCCAGCGATGGACGGTAGAACGTCGGCTTGGCCAGGCAGATAAGAACAGGTTGTGAACTGGTAAACATCGGAGACCAGAATTGATCGAGCGCAGACTGACTCGCTCGCTGGCTGAATGGCGAGCGGAAAACAAGGACCCCTGCCAGCGCTATTGCAAAACAAACTGCGCCAATGGTCCAGGCCAGCCAACGTTTTCGAGGGACCGCTGCCGGTTTCTCCTCCACGGGAGCGGCGATGACATCCCAATGAAATTCAGGAGAATATGAACCAAGCGGAAGCTCAATGCGTACCGGCGAGGCGCTTGTCTGGGTATGGCGGTACTGTTCCAGCCTCCGGCGAACCTCGCCAGCCTGGACTCGAACTACGGGATCATCTCCAGTCGCATATCCGGCTTTGCGCTGGAAGATCTCGGTTCCAATGGTTCGCTCCTTGAGCGACTCCTCGCGACCTTCTAGTTTGTGCTCAACCACATAGGAGAGGAATTGCTTGCTGCGCGCACTGTTCCGAAAGGGCCGGCTGTCCAGGATGTTTTGCAACTCATGGCGGATCGTCGCTTTTTGAGCGTCGGTAAGGCTAGTTTCTGTCTGATGCCCATTGACAATCGGTTCAGCGGTTGTTCCCATGGCACTTCTTCCCTTGGCTTCTCGGCCGTTTGATCATGGGCTCTACTACGAGAATAGAACTTCAAAAATCAGGCAACCTTCGAGAGCTTCCGGAGCAAACGTTACCGCTAACCGAAAATGCTTGTCAAGCAAGTTCCAAACCAGGCGTAAGGCTTTCAGTATCAATCACCTAAGAGCCGCAAATCGGACTGACGCCGGCGCCAGTCAACAGTCGCGATAGTCCACATGACCCATAGGCGCCCGTCGTTGAACGTCGTACAAAAGAAGATAGAAGTAAGGACGACGGCCAGCGTCGGGGTTCCATACGCTTCCCCTGCCCAGGCGCGGTCTCGTCCCCTTCTTTCCGTTGAGCAGCCCAGTCTTGGACAACTAAGCCCGATCACTAAAGGAACGTATGCCAGAAAGACGAGAATTTCTGCTTGGGGGGGAGTGCCGCGCTGGCAGCCCTGCTTTTCAAGTGCCCATCGTTGTCCGCCCAGCTGTCATCGTCGCGCATCGCCGACTCTCGCATCGATGTTCTGCTCTCGGAGCCGCTGGGCACGATCTCGCCTGACATCTACGGACACTTTACCGAAAATCTTGGCGGCGTCATTTATGACGGCGTGTGGGTCGGCGAAAACTGCAAAGTTCCCAATCAGTATGGCATTCGCAGCGCGCTGATCGAGCACCTCCGAAAAATCAAAGCGCCGGTCATTCGCTGGCCAGGGGGCTGCTTCGCTGACAGTTATGACTGGCGGGATGGCGTCGGGCCGCGCGAGAAGCGTCCCCGGCGGACCAACTTCTGGAA
>Ga0163162_10002699_pt1 | contig 16835 bp, 12 predicted proteins | sample S55metaG_FD_115310 | JGI IMG/M metagenome (GOLD analysis project Ga0163162, IMG submission 115310) | Switchgrass rhizosphere microbial communities from Kellogg Biological Station, Michigan, USA - S5-5 metaG | ecosystem: Host-associated > Plants > Roots > Rhizosphere > Soil | place: USA...
CGCAATCTGACGTCGAGCGCCTGAAGATGCGAATGGACTGGCAGATGCCGTGGTACACAATCACGGACGGCTTCGACAAAGACTTCGGCGTTGACGAGTGGCACGGCACGAACGCGTTCATTCGTGATGGCGACAAAGTATTTCGCACCTATTTCATCAACAATCGCGGCGATGAGCAAATGGGAAGCACTTGGAACTACCTCGACATCACCGCGCTCGGGCGACAGGAGGAGTGGGAGGACTCGCCGACAGGCTATCCCCAAACGCCGCCATACAAGTGGTGGAATTGGCACGATAACTACGACGCCGAGGCCTCGCCTGATCCGAAGTGGGTCAAGGTGTCCGACGCTGGTGAGGCCGCCTTCCGAAAGCGCGACGCCGAGGCGAAAGTGAGATAAGGAGGGGCGACCACATCGGTTTCGAGCAACCGGCCTTTTTTCACAGAGGGTGCTCGTGATCGCGAAGTGCAAGGAGCAAAGCCAGGAGGGGACGATGATGGACTCGGATCGGTATGACGATGTCTCTGGACCGTTCGAAGCGCGCTACAAGGCCTTCCTTGAGACCATCTCCACGCTTCGTCCGAGCTTGCACCGCTATTGTGCTCGCATGACGGGTTCCGTGATGGACGGCGAAGACGTTGTGCAAGAGGCGTTGTTCGAGGCTTATCGCAAGCTGGACAAATTCGATGACAGTCGCCCACTCAAGCCCTGGCTGTTCCGTATCGCGCATAATCGATGCATTGATTTTCTGAGGAAGCGTGGAGTGCGAGTCGAAGCCGAGACCGCCGTGGCGGTCTCGGAACTCGTCGAACCCACTGAACTACCGGCGCTCGGTGTTGGGCGTGCACTGGAGCATCTCGTGATCAGCTTACCGCCAATGGAGCGCGCCTGTGTGCTCCTGAAGGATGTCTTTGATTATTCGTTGCAGGAGACTGCAGAGCTTGTCGATTCCACGCTAGGCGGCGTCAAAGCGGCGCTCCACCGGGGACGATCGAAAATAAAAGCCCCCCCGGTCGCAATCAACTCGCAAGCCCCTGAGAATCCGGAGTTGGTCCAACTGATGGATCTCTATGTCGAGCGATTCAATCGCCACGATTGGGATGGACTTCGCGAATTGATCAGTGCAGACGCTCGTCTCAGAGTTGCCGATGTATTCGCGGGGCGACTGGACGAGTCGGGCTACTTTGGTGTTTATCAGCGGTGGCCGTTCCCCTGGAAGATGGCTGTGGGCCAAGTGGATGGTGAGATTACAGTGATCATGCTTCGTCGCGGCGTGGACGCGTGGGCGCCACACTCGATCATTCGCTTCGATGTGGTCAATCAAAAGGTCGAACGCATCACTGATTATTTCCACTGTCCCTGGGTCTTGGAGGCAGCGACCTCAACCATCCTTGCCACATCCTAGTGGTCCTTTTGAAGCGCTCAAATATTCGTTCTAGAGTTCCTTCCAATCTTTTCCGAAAAACGTGAGCTCGTAGTCAACTAAGACATCGTCTCAATTGACGGTTTTCTTCTGTTTCTTGATAAAGCCAAAGTAGAAGCAGATCACAAAGAATGAAGTGAACGATGGAGCGTGCGACGCTAATCCCCGGAGTCTGGACAAAAGTTCACAGGCACCTTATTTTCAGGCATTCAAAATAATCGAGTCATGCATGTGGCGAGAGCGAAAAGTTTCGCTCGAACGCAACCGCAGTGCTTGTAAAGATGAATGGAAGGTTAATTGTGTCCCATCAGCACAACGTCATCTCCCCGCGCTGATGACTGCGACATCTTATGCGGCTGGATCGGACGGCGCGCTGCGAAGGATGGAAGGCTTCGATGCAACGCCCGTCCGCGACAGATGGTACGCAGGAGCGATGTTTGGTCGATGGCAAGATGATGGGCCCGCCGCTTGGCATCCGATCGATGTTACACGCACGCATCTGATCACAGCCTGAAAAGCGCAGTCGAACACGCTCCCACAAAAATGCCACAAACACTAAAACAGCCACTCACGCGAGTGGCAGTAAATGCTTGATTTCATTGGAGCCGGCTGCCGGAGTTGAACCGGCGACCTTCTAATTACGAATCAGACGCTCTACCAACTGAGCTAAGCCGGCTAAAAGCGGGACGTCAAAGGCGATTGCAATATACGGAGCCGCTCTTTGTAGTGTCAAGCCGTTGAAGTTTTGCTAGTCTCATACCTTCAGTTCTCTCGGTAATCTCCGTGCCTCCGCGCCTCTGCGTTGAAAGGATTTTGCCGGCGAGAAACAAACTTGTGTATGAGAATGTCTTTGGGAAAAGCTGAACTTCAACCGATTCGCTGGGCCTCGATGCTCGCACTCTTGTGTGGACTCACCCTTACACCGGTACTCTCTAAAGCCCAAAAATCAACTACCAAACTCCCTTCATTAAACAAGATTATCGAACAGTACATAAAGTCGTCAGGAGGAAAGAAAAGTCTCACTTCTATCACCGACGCTGTGTATCAATGGACCGTTGAGATTAAAGGCGAGAAGGTGGGAACGGCTCGTTCGCTCCGCAAGTTGCCAGGCTCCGAGCGCTGGGAGATCACGCTTGCAAACGACAAGATCATCCTGGCGACGAATTCAAGTTCTGCTTGGGAAAGCAAAAATGATCAGACGCGCACGTTATCAGGTGTTGAGGCCGCTACTGCAAAACTAGAAGCAACTCTCGATAGCTCCAGATTTCTTAACTTTAAGAAATCAAATGTTCTGGGACGAGTACTGTCGGTTGCGGGAGATTCGTATGTTGTCGAATTCTCGACTCGAGGAGGAGCTCGTCTCCGCTACCACTTCGCAGTAGATGGCGGCCTAATTACAAAAATTTCGAACGAGGCGAATCACACCTACTTTGTTTTTAATGATTACCGCTCAGAACGTGGAGTTTTGGAACCACATCGCGTCCTCGTCGGCCTGAACAACTCAGACGAATTGAGCCTTAGCCTGGACCACGTCAGTTACAACTCCGGGCTGGCCCAATCGTTGTTTGATCCACCTCGGGCACTCGAGACGCTGGATGTCATTTCGTTGCTGCGCGAAGTAGGAAAGAACCAGGATGAAGTTGAGAAGCACGTCTCTGAATACTCTTATCGTCAAAAAGAGACTGATCGAGAAATTAATGACAAAGGCGAGCTGAAAAAAGAGACGGTGAAATTGTACGAGGTCTATCCCTTACCCAACCGAGAGGCTGTGCAGAAGTTGATTAGTGAAAATGGTGTGCCTCTTTCACCTGAACGTGCAGAGAAGGAAGATAAACGAGTACAACAGGAGTTGACCGAAGCTGAGCGTGATCGCGAAAAAGATGAGCAAGCGATGGCGCGGCGTCGGGTCGAGCGGGAAAAGAAGAATCGATCCGCTGGCCGTGATGAAGATGAAGATCCCGAGATTTCTCAATTTCTTAAGGTCTGCGAATTCGTCTCGCCGCGCAAAGAGAGACTCGCAGACCGTGAAACAATTGTCTTCGATTTCCGCCCACGTCCTGGCTTCAAACCTTCTTCACGCGCTGAGAGTCTGATTTCAAAACTAATAGGAGTGGTTTGGATTGACCCTGTCGACAAACAGGTTGTTCGCCTCGAAGCACGGCTGGCCGAGGGATTCAAAATGGCGGGAGGACTCCTCGTGTCATTGAAACCTGGTGCGGCGATGGTCATGGAACAAACACGAATGACCGACGGAGTTTGGTTGCCGAGATTTGCTCAAATAAATCTTTCGGTTAAAGTCTTATTGTTCGGTGGTGGTGACTACAACAAAACGATTGAGTGGAGTGACTACAAGCACTTCTCCGGGGATGTAAAGGATTACAAGATTGAGGCGCCCAAAATTAGTGAGGAGAAGAAGCCCTAGATAGGACCTATAAGGCCAATAGGACCTATAAAGATTTAGATGAAAGACCTAATTGTAATTGGTGGTGGGTTGGCCGGTGTCGAGGCCGCATGGCAAGCTGCGGAGCTCGGTACGAGAGTTCAGCTTTTTGAAATGCGTCCCGTAAAACAAACTCCGGCACATAGAACAGATAAGCTGGCCGAAATTGTTTGTTCGAATTCGCTGAAGTCCGACGAGGTTGGTAGTGCTTCTTATCTATTGAAAGAAGAACTTCGTCAGGGTGGATCTCTGGTCATGGAGGCTGCAGCTGCTACGCGTGTACCGGCGGGTGCCGCCTTGGCCGTCGACCGTAACAAGTTCGCTGAATTGATCACGGCGAGGATTCAGGAACATCCAAATATTATTCTCCGTCGCGAAGAAGTGACTTCGATACCGAACGATGCGGCAACGATTATCGCGACCGGGCCTTTGTCCTCCGAAGGTCTTACCGAACAGATAATGAAGCTGACCGGCAGCGACCAAATGTATTTTTACGACGCGATTGCTCCGATTGTTACGGCCGACTCCATTGATTTTAAGGTCGCCTTTCGAGCTGCTCGTTATGACAAAGGCGGCGACGATTACGTCAACTGTCCTTTTACTGAAGAACAGTACGGCAGGTTCTATTCGGAATTGACCACAGCGAATAGTGTTCCTCTGCAACGATTCGAAGAGACCCGCTGGTTTGAGGCTTGCTTGCCGATTGAAGAGCTCGCCAGACGAGGTGTGGATACTCTTCGTTTTGGTCCGATGAAACCAGTTGGATTACGAGATCCACGAACTGGTCGTGAGCCTTACGCTGCGGTGCAGCTGCGCCAGGAAAATTTAATGGCGGATGCGTACAGCCTTGTGGGCTTCCAGAATCATCTACGTTACGGTGAACAAGCTCGAGTTATTCGCCTGATACCGGGATTGGAAAACGCCGAATTTCTGCAGTTTGGCCAAATCCATCGCAACACCTACATCTGTTCACCTCGAGTTTTGAACGGCACCATGCAGATGCGTGACCAACCAAATGTTTTCTTTGCCGGTCAGATTACCGGTGTAGAGGGTTACGTTGAATCGGTGGCGATGGGTTGGCTGGCAGGTGTAAACGCGGCGCGATTGCTAAGCGGCAAGACATTGGTCGAAGCGCCCGTTGAGAGTGCCACTGGCGCTCTGGCTCGTTACGTTTCTTCGGTTGAGACCAGGAATTTCCAACCGGTGAACATCACGTTTGGCCTCTTGCCACCATTACCTGAACCAGAGGCGCGCCGCACACGTAAAAAGAGCGAGCGTCGCAAGCTGCAAGTCGAGTTAGGTTTACAAAAATGGGTAGCGTGGTTGCAAGAAATCCACCCAAAAGAAATGGCCTACACGTCAGCGTAATGACCAAGCTCTACCTATTACCTCTTCTGCTGAACCTGATCCTCTTTCAGTTCAATACGGCCCTCGCTCAATCCGGCCGGCATCAGGAGCCAGGTAAACTAACCAAGCCGTCGCCTGGTCCAATTGCAGATCCTGATCGTCCCGGGATGTCGACGTCGAGTAGGTCTCGCAAAACAAGCGAAGAAGTTGCGGAAGATGATGTCGTAAAGATCACTTCAAATCTGGTCCCCATTCCTGCTTCTGTCGTTGATTCGCGCGGAAATGCCGTAGTCAATTTGAAGCTTGATGATTTTGAACTGTGGGTTGATGGCCAACAACGGGCCATTTCGGATCTCACGCGCGCCGAAACGTCGGTTCGAATGGCAATGCTTTTCGACAATAGCGGTAGTCTGGATTCAGCACGTGAATTTGAGAAGCATGCTGCGATCAGATTTTTCCGGAAAGTCATGCGCTCGAAGGACGAAGCTGCCATCTATTCGATCGAAACCGATAGTTACCTCGCTCAACCTCTTACCAAAGACGTCTCGCGTTTGGAACAGACCATTTCCATGTTTGGTCGTCCTGAGGGTGGTACCTCGCTGTTTGACGCCATTATCGATGCGTCGGGTTACTTGCGACCATATGTTGGCAGACGTGTTCTCGTAATCGTCTCTGATGGCATTGAAACAACCAGCAGACACAGTGACTTTGAAACAGTTATTCAGCAAGTGCTGGCTGCAGACTGTCAGATCTACGTGGTGCAGACAGGTCTTTACGAAGGGGCTAATGTTCGCGCGCTGGCTGCCGAACGACGAATGGAAAGATTGACCGGGCAAACTGGAGGCGCAGTATACCTGCCCAAGAGTATGCCGGAACTGGACCAGGCATTCGATCAAATTGCTGCCGATCTCGCACAACAATATGTCCTCAGCTATTACCCTCCCGCCGAACATCGAGATGGTCGGCTCCACGTGCTGGACTTGAAAATTAAGGCTAGAAATGATGTTCGTATTCGTTCGCGAAAAGGCTATTATGCTCCCAAACAATCGGCGGCAGCTGATTGGTAGCAGATAGTATGGAGCAACTAATAGAACAATTTCTCGAGCATCTTCGATACGAACGCAACGTCAGCACGCACACCCTACGAAACTACTCGAGTGACCTCGAACAATTCCTCGATTACCTTGCGCCTGCAAAGACTGAGACTGGAGAAAGAAATACTCCCGAACTCACTGCGATTGATCACCTGACGATTCGGGAATGGATTGCGTCGCTCCATTCGGCTCAGAAAAAGAAAGCGTCGATTGCACGCAAGCTCGCTACGCTCCGCACATTCTTTCAGTTTCTAGTGCGTGAAGGAGTGCTGGAGCTGAATCCGGCGAAACTCGTCTCCACTCCAAAGCAGGAAAAGAAACTACCCCGTCATCTTTCAATTGAAGATGCAATCAGATTCATTGAGACGCCAGACACCGAAACCGATCTGGGCCAACGAGACCGGGCAATTCTCGAGTTGATGTATGCGACCGGCGTGCGCGTCGCTGAGCTAACGACACTCAATCTTGCTGATATAGATTTTCGGAATCAGTTGATTCGCGTGACAGGCAAGCGTCGCAAACAGCGAATCATACCTTTTGGTGAGCCAGCCGCAGTGGCGTTGCGCGCGTATCTAAAGATCAGAGATAACCTCTTACTGAAAGCTCCGGTTTCAAAACGAGACGATGCGGCGCTTTTCCTGAATTACCAGGGCACTCGAATTACCACCCGCTCGGTTGGCAGATTGGTTGATAAATACATTCAGATCTGCGCCGGCATCCACAACATCAGTCCTCACGCGTTGCGTCATTCCTTTGCAACTCATCTACTAGATAGCGGTGCTGACTTGCGTGATATCCAGGAGCTGCTGGGCCATGCGCGGCTCTCTACAACTCAAGTCTACACGCATGTTTCGATGGAAAAATTGATTGCGGTCTACGACAAGGCTCATCCGAAAGCTTGATCAAGATGATTGGCCGCGAGGTCTTCGCTACAGGGAGGGTAGATCGTCGTCGCCGTTCGCGCTCTCTATTAATGCCTGGCATTGAGCGTCATAACGAGCGGTAGGAACTGCTTCGAGCCGGCGTTCGTTGATGGGCTGACCGCAACTAGCGCAGATGCCATAAGAACCTTCTCTAATCCTTAGCAGAGCCTGGTCTATATCTGCGACGATCTGGGATTCGCGCTCACTCAGTCGAAACGCGATCTCTTTGCTTACATCGAGTAAAGACATATCGACACTGTCTTTGACTCCATCGTCGTCTGACTCTAAGGCGTTAGCCTGCTCTGCTGAAACTTTGGCTACATGCTGTTGGAGTTGTTGCTCCAGAATTCTTCGAAAGTGTTCGAGTTTCTCGCCGTTCACAGTGTTCCTACGCTGACGCAATGAGCGTCATACTAAAATGTTGGATCGGAAATCAATGTGCGCGAGTATAGCATAGGTCACTTTTAGCGACGGTCGTGAGTTTGAGCCGAGTTGTGTGAACCAGTCTCCGAGTCGCGTTGTCTTGACGGTCAAAGTGTAGGTTCAGAACCTTGCGATCAGTTGAACGCGCACTCCACGAGGACTTCCCGGCGAGATGTTATTGTTGTTGTCAGCGTTGACGTAGTAGGTCGTGTTGAACAAATTCTGCAGATTAGCTTGCAGTCGCCAACGCTCTGAAAACGAGTAGAAAACTGCAGCGTCAGCTCGAGTATAGCCGGGCAACACAACGGTGTTGTCAACGGCTGCAAACATGTCTGAGCGTTGTATAATTCCCAGCCCCAGGCTTAGCTTTTGAATTAGCCGGTAATTATTCCAAAGTGAAAATGTGTGATGCGGTACCTGAGCGACTAGCGCACCGGCTCGAGCAGCCGTGGTATCACTCGTGATAAATGCGTCCTGGTAGGCATATCCCCCGGCGACGGACCATCTACTGGTAACAAATCCATTAACCCCAAGCTCGAAGCCGTTTGTTCGCTGACTGCCGGTCTGAATGATGCGAGTCGGGTCGTTTGGATCAGTGGCGCGGGTGTTGGTCCTGTCCTGCCTATATAGCGCGGTTGTCAACGAGAGATTTCTAAGGACATCCCACTTTGCTCCGACTTCATAGTTTGTGAACTTCTCTGGTTTTACCTGTTGTGTAATTGAAGTCAAAGATGAGAACTGATCGCCTGAACTTGGTAGATAGGCGACTCCGTAATTTGCGTAAACCGACAAGTTGGTAATCGGCTTAACGATCACGCCAGCTCGCGGAGAAACCAAGTGGTCTAAGCGTCTGAGATTTTGGTCAGTCCTGTTGTTGTGAAAGTTCAAATCGAAGTAGTCAAACCTGACTCCAGTTACAACCTGCAAATAACGCGAGATCTCAATCTGGTCCTGAACGTAACCAGCTCCCAAATTTGTTCTCAAATGATTGTTGGCGTCAGTTGCACTCTGACGAAAAGTTACCGGGGTGTTGATAGTCGGATCGTCGTAAGGCACAGATATTGACGTCGACGTGTTATTAAAGAATCCCGTGTTTCGGAAGTTATCAGTCAATTGTCTACCGAACTCCACGCCTGATAACACGTTGTGCTTAATTCCAGCGGTAAGAAAGTTAAAAGTCAGATCTGTCTGATTGAAAATATTCTGACGCTTGGTTGCGTTGTTATATGCCGTCAGTGCGACTCTCGATTTGTTGGCTGTAACTGCACCCGGAACATAGTTTTGGTAGAACTTATCGTAATCACCAAACATCGTCCTGTTCTGCAGACTAAACCGACGAAAGTTATGGTTGATTGTGGCAGAAGCGAGATTGACTCCCGCTCGTACGTGACTGTTATTGGGATCGCCAAAGAAGGTTTCGATTGGTGTATCGGCAGGTCGGCCCTGAAACGATGGAATACCGCGATCTGCAGTTCGCCCATCATGGAAATACTCGTACGATAGTTTGATTCCGGTGTTGCTACCAGGAGTCAAGGTCACAGTTGGATTTACGCCGTATCTCTCCAGATTGACGTCATTTCGAAAGCTATCAGAGTTTTCATATAAGCCATTTACTCGAAACGCGACTCTCCGATTCAGTGGCTGGTTGATGTCTGTCGTGAATCTCTTATTGTTGAATGAACCGAATTGTGCGGTCACTTCGCGTGTCCCAGAGAAGCCTGCTTCCTTAGTAACTCGATTGACAACGCCACCGCCGCCACCCCGACCGAAAATCATGGCGTTGGGACCTTTGAGCGCTTCAACGCGGTCAACGTTATAAAGATCTCGATAATATTGAACGTCGTCGCGAACTCCATTCAGGAAAAAGTCGGCGCTCGTACTATTGCCTCTGAGGATCAGTTGGTCGCGGTTGTTTTCGCCCTGGTGAGCCACGATTCCGGGAACGTAAGCGATCACATCGGCGATACTTTGCATTGACTGATCTCTGATCTGCTCTTTTGAAACGACCGTGATCGACTGCGGAATATCGCGAAGTGGAGTCAGCGTTTTGGTCGCACTGCTAACGACTTGAGCTAGATAGCCGGCAGTATCGCTGATGGTGACAACAGCGCTTGCATTCGCAACTTCGAGCGTGATCTCCAGCGGCTCGCTTTCAGTAGCATTGGTTAGGTTGACCGGGCGCGCAGCGGCAGCAAAGCCTTCAGCGAGAACAGTAACTATGCTTTCACCAGGATCGACCTTGAGAGTAAATTGGCCGCGCGCATCTGTAACGGTCGAAGTCGAACTTTTGGAGCCTTTGCGGAGTATGGATACTTCTGCTCCGGGTATTGCTGCATGATCTTGATCAAGCACGCGTCCCTGCAGCACAGCTCGATTGGACGGCGCTTGTTGTGCCAGCGCGATGCCTGGTAGTGCAAAGGCTCCGATAATGCTGAGCATAAAAACAGAAATGAGCCTCGCGTTGGAGAGCATAGATACCTTTCTATTAGCGGAACCAGCACCTTCCGCTTTTTGCTTCTTAATTAGCCCGAAATTGAAATCCGTTTTCAATTTCAGAGTTAGGAGAATAAACGAGGGTGGTGGATTTGGTCAAGCAGCATTTCGTTGTTTATCGAGGCCGAAGGAAGGTGATTCCCGAATGACTATTCGGCGGCAGTCAACTTCAACATTGCTGCCAATAGCGGAATCGTGAGCTCATGATGGCCCGTTATCGCAAAGCCCTTGCTATCGCTGGCGCTTTCTGTTGGCCGCCGGACGACGTTTGTCAGTGGCCGATAAGATTGAATGAAATCGAAATTTGCAGTCGTAATGCCTTTCAGAGGATGGCCCAGGTTGCGGACCACTGTCACGCACTTAAGAAACACTTCAGGCAATACCACCGCCGATCCGATATTTAGATAAACACCGCCTCCGTCCATCTGCCGGACCATTTCGGCGAGCAACCTGAAATCTGTATGCGTGGTCGCTCCTAAGGCCGCGCCATTGGCACTGGGATGAAAATGGGCGATATCACCACCTATTGTCAGGTGAGCTGTAAATGGAATCCCCTTTTCAAATGCCGCGCAAAGAAGCGAATTCGCACTGTGTTCTGGCACTCGCGCTGACAGCGTGCGCGCCAGTGCTTCTCCCAAACCTATTCCCGCTTGTTCGCCGGCGACAGCCGCACTATTCAACAGAGCCCCTGTCTCTTCAGCACCGCCAAAAAACCCTTCTGCCAGCGTTGCGTCAACATCTTCTGAGGTCGAGCCAACCATCGCTATTTCTGCGTCATGGACCAGCACAGATCCATTTGCTGCGAGGCCTGAAACTAGATCGTGGTCCATCAGATCAATCAATATGGGAGCCAACCCGGTTTTTATCACATGGCCGCCAAGACCCCAGATGATCGGTTTACCAGAATGCCTGGCCTTTAGTATGCGATCCACAAGTTCTCGCATATTTTGCACGGCCAGAACATTGGGAAGCGAATTCAGAAACTCGTTTGTTTTTGAGTCCTTGTTTATTGCTTTACCAAAGTCCTCGAGTCGGACTTTGCTGGGTCGTGATGCGAGTGGGTAAGTCTTGACGCCCTTTAGATCGAGAGGTCTGAGTTTGTCGTCCTTCTCGGGCATGTTTAGTCTCGCGGGCCGGCGACGCCGAGTATATCACGCGTCATTACTATGTTCGTGAGAGTTACCGTTGCGGGTGACGCTTCCGTTCAGGAGTGGCTTTAGAACTTGCCCCGTATGCGATTTGCGAGACCTGGCAACTTCTTCTGGAGTACCGGCGGCAACAACGCGTCCTCCTTGCTCGCCCCCCTCTGGTCCAAGATCAATTATGTAGTCAGCTGACTTGATGACGTCCAGATTGTGTTCTATGACCAACACGGTATTCCCAAGAGTTACCAATCGCTGAAGTACATCGAGCAGCTTGTGAACATCGGCGAAGTGAAGTCCCGTCGTTGGCTCGTCAAGAATATAGATGGTCCGTCCCGTCGCACGTTTTGAGAGTTCTTTTGCGAGCTTGATTCGTTGTGCTTCGCCGCCGGAAAGGGTCGTGGCCGATTGACCAAGTTTTATATACCCTAGTCCTACATCCAGGAGCGTCTGTAACTTCTGATTGATCTGGGGAATGTTTTCTAAGAGCGGCAGTGCCTCTTCAACCGTTGTGTCCAGCAGATCGGCGATGGACTTACCCTTGTATTTTACGGCCAGCGTTTCACGGTTGTACCGCGCTCCTCGGCAGACATCGCAAAGAACATAGACGTCGGGGAGGAAATTCATTTCGATGCGCTTCATGCCGTCGCCTTCGCACGCTTCGCATCGCCCGCCTTTGACGTTGAACGAGAATCGACCCGGCTTATAACCTCTTTCTCGTGATTCGGGAAGCATTGAATACAACTCTCGAAGAGGTGTAAATAATCCAGTATAAGTTGCTGGATTAGAACGAGGTGTTCGTCCGATCGGGGACTGATCAATCTCAATCACCTTATCTATGTGCTCGAGCCCTTCTATCGTCTTGTACGGACCAGGCTCAGTGTGAGAGCCATAAAGATGGCGAGCCAGCGCTTGATAGAGGATGTCTTCCACCAGTGTTGACTTGCCCGATCCTGATACTCCGGTAACTACAGTCAGCAGACCCAAAGGAAAGGTCACATCAATCTCTTTGAGGTTGTTTGCGTAAGCACCTCGAATTACGAGTACTTTGCCATTCGGCAATCTGCGTTCAGTCGGAACTTCAATTCTCCTAGCCCCACGAATGTAAAGACCAGTAATTGAGTTCGGATTATTGGCCACGTCGTTGGCTGAACCGAAAGCGACTACCTCTCCGCCGTGTGCTCCCGCTCCTGGTCCAAGATCGACCACGTAATCGGCACGCCGAATTGTTTCCTCATCATGCTCCACAACCAACACTGTATTACCCAGATCTCGTAAGGCCGAGAGAGTATCGAGTAGTTTTTGATTGTCCTTTGGATGAAGCCCAATCGATGGTTCGTCGAGAACGTAGAGGACCCCACGAAGTTGCGAGCCGATTTGCGTAGCCAGTCGAATGCGTTGGCCTTCACCGCCGGATAGTGTCGCAGACGGTCGGTCCAGCGTTAGGTAACCCAGTCCCACTGTCTGCAGGAAGGTCAGGCGATTCTGAATTTCACGGAGGATTGTCCCGGCAATTTGTTGCTCGCGTGGGTTCAGTTTTACCTGGGAAAAAGCGTTGACGGCGTCTTCGATCGGAATCGAAGTGTATTCAGCTATTCCGCGACCCCCAACCTTTACAGACAGCGAGTCCGAACGGAGCCGCCGGCCCTCGCACATTTGACAAACCGATGGTGAAACCAGTTCTTCAAGCGCGAGGCGAATCTTTTCCGACGGAGCATCCTCGAGTCGCTCACGTAACCAATCAAGTGCGCCGGCCCATTGACTTAGATATGAATACAGTCCCTGATTAAACGTTAGTTTTGCGTTAACTCCATAGAAAAAACCATCTCGAACTTCTTTAGAAAGCTCGAGGAATGGAGACTTCGTGTTGGCATTGAAGTGTTTGATGACGGCGATTAGTGCACTCTTGAGATACGCGGAACCTTGCTTGTCTGCGGTGCCCAGAAAAGTGAGTTTGTCCGCCGAGATCTCCGGGTTGGGGATCAGCTTTGCAGCATCGACCTGCATCACCGTCCCCAGTCCATGACATCTTTTACAAGCTCCGTAAGCCGAGTTGAACGAAAACGATCGAGGTTCAAGCGGTGGTACGTTAATGCCGCAATTGACGCAAGCCATTCGTTCTGAATAGAGCTTCTCTTCGCCATCTACTATTGAAATTAAGACTGCACCGCCCGTGAGCTTCAGAGCCGTGCGAATCGAATCAGTCAATCGTTCACGGATTCCCGACTTAATCAGCAAGCGATCCACAACCGCTTCAATCGAGTGATTACGCCGTTTATCGAGACGGATCTCTTCGTCGAGTGACAACAGCTCATTGTCTACACGTGCTCGTAGAAACCCATCCTTCGCCAGCTTTTCGAGTTCCTTTTTGAACTCGCCTTTTCGACCGCGGACGATAGGTGCGAGCACCATTACTCTCTCGCCCTCAGGCAGATTTAGAACGTTCTGCACTATCTGGTCGACGCTTTGCCGGGTGATTGCAGCTCCGCATTGATGGCAGTGAGGAATACCGACCGAAGAGAAGAGCAGACGCATGTAATCGTAGATTTCAGTGACTGTCCCGACAGTTGAGCGTGGACTACGTGAAACAGTTTTTTGTTCGATAGAGATGGCCGGAGAGAGGCCATCGACAGAATCTACGTCAGGTTTCTCAAGCTGATCCAGAAATTGACGAGCATATGCAGATAGTGATTCGACATATCGACGTTGGCCTTCAGCATAGATCGTGTCAAAGGCTAGTGACGATTTTCCAGAACCCGAAAGTCCCGTAATCACCGTGAATTTCTCGCGAGGGATATCGACATTTATATCCTTGAGATTATGTTGTCGAGCCCCTCTGACGGTGATGCGGTCAATTGCCATATGCTTCCAGTCCTGCTCCTACCCCTGGAGACGAATTTGGGCTTGAGCAGAAACCGATGATTTTAACGGAGTGGCAGATCTCCGGCAAGCGCCCCGAAATTTTCCGGTGGTGCTCCGAACTGAGCATTCTTTGTGCTGCCTCTGAGATCTCGGGTGTCTCGCAAAGTCATAACGCCGCTAAACAAGAGAATGAGATGTGCGTAATAGAAAAGCGGCGCCAGGCCGCCGCACTCCAAAAGGTTTCGTTATTGACACCCTTTGAAAGCGGGCCATACACTCCGCGTATCTACTGTCGCTCTATCTTGTCTTGATTTGTTTCTTTCGGTGGTAACGAAGTGAATCTTCCCAATGCACTAACGCTGCTCCGCATCTTTATCGTTCCGCTCTTAGTTGTAGTTCTGCTTACCCCTTTTTCTGAGAACTGGTTCGGATTGCCAAGGCACATTCTTGGCGTGGTGATGTTTCTTGCGGCAGCGTTGACAGATTACCTGGATGGCCACATTGCTCGCAGTCGTGGGCAGGTGACACGCCTGGGCCAACTGCTGGATCCCATCGCGGACAAACTATTGATTTCCGCCGCGCTGATCTCGCTGGTTGAAAATCAGCTTGCGCCGGCGTGGGCTGTCGTAATCATCATCGGGCGAGAGTTTGCGGTGACTGGTCTGCGCTCAATTGCTGCTGTGGATGGGTTTGTAATTTCGGCGTCAAAGATGGGCAAGTTCAAGATGTTGGCCCAAGTGATAACAGTCGCTCTCTTAATTGCGTCCAGTGTGGCTGGTAAACCACCCGTGGCCAATTTTGGCAAACCGTTTCCGGCGATTGAGTTCTGGTCGGTGCCCGAGCTGAGGATTGCCTGGCAACATCTGGTAGGGAATGAAACTACGACGGGAAATGATTGGCAGGTTTTACTGTATACGGCGGGACGAGCGATGCTTTGGTTGGTGGTTATTTCCGCGTGTACTTCGATGTACGGATACTTCAGTTCCTTCTACCGCGCGGTGATTAGCGGCCGCGCGGCAGAAGGCGAAACGAAGACTAAAAAAGCTTCAATAGTTGTAGCGCCAGAGTAGAAGGCTACTGAATTTCGACCCAATCGCCCGTGTGAACCTCCGCAATGCTTCGGGTAATGATCGCAGTAGCTGTGCGGGTTTGTACGTCAAGTATTACCATTTCACCCACAATTTTGCGTGGCATCTCGGGTCGATGTCGTTTCACTTCGCGCGTCGTGATTGGCTTGTAGCTATAGCGTCCTTCATTCTCGACGAATGCCGTTGAGTCCTTTCCTCGAGTGGCTTGATTACCAAAACCGCCACCTCGGTATGTGTCGCTCTGGAATCCGCTCATTCGAGCGCGCGCGCTCTCCTCGTTATCGATACCATTTAAGTTTCCGGTCCCTAGTGGCCTATATATAGTGAGCTGGTCACCCGCTTTGACGTTGTCCTCCGAACCGAGATCGATATAGACGATGTCGCTGCGAGAAAGCATCTCCCGATAGTCCTTAGCCATCATCAACCGGCCTGTTTGCTTTCCAGTTGGTTTTGCATATTGGTCGACATCCAACTGAGTCTTTTCGAGCGGCGCTAATCGATCTGGGACCGGCATCAGCAAGTCTCCAAATAAAAGGCTTTCACACGATAAGGTGACCTGGGCGGCAGAAGTGTGTTCGTTTACTCTGAAGACCTCGAGTTGGCCAACTTCCTGGACGTAGGTGCCCAAATATCCTTTTTTCTGCCGGTATACCCCTTTGACGTCACCACGTGGCAGAATGACTTGATAGTGCTGACACACTGTGACTCCTTCCTGGGCTCCAGCGTTTATGTAGACAATATCGCCTTCGGCAAAGAGACGTTGCTCTTGTTCTTGTTCAGCGCCCACAATTTCGGGGCTCTTGCGGATTTTTTGGTAGCGAATGTAACCAGCGCAATACATCGCAGACTTGCCCGTCACTCTTAGGGGTTCTTCAACAACGCGGGGCATAATTGGGGGCATCACAGGCTTTGGCGCGGGCTCCGCAACTTGGGCGTGGGCGGCAGTTACAAGTGCCAACAGTACAAGACAAAACAAACTAGCTTTGACAATATATCTTTCCATCACGTCTCCTTAGGTCTTTCGCTCTGGTTGGAAGGGAGCTGGGACTGGGTCTGAACTCGAGTGAGGTGACTATGCGCGGGGAAAACCCACAGCAGGCGAGTCCCATCGTACTTCGGCGCGTTGCGGAAGGTCAATTCCTTTGTTTCTAACAATCTGAACCAGCCCCGAGATTCGGTTCGAAGTAGTCCAGAAGGTGGATTATCACTAAGCAAAAAGCATCGATATCTGTAACACTTCGTGCGACTTGCGTTTTTGAAACCCGCTTGGTAGTATCCGCATTTTGTCGGAATGCGCTATTTACTCTCTATAGCAGGCCGGCGTAGCTCAGTTGGTAGAGCATCTGATTTGTAATCAGAGGGTCGGGGGTTCAAGTCCCTTCGCCGGCTCCATTGAAGCACTTGAAAAACTGCAGGGGTGGTCGAGTGGTTAATGGCACCGGGCTGTAAACCCGGCGGGCTAACGCCCTACGCAGGTTCGAATCCTGCCCCCTGCACCAGGAGATCTCAGATCTCGGGTTTGAAATTTGAAACGGGCGGGTGTAGCTCAGTTGGTAGAGCATCAGCCTTCCAAGCTGAGGGTCGCGAGTTCGAGTCTCGTC
>Ga0163162_10002700_pt1 | contig 16832 bp, 11 predicted proteins | sample S55metaG_FD_115310 | JGI IMG/M metagenome (GOLD analysis project Ga0163162, IMG submission 115310) | Switchgrass rhizosphere microbial communities from Kellogg Biological Station, Michigan, USA - S5-5 metaG | ecosystem: Host-associated > Plants > Roots > Rhizosphere > Soil | place: USA...
AAATACTCCATGCTTCGATACGCATTCGACGAGTTGCATTTTGAGCGCGTTGAGTTTAAAACAGACGTGTTAAATGAAAGGGCGAAGCAAGGACTAAGAAAAATAGGAGGAATCGAGGAAGGAGTACTTCGCAGCCACATGACCATGTGGAACAACCGCCGTCGCGACTCGATCTATTTCGGGATTATAAAAAACGAATGGATTCAACTAAAGAAAACAATCTTCAAAGGGATCGAAGGCTATGAGTTTGCTTAAAAATATCCTGGGTAGAGTTTTGGCATTTTGGGCCGCACTCATCTTTATTTCCACTATGCTACTAGTATTCATTCCAATTTGGATAACCGGCTTGTGGAAAGAGCCGAAGCGTTCTTATATCATGCATGGAATCTACAGGAACTGGATGAGAATCTTCTTTTTTTTTACCGGTATACGGTTGCGTGTGAAAGGGAGGGAAAATTTTTCGCCCGGCGAAAACTATATCGTCATTTATAATCACAATACCGTGATCGATGTCCCTGTTTCAGTGCCCTTTATGCCCGGAGCGAATAAAACCATCGCAAAAGTAGAGCTGTCGAGAATTCCCCTATTTGGTCTTTTGTATACGAGGGGCAGCGTGCTTGTTGACAGAAAAGATGAGCAAAGCCGCAAACTGAGTTACCTCAAAATGAGAGAAGTGCTGGACATGGGACTTCACATGTGTATCTATCCCGAGGGTACAAGAAATAAGACCAGCGAGCCTTTACAGCGATTTCATGATGGTGCGTTCCGTCTTTCATTTGATTCAAAGAAAGCAATTTTGCCTGGCCTTATTTTTAACAGCAAAAAGGTTCTGCCAAAAAAACCTTTCTTTTTCTGGCCGGGAAAAATTGAATTGCACTATTTAAAACCGGTTTCTCAAGATGATTTTTCTTCCTCTGAAAAATTAAAAGAACACGTATTCAACCTGATGAAGGAATATTATTTGAAAAATTCCAGATAATAGATCAGGATCTCCGACGCGATCAAAAGTTTGTAAACGTCCTTGTACGATTTACGCGGAGGTCTTGCAAAATAGAAGATTTGGGACTAATGTTAATATTAAAGTAGCGGTAAAGACCTATTGGAGTAACTCCAATACTCATTTGCCAGCAATGCATGTCTCTTGAAATATTCATCTGGAACATCTGGATCTTATTTGTGGAAAGGTCATAATATCCATTTGCAGTAAACATCCATTTGGGCGACAAGCTAAAGCTTCCGTTGACACTGATATTCGAGTTGAATTTTTTCTGAAAACCACTGTAGTCGGGTTTGAATTGCTGGTTATAATAAAGACTAAAGCTAAGACTGACGGTCCACGGAATATTAAAATCAACGAACTCGCCCGGGTTTTGCTGCATATAATCGATGAGGGATTGCTGATCGGTAAGATTCGGATCAGTTAAGATTTCATTCAGCTGCATTTTACGCTGTTCGTCTTTTTTGGGGTCTTTCGCCTTGCTCTTGAAATTGGTTGATATGGCAAGATTGGCATTCGAAATTCTTCCCCAGTAAAATTTTCCGTTACGGGAAAATAAATTGTTCACTGGAAATCCCCTGCTGTCATAATCATAAGGATTAAGCGTTGCATTTGCCGTGATACTTATTTTTTCAAAAAGCGAACTGCGCAAATAAAATACAGGATTGCTTAGTTGAAATGAATCCGCGAGAAAATTATAGGCCGTTGAAAATCCAAAGCCATCGATGAGCTTTACCTTTTTAACGCCGCCGTTTGTAGTATCCTTCGAGGATTTTACTTTCATTTCAAGATTGTTATCGAGCTGGAAATTCATACCACCGAATGACCGGCCTCCGCTATAAGAAACGATCCCTCCGCCGATATCGTTGTAGGTTAAAGTTTTTCCCGTTGAATCCACCTGGACACTTCGCAAATGGCTTTGATTCAAGTCAGGCGAATAACTCATACTGAATGATGGTCGCATGACGTGCCGGATGGCGATAACCTTTGAGTCTTTGAATTGGTAAGTTCCAAAAACTGCCGTGTTAAATCCCAATGAAAAACCGGCTTGTTGCTCAATAAACAACCCTTTGTTATAACTGGTGTCCACTTTATTTTTTGCGTCGTTCCAGTTGTAAACTGTGAGGCGTTGCAACCAGTTTTGACTATACGAAACGCCCGGGGAGATCAATAGCGCACCCCCAAGGACGGGTGGAAGTGACAACGTGATGGGAATACTGTGGTGTGCCGTCCACTGCGCCGTATCCTTTAAGTATTCGAAAAGGGGCTTTACACCATTCTGACCGTACTTCACGGTATCATAGAAACTAAAAGAATTATTGAAAGAGCCATTGTAACCTATGCCAAGTTTTTCATACCATTTCGGAGTTCCGATTACTTCCTTTTTTTGCAACGGGTAGATCGTGTTCATTGTAAAACCTACATCCGGTAAGTTGATGTTTATATAGTGTAGATTATTATTCTGGCTGTGATTTGCACTTACCGTAAGGTTGAACGGCGTTCCGATCCACATTTTTGAATAGGTGATCGATGATGTTAACTGGTTTTGGAAATTGAGCTGCGGATTATTGGATACGTATTGATTGTATTTTGTTGAGCCCGCACTTACGCTGGCACTGAAATTTGTCCCTGGCCTTGCCCTGCTATCAACGGAATGATTCCATGTAAGGAAATAACTCATGTTATGTTGGTAGTCAGGGTCACCTTTGAAATTAATCTTTGTCGATTGAACGCTGACATTTAACCCGCCCCTGTACCTGTATCTTTTGCGATATGTCGGAGAAAGAGTGGCTTGCCATCCTCCATAAGAATAAATTTTTGTGCGAAGGGTGACATCCCAAAACTGATTGATCACTTTATAATAACCCCCATTGATAAGGCCCAATCCATATTGCTCATTCGTTTCAAGAGACGGACTTAATAACCCCGAATGACGCCCGGTACTTAACGGAAATATTCCAAAGGGGAGATAAATGGGAACAGGAACGCCTTCAAATTCGGGATGAATAGGGCCCGAAACCGCAAGCTTTTTGTTGACTATTTTAATCTTGTTATACCTAAAGCCAAAATGCGGTTCATCGAGATCGCAGGTCGTCATCACTCCGTGTTTGGCATACATCGTGCTAGGGCTGACCTTCTTTGCGTTGTCACTTTGTATAAACATCTCACCGCTCTGTGTGAATGTATTTTTTGTCAACCCCTTTTGTGTTTTGAAATTAAATCGAATCGTATCGCTTTGAAAAGTACTTTCTCCCTGTTTAAAATTTGCCCTTTCCAGAATGTCTCCCAAACTATCCAGGCTGTTGTATGCAGTTAGTATTTGTGTCTCCTGGTCGAGTACCACTTTAGGCGCGGTAAGTTCAATGTCTTTGTAATTCGTTTTTGTTTTGCCATAGAGCAATATCTTTTTCTGATTGATCATGACAACGGCAGAATCTTCAGCTTCGTAGTTCACGGGTGCGTCCAGGGAATCTTTTGAAACTTTAAATGCGAACGTGTCAATTTTCTGAGGATTTGTTGTATCAGGAAGGATCTTTCCTGTTGAATCAATTAAACTATCTTGTTTATTGGGAAGCGTGTCACTCTTATTGGGAATCGTATCCTTTCGTAAAAGCGGTTTTACCGTATCCTGCCAGCTTGTTAAAGTGCTGTAAAAATGATTCGGTGGTACATGAGCTGCTGTACTTTTGCACGTTAGTGTACAAATTATCAAGACAACGGTGGCAGTCAGTATCCCGGCTGAACAATAAATTGATCTAAATTTGAGCAGTTGCTTCATACGGGTTGAACAAAAATAGCCTTTTAATATAAAGAAGCTATTTTAACAACTCTAAACAATTTGTGAAGATTCAAACAAAAATTCTCCTTTCGGAGATTGTTTCAGAACTAATAAATAATTTGCCGGCATGATGAAGAAGGCCATCCTGGTGAGCGTTTTTGTTTCAATAACAGCTTGTTTGTTTTCGTTTATTCCGAAAAATGAAAGCAGGCAAAAAGTTTTGAAGACAATCGTCGTGGATGCCGGTCATGGGTTGATGCCGGACGGTGGGCATAACGGCGCAAAAGGAAGCTATTCTTACGAAGACGATATATGTCTGTCAATCTCCCGGGAGTTAGTGTCGCAATTGGAGCAGGCATTGCCCGATGTAAAAATTGTCGAAACAAGGACGGATGAAAATATTGTTCCGCTGCATCGAAGGGCAGAAATCGCTAATGAAAATCACGGCGATCTTTTTATTTCGATACATTGCAATGCTATGCCGCCTGTCCATCATAGCGAACGCATAGGAACAAAAACCGTGACGACATATGTTGGGAAGGGATCGAAGAGAAGAAAGGTAACAAAGAAAGTTCCTGAATATCGCTTCTGGACAACACCTAATCCCAGGAAAGGGACTGAAACATACATCTGGGGAGCTCATAAAAATGAGGACAAAGAAGTGGCCGTTCGCGAGAATGCACCGATGATGGTCGAAGAAAACTACAAAGAAAACTATGGCGATATTGACCCAAATTCGCCAGAATTCATTGCACTCGCCCTTCTTAAAACAAAGCAGTTTTTTAAGCGCAGCGCTACGCTTGCAGGTTTTGTAGAAGATGAATTTACAAAGGCAGGCCGGACGAGCAGCGGGCAGCAGCAGCGACAGGTCGGTATCTGGGTGCTCCAGGCGACAGCAATGCCAAGTGTACTGGTTGAAACAGGTTTTATTACAAACAAGGAAGAAGAAGACTACCTGAACAGCAAAGATGGCCAGCAGGAAATATCAAAATGCGTTACCGACGCCGTAAAAAATTACATTGACTGGCTTGAAAAGCAGCAACAGCCATTAAATAGCAGTACTCAAAATAATAATATTGACGGCAATCCCGTTAAGGATTCAGGAGCGTTTCTTGAGATGATAGAAAAAAAAGAGAATAAGAGTTTTTAATTTATTTTTAGAAAAAATTCCATCCTAATCCCATCCAATGATAAAGAAGATTTCGCCAGCCCTGCTCTTTTTCCTCTTAACTTTTTTCTTTCTACAAACAAGTTTTAGCCAGACAGCAAAAAAAGTCCTCAGAACAATCATTATCGACGCTGGTCATGGCGGTCTTGACCAGGGAGCTAAAGGAGCTTATTCTACAGAGGCTGACGTGAGTCTTACGGTTTCCTTAAAACTCGGCAAGGCCATTGAAGAAGAGTTTCCTGACACGAAAGTTATTTACACCAGGACGACAGATATTTTACCTGGAAATAAAACAAACAAAACTGACGCACTGAGATATCGGGCTGACCTCGCCAATTCATCGGGCGGCGACCTCTTTATCGCTATCCATTGCAATGCGGCGCCTCCCATCAGGCATAGCCAGGTAACCGGATACAGGACTGTCACAACAAAAAAGAAGAAAAAAAAGGTGACGAAGAAGGTTCCCATTTACAAGTATTGGTACACGCCTAATCCTGCGGAAGGAACAGAAACTTACATCTGGGCATTGAATAAAAGCGATGACAAGGTCAACTCCGTTTCGAAAAATGATGACTATGGTGAAATTGACTCGACCTCCAATCTTGTCTTGCCCGATCCATCAGATCCGGCGGAAAGAGCGAGGATGTTAATCTATGCACAAAATTACTTTCGCAAAAGTCTCACATTTGCTTCCCTGATCGAAAATGGCTTTCAACTCCAGGGCAGGACATATCGCGGTGGAGTAAAACAAAGAAATGATAAGGGCATTTGGGTGTTGCAAGCAACCGGGATGCCAAGCGTTCTTGTTGAAATCGGATTTATTACAAACAAAGAAGAAGAGAACTACATAAATGGTGATAAAGGACAGAATGAAATTGTATCCAATGTTGTCAGTGCTTTAAAAGACTATAAACAAAAATTAGAATCGCGGCAGTTGACAACTGACGACAAAAAAGCGTTTTAGCAGTTTGGAGTCCTTAAGTCAACTCAGAACTGCGAATGCTGAACTTCCTACCGCTCGCGATCGCTATAGGGACACCATTCACAACATTGCGCCTTCTCAGAATAATTAATTAATTTGGCGGCTGCTTTGCTTAGGATTTGCCTGAAAAATGATACTACATGAAGATCAGTAATGAAACCAAAGTCGGAGTTTTAACGATAGCTGCTCTCACGTTCTTAATTCTTGGCTTTAATTTTCTAAAGGGGAATAACGTTTTTTCAAAAAATAAACGACTTTATGCCATTTTCACCGATATCGGCGCTCTTGACAAATCCAATGCCGTTAAGATAAGGGGGTTGCAGGTAGGGACTGTATACGATATTAATGCAACCAACAAGAATCTTGAGGGAATTGTCATAACGATCAACTGGACAAGGGATATAAATATTCCGGCAAATTCATCAGCATCTATTGTGGCCCCTTTTGTTGGCTCCCCCTACATCAATATCGAAATGGGAGATTCAAACAGGTTTTTGAAAAACAAGGACACGTTGGACACAAAAATTAACAGTGGCGTGTTGGGAGATCTGACATCGCAGGTCAACCCAACGCTTTCGAAAGCGCGTACCGCCATTGACTCCCTAACAATACTATTGGGCTCGGTCAACAGGCTTTTTGATCCATCAACAAAGAATAGTATCCAGGGCATCATTGCCAATCTACTTGTTTCTTCTGCAAACTTGCAAAAACTATTGAACGCTGAAACCGGGTTACTAGCCAAAACAATTGGTAATCTTAATGAAGTTACCGCCAATTTGAAGGGCAACAATGACACGATCAATAGCATTCTGCATAACGTAAATACCACGACAAAGCAGTTCGCAAATCTTAATTTCAAACAAACCATGGATTCGGTGCAGGCTAGTGTAAATCATTTGAACTCTATATTATACAAGATCAATCATAACGACGGTACGCTGGGATTGTTAATGAATGACAGGAAACTGTATGATAACCTCCGTAATACAGCGTTGGGTCTTGAAATATTAGTGGATGATATTAAGGTTCACCCCAAACGCTACGTTAATATCTCCGTTTTTGGGAAAAAAGACAAAGGTGATTATTTAACTTCGCCCGGCAAAAAGGATACAATAAGTAGCAACAAATAATGACCTTAAAACCTCTCTATTTTTTTTTCCTTTGTTTCTTTTTTATTGGTATGCGAGGAGCCTGGGCGCAGGGACCTGTTCGTTCTGATACCACAAAAAAAGTGGAGATACTGGCGGCAAAAAAACTCGAGTTTTTAAAAACGAATGATACCACTGAATTACAAGTACTCGCTGGCAATGTAAAACTCAAACAGGGCAGCACGTTATTTTATTGCGACAGTTGCATTATCAACAACAGGATCCATATACTCGAAGCATTCGGTAATGTTCATATCAATGACGCAGATACGGCCAATGCTTATTCGGATTACCTCCGTTATCTCACGGACAAGCGCGTTGCCTATATGCAAAAAAATGTACGGCTCACAGACGGCAAGGCCACATTAACAACGAACAACCTTGAATATGACGTAGAAACCAAACTTGGCATTTACACGAATGGCGGAAGAATGGTCAACAATAAAAAATCCGTTCTTACCAGCACCGAAGGATATTACTATACCGATCTTAAGGATATATATTTCAAAAAAAATGTTGAGCTGCACGACCCCGCTTACACCCTGAAGTCCGACTCACTTTTATACAACACTGAATCAGAGGTGGCCAGGTTTATCGCCGAGACATTTATTAAAGACAGTAGTAACAGGACAATAAAGACGAAAGAAGGGTTTTACGATACAAAAAATAAAAAAGCTGAATTTGGATTGAGACCGGTAATCCGGGACGGAAATACACAAATTGTTGCAGACAGGGTGGCTTTTGACGATAGCACGGGCATGTCACAAGCCGAAGGAAATGCGATTGTCACGGACAGCGCACAGCAAACAGTGATCATTGCGGGTAAAATATTCAGGAATAATAAAAATGAATCCATCCTTGCCTTTAACAAACCGTTAATGATCATAAAGCAGGAACAGGACTCCATTTTTATTACAGCAGACACGCTGTTTTCTGCACGGTTGTCTGATCTGTACAAGGCAGGGGATTCAGCACAAATGCTCAATGCAGCTGACTCTATCCAAAAAGGTCATGCCGACTCCACGCAAAAGGACACTGTTATGGGTCTTTCTTCGCAAAATCAAAAGTCAAAAGTCAAAAATCAAAAGCCCGACGATTCGAAAACAGACAGTACTGACCGCTATTTACAGGCCTTTTACCATGTCAGGATCTTTTCTGATTCGGTGCAGGCAGTAGGCGACAGTATGTTTTATTCTTTTAAAGATTCGGTGTTCCGCCTTTATAAGGACCCGATCGTGTGGTCAAAAGAGAACCAGGTAACAGGGGATACCATCTTGCTTTTTACGAAAAATAAAAAAGCGGATCGCTTCAAAGTTTTTGAAAACAGTTTCCTCGTCAGTAAAGTACAGGGGGATTTTTTTAACCAGATAAAATCATCGAGAATGGATGGGTACCTTACGGATGGTTCCATTGATTCAGTACGTGCACGGGGATTTGCCGAATGCATTTACTACATCCAAAATGAAGACAGCTCTTTTACCGGCGTTAATCAATCGAGCTCCGATATAATGGACATCTACTTTATAACAGATTCAACAGGCGGCAGAGTGTTGCAGAGAGTAGTCTTCAGGAGTGCCGTCAAAGGAACATTGTGGCCCATACGGGCAAAGACACCAGAAGAATTAAGGCTTCAAAATTTCAAGTGGCTTGATAATCGAAGACCCAAGACCAAGTATGAACTCTACGAATAGCGTTAAGAAAAATTAACTTTCTTACAGCACAATATATCTTCATTTCTGTGTTGTTGCTTCGCTTTCGTTCCTCACTTACCAGATTTGCATTTTCTTTTACATTTTGTTTAAAATTTGATGGCACCATTTTCGTTAAAAACGGAGAAAATGTAATACAATGAAAAAAATATTCCTCGCCGTTCTTTGTTTTATGTCCTTTGCAGTCATCAATTCACTCTCCGCACAGGAAGCAGCGAATACATCCGCAATAGGCACTGACTATAAAACTGCTGTCGGTATTCGGTTGAGCAACAATGCACCGATCGTTGCCAACGCGATTACGTTAAAACATTTTCTGAATGAAAAAACAGCGATCGAAGGTTTTTTTTCATATAGTGATCCGACACTTTCCTTTGGCGCCTTACTTGAGGTACATAAACCACTTAGCACTCCAGGGTTAAGATGGTTTTACGGAGCCGGCGCCTATTTGGGCTTTGGCAAAGAATATGATCCCAACAAACAAAGGGATGTGAACACAAATTATTTTGGAGGCCAGGGAGTCGTTGGCCTTGATTACAAATTTGCCAGCGTTCCTATTAACATTTCGCTCGATTGGAAACCGGAATTAAACCTTATCTCCGACATAAATTTTGAACCGGCTGCTATTGGCTTTTCGGCAAGGTTCACTTTTCCCAAATAATTAACGGACGGTATTCTTTTGTTAAAGACTGCAATGCTGCAGTCTTTTTTATTATCCAAAAAATAAGTAAGCGAGAAGAATCGATGTAATGATCCCCACAAGGTCAGCAAGGAGCATTGCTCCTATTGAATAACGCGTATTCTTAATTCCTACCGAACCAAAATATACCGCAACGACATAAAACGTAGTGTCAGAAGTTCCCTGGAGAATCGAAGAAAGACGCCCTGCAAAAGAATCAGCTCCAAATGTTTTCATTGTATCCAGCATCATACCTCTGGCTCCGCTTCCACTCAGAGGTTTTACAAATGCAGTGGGCAACCCGTCGACAAAACGCGTATCTGCTCCTGTCGCCGCAAACAATTCCTTTATTCCATTAATGATCACGTCGAAGGTTCCGCTTGTTCGCAACATGCTTATGGCAACAAGCATCCCCACGATATAAGGAATAATTCTTACCGCAGTATTAAAGCCCTCTTTGGCGCCATCTACAAATGCATCAAACACATCGATCTTTTTATAAATGCCCCCAGCTACAATACAGAGGAAAATGAACAGAATGATCCCATTACTTAAAATTCCAGAGAAGGACTGAGCAGATGTTGAGTCCAGGCGGCTTATGTATAAGACAAGTAATGCAATGAGTGCAGATATCCCTCCTATCCAACCCAAAATTGCCGGCTGAAAAATATTGATCTTTTGTTTGAGCGAAACAATAAACATGGCAGCGATAGTAGCCGCGAAAGTGGCGATCATGCATGGAATGAAAATATCGGTTGGATTTTGCGCTCCGAGGCTTGATCTGTAGGCAATGATGGTGACAGGAATTAACGTCAGACCTGACGCATGCAAGGCCAGGAACATGATCTGGGAATTAGAAGCGACATCTTTATTTGGATTCAGTTCCTGCAGACTTTGCATCGCTTTTAATCCAAAAGGTGTAGCCGCATTATCAAGGTTCAGCAAATTGGCGGAAAAGTTCATCATAATGTGGCCCGTCGCCGGATGGTCTTTTGGAATATCAGGAAATATCTTTGAAAAAAAAGGCCAGATTATCCGTGACAACAATCTTACTCCCCCTGCCTTTTCCGCGATATTAAGAAAGCCCATGAATAACGCAAGGATCCCTATCAACGGCATGATTATATCGATCACCGCATTCTTTGCTGTTTCGATGATGCCATCAACGTTTCTTACAAATTTTTTCTGAACAGAAACATAAGAATACACTTTCAGGTCCGGGTTGGCAGCTTTTACAACGTTAACCGAATCGCCAATTGTATTGTCCGTTAGTAAAACGGATGCCTTGTTGGGAGAATCAGTTTTATAGTATCCGTATTCTTTAAGAAAGTCGCCATAGTTAGACGAAAGTCGTTGATTGACCGGTGATCCAACTGCATAATAATAAACGCTGTCATATTTATCAGAAGATTTACCAACCACTATTCGTGTAAATATTTTCTCATCTCCTGATATCATTCTGATACCCGCTACGAGAATGGCGACAATTATAAAAGCCGACCAGATCCTGCTCAAAGCCATGCGGTTTTGTAATTTGAGGTTTGAAGTTCGAGGTTCGAAATTGAAGTTAATATTTTCCAGCAACTGTTCATCTGTCAAAAACTCCTTTCATCATTTGCGTCCTCTCAATCAGGAATTTTAAAAATACCTTGTAAGAGCCAAAATCAATCAATATGTTCAGAATCATTTCCGGTGTTCTATTGCTAATTGCAGCAACAGCAAGTGCACAGTTCAAAGCTGACAATGTCAAATATAAAACAGTCTTCCCCGAGGAGCTTTGTAAAACCCTTATGGCAAACCAGGATTACACATTACTCGATGTACGCAGCCAGGGAGAATACGACGATACGTCAACTGCCGGAGGTCTGAACATCGGCCATGTTAAAAATTCCCTGCACATAGATATCCGTGAGTTGCCAAAGAGGTGGAAAGAATTATTGGCTTATAAAGACAAACCACTTTTTATTTATTGTTCACACAGCCAGCGAAGCCGCAGAGCTTCAAGATTGCTCGCGGACAGCGGCTTTACCAAATTGTACAATGTAAACGGTGGCCTAACCGATTTTTATAACCAGGGAATCGAATCAAACCCATGCCAGGGTTTGGAAATCGTCACTACCGTGCCTTACAAGATCCTTTCATCAAAAGAATTAAATGCAAATGTCAAACAAGGGAAATCATATTATATTATTGATCTCAGGAGTGATTCCATATTCAGAGGAACTTCTACGGAAAAAACAAAAGCCGAAGGACATTTTACTGACGCCGTGAATGTGCCATTTGATCAATTGAAAACTGGTTCCCCGATCAACATACCCTCAAGGCCTATTCTCCTGGTGGATGAATACGGTGATGAAAGTCCCGAGGCTGCAAGACTATTAATTGAAAAAGGATTTAAAGATGTCAGCATTTTGTTTGATGGCATGGACGGCTGGGTTGATCACACGACAAATACAACGGAGAAGCCTGCGGTGAAATGGACAAGGAATATCAGTTACACTCTCCTTGCCGCAGACGATTTTAATAAGATGGTTGCCGGTAAAAAGGAACTTACTCTTGTCGACATCAGAACAAAAGACGAATTTAATAACGCCTCAAAAAATTACTGGCAGAACATTGGGCAGATCAGAGGAGCTATGAATATTCCCTTCGCTGAACTGAAAACGAGTTCCTCTCTCCCCCAATCAAAAGATGCACCGATCGTGGTTTACGGATTTAATGCACAACCGGAAATTTTTGAAGCAGCAAAATGGTTAAAGGACCAGGGCTACAAGAATGTCTCTATTCTACAGGGGGGCATCTGGAGCCTTCGGTGGACCTCACACAATATCAAAGGAAAGGCAGACCTCAACAACCTGGTGACTAATGTGCCGCCAGAGAACGAATGAGATCAAGCTCCTCTATTCGTCGTTCTCACTTATCTTTGCGCCTCGAAAAAAAGTCAGCGGGTCAATAAGTCGTAACGACATTCTAATCGAATTACTGTCGCTGGCAACAAACAAGAAACCAAGAACAAGACACTTTTATATGGGTTTGCAAGCAGGAATTGTGGGTTTGCCAAACGTGGGTAAATCAACGTTATTTAATGCAGTTAGTAACAGTGCAAAAGCGCAGGCGAGTAACTATCGTTTCTGTACAATTGAACCGAACGTGGGCCTGGTGGATGTACCCGATCTGCGATTGAGCAAATTGGCTGCATTGGTCCATCCAAACCGCATCGTACCTACACAGATCGAGATCGTCGATATTGCTGGTTTGGTTCGGGGTGCCAGCAAGGGCGAGGGGTTAGGAAATAAATTTTTGGCAAATATCCGTGAGGTGGATGCGATCATTCATGTAGTGAGATGCTTTGAAGATGAAAACATCCTGCGTGAAGAAGGGCCGATCAATCCTATCGGAGACAAAGATGTGATCGATACTGAACTCCAGTTAAAGGACCTGGAAAGTGTAGACAAGAAAATTCAGCGAACAGAAAAACTGGCGAAGACAGGTGATGCAAAACTAAGAGCAGAGTTAGAAATTCTTAAAAGGTGTTACGAACACCTGGAAAAAGGAAAAAATATTCGTGAATTGGCCCTGGCGAAGGAAGAAAAGGAGGCGATAGCTGACCTGTTTTTGCTCACTGATAAACCAGTCTTATATGTTGCAAATGTTGATGAAGCTGCTATGCACACGGGAAATAAGTTTTCCGACGCCCTGAAAGAAGCTGTGAAAAATGAAAACTCCGAAATCATCATTATGAACAATTCAATCGAGGAGCAGATCTCTTCGCTGGAAAGCCCCGATAAAGAATTATTCATGGAAGAATATAAAATGAAAGAACCTGCGTTGGATCGTTTGATCCATTCTGCCTATCGGTTATTGAATTTATTTACATATTTCACGGCTGGTGAGCAGGAGGTTCGCGCATGGACAATTCACCAGGGTTGGAAAGCACCACAGGCGGCAAGCGTTATTCACACCGACTTTGAAAAAGGTTTTATCAAGGCTGAAGTGATCGCTTACAATGACTACGTACAATATGGCTCCGAAGCTGCTTGTCGCGATGCAGGCAAATTGAGAATTGAAGGAAAAGAATATGTGGTAAAGGACGGAGACGTAATGCATTTTCGGTTTAACGTTTAGCCAAGGCAACCACGATTTTCCGGATTATTAAGGATTGCAGCGAAATAGTCAGACATTTTTAATTCGCACGTCGTTATATATTCGCTGCAAGAACGGTACATCGAATCTTATTTTAATCCTCTTCAGTCTCGTGAATCGTGGTACTAGAATAGTGCGTTAATACTCGCCGTTCCCCGGTGTACGGTTCTTGAATTGCCGGGTTTACGCCCTTCGTAGTCAAATCGCAGTTCAAGGTTATTCAATAAGGTCTTGGTAAAGCTCAAAGTCCACAGATAATTTTTCCCCGGAAGCAATCCATTCAGCATGATATATCCAACTGTGCTGTTAATATTGTTGACAGTCCCCTTGTCGGTGTAGTCGATCATATTGTACGTAAATTTTGCAGTGATTGACGCACTGCGAAGGACATTGTACTTCGTTTCCAGGTTTAACGCATGTGATGTGGCCTTTTGCCCGCCGTTAAATGCCGTATCGTTTTTCTTGAAATCATAAGAGTAGCCTGTTACAAAACGAAATTTTGTACCGCGAATAAAAGTTACTCTCGGCTCACCCAGCAATTCATTGATCTTGTAATTGTGGTTTGCGAATTGCGGGTTGTCAGCGCTGACTGAATTAATTTCTTTTTTGGTATTTACATCAAAGGTGACTGAGCGGCTTAAATTGAACCTTACCTTAAATGTCCAATCATTTAATTGGCGACTCTCATAACCATATGTGAGCAAGGCTTTGCCCCCGTTTTGCAAATTGCTTATGTCAAAACCCCACGTACCGCCAAACCTGTTGAATGAAAATGTATTCAGCAGGACAGTGTTCAATGTGATAAGGGCCGTGTCGTTCAAACCATATTTGAATGGATTGAATTCGAAATCACCGCTGGCAATGGACTTCTTTGATATCTGCAGTGAAGACTGCAGGTTGGTCCTGGAAACTAATTTTGGGAAGCTCTTCAGCCCTGAAGAACCCATGGCCGCCCGGGGATTCAATGTCACACTATAATTAAAAGTATTGTAATTCGCTTTTACAAATTCATTCGTAGGCGTAAATATCCTTATAAACTTTGCCTGGTCAGGGAACGCAGCCAATTCAAATTCGTTCAATTGCTGAACGCCGTCGCCATTGTAGTCGATCCACGCATACTGGCCGGTTCCTGCGGGTACTTCAACATATGCGTAATCCCTTTTCTGCTCCTGTCCTGCTCCTAGCTCATATAAGACATTTCCAGTCAATAAGCCTTTCCATTCATTGACGATATATTCAGCACGGCCCAAAATAGTGTTGTCATCTTTCTGTGAAGTGACAAATGAATTCAGAACTTTCAATTTCCTGAAGGTGGTATTTAACAGGAATTGATGATGCTCGTTACTCACCAACTCAGTTTGTAAATTAATATTATAGCTTTTGTCGCCGCGATAAAGCTGTTTGCCGTAAGGGTACTTATCGGTACGCGTAAAAAATGTCAGCCCGTATTTATTCTTCTTCTTTTGATCCGACTGCAGGTAGACAGAATACGTGTCAAATGAAAAACTATTAAAGTTAAGAGAGTCGGTCTCTTGATTTTTAGTTTGATTTTGTTCCAGTGCATATCTTACCCCGAAACGCAATCCCGCCAATTTGTTCAACTGTTTGCTCAAATCGAATACCGGTCGTAAAAAATATCCCTTTGAATCTAGGGCTTTAAAATTCGTAATAAAAAACTGGTTGTTGAACTGCCAGCCCTTGACCTTCATATTTTGCAAAACCGAATTTTGAATACCATTGTAACTGTCACTCCGGTTATAATTCGTGACCTGGTAAGTCAATGAATTGCTGAACTTGTCTTTTAATTGAGCGGACGCCCTTATAATATTTTCTGTCGCGGGGTTTAAGACCAATGGCAGTCCCCAATCTCTTGTAAACTCCACTTCCCTGAGTCTTTCGATCGGCTTGAATTTGTCCTGTACATATTCATAATCCAATGTGGTCAACAGCTGCAGGTCTTTTGGTTTTTTGGTGCTGATAGGCAGTGCATTTGTCAGTCTGAATTTGGCGGCATAACCCTTATCATCACCATTATTTATTTTAGAAAAAGTATTTGCATCATAATTGCTCATGGCGACTTCGCTGGTTACCGAAGTGCGCTTGCTGATCGCGTAGTCCATAGCCAAATTAAAAACCTGTTGTTTCTTCGGAGTGACTAATATCACGGCAGGCTCATAGCTTCCTTGTTTCACGTTATTCACCGCAGCAACGAAACGATATACTTTCCCATTAGCGCCATTTGGATCAGGCATGTAGTTCCCTTTACCCGGTCCCACATTGGCAAATGAAAGATTGTATTTCGCACTGTCGGGATTAGTGGAATACCGGTAAAATGAATCAAGACTCATCGTACTATCAAACACCTTTGCATACAAAATTTTATTTGCAGCAAACGTATCAATCGGCGCAACGGGATAAAAAGCGTTTTGAATGCTATCGCCAATGCTGGCTAAGAATGTTTTTTGGTTTACATCGAGTACTTGGTTTATCGCTGAGTTCTTTGCATCACTATTATTGAAAACTCCAAAATGCAGTTTCAACTTTTTATTAATGCTTACATCCTGCGCCAGGAAGAGGTTTGCGTTCAAAAAGTTTCTGTCAGAATATTCAAACTCCACCTGGATCCTGGTATCCTTTGTGATCATTCTTTTGGGAGTAAACGTTATTTCTGCCGTGTTATAATTGATCACATAGTCCTGGTCCTCGCCCCGTTGAAGTAGTTCGCCATCGATAAAAACTCTTTCCGTATTGGCGAGTATAATAAAAAAGAACTCGTTATTTGCACCGGTAAGTCTGTACGGCCCCTGGTTTCCTTCTAGACCCTGGAAAACATTTCGTGTAAACTTTCCTTTTGCAATAGACCCACTGACAAGAGTGTTTGAATTCAGCGACGCCGAGATCTGGTTGTTCGTCTCAAACGAAATTCCTTCAAGCCGTTTGTAGAAATTCAAAAAATATGTTTGATTTTGCCGAATATCAAGGTCACCCAAATTAAGTTGCCAGTTCTTTTTTTTGAACTGCAGGAACACCTGGTCAAACTCGCTTAACTGTTGCGTGTTGCCGTCGGGTTGAATGGGAATATTGTTATCGGTTATAGCCGCATGAATTTCGATGCTGTCACCAAGCATTCCCTGCATTTGTAGATTAAGGGTTGAGTTAAGTACAGCATCCTGGCTGTTCCCGAAAGATATCTGCCGGCCAAATGAGCCGACGGTGCTCAGGTTACC
>Ga0163162_10002702_pt1 | contig 16820 bp, 13 predicted proteins | sample S55metaG_FD_115310 | JGI IMG/M metagenome (GOLD analysis project Ga0163162, IMG submission 115310) | Switchgrass rhizosphere microbial communities from Kellogg Biological Station, Michigan, USA - S5-5 metaG | ecosystem: Host-associated > Plants > Roots > Rhizosphere > Soil | place: USA...
ACATCGGGCGCCCGAGCAGGAACCCTTGCAGCGAGTCGCAGCCAAGACGCGTCAGGAATTCCTGCTGCGCTGCCGTCTCGACGCCTTCCGCGACGATGTTCAGATTGAGCGTTTCACCGAGCGCGACGATCGCCGACACGATCGCGGCGTCCTCCGTGTCGCGCGCGAGATCGCGGATGAACCCGCGATCGATCTTCAGCTCGCTCGCCGGCAGCCGCTTCAGGTAGAGCAGGCTCGAATAGCCGGTGCCGAAATCGTCGATGGAAATGCGCACGCCCATGTCGCTCAGTTGCTGGAGAATGCGCAGGCTCGCGTCGGCATTGCGCATCGCCGTGGACTCGGTCACTTCCAGCGTCAGGCAGCCCGGCTCCAGCGCGTGGCGTGCCAGCGTGTCGCGCACCATCTGCAGCAGGCTCGCATGGCCGAACTGCAGCGCCGACAGGTTGACGGCGACAGACCAGTCGCGGCGGCCCGCGTCGTGCCATACGCGCATCTGCCGGCAGGCCTCGTCGAGCACCCACGCGCCGATCGGCACGATCAGGCCCGTCTTTTCCGCGAGCGGGATGAACTGGTCGGGCGCAATGAGCCCGCGTGTCGGATGCGCCCAGCGCACGAGCGCCTCCACGCCGAGCATCGGACCGCTGGGCGCGGCGAGCTTCGGCTGGTATTGCAGGATCAGCTCGTTTCGTTCGAGCGCGAGCCGCAGGTCCTGCACGAGCTGCAACTGCTCGTGCACGTTGGCGTTCATCGACGTCTCGAAGAAGCAGTAGACGTTGCGGCCGAGCGCCTTCGCGTGATACATCGCCGCGTCTGCGTTGGTGAGCAGGTCGTGCTGATCGATGCCGTCGCCGGGATACATCGCCACGCCGATGCTCGTCGACACGCGCAGCGTGCGCCCGGCCACCTGAAACGGTTCGCGAATGACGGTGAGCACCTTGTCGGCGAGCGTTGCCGCGTCCGCCGGTTCGCCGACTCGCGCGAGCAGCACGAATTCGTCGCCGCCCACGCGGGCGATCGTGTCCTCCTGCCGCACGCTCGACTCGATGCGCCGGGCGACCTCCACGAGCAGCAGGTCGCCGATGTGATGGCCGTAGGCGTCGTTGACCGTCTTGAAGCCGTCGAGGTCCATGAACATCACGGCGAAGCGTCCGTTGTTCCGGTCCGCGCCATGCAGCGCCCGGTCGAGCCGGTCCGTGAGCAGCATGCGGTTCGGAAGCTTGGTGAGGTTGTCGTGCAGCGCGAGGTAGGTGAGCTCCTGATTCGCCTCGGCAAGCGACACTGCGAGCACGGACGTGCGCGCTTCGAGGCGCAGGTCGAGCACCGAGACGATCAGCGCGATGGCGAGCACGGCGAGCGTGACGACGATGATCACGAGCGCGAGCCATCCGGCGTTCACGCCGCTGCGCGCCGCGCCGCAGACGCTGCCCACCGGAAACTGCGCCGCGGCCATGCCCGTGTAGTGCATGCCGACGATCGCGGCGCCCATCACGAGCGCGGCGGCCGCGCGCAATGGTCTGACGAGGGGCGAATGGCGGCGCAGGCGAAATGCGATCCAGAGCGCCGCGCCCGACGCAAGCATCGCGATCGCGACGGACAGCGCGAAGAGCGACGGAACGTAGACGATCGAGGGCGACATGCGCATCGCCGCCATGCCGGTGTAGTGCATGCCTGCGACACCCGCGCCGAGCAGCACCGCTCCCCAGGCGATCCGGGTCCACGGCAGGCTTTCCTGGCACACGAGCCACAGCGCGAACGCCGACGAGGCGATCGCGAGCAGGAGCGAGAGCGCGGTTATCGCGGGGTCGTAGCCGAGCGGAATCGGCAGGCTGAACGCGAGCATGCCGATGAAGTGCATCGACCAGATGCCGGTGCCCATCGCACAAGCTCCGCCCGCGAGCCACCAGTGCGCCGCCCGGCCCTTTGCGGTGGAAATGCGGCCTGCCATGTCGAGCGCGGTGTACGACGCCAGAATCGCCACGAGTAGCGAGAACAGGACGAGCAAACTGTTATAGCTACTCGCAAACATCGGGTATTCCTTTGAAGATTTCCGTTTCCGCCCCGCCCGGATTGCCCGGACCGCGTGCCACTGCCGCGCGGCGAAGGAGGCGTCGGTACGCCTCTTATAACGACCGCGTTCGCGCGCGACTTTAGCGCGCAACTTCAGCGCGCGATCCGCGAGCGGCGATTCGCGGGTGCGCGATGCCGTCGGCCGCGATTTCACATCCTGCGGCGATCACCGGTGCTTTCAGGCGCGCTCGCGCACGTCTTGTGCCACGCACACGTTTGCGGCTGCGCATTTTCAGCGTCCCACGCCGGCTGGCACGCTTTTTCCTGAAACACCGGGCACGGAGATTTCAAAATCTAATGGTTAACCTTTCATTGTCACTACAAAATCGCATGCCTAGAATGCAAAAAACGGTTTGCGTCTGTACGTTCGTTTTATCAGCGAAGCTCGGGGAGACCGCCATGACAAAGCCGGAAAGAAAAACCCAATCGTTGCGCCGAAAATTTTTGAGGCGCGCCACAGCGACAGCCGCGGCGGGGGCGGCGGGCGCTGCGACGCTGGGGTTCCCCGCGATCGTCAAGGCGCAGGGTCCGATCGTCATGCGCTGGCAGAGCACCTGGCCGCAAAAGGACATCTTCCACGAGTACGCCGGCGACTTCGCCAGCAAGGTGAACACGATGACGGGCGGTGACCTGAAGATCGAGGTCCTGCCGGCGGGTGCGGTGGTCAAGGCGTTCGATCTGATCGACGCGGTCAGCAAGGGCACGCTCGACGGCGGTCACGGCGTGTGCGCGTACTGGTACGGCAAGAATTCGGCGATCGCGCTGTGGGGCTCCGGCCCCGCCTGGGGCATGGATGCCAACATGCTGCTTGCCTGGCACAAGTACGGCGGCGGCAAGGAGCTGCTGGCGGAGATCTACCGCAGCCTCAACCTGAATGTCGTGTCGTACCTGTATGGTCCGATGCCCACGCAGCCGCTCGGCTGGTTCAAGAAACCCGTCACGAAGCCCGAAGACTTCAAGGGCCTCAAGTTCCGCACCGTCGGACTTTCAATCGACATTTTCAGCGGCATGGGCGCGGCGGTGAACGCGCTGCCCGGCGGCGAGATCGTTCCTGCGCTGGACCGCGGCCTGCTCGACGCGGCCGAATTCAACAACGCCAGCTCCGACCGCCAGCTGGGCTTCCCCGACGTCTCCAAGGTGTGCATGCTGCGCAGCTTCCATCAGTGCTCGGAGACCTTCGAGGTGCTGTTCAACAAGCAGAAATTCGACGGCTTGCCGCCGCACCTGAAGGCGATCATCGGCAATGCCGTGGAAGCGTCGTCGCAGGACATGTCGTGGAAGGCGATCGACCGCTACTCGAAGGACTACCAGGCCCTGCAGCAGCAGGGCGTGAAGTTCTACGCCACGCCCAATGCGGTGCTGCAGGATCAGCTCAGGATCTGGGACGAGATCGTCGCGCGCAAGGAAAAGGAAAATCCGATGTTCAAGAAGGTCAACGATTCGATGCGCGCCTTCGCGGAACGCACGACCCGCTGGCAGAGCGACACGAACGTCGACTACCGGATCGCCGCCGCACGCTATTTCACCAAGAAGACCTGAGCCGGCGCGCGCCGCGTTACTGCCCGGGAGCCGCGTTCAACGAGGCCACGCCATGCAAAAACTGCTGCTGCGCGTCGATGCGATCAGCACGTTCGCCGGTCAGGCCTTCGCGTGGCTGATCGTCACGCTCACGCTGATGATCACCTATGAGGTCTTCTCGCGCTACGCGCTCGGCACGCCGCACGCGTGGGTGTTCGACGCGGCGAACATGATGTACGGCACGCTCTTCATGATGGCGGGCGCCTATACGCTGTCGAAGAACGGTCACGTGCGCGGCGACGTGCTGTACGGCTTCTTCTCGCCGCGCGTGCAGGCGTCGATCGATCTCGTGCTCTATATCGTCTTCTTCATTCCGGGGACGGTCGCGCTCGTGTGGGCGGGCATCGACTTCTTCCAGGACTCGCTCGCGCAGAACGAGCATTCGTCGATCGCCGCCGACGGCCCGCCGATCTATCCGTTCAAGGCGTTCCTGCCGGTTGCGGGCGCGTTTCTGCTCCTGCAGGGCGCAGCCGAGATCGTGCGCTGCGTGATCTGCCTGCGCCGCGGCAGCTGGCCGCTGCGCGCGGGCGACGTCGAGGAAGTGGACGTCGAGAAGCTCAAGCAGTCGGTGAGCGTGAGCGACGAGGACATCGAGCGGCTCGATCCGCTCGTCACGGGAAGCAAAACCGGGCGGAGCGCGCCATGAGAAAGGAAGCATGGTTCGGCCTCTCCCTGATGGCGCTCGTGCTGATCGGCATCGTCTACGTGATGCCGTCTCCCTCCGCGATCACCAGCGAGCACCTGGGCCTCCTGATGCTCGCGCTGATCGTGATCGGCATCATGCTCGGCTTTCCGACCGCGTTCACGCTGATGGGCATGGGCGTGATCTTCGCGTGGCTCGCCTATCGAAGCGCGAATCCGGCGACCGCCGTCCAGCAGACGCTCGACCTCATGGTGCAGCGCGCCTACGGCGTGATGACCAACGACGTGCTGATATCGATTCCGCTCTTCGTCTTCATGGGATACCTGATCGAGCGCTCGAACCTGATCGCGAAGCTCTTCAGGAGCCTGCATCTCGCGCTCGGCCGCATTCCGGGCTCCCTCGCCGTCGCGACGCTCGTCACGTGCGCGGTGTTCGCGACCGCGACGGGCATCGTGGGCGCGGTGGTCACGCTGATGGGGCTGCTCGCCTTCCCGGCGATGCTGAAGGCAGGCTACGGCGTGCGGCTTTCGGCGGGCGTGATTACCGCGGGCGGGTGTCTCGGCATCCTGATTCCGCCGTCGGTGCTGCTGATCGTGTACGGCGCGACGGCGGGCGTTTCGGTGGTGCAGCTCTATGCCGGGGCGTTCTTTCCGGGGCTCATGCTCGCGGGGCTCTATATCGTCTACACGATCATTCTCGCGAAGCTGCGGCCCGACCTGGCGCCGCCTCTGAGCGACGCTGAACGCGAGGTGCCGCTGCCCGCGTATGCGAAGCAGACGGGCGGCGCACGCCGTGCGCGCGCGCTCGGGGGCCTGATCGGCGCGTTGCGCGGCGGCCAGACGGTTCCGGCGCCGAAGCGCACGCTCATCGGGCAGCTCGCCGTCGCGCTGATGCCGGCCGTGCTGGTGATCGGCGTGGCCGTTCTGGGCTACCGGGCAGCCGTGCTGCCGACGCCCGTCGCGGGCATCGGCGGGCCGGCTGAGATGACCACGGGAGGTTTCGTCGAGGAAGCGCCGGTCGCCGGAACCGACAGCCTTCAGGCGCCGCCCGACGAACCCGGCGCGGTTCTCGCTACGCCCGCGCCCGACGCCGTGCCGGACACGCTCGCGCCGCCTCCAGGCGCGCCGTCTGCCGCGAGCGGCGCGGCCGCGCCCGCTACGCCCGCTACGCCCGCTACGCCCGCTGCGCCCGCTGCGCCCGCCGCACCCGCTGCGCTCGCCGCACCCGCTGCGCTCGCCGGCGGCGCCGGCGGCACGCCGAACGCGCCGCAACCCGGGTTCTGGATTGCGATCGGCATCGCCGCCGTGCTGCTCGTCGGCTTCTATGCGTGGCTCGACTTCGCGCGGCTCGAAGTCTTCAAGATGCTGCTCACTTCGTTCTTCCCGCTCGCGACGCTGATCCTCGCCGTGCTCGGCTCGATCGTCTTCGGCCTCGCAACACCGACCGAGGCCGCGGCCGTCGGCGCGCTCGGCGGCGCCGTGCTCGCGGTGCTGTACCGGCAGATGAATTTCACGGTGCTGAAGGAGTCCGTGTTCCTCACCGCCAAGACGACCGCGATGGTGTGCTGGCTCTTCGTCGGCGCGTCGATCTTTTCGGCCGCGTTCGCGCTGCTCGGCGGACAGGCGCTGATCGAGCGCTGGGTGCTGTCGATGGAACTCACTCCGCTGCAATTCATGATCCTGTCGCAGGTGATCATCTTCCTGCTCGGCTGGCCGCTCGAATGGACGGAGATCATCGTGATCTTCATGCCGATCTTCATTCCGCTGCTCGCGCACTTCAATATCGACCCGCTGTTCTTCGGGCTGCTCGTCGCGCTCAATCTTCAGACGGCATTCCTGTCGCCGCCGGTCGCGATGGCCGCGTTCTACCTGAAGGGCGTCGCCCCGAAGCACGTGACGCTCAACCAGATCTTCGCGGGGATGATTCCGTTCATGGCGATCCAGATCTTCGCCGTCGTGCTGCTCTACCTGTTCCCCGGCATCGGGCTGTGGCTGCCCGCCACGCTCTACAAATAGTGGCGCCGCGTGCCGTTTCCCCGCACGTGGCGGCATGATCCGTCCCGAATGCCCGCGCGGATCGTTCTGCGCCGCACCATCCCGCCGAGCCCCTCCGTGCGTCGTTTCGCACTCGCCCGCGCGCATTATTGCTATCGTCGCGATTGAGACACCCATTCATACGAAAGGAGAACGCAATCATGTCAGAGAAAACCGGCCAGACCGAACGCATCGCAATCGTCACCGGGGCGGGCAGGGGCATTGGCCGTGCGGCCGCTCTCGCCCTGCTCGGCGACGGCTGGTCAGTGGCGCTCGCCGGCCGCCGGTCCGCACCGCTCGAAGCGGTGGCGAGCGAATCGGGCGCGGGCGCGCGCGCCTACCCGGTTCCGACCGACGTATCGGACCCGCGCTCGGTCGCGAACCTTTTCGCGGCGGTGACGGCGCGCTTCGGCCGGCTCGATCTGCTCTTCAACAATGCGGGCGTGGGCAACCCGCCGGGTCCGTTCGAGGAATGGTCGGTGGAGCAGTGGAAGGGCGTCGTCGACATCAACCTGAACGGCATGTTCTATTGCATCCAGAGCGCCTTTCGCGTGATGCGCTCGCAGACGCCGATGGGCGGTCGCATCATCAACAACGGCTCGATTTCGGCGAGCGCGCCGCGCCCCAATTCGATCGCGTACACGGCGACCAAGCACGCGGTGGGCGGACTGACCAAGTCCGCCTCGCTCGACGGACGCAAATACGACATCGCCGTGGGCCAGATCGATGTCGGCAACGCGCGCACCGAGCTTTCGCAGCGCATGGAGAAGGGTGTGCCGCAGGCGAACGGCGAGATTGCGTCGGAACCGATGATCGACGTGAGCGTGGTCGGCCAGTCGGTGCTGTACATGGCGAACCTGCCGCTCAACGCCAACGTGCTGTTTCATACCGTCATGGCGACGAAAATGCCTTTCGTCGGGCGGGGCTGAGTAGCCGGGCCGCGCCGGGGGGGGGCGCTACTCGGTCCGGTACCAGACGCGGATGCCGGAATACCAGTGGCTGACGCTCGTATCGTCGCCGGCGCCGAAGGTGGAGAGGCTTTCCACGTTCAGCACGTCGATGCCGCGCTCCGCGATCCACGCGTTGGCCCGTTCGACCAGCGCGGCCCCGTTCTCATAGACGTTCCCCTTGATCAGATGGTGCTGAAGGACCCGCCGCTCAAAGTCTTCGAAGGCGATCTTGGTCATCGTTGTCTCCTGCGTTTCCGGCAACGCGCTTCGGGTCTTCAGTCTAGCAAAGGCGCTTGCGGAAGGGCGCAATGCGGGTGCGCAACCGCACGCGCATTCGTGCGAGCGCGCGCCGCAACGGCGTTCGCGCGCTTCCCGCATCGCGCCACGCGGCGCTTCCCGCATGATGTGGCACCGGATGCGCGCCGTGCGGTCGCCCGGTTTGCCCAATAACCGCGCTGTCGGATACAGTAGGAGTCCGGTTCCGGGAATCGGGCACGAGAACGAACACGCGGTTCCGAGGCGCACCCAGCAGGCGCCCGCCGCGTGCGCCGGCCGCGCTCCGCGCGCGCCGGACCCCGCCAGGAGACACCAAGGAGAGCACGATGGACATGCGGCAACGCAAGCACATCGACGCAGTCGTGGAGGCGACCACCCGCGGCCAGCCGGTCATCGCGGCGCGCACGCACGAGGCGATCATCCAGTCGTCGTGGCGGCGCTGCGTGCACCAGTACGGCCTCGACCCCGCGCGCATGCAGGAGGCGCGCATCCTGCCGCAGACGCGGCTGCGCGAGCACCAGCAGCGCATCGACGACTTCGCGCGCATCGCCCGCCACGGCCTGCAGACGCTGTACGGGCAGGTCGCGGGCATGGGCTACGTCGTGCTGCTTACCGACGCGCTCGGCGTGACCGTCGACTATCTCGGCAACGCCAGCACCGACGCCAGCCTGCGCCGCGCGGGCCTCTATCTGGGGGCGGAGTGGAGCGAAAGCGGCGCCGGCACCTGCGCGGTGGGCACGGCGCTCGCCACGGGCCAGGCGCTGACCGTACATCAGGTCGATCATTTCGACGCCACCCACATTCCGCTTACCTGCACCGCAGCACCGCTTTTCGACTCGCACGGCGCGCTCACCGCCATTCTCGACATCTCCGCGCTCACTTCGCCCCAGGCGCGCGACAGCCAGAGCCTCGCGCTGCAGCTGGTGAGGATTTACGCGAGCCACATCGAGAACGCAAACTTCCTGCGCACGCACCGGCAGGACTGGATTCTGAAGCTCAATGCGTCGCCGGAATTCGTCGATGTCAATCCCGACTATCTCGTCGCGCTGGATTCGCTCGGGCGCATCGTCGGGCACAACCGGCGCGCGCACGAAATGCTGGCGGCGGAACTCGGCGTGCCCGGGGCCCCCGGCGAGCCGCTCGCGCCGCTGATCGGCACGGCTTTCGAGTCGTTGTTCGACGCGCGCCTCGCGGAACTCGGCCGTTTCGTCTATTCGCGCCCGAGCGAGCTGCGCGCGGTCGCGCTCGCGAAGAGCGGCGCGCTCCTCTACCTGAGCGTGATGCCGCCCGCGCCGTGCTGGCGTCCCGACGCGCGCGCGAGCGCCGCAGGCGAAGCGCAGCGCACGGTCAAGGTGCCGCCCGCGCTCGCCGCGCTGTGCGGCGGAGACGCCACGCTCGAGCGGCAGCTGGAGCGGGCATCCAAGCTCGTCGATTCGCCGATCAACCTGCTCGTGACCGGCGAGACCGGCACCGGCAAGGAGTATTTCGCCAAGGCGCTGCATCAGGCGAGCGAGCGCCGCAATGGCCCGTTCGTCGCGGTGAATTGCGCGGCGATTCCGGAGACGCTGATCGAAAGCGAACTGTTCGGCCACCTGCCCAACAGTTTTTCCGGAGCCGGGTCGCGGGCAAAGCGCGGGCTGATTCAGGAAGCCGACGGCGGCACGCTTTTTCTCGACGAAATCGGCGACATGCCGCGCGAACTGCAGTCTCGCCTGCTGCGCGTGCTGGCCGAGGGCGAGGTGCTGTCGATCGGTGCGTCGCGGCCGGTTTCGGTGGACGTGCGCGTGATTTCGGCGACACACCATCCACTCGACGAACTCGCGAGCAGCGGAGGTTTTCGCGAGGACCTGTACTACCGCCTGAACGGCGCGCGCTTCGTGCTGCCGCCGCTGCGCGAGCGCACCGACCTCGACTGGCTGATCGAAAAGCTCCTCGAAGTCGGCGACACGCGCGCCCCGCGCGGCAGCGAGCGCGCGATCACGCTCTCCCCGGCGGCGCGCGAGCGGCTGCACCGGCACCGCTGGCCCGGCAATCTGCGCGAGCTGTGCAACGTGCTGCGTTACGCGCGCGCGGTCTGCACGGACGGGCACATCGAGGTGGACGATCTTCCGGAGGGCCTGTCCGCGCTGCCGCCCGGGCGCGATACGGCAGCGCAGGAGGCCATGCCGGCGGTGCTGTCCATCGGCGCGAGCGAAGGCGGCCACGGCGCGTTTGCGGCCGACTTCGATCCGCATCTCCTGCCGCCCGAAGGCATGCTGCTGATGCAGTACCTGCGCGCGGCGAGCTGGAACCTGAGCGCGGTGGCGCGCCAGATCGGCGTGAGCCGCATGACGCTCTACCGGCGCATGGCGCGCTATGGCATCCGCTCGCCGAACCAGCGCGACGCGTCGGAACGCTGAGCGCCTCGTCCCTCACCGCGATACGCCTGTTCACCCCGAGACACCTGCCGCTGTGACACCTGTCACAGCGGCAGTCACTGCACGCCGCGAACAACGGCACTTTCCCGCATTTTTCGCCTGTTTTCTCGGGGTTATCCCTCGGCGTCCGGCCGTGCTTTCGCGTCTGCCGGATTGGCATAGCGCTTGCCTTGTATTGCCGCAACAACGATACAGGAGACAGGCATGCGCAACCCCGCGCCGCCGAGGACGCCGCTCGTCGGCATCATCGCCAATCCGATTTCCGCCCGCGACATCCGCCGCGTGGTCGCCAACGCGAGCGGCCTGCAACTGGCCGAGCGCGTGAGCATCGTGCTGCGGCTCCTGTCCGCGCTCGCGGCGTGCGGCATCGGGCGGGTGCTGATGATGCCGGACCGCGAAGGGCTCAAAGTCATGCTCGAGCGGCACCTGTCGCGGCGCCAGGGCCCGGACGCCGCGCTCGCCGCCGTCGACTATCTCGACATGCCCGTGACCGCGCGCGTGGACGACAGCTTTCGCGCCGCGCACATGATGCGCGAGGCGGGCGTGGCCGCGATCATCGTGCTCGGCGGCGACGGCACGCATCGCGCGGTCGTGCGCGAATGCGGCGCGGTGCCCGTTGCAGGTCTTTCCACCGGCACCAACAACGCATTTCCCGAGATGCGCGAGCCGACCATCGCCGGACTGGCGGCCGGGCTCTATGCGGCGGGGCGCATTCCCGCCGCCGACGCGCTCGTGCGCAACAAGCGGCTCGACATCGAAATCCGCGACGCGCGCGGCGGCGTGCGCAGCGACATCGCGCTCGTCGATGCGGTGATCTCGCACGAACACTTCATCGGGGCGCGGGCGCTGTGGAAAACCGACACGCTCGCCGCCGTCTACGTTTCCTACGCCGATCCGCAGGCGATCGGCCTGTCGGCCATCGCCGGGCTGCTGGAGCCGGTGGGGCGCCACGAATCCGGCGGCCTCGCCGTGGAACTCGCCGCGCCGGGCTGCGGCGAGTTCGAACTGTGCGCGCCGATCGCGCCCGGCCTGATGTGCTCGGTGCCGATAGACGGCTGGCGCCGCCTGTCCGACGGCGTGCCGCAGCGCGTGCGCCAGCGCGCCGGCATCGTCGCGCTCGACGGGGAGCGCGAACTGGCCTTCGCCCCCGGCGACGAAGTGACCGTCACGCTGCGCGAAGGCGCCTTTCACAGCCTGGATGTCGCCGCCTGCATGCGCTACGCGGCACGCGCCGGACTGATGCGTCACGGCATGCCGGCGCCGATGCCGGTCCGGTCCTGAATGTATTCAACGAGTTTGGCCCACCAACCGAGAAGGAGACAGAGATGACAGTCGGCTCAACGCAGCAAAACCCGGGCGCGCTGCCGCTAGGGAAGGACGAATTGCTCAGCGTCTACCGCAAGATGCGCACGATCCGCGATTTCGAGGAACGCCTGCACGTGGACTTCGGCCGCGGCGACATTCCCGGCTTCGTGCATCTGTACGCGGGCGAGGAAGCCGCCGGGGTCGGCATCATGCATCACCTGAACGACGGCGACCGCATCGCGAGCACCCATCGCGGACACGGCCACTGCATCGCCAAGGGCGTCGATCCGGTCGCGATGATGAAGGAGATCTACGGCAGGAAGGGCGGCTCGTGCAACGGCAAGGGAGGCTCGATGCACATCGCGGATCTGTCGAAGGGAATGATGGGCGCGAACGGCATTCTCGGCGCGGGCGCGCCGCTCATCTGCGGCGCCGCGCTCGCGGCCAAGTTCCGCGGCAAGGGCGAAGTGGGCATCACGTTCGCGGGCGACGGCGCGTCGAACCAGGGCACGTTCCTCGAAAGCCTGAACCTGGCTGCCGTGTGGAACCTGCCGGTGATCTTCGTCATCGAGAACAACGGCTACGCCGAATCGACGTCGCGCGAGTACGGCACGGCGGTGGACAGCTACGTCGACCGCGCGGCCGGCTTCGGCATTCCGGGCGTGACGGTGGACGGCACCGACTTCTTCGCCGTGCACGAAGCGGCGGGCGAGGTGATCCGGCGCGCGCGCGAAGGCGGCGGCCCGGCGCTGCTCGAATGCAAGATGATCCGCTTCTACGGCCACTTCGAAGGCGACGCCCAGACCTATCGCGCGGCCGGCGAACTCGACGACATCCGCTCGAACAAGGACTGCCTGAAGAAGTTCGCGCAGACGGTGACACAGGCCGACGTGATCTCCCGGGCCGAGCTGGACGCGATCGACCGCGAAGTCGCCGCGCTGATCGACCGTGCGGTGCAGGAAGCGAAGGATGCGCCGCTGCCGAGCGCGTCCGACCTGCTCACCGACGTCTACGTCAGCTATTGACGCCCGGACCCGCACGGATCACATACGAACAGGAGACGAACCATGGCCCGCAAATTGAGCATGAAGATGGCGATCAACGAAGCCATCGACCAGGAAATGACCCGTGACCCGAGCGTGATCATGCTCGGCGAAGACATCGTCGGCGGCGCCGGCGCCGATGGGGAAAAGGACGCATGGGGCGGCGTGCTCGGCGTGACGAAGGGACTCTACGCCAAGCACGGCGACCGCCTGCTGGACACGCCGCTTTCCGAATCCGCTTACGTGGGCGCGGCGATCGGCGCCGCCGCCTGCGGCATGAGGCCGATCGCCGAGCTCATGTTCATCGACTTCATGGGCGTGTGCTTCGACCAGATCTTCAATCAGGCCGCCAAGTTCCGCTACATGTTCGGCGGCAAGGCGGAAACGCCCGTCGTGATCCGCGCGATGGTGGGCGCGGGCTTTCGCGCCGCCGCCCAGCACAGCCAGATGCTCACGCCGCTCTTCACGCACATTCCGGGCCTCAAGGTGGTGTGCCCGTCCACGCCCTACGACACCAAGGGCCTGCTGATCCAGGCGATCCGCGACAACGACCCGGTCATCTTCTGCGAGCACAAGAACCTCTACGGTTTCGAAGGCGAAGTGCCCGAGAACTCGTACGCGATTCCGTTCGGCGAGGCCAATATCGTGCGCGACGGCAAGGACGTGTCGATCGTCACCTACGGGCTGATGGTGCACCGGGCGCTCGAAGCGGCGGCGACGCTCGCGAAGGAAGGCATCGAAGCGGAAGTGGTGGACCTGCGCACGCTCTCGCCGCTCGACATGGATACGGTGCTCGAAACCGTCGAGAACACCGGCCGGCTCGTCGTGGTGGACGAGGCGAGCCCGCGCTGCAACATCGCGACCGACATCTCGGCCCAGGTCGCACAGCAGGCTTTCGGCGCGCTCAAGGCGGCCATCGAGATGGTCGCGCCGCCGCACACGCCGGTGCCGTTCTCGCCCACGCTCGAGGACCTGTATATCCCGAGCGCCGCGCAGATCGCCGATGCGGCCCGCAAGACCATGAAGGGAGGCAAGCACTAATGTCCGAGATCACTCCGATCGTCATGCCGAAGTGGGGACTGTCGATGAAGGAAGGCACGGTGAACGCGTGGCTTGTCGACGAAGGCGCGCAGATTTCCGTCGGCCTGCCGATTCTCGATGTCGAAACCGACAAGATCGCCAACGCGGTGGAGGCGCCGGACGCCGGCACGCTGCGGCGCAAGGTGGCGGCGCCCGGCGACGTGCTGCCGGTCAAGGCGCTGCTCGGCGTGCTCGCGCCGGCCGAAGTCAGCGACGCCGACATCGACGCCTACATCTCCGGGTACGAAACGCCCGTCGACGACGCCAGCGGCGACGACGAAGCCGCGGCGACGTATCACTTCGTCGAGGTCGACGGCATTCGCGTGCGCTACGCGAGCCGGGGCGAGGGCGGCGAGACGGTGCTGTTCATTCACGGCTTCGGCGGCGATCTCGACAACTGGCTCTTCAACCTCGACGCGCTCGCCGAGCGCCACAAGGTCGTCGCGCTCGATCTGCCCGCGCACGGGCAGTCCTCGCCGCGCCTGCCGGGCACGACGCTCGCGGATCTCGCGCAGTTCGTCGTGAAGTTCATGGATGCGCTCGAGATCGGTGCGGCTCACGTGGTCGGCCACTCGATGGGCGGCGGCGTGGCCGCGCAGATGGCGGTCGATGCGCCCGGGCGGGTGTCGTCGGTGGCGCTCATCTCGCCGGCGGGACTCGGCGAGGAGGTGAACAACGCCTATACGGAGGGCTTCGTCAGCGCGCAGTCGCGGCGCGATCTCAAGCCGGTGGTGGAACTGCTTTTCGCGGACCCGGGGCTCGTGAGCCGCCAGATGCTCGAGGACCTGCTGAAGTACAAGCGGCTCGACGGCGTGAGCGACGCGCTCGGCGCACTCGGCGGCGGCCTGTTCGCGGGCGGCCGACAAGGAGAGCTGCCCGGGCGCAGGCTTGCGGAAAGCGGCAAGCGGGTGCTCGTGATCTGGGGCGCGCAGGACCGCATCATTCCCGCCGCGCACGCGGGCAACGCGCCGGCGGGCGCGACCGTCAAGGTCTTCGACGACGCCGGTCACATGAGCCAGATGGAGAAGGCGAACGACGTCAACAGCCTGCTCAAGCAGCATGTGAGCGGGTAATCGCCGAGCCCTTTCCTGCACGCGCGTCGCCGTCATCTGCCATCCGTTGCCCACGTGCAGCAGACGGCGGCGCGCGTCTTCCACCCACTTCAGGCAATTCCCGCGATATGAGCACTGAAACGAGCACCGATCTCAAGAGCCGGCTCGGCCGCATCAACCAGCAGTTCGCCGCGTTCGGACAGGCGCAGCCGCCCGTGATGAGCGGCTTTCAGGCAGTGATGAAGGCGGCCGCGCAGGAGGGCGCGCTGCCCGCCGCATTCAAGGAACTGGTCGCCGTGGCACTGGCGGTCAACAAGGGCTGCGACGACTGCGTGCTGTTCCACACGTCGCAGGCGCTGCGCCATCAGGCGACGCGCGCGCAGCTCGCCGACGTGCTGGGCGTCAGCGTCGAGATGGGCGGCGGGCCCGGCGCGATGTAGGCGTCGAAGGCGCTCGCCTACTTCGATGCGCTCAGCCAGTAGCGCGAGCGAACCTTGCGTCGATTGAAAGAACATCGGATCAACCGGAGACGAACATGAACGAACCCCTGAGCGGCCAGGTGGCCATCATCACCGGCGGCGCCCGCGGCATCGGGCGCGGCATCGCGCTCACGCTGGCGCGGGCCGGCGCGGACATCCTGATCGCGGACCTGCTGGAAGAGCCGATGCGCGAGACGGCGAAGGAAATACAGGCGCTCGGGCGCCGCGCCAGCACGCTGAAGGTCGACGTGACGCGCGCCGAAGCGCACGCCGACATGGTCGCCCAGGCGCTCGGCCAGCTGGGCGGACTCGACATCCTCGTCAACTGCGCGGGCGTGATCACCATCCGGCCGGTCGAAGAACTGAGCGAGCAGGACTGGGACTTCGTCATGAACGTCAACGCGAAGGGCACGTTTCTCGGCTGCAAGGCCGCGCTCGCGCACATGAAGGCGAAAGGCCGGGGCCGGATCATCAACGTCGCGTCGATCGCGGGCAAGGAAGGCTTTCCGAATCTCGCCCACTACAGCGCGTCGAAGTTCGCGGTGGTCGGCTTCACCAATGCGCTCGCGAAGGAAGTGGCGCGCGACGGCATCACGGTCAACGCGATTTGCCCGGGCATCGTGCGCACCTACATGTGGGACCGGCTCGCGGACGAGTGGAAAACGGAAGGCGAGTCGGTCGAGGACTCGTGGGCGCGCCACCAGCTCACGCTGATTCCCCAGGGCCGCGCGCAGACACCCGAGGACATGGGCCGCATGGCGCTGTTCTTCGCTACCATGGACAACGTGACCGGCCAATCGGTCAACGTCGACGGCGGTTTTACGTTCCACTGAGCCGCCGGGCGCCGCAACTGCGGCCGTACCAATGTCATGCCGCTGTGCCGCTGCCTCGTATCAGTGGCGCGGCGGCGGCCGGCTCCTTACGTTTGCCCATGCCCTTTCATTTCGTCGATTTCGATACCGCCGCCGCCAATCCTCTCGACGCCGAGGAGGCCCTGCTCGCGCAGGCCGCTTCGGGCGGTCCGGTGGCCCATCTGTGGCAGGCGCCGGTGTCGCTGGTGGTGCCGCGCAGCTATCAGCGGCACGCGACCCTCGACGCCGCCCGCGCCGAATTCGCGCGGCGCGGCTGTCCGGTCTGGCTGCGTCTGTCGGGCGGCGGGCTCGTGCCGCAGGGGCCGGGCATCCTCAACCTGAGTCTCGCCTATCCGGTGCGCGGCGCGATGGGCACGCTCGCCGATGCCGTCTACCTGCACCTGTGCGAGATCCTTGCCGAAGCGCTGCGCTCGGTGGACGTACAGACGCACTGGCAGGCAGTGGAGGGGTCGTTTTGCGACGGCCGCTTCAATCTGGCATGGGGCGCCGCCGACGATCCGCGCAAGATCGCGGGCACCGCGCAGTACTGGCGCCGCGTGCCGGACGGGCAGATGCCTGCGCAGGCCGCCGGTGCATCGAGTGCCCTGTACGTGGTGCTGGCGCACGCGGTGTTGCTCGTCGATGCCGATCCGGTCGAGATCAACCGTCGCGCCAACGATTTCGAAGCCATGCTCGGCAGCGGGAGGCACTACGAGGCGGACAAGGTGGTGAGCGTCGCGCAGGCGCTGGCGCGGCAGGGCACGACCGTCCGCGCCGGCCTGCCGGAGCGCGTGGACGAGGCGCTGCGCGCCGCGGTCGCGGCTGCACCGCCGACGCCCGGGTCGGGCGATTTCTGATCGGACGCGGGTTTTCCGTCCGGGTCGTTGCGCAGCGGCTGCCGCTCGGTCATTCGCGCCGGCTTCGCCCGGCGCGTGCATCGCTCGCAGTGTTGACGCTTTGGCGCGGGTCGCGTGCCGGGCGGATCTTCCCGCTCGCTTTGGCTACCCGCGCGGCATTCGTGTCGTTCAGGACCGGTGAGTCAGGGC
>Ga0163162_10002704_pt1 | contig 16820 bp, 16 predicted proteins | sample S55metaG_FD_115310 | JGI IMG/M metagenome (GOLD analysis project Ga0163162, IMG submission 115310) | Switchgrass rhizosphere microbial communities from Kellogg Biological Station, Michigan, USA - S5-5 metaG | ecosystem: Host-associated > Plants > Roots > Rhizosphere > Soil | place: USA...
GCCCAGGCTTTTAATGTCCCTCTTTTGGTATCAGCATCACCTGAAAAAGCAATGTCAGGATTCTCAAGTGACTTTAATAGTTGATTACACTGTGCAATGATATAGTAACAAGAAGACCATTCATACTGAAAGGCATTTCGTTCGCCGGCATCCCTGCTATCAAAGCCCTGTAATTGTGTTTTTTGGTCAACACCGTTCGGATTGATAACAACCTGGCCGCTTGGAAGCGTAATGCTATAAACCTGATTTACCCAGCGAAGAGCAAAATTCCCATACGGAACGTACGCTTCATCTCCTAATATAGAATGATTGGTGAGCGCAATATGAAAAATATTGGTGACGCCCTCGTCTGGGACCGTAGCCACCATTTTTTGTATGATTCCAAGAGCAAATCCTTTTAACCCAGCTTCTGTTGTCAGAGATTGGTCTGGGGTAGGATTGTTCGGGTCTGATAAGATCAGACTCGACTTTTTACATGCTGTGCCCAGCATTAGTAAAATAAATATTGAAGTGATGTATTTTTTCATAATGAATTTCTTTGTGGATTAGAATTGAAGGTTAATGCCAAACTGGTAAGACCTGAGATTCGGGACTCCAAAATAGTCGACACCTATATTACTGCCCGTGCCGAGTGTCTGGTTGCCCTGGCTGTCCTGGGCGGTAGTAGCCTCAGGATCAAGACCAGAATAATTGGTGAACGTAAGCAGGTTGCGGCCTGACGCAACCAGCACCAAGTTCTTTACCCATTTTTGTTTGAAGGGATTGGCAATGCTGTAGGAAAGCGTTACATCTCTCAACCGTACGAATGAACCTTTTTCAACAAAGAAACCCGTTCTCTGCACACTATTGTATAAACTGTTCCAGAAGTTCACATACGATCCCGTTTGTCCATTGATGGTAACCTCCTTATCAAAATCTTTTTGTATCCTGTCCCGGTACATCCATTGCTTTGTTAAGTTATAAATGGAATTACCCTGGATCCAGTCGAACTGGAATGAAAGACTGAGGTTTTGCTTAAATGTGATTGTATTCAAAAATGACATGTTGAAATCGGGATAAGCATTACCTACTACTCTTTGATCATTCGGATCAGTAAGAACAACACGCTTGGTTGATTTATTTACAACCATACCATTCACTACTTCATAGTCACCAGCGTCAGCGGGGTCTATGTATGGAGTTTTATCAGCTCTTAGCTGATCAACACTTGTAAGAGCAGTAACAGTATAAAAATTTCCCAGCGCTTCTCCTTGTGTTACTGCAAATACACCGGATACTACGGGTTGTCCATTCGCGATCCTTGTCACTTTTGTTTTGAATGTACCAAACCTAACTCCAAATTGCCAGGCAAGCGATTTAGAAGTATACATATCTGCATCAAGGCTTAGATCTATTCCTTTAACTTCAAGGTCTATCAGGTTTTCCGGAACGTTTTGAACGCCACTCGATGGAGGAAGATCAGCTAAGTTGATAATGTCGTTGTTTTTCTTTCTCCAGACACTTCCCGAAAAATTGATCCTGCCCAGCCAATCACCTAATCCAGGTTTATAAGTAATATCCGTACCTAACTCTAATTCCTTTACTACCTGTACTCCTAATTCCGGGTTACCTGCTGTATTGGCAAGGAACAATGCAGTGCTGTTCCCTAGCGTTGTTGTTCCAAGAGTTGACTGGCGATTATAATAAAGTCCATTGAATTCATGTGGAGGAATACCTGCTTCTCCATAGGCTCCCCTGATCTTGAATTCAGTCAATTTATCTGATTTAAGAAGCTCCGACAACCTGAAGTAAGCAGTTCCTCTTCCGAAATTGAACGGTTTCTGCTGATCGCCAAATTCGGAGTTATAGTCAGATCTGAATCCGCCCGTTACTCCGAAAAGATTGCCAAAGTCAATTGTTTGATTTATCAGCCAGCCAAATGTTATGTATCTGAAGCTTCCATCACCACTTACTTTCTGCTCTGCACTTGAGATAATATATGGGGGGAATTGCGGAAGATTTAAGCCTTGGGAATAAAACGAATTGTAGTCTAATTTTCTATAATCGTAAGAAACCTGCGTAGTGGTTTTTATTGGCAGACTGCTGTTAAAATCCTTTTGAAAATCGGTTCGGAAAAAAAGAGTAGCAAGTGAATTTTGGTAGAGTGATTTGGAATAGTCGCGCCTGACCGATCCTTTTTTCGAAGGGCCCCAAAAAGCTTCATCGACCTGCGGTGCAGCTTCCTGGTTTTTATAAAAATCATTGAATTCGGATACCCAATACTCGATACCGTATTTATAATCCAACTCAACAAATTTTGGAAACTTGTAATTAAGATTTGCATTATTGATGATCCTCGTATTCTTGCTGTTCCTTTCATGCCAATCTGGTTCGGAAAGAACATTTAACTGGTTTTCATCCCTGGGTCTTACTACTATTAAATCGGTTCCGGGATATGTTGATTTGAAATTGATCCAGGGAAAAGAATTGATCAATTCAAAGCGATTATTATTACTACCAAGAAATAATACATCGGGATTAAAAACGATACGGTCAGTCACGTTGTAAGCGCCCGACAACAAATTTTCATTCTGGAAAATGGTTTGTGTGGTATTGCGGAAACTAAAGCCTTTAAAAAGATCAAAGCCCAGGTTAGCCGATAAATTCATCCTGGTTAATTTATTGTTTAAGACACTTTGCTGATCAAGGCGTGAAAAGGTAAATGCGTAGTCTGATTTCTCACCTCCACCGGCTATGTTCACTGAATTGTTGAATGAAACGGCCTTCGAATAAGCTTGTTCTAAGTGATCGTACAAAGGAAGACTGGCAGGATACGTTTTGTCATTGGTGAGATCGAAGTTTGTATTGAAATCTTCTTCTGCCGGATCAGGCCACATACCATTTGCGTCGGGTTGCAGAATATTTCCATTCTTGTCGAGAATGTTTCCTTGCGCGTCGGTTTGATAATGATGTTTTTTGGCAACAAGATCGTTTCCTAATAGTGCCTGGTCGAAGCTCACTTTCGAACTAAGTGAAACTGACGGGCGCTTGTTTTTGCTTCCTTTTTTGGTAAAGATCTGGATCACTCCATTTGCGCCCTGTGCGCCATACAACATGCCGCCAGCAGGGCCTTTGACCACTTCCACCCTGTCTACGTTGGCAATATCCAGTCCATTGATGTCAGTAACCTGCACACCATCGACCAATATGATCGGAGTAGTTGAACCCAGTGAGTTTACACCGCGCAGGATGATGTTTGCTTTTTGACCGGGCTCTCCTGAGGGAGTTTGAATTTGTGCGCCAGAAATCTTCCCCACCAGTGCCTGGTCAACGGAAAGAATTGCACTTTTCGAAAAATCTTTATTGTTAACGGTGGCCACGTCAATCGAAAGTTTTTTCTTTTCAGTGGCTACGCCGGTACCCGTCACAACTACTTCATGCAGTGCGACAGCGTCAATAGCAAGAGTTATCGAAATGCTGGATTGTCCGGCAACACTCATTTCTTTTGCGACATAGCCCACCCCTGTAAAAACAAGCGTTCCGTTTTCGGGGGCATTGATCGAATAACTTCCGTCAATTTTTGTGGTCGTGATGGTCCTGGTATTTTTTACGCTAACTGAAATTGAGTTCAATGGAACTCCGCTTTCATCGGTAACCTTGCCGGTGATCTGTTTCGTTTGAGCAAGCACGCAAATTCTCAGGCAAAGCATGCATAGTAAGAGAAGAAGAATACGCATGTAGTTAATTTTTAGGTTAATAAATAGAATTTCTCAAAGCAGGTATTTCACTTTGCTGACAGTTAAACTGCAATATTTGATGCAATCTTTGAAGGAGCTTTTTACTGAAGCGGGATTTCCATTAACTGAAGAATGAAAAAATATTAATAAGGTGAGCGTAGTCCCTTGCCTGGCATGGTATAAGTGAGAATTATTGATACTAAAGCCCTTTTTTTTGCGTTTTAGTGGGGACATTGCTCCGGGAAAAGTGTGGCCGCCGTATAAAATCCTTTTTTATGAAAAAACCAAAACCTCTTTTTGCTGCCTTTTTATTGTCATTCAGTCTCATTTTTATTCGATGCAATCCAGATAGATCCGAGTTATTTTCATCTACCGAAGAAGTGTTGGTAAGGAATACGTGGACTGTGGACTATTATTACAATGCCCAGGATCTGACGGATGAGTTTAGCAGCTCGAGATTGCTGTTCAGCAGTACAGGCGCTGTAGGCTATCAAAAAAATGGAGAAACCATTGCTGGGAAATGGAGTAGAACGATCGATGCGGCTAACAACGAATTGATCGACCTTCAATTTACTACAACCAATGCCAATATCATTAAGTTAAATGAATCATGGAAATTGATAAGCCGGTCGGGTAACTCATTACAGTTTGAGGGAAATAGTGGAACAGATATCCTCTTCAGACTAAAAACTCAATGAGGCATTTCGATCTTCGGATAATCAAAAAACAGAAACTCTTTTTTTGCGTTCCTAAATTCTTTCCATGTATCTGTATCGACCTTTACCGCGAATACGCTGCAGGTAGGCATATCATCAACACCATCCGCTGTGAGTGAGTTGGCGAAAGAGGTAATGCCCGGGTTATGTGAAAATACCGCTACACTATCCCACTTATTTTTGAAACCCTCGATCACTTCGTAAAAACTTTGTTCATCCGCCTCATAAAGCTTAGGTTCACGAACAATGTTCTTCTTTTTAGGATCAAATTCTTTTGTAAAAAATTTACAAGTTTGCCGGGCTCGTTTTGCCGGGCTCGAAACAAAAGCGTCAATTTTGATCTTTTTGTTGTTCAATTTTTTCGCCATTTCTGGCGCATCTTTTTTACCTCTTTCATTCAGGGGTCTTTCAAAATCGCTCAGTGAAGCATCATCCCAACTGCTCTTTGCATGGCGAACAAGGAGGAGAATTTTACTCATGTCAACTGATTAAATGTGGAAAATAGATGTTAAAATTATCCCGAAATCTTTAAAATGCTGAGGAATTTATTTGACTAATTTCTTCTTTACTTTACAACAAGTAAAAGCTAAATGAAAAGACTTCTGGTAGTTATCATATTATTTATCCTCTCTGGCTGCTCCACCAACCCTTATAAAACTTCTAACAAAAGTTATAAAAAGCAAACGAAAGCCTATGCAAAGCTGTTGTCTGCCTATCCCCTTAAAGACTCAATAACAAACTCACCCTACTTTATCGGTACAACGAATTTTAATCTTCGTAAACCAAATTTTATCATTCTTCATCACACCGCGCAAAACAGTTGTGAACAAACATTAGAGACTTTCACTCATGTCAAAAGCCAGGTAAGCGCACACTATGTAATTTGTAAAGATGGAACTGTCCATCACATGTTGAATGATTATTTGCGCGCCTGGCAGGCCGGAGTCAGCAAATGGGGGAATGCCACTGATATCAATTCATTGAGCATTGGAATTGAGATTGACAATAATGGCTTCGAACCCTTTACCGAACCACAAATAAATAGTTTGTTGCAGTTGCTTGACCGCTTAAAAAAAGCATACAATATACCAACGGCTAATTTTATTGGACATGCCGATATTGCGCCCGGTCGCAAAGTGGATCCCAACAGGTATTTTCCCTGGCAAAAGCTTGCGGAGAATGGTTTTGGATTTTGGTATGATACGACCGGTATACAGGTGCCTGTGAACTTTGATGCCGTGCAGGCCCTGAGGATCATTGGCTATGACATAGTGAAACCGGAAGCGGCTATTCAATCTTTCAAAATACACTTTTTGCAAGACGACTCGACGAAGATGATCAATGATGATGATAAGAAAATTCTTTTTGACCTGCAGAAAAAGTATCAGTAACGTCATACGCTGCAGAGACAACCTATCCCTTGCCTGGAGCATTAAAGTTAGTCCGGTAATTCTTCGCAAACGTATCCCGCATTCTTTAATGTATTTTCTACTAATCGCGGTGAGAGATCATTACTCACAATACGAAGGATCTTGTCTTTGTCATGAAAATCGATATTCCATTTTAAGACGCCTTTCAGTTCATTTAAATGCGGCGTCACCTGGTTTATATTTTTCTTAAAGCGAAGGTTGGTTTTGAAAACTAAAATTTCCATAATCACACGGAATTCATATTCTATATTCTGTATTCTCTTCTTTTGAGTTACGACTTCCCGGTTCCTCTGCGGTCGTCCTTTCTGACCAACTCCTATATCCCCAACCACCACAGCGTTTTTGCCATTCCTGTTTGAACTTTTCCCTTTCCTCCGGGGTCATGTTATTCCATTTGTTCATCATTTTTTGTTTCCAGTAATAACGCCTGCCTCCCCACCCTCCGCGAAAGCCACCGAACAGGATTTTACTCAAAACCAAAATACCCAGTGCCTGGAGGAACGTAATGGGGTGAACATTTGTCACCTGGGCGAGTATGTTATTCCATAACAACATAACCGCTCCGCCAAAAACTAAAACAGCAACGGCCCCGATCAGGATAAACATTACAATTCGTCTTACCCAAAAGTCTGCTTTCATAATTAATATTTTTATTGTTCAATAATCTCTTTATATAACTGTTGCAAACGTTTCCTGAGATGTAGCACAGCGTATCGTTTGCGGCTGATCAATGTGTTCACCTTTTCGCCTGTCCTCTCCGCAATTTTGTGAAACGGGATATCTTCCAGCTCGTTCCAGACAAATACTTCACGCTGGTCTGCTGGCAATTCATCCAAAGCCGAAAATAATTGTTGCCAGAAAAGATTTCTCAGGTGTTCGGTTTCAGGCGTCGAATCCCCGGCCAGCAAAATTTCCCGGATATTAAACTCTCCATCGTCGCCTTCCGTAAACATTTCCTGTTCCAATGATGCAGTTTGCCGTTTACGGTATTTATCAATGATGCGATTGCGGGCCACGCGAAAAAGCCAGGCGCTTGTTTGTTCGATAGGTTCTGTTTCCAGTACATTACTGAATTGATACCAAACGTCCTGTAGAATATCTTCGGCATCTTCGTCCGTCTTTACGCGGCCCCGAATGAAATAAAATAACCGCTTACCATAATCCCGGACTGCCTGGATAATATTTTGTCTCCGCTGATCGGCCATTGAGATCGTCATCTTCTGCCATTTGAGAAGGAAGACGCATTAGCAAAGGAAATATTTTAATCCGATAGCTGTCGAATGGGAGATTTCGGTAGCTGGTCAATAGTTCCGGTGTTTGCGGGTTTTTTGCCGGTGACCAGAAACTAAGAGGGTTTGTCTTTTGTAGTTCGAACGAGACTCACACCAGCGGTAAAGAATAGGATGCCCAGGATGCCAAATGCAAGCATCCCCCTGATATGATGACCGCCGCTTCCTCCGTTTATAAAATTAACGGCAGCAATGATCAAACCGACTACGCCTAAAACAGACAGTATTATTCCTAAAGATCTTTTTTCCATACTTTGAAAAAGCAAAGAATATGCCGCCACAATATGTTGAAGACTAATGCTAGAGTAGATAGGGACTGATGATTTCTTTCCACGTTGCAGCATCTTGGTCAATTTATCAGCGAGTTGAAGGAAATGATCAACGCCAAATAATAATCGATGGCTTTCCATGTTGGCAAATAATTGCCGGACCAATCAGTGATGAATTGCAAAATAGGTACAAACAAGTAGATTTGATGAATAAAATCAGGTCATGGAATTTGGACGGGTATTGGACGATGAATTGGATAAAATTGATTTCAAATTACCGCCCGAGCCGTTATTCAATAAGCAAATCCTCAAAAGAAAACCGGCGGGAAAGTCAAAGGTGTATGTTGGTTGTGCCAAATGGGGACGAGTGGAATGGTTGGGAAAGATCTATCCGCCAAAAACGAAAGAAAAATATTTTTTAGATCAGTATGTTCATCATTATAACAGCATTGAGCTGAATGCAACTCATTACAAGATCTACGGGCCCCTGGGTATTCAGAAATGGGCTGCCAAAGCAAACGGAAAGGACTTTTTATTCTGCCCGAAGATGTTCCAGGGAGTAACTCACCGGGGGAGCCTGAAGGGGAAAGATTTTATACTGAATGAATATTTAAGAGGGATCGTTGCTTTTGAAAAGCATTTGGGTCCCATTTTCGTGCAGGTGAGCGATACATTTTCTCCTAAAAGAAAAGGCGAGTTGTTTAATTTTTTAAGATCTCTTCCGGCAGATCTTCAATTTTTTCGCGAGGTTCGCCACCGTGACTGGTTTAGCAAGGAAAATATCCGGGAAGAGTTATTTTCAACACTGAAAGAAATTAATACCGGGGCCGTTATAACAGATACTGCCGGCCGTCGTGATTGTGCTCACATGTATATTACCATTCCAAAAACATTCATTCGTTTTGTCGGCAACAGCTTACACAAAACAGACTACCCGAGAATTGATGATTGGGTCAATCGTATCAAATATTGGTTGGATAATGGAATGAAGGAAATTTATTTCTTCATGCATATGCACGATGAGGCAAAATCACCGGAGCTGACAGTGTACCTGGTTGATAAATTAAATAAGGTTTGTGGACTGGATCTGCAGAAGCCGCAATTCATTGACGGATATCGGCAGGAATTAGTTCATCAATGAACAGTAAAAAGCTCTTCCCATCGTGTGGTGTACCTGCCACTTCGCATCTCCTGGCGCATTTTCCAATTGCGTTTTAAACCGCTGGCGACATATTTCACTACGTCGTCTCTCATGCTGAAGTTAATATTGTCCAGTGCCTGCATCAATATTCGCTGGTGATTCCCTGTTTCAGTTTTAAAAATATTTCCCTGGATGGATTCGTCCGGAACTAAACCACCTAGCATAACTCCTGCTTTCAGGTATTTAGACCCGCGACTATATAATTTTTCCACCAGCGGCACAGCGTTCTTAATTAATTCATTTGTGTGTGAAGTAGGCTGCAAAAGCTTCACATGATTGTGTTTCGTTTTAGGATTATACTCGTATTGATTCCCATCATAATCATTGGTGACAACAAATACTTCAATGAATTTCGCAGCACAGGATTGCCTGCGCAATTTTTCTGCCGCTCTCGATGTATAGGTTGCAACGGCCTCTTTCAGATCGCTTAATTCATGAACAGGTTTGCCAAACATTCTTGTGGTAGCGATCATTTTCTTCTGTTCCAATGGGTCTTTCATTTCGATCGTTTGCTCGCCTTTTAATTCTTTTATCAATCTAATCCCCACGACTCCCCCCAAAGTTGCTCTCGCCCATTCTTCACTCATATTTCTTAATTGCAATCCATCATAGATACTCCATAATTGTTTAAGTTTTGCGGATGACCTGTAACCCACTCCCCAGATATCTTCGACAGCCGTTTGTTTCAGGGCTTTAAGAATTTTTTCATCGGTATCGATCACCATGATGCAATCCGACCGCTGTTTATCCTTTTTCGACAGCCTGTTCGCAACTTTTGCAAGCACCTTGGTTGGAGCTACCCCAACGGAGACTCTTATGCCGGTCCATTCCTCCACCGTTTCTTTGATTTCTTTTGCCACTCTGTGCAGATGCTCATTGGGTACGGTTGAGAGATCCAAAAAGGCTTCATCAACGGAGTATACTTCTACATTATTGGCACCAACTAATTCGCGCAGCGTATTCATTACTCTTGCGCTCAGGTCACCATATAAATTATAATTGCTTGAAAAAACAGCCACATCATTTTTCTCAATCACATCTTTGTTTTGATAATAAGGGGCCGCCATGCCCACTCCCAATTTTTTGGCTTCGTCGGTTCTTGAAACAATGCAACCATCATTATTGCTGAGCACAACCACGGGCTTGTTTGTGAGGTCAGGTCTGAAAACCCTTTCGCATGAACAATAGAAACTATTACAATCGACAATGGCCTTCATAATTGATGAATTGAATACACCACTACACCCCACAATGCAAAATCGCCGAACTCGGCAAGGTTGATGGATTTAAATCTTTCGTTCTCTGCGATCAGAAATGCGGATGAAAAGTTTTTGTGGTATCGCCTTATCAATAGTTCGCCATTCAGTATGGCGACGATCACTTTTCCATCTGCGAGTTTTAATGAACGATCCACTATCAGTACATCGCCATCAAAGATGCCAGCACCTGTCATGGCATCCCCCTTCATCCGAAAGAAAAACGTAGCGGGCTTGTTCCTGATCAGTTGTTCGTTGAGGTCAATCCCGCGTTCGGCATAGTCGTCGGCAGCAGCACCAAAGCCGGTGGCATTGGCAGTTCGCACATCCTGCTGTGAAAATTGTTTGGAGCCGCGATAGGCTGCACCAGAAAAATATTCCCCATCCATAAAAAAGATTTTTACCTCATCCCTGGCCTCTCTTCCCCAGCCGAGGGAACCGAAGAGTGTTAGAAATAATTTTCTTAAAGTTCAGAATTATTTTTTGAAAAACTAAATTTTTTAGTAAATTTATGCTAAGATATTTTGCCAATAGTTTTGAGTGACGTTTATCCATGAAACGAAGCTGGCAACATAACAAAAAAATTAAGTAAATAATGGAGGAGTTATGCAAGTTTCAGGAATTACGATGCCCGGTTACCGGGTCTATGAATATTTGGTCGTGCTGGATCCGCATGAGGAACTACGCAATCGCATTGTGCAGGTAAAAAAAGATTTTTTTGAGGTATACAAGGCATCGACAGCAATCGGTGGCAAGCCGCATGTGACCCTTGTGAATTTTCTTCAGTATGAACTGATGGAAGAGCGGCTTGTCAACCGGCTAAAGACCGTTGCTATGGGTTACTATCCGATCAAAGTGGAATTGAAGGATTACGGCAGTTTCCCAAGTCACACCATCTATATAAATGTCACATCGAAGCTGTCGGTGCAAAACCTGGTGAAGGAAATTCGCGCGCAGTCGCAGCGACTCATGAAACTAAACGATGATAACAAGCCACATTTTATTATGGAGCCATATATTGTCATCGCGAGAAAACTTCTGCCCTGGCAATATGAGAAAGGGTGGCTAGAGTACAGCAGCAAGCATTTTACGGGCAGGTTTATTGCAGACAGTATGCTTCTACTGAAGCGGCCGGCCGGAGAAGCCGATGGTCCTCGAATGAAATTCCAGGTCGTTGAAAGATTTCAATTCCAGAATTTACCGGTAGTAACAAAACAGGGAGAGTTGTTTGTGTAACTGGCAGATGTAATTCTGTTCAAAACCGGTTGTGTCACTCACTTCGGCGCTCAGTAATTCTATTCGTCAATCGTGAGACATGAATCGTGAGTCGTGAGTTCTTCATTCACGTTTCACGTTTGACGATTCACGTAAAAAACATTTTCCATGTCAAATCAACTTCAGCAGGATCATTATAAATTAACTCCCAAAGATCATGAGATTTCGAAGGCCTCAACTGAAGGGGAAGGCCTGACTGCGGGACAGGCAGGTTTGGACGGGGCGCCATATTTCCACGGAAGAGGGGCACAGATCAACTATAAGAACCGCTTTCTGAAGGATGAAAAAGTAAAAGAACATATCGAAGGCATCGATGATTGGGAAGAAAAAAATGTTGCCACTCAATATTTAGAGCAGGAAGTAAAAACCATTGTGAATAAGGTAGAAAGTCCTGACCTCAGCATGATGTACAGTATGAATCCTTATGCTGGTTGTGAACATGGATGTATCTATTGTTATGCACGCAATGTTCATGAGTACTGGGGCTATAGTGCCGGGCTTGATTTTGAGAGAAAGATCATCGTCAAAGTAAATGCGCCACAAGTGCTCAGAAAGACATTGATGAATAAGAACTGGGATGGCAGCAATCCTATTATGCTTAGTGGAAACACTGATTGCTACCAGCCCGCGGAACAGAAGTACAGATTGACGAGAGGATTACTCGAAGTATGCAATGAATTCAACCAATCGGTCGGCATTCTCACAAAAAACTCCTGGATCATCAAGGACAAAGATATCTTGCAGGAAATGGCGAAAAAACATTTGGTGTCTGCTATGGTTTCTGTTACTTCTTTTAATGAAGATCTGCGAAGAGTAATGGAACCACGAACGACCACAGCCAAGCAGCGGTTAAAGGTGATTGAAGAATTGAGCAATGCCGGCATTCACATGGGAATCATGATGGGGCCTATGATACCGGGATTGAACGAGCATGAAATGCAAAGGATCATGAAGGCGGGAAAAGAAGCCGGTGCAAAATTTACAGCCTATACCTTTATCCGTTTGAATGGAGCGATAAAATTTTTATTCCACGACTGGTTGTATAAAAACTTTCCTGACCGCGCCGATAAGGTTTGGCATTTGATCGAAGGCAGTCACAATGGCCAGGTAAATGACACAAGATGGGGAGTAAGAATGAGAGGGGAAGGAAATATCGCCGAGATGGTAAGGATGCAATATAAAAAATACGGGAAGCTGTATGGGATGAATGAAGACAGGTGGGAATTGGATACCGCAAGTTTCAGAAGACCCGGAGAACAGGGGAGGTTGTTTTGATCACACCTTGATGTAGATCTTCTTTTTATCCAGCCACCAACAGACAAACCACATAAAGAGAATCACACAAATCGCATAAGCCAGTGAGCCAACTCTTGGATCGCCGGGAATATGAGTGAGTACCCGCTGGTAAAGCCAGCTCCAGGGAGTGATGTAAGCCATTTTTCCTTCATCATCCACATGATCCGGAATGCGTATAAGAGCCAGGGTCCTGGGCAAAAAAGCACTGAGTGCAAAAACAAACAAGGCATTTTTCCCAAATACATCAAAGAATTTCGTGAACCAGCCCCTCATGTTTTTATACTCGATCAAATAGATCATTGTTGCGATCGTGATGGTCGCAAGTCCCGATGTATAAACAGTGAACGAGCTTGTCCAGATCTTTTTATTGATCGGAAAGACTTTGTCCCACCAATAACCTGTAAGAAGCATTACAACACCGCCGACAAACAAACCGCTCAGCATTTGGTATGGTCCAAAATTATTTACTGTTCCAAGAGCTAAGTTTTCGGGAACCTTGCTCTTTTTCTGTATATAATCACCCACAAAATATCCAAAGATCACTTCTACAATGGCAGACATGGTGCTCATGATGCCTTCCGGGTCAAAAGGAAGTCCTTCTCCTTTGTACATGTGAGGCACATGAAGTATTTTTTTATCAATATTGGTTCCAAACCATCCTTGTAAACTGTACGGATCCCCAGGATTACCTATATAACAAAGTATCCAATAAAGGACAAGCAGCATCAATCCAAAATATAAAGATCCTTTAGGTTTTAGATAGTAGATAATTACAGAGGCGAAAAAATAACAGAGGGCAATGCGCTGAAGCACTCCCAAAATTCTTACCCCGCTTTCGGGATTATTTGGATCAACCCAACGCCGGAATACAAGATGATCATTGTTCCATATAAAAAACGGCCACCATTGAAGAAACAAGCCGATCAAAAAGATCAATGCACTTCTTTTAATGATCTTTTTCCAGAACGTTGCATCGCCCCCTGCTTTGAGTCTTGGCATAACAAAGGAAAGAGCATTTCCGACGGCGAAAAGAAAGAAAGGAAAAACGATATCGGTGGGCGTTAAGCCATGCCAGGCAGCATGCTCAAGCGGCGGATAGATATGCTGCCATGAGCCCGGATTATTTACAAGGATCATCAGGCAAACCGTGGCTCCCCGGAAAACATCAAGGGAATAGTAGCGTGAAGACAAATTAATTTATTTGAAACGAATATAAAGATGAGCCGTGTAAATTACCTGGTTGTTTTAATATCAGAAACAAGAAAATACTGACCCATATCAAACCCTTCTACAGCGATATTCTTTCCTTCATACTTTTCAAAGAAATCATCATAAAAGGGATTGCCGCCTTCACGTCTTAATTTTATGTCACCATCTTTTGTTCGCAGTACAAAACTCGTATGAGCGGATTTACTGGTTCCTCCCATATCTTTTTTTTCAACCTTGCCGGTCAGTGTTTTTTTTGGTGCATCATCTGCGGACATATTCTTTTACCTCCATCACTTTATTGTTCACTTCCTGGATCACCAGCAAGCGTAAAGTATCAATAACCTCGCCCTTTTTTAGATCACTGTACACGTGATAGCGGTAATTCTGATCTACCGGAATGTTCTTGGTTTTTGATTTTTTTCCTTTTTTAAATCCATAAGTCATCTTTTTTTCATCTTTAAACTTATAGGTTCGCAAAGCTTTTTTGATATCGGTTTTAAGGACGCCGCCCACAGATGCTTCTATTCGTACAGGTGCATCACTGGTGTTATTAATATACACGCTTTTTTCGGCGAGTTTCAGCCTCCGCTCCTTTCTTTCTTTTGTGTCATGCGCAGCCTTATTCATGATGCTTTTAACGGGTGTTCTGCCTGGTGTTGTTTTCGGACTGTCTTCGATAGGAGTGATGCTTGGGTCACCTAACAATAGAAATTGGATGATCGTTTTCAGATCTGTAGGATCCATTTTTACATCCCCTTTTTCAACAAACCGCTGCTGTGCTTCAAGAAAAGCTCTTCCCGCGGAGGCTCCTCCTTTTTGTATGGCTATCAAAAAATATTGTGCGATATAGTCGGCCCCACCCTGGCTGTCTGAAGGACCATAAGCTGCAGTGGTACTTCCCACAAAAGCAATCGCATTATTTTTTAAATAGCTGTTAGCGATCGGTAAATGAATTTTGTTCGGCCGATTCGGATTATATAACAGGCCTCCGTAGCAACATTCTGTTGCTGCCACCGTGCCGTAGGAAATTTTTTTGTCCATCATATTCGATTCAAAGCACACGGGAAAGCTGTTGGATTTTTCATTAGGCTGACCGTAAAGCTCAGATGTGCGCAGGCCTCCGTGGCAATTTAAGAAATGCATCATAGGGCGAAGATCCGTTTTGGTATAGGGGCCCTCAGCCGGCGGGGCCAGCTTCAGTTTCTTGTTGTCCTGAAAAATATTCTTCAGCGAGACCTGTGTTGATTTTTGCCACCATTTCACGCTCAGGGAAAAGTAATCTTTATAGGCAGTTGATTTTAGAGGTTTCCAGTTAATGCTATTTTGAATAAGTGATATGAGATAGGTTGGATCATTGATACCGGTAATATCCGGAAGTCTGCCAAGTACTCTTCCCGGAGCGATAAAATCACCCGCATTTCGGCTGAATGGAGCTTCACATGCATATGGCACATCACTGGGAACGAAGGGGTCATCATCGTCAGGGATCGGGATGCGGAAACGGCAATGCGGGATGATATCGGTAGCTCCTAACAGCATTATGTAATCCGGCTTATAATAATTAAACAACCTGTCAATAGCATTTTTGTATTGCTCGGGGTCTGTTACATCCTTAATAGCCTTCCCTCTTGCTTTCTTCATCGTCGAGGGATCATCCACAAAAACCAGGAGGCTGCTCAAATTTCTTTTTTTGTCAGCAGCTATAAGGTGTTTAACTGCTGTTTGGATCTTTTTAAACCCGGCTGATCCATATTTATTTTGAAGGGCTGAGCGATTGGTGATAATGATCTTATCAATACTCATAAGCTGAGGTGTGAGGTTAAAGAAAATGGCCTTTCCAATTTACTGAAACTTTTCAGCGATTACTGGACCCTAACAGATTATTATCGCCGAACGGGCTGGATGCAATCCCCAGATGTCAAAGAAAGGCTACTGCCTCTGCGGTGTATTTACTGTTTGGCTAAGAACGGGAAGAACGGTCCAACGAATAATAAAATAAGTGCAAGAAGGCCCGTCACAGAAGATTAACTTGTTCAAAATCTGCATATTTTATTCGCTTGCCAGTCCCATTCATACAATTATATTTGCATTTAAACGTTGGTATGCCGGCGTTTTGTTTGGGGTTTCTTTGTATCAGTCAAAAAAAGACAGGTGTGACTGAGGTGGCGAAGCTATGCAAAAGATGAACAACCATATGAATAAGAAATGGTTCGCAATTTACACGCGCCCCAGGTGGGAAAAGAAGGTGAACCTTCTTTTGCAGGAGAAGGGTGTGGAGAGTTATTGTCCTTTGAACAAAGTGGCTCGGAAATGGAGCGACCGGGTAAAGACCATAGAAGAACCCCTGTTTAAGTCTTACGTTTTTGTAAAAGTAAACGATGAAGAAAAAACAACCGTTAGAATGACCACGGGCGTGATGAATTTCGTTTACTGGAATAAAAAGCCTGCGATCATTAAGGAGAAAGAAATTTTAACGATAAAACGATTTCTTGATGAATACAGGGATGTTCATGTGCTTCCCATGGAGCTGAAGTTGAATGACCGTGTACGTGTGACATCAGGATCGTTCATGGATCGTGAAGGTAAAGTACTCGGGATCCGGCATAAAGTTGTAAAAGTTGCCATTGATAGCCTCGGCTATATTTTGGTCGCCCATATTGAAAGAAGTAAGTTAATTTCGGTTCAATCGAAGTGAATCGAATATTATTTTTGCAAAAGGTTCCCTAACTCCTAAAACCGGCTGATGAGATCATTTTGTCTTTTTTGCTCTCTGCTTATTGCTCTTTTTTTCATTTCATGCAATTCGCAAAAGAAGGTCGTTTATAATTATATGGAGGATATGAGTGACACGCTTGCAAAGCAGGCGGTGAGAAATTTTGAACCAGTCATTCAAAAAAATGACCTGCTTTCGATAAGGATATACAGTAATTCCACCAAACCAGAGATCTCTGACGCGCTATACAATCCTCCTGCATTGACCGGAACCTCAGGAAATTCGGGTGGAACGGGCGGAAGCAGCAGCACCAGCAGCAGCACTGGTTATATGGTTGACATGGATGGAAATATCAGGTTTCCCCGCTTGGGCATAATACATGCTGAGGGCTTAACAAAGAGACAATTGGCGGATACGATCGTATCAAAGATCACTGATCTGGAGAACCCC
>Ga0163162_10002705_pt1 | contig 16819 bp, 9 predicted proteins | sample S55metaG_FD_115310 | JGI IMG/M metagenome (GOLD analysis project Ga0163162, IMG submission 115310) | Switchgrass rhizosphere microbial communities from Kellogg Biological Station, Michigan, USA - S5-5 metaG | ecosystem: Host-associated > Plants > Roots > Rhizosphere > Soil | place: USA: Michigan...
TAGTGACACGGGTTTGTGAATATACAGTTAATATAGCCAGTAAATTGAAGAGTAATATTAACGTAAACCGTATTTTCATTTATACCGATAACCTAAACCTGTCGCCAACATCCATTGGGGATGTCTAAATTTACATAAATTTTATAATTAGCACAGGTAATAGTGCAAAATGAACGGATTGGTGTGTAACAATTATAAATATTGTAAATAATATCCGGAGGAATTGAGAAAAGACAATACGTTTTGGCGTATTACTATAGGAAATGATCAGTAAATGTAAATGATGGAATTTTTAATTTTATAATGAAAATCCTCAGTAATGCGTAACGCGTCAAGCGCCTGGGTAATGGTCTCTTTTTCATAAGTACCAGTGAAACGGTACTTCTTCATCTCATCATTTTTAAACTTGATCTCAACTCCATACCAGCGTTCCATACGGGCCGCAAGATCGGTAAAGCTTTCATCTCTGAAAATGAGCTTATTTTGCGTCCATGAAGTTTCTAAAACAGCGTTGTCGTCCTGGTGAAGGCGGGTAAAGCTGGTTAAAACATACTGCGTACCCGCGCTGCTGTCGGTAGCAGGAGTAAGCTTTGTTTCTTTTTTATGAACCGTGGTGAATGAACCCTTTTTTACAATAAGCTTTTCGCTTGGCTTTAAAATGATCCTGTCCGATGGGCGGTCGTCAAGTGTAACTTCAATGGCGCCCCTGATCAGGGTTGTTTCGCTCGATGGATCATTTGGATATGATTTAACATTAAAGGCCGTACCCAGTACCTTAATGTTCATTTTTTCGGTATGGATAATGAACGGGTGTTCATGGTCTTTATGTACATCAAAAAAAGCTTCGCCGCTTAAATAAACTTCGCGGGTTTTGCCTGTGAAGCTTGTTGGGTACCTCAATGAACTTTTTGAGTTAAGGGTAATACGCGTACCGTCAGATAGTGTGATGGTTGATTTTTCGCGGACAAAAGTATTTTTATTTTGCCAGGCGCTGGGCGATGCATTTGCCATTTCGTGACCAGATGCAACCATCTTTGTATAAAAAAGATAAGAGCATCCTGCTATTAAAACAACCGCCGCAGCAACGCGCCAAAGGTAATATATAGTGCTCTTTTTAGCAGGAACGATAGTAGTTGCAGGTTCGGGAACCTCCTGCGCCTTAATTTTTGATTTTATTTTTTGAAAAGCAAGGGCATTATCAGCATATGCTGCGTCGTTATGTTTCCAATAAGCAGAAAGGGCTTCGTATTGTTCACGAAGGGAATCATCATTAGCTAAGCAACGCAGAAGTTCGTTATTTTCATCAGAGCTGATCTCGTTTGACAGTTTTTTGCCTGCCAGCTCTATAAATTTATCATTGCCCATCGTAAAATTGCATCCTTATTTATGATAGGACAACTTATTTAGGTTAATTACTTACAAGTGTAAAAAAAATAATTGAAAAATCACAATTATAGATCCTAAAATGTTGATTACATTGGTTTTAGGTGTATTTTCGTTGTGTTTGTTATATTGTGTCAGAACGACACTAAGTTTCTTGATGGCTCTGAAAAGCTGGGTTTGCACCGTACGGGGAGAAATATTAAGAATTTCGGCCACCTCTTTATACTTCATACCGTCTTCTTTTATCAGTCTGAAAACAATGCGGCATTGTTGCGGCAAAGCGGCTATTGCCTGATCCATCCGGAAGATGAGTTCTTTGTTTTCTATTTCCTTTTGAGGATTATAAGTATTTACAAATTCAACCGAATTGGTTTCTTCAATTTGTACGAGGTGGATAGTTGAGTATTTTTTAATGTGGTTTAGCGATTGGTTTTTTACCGCTACAAACAGATAGGTTTCGGGGTTTTGAATTTCGGTGAGGTTTTTACGGTTAAGCCAACACTTTACAAACACGTCCGAAACTATTTCTTCGGCAATCTCCCGTTGGTGCACATACAACACACAAAATTTAATGAGTGAGTTGTTAAGGACATGGAAAAAGAGCTCAAAGGCATTCTCATCGTCATTGTTGCAAATGAGTTTCCATAATTTTAGCGTATCAACTTTTCTGTCTCTCAAAACCGAAGATTTTTTAATTAATCAACTAAATTTAAAACTTAATAATGGTGTAACAATAATAACATATTAAAACCGAAAAATAAAATTTTATGATGTAAGTTGCGATGTTTTTTAAAATATTTTAAAAAGTGTGTAGGCAATACACCATATAAAATTGTCAGTAATTTATAAAATAAAAGCTTGATGAAACGATTATTTACGGTATTTCTTTTGGTTTTTGGATGCTTTGCACTATCTGCTCAACAGCACAATATGTCAAAGCAGTATGTTCCTGCCGGCGACCCGGCAGTTGAGCAAAAAATTGCAAATTGGCAGGATCTTAAGTTCGGTTTGTTTATGCACTGGGGTACTTACAGTCAGTGGGGTGTAGTTGAAAGCTGGAGCATTTGCCCTGAAGATGAAGGCTGGACGCAGCGCCGCGGCCCGTATGGCGCTACTTATAACGGATATAAGGCCGCCTATGAAAATTTGCAAACCACTTTTAATCCAACCAAATTCAATCCCGAAAAATGGGTGAAGGCCGCCAAGGATGCCGGTATGAAATACGTGATCTTCACTACCAAGCACCATGACGGTTTTTGTATGTTTGATACTAAAGAAACCGACTATAAGATCACGAGCAACAAAACGCCTTTTTCAACCAATCCAAGAAGTAACGTAACCAAGGAGATCTTTAATGCTTTCCGTAAAGATAACTTTATGATAGGGGCTTATTTTTCAAAGCCCGACTGGCATACTGAAAACTACTGGTGGCCTTATTTTCCCCCCAAAGATCGTAACGTAAACTACGATCCCCAAAAATATCCTGAGCGCTGGCAGAAGTTTAAAGATTTTACCTATAATCAGATCAGCGAGCTGATGAGCGATTATGGCAAGGTTGATATTTTATGGCTCGATGGGGGATGGGTACGCCCTAAAAGCAGTGTTGATACAACCGTAGAATGGCGGCGCGGAATTAAATTTGACCAGGACATTGATATGCCGAAGATTGCAGCCATGGGCAGGCAAAAACAACCGGGACTTATCGTTGTCGACCGTACCGTAGCTGGCAAATATGAAAACTATACTACGCCCGAGCAGGAGGTACCTGAAGTTCCGCTTGACCATCCCTGGGAAAGCTGCATAACCATGGGTAACTCATGGAGTTACGTTCCCGGCGATCATTATAAATCGGTACAGCAAATAGTTCAGCTATTGGTGAAGATAGTATCGCGTGGTGGTAACCTGCTGATGAACATCGGCCCAGGCCCTGATGGCGATTGGGACCCTGTAGCTTATGAGCGCCTTCAAGGTATCAGCCAATGGATGAAGATCAACGGCGAAGGGATCTACGCCAGCCAGTCCGTAGCACCATACTCAACAGGTAATATATATTATACTAAAGCAAAAAACAGCAACACCATTTATGCCTTTGCTTTGAGCGATCAGGAAAAGGTGGTTTTACCGGCTACAGTATCTTTAAAATTAAAGGATATTAAAAAGGTAAGGAAAGTTACCCTGCTTGGCAGTACACAAAGCCTTAAATGGAAACAGGTGGCTGATGGTATTGATATCAGTATCCCTGCAAAACTACAACAGGCAAGTGGCCTGAATGAAGCGGCAGGTTTTAAAATAGTATATTAATAAGTTTTTTAAATACTTTAATTATAAACGTCATTGCGAGACGAAGCAATAAGCTCCCTCTCCTCTGGAGAGGGTTGGGTGAGGCTTTTTTTTCGTACCTCGCAATGACGGATGTTTTAACAGACAAAATCACACACTATATAGCCAAGTTTTTACAGCTAAATTGATTTGGCAGTTTTTAATTTTGATCATTCATCCAATCCAAATAAATGACAACAACCCGTCTTGCAGGCAGATCTGCATTGTTTAAATTTTCATTAGTGTTATCATTCATTGCTTCAGGCGTTTACCAGAACGCAGAGGCGCAAACCGGCTATGAACTTAACAGCGGCTGGAAATGCACCTCAATGAATAGTGTTAAGGATAACGGCACAACTATATCCCAACCAAATTACGATTTGGCTGCCTGGAACCCTGCGGTTGTACCCGGCACTGTGCTTACAACCCAGGTGGCTAATAAACAGGTGCCCGACCCTTTTTACGGCATGAACAATGAAAAGATCCCTGATATTTACAAAGTAGGCCGTGATTATTATACCTATTGGTTTGCCAGGGATTTTAAAGAAGTTGCACCAGCAGGCAGTAATCAAACTTACCTTAACTTTCGCGGTGTAAATTACGGTTGCGATGTTTTCCTGAACGGGCACAAACTAAACAGCAAGCTGCATAAAGGCATGTTTTTGCGTCAGAGCTATAACATTACCAAATGGTTGAGCAAAAACGGCAATAACCGTTTGGCAGTAGTTGTTTATCCTCCCGATGTTGTTGGTAACCCCAATGGCGGCCAGGGCGGCGATGGTACCATTGCCCGTGGTGTAGGCATTCAATATACCGCTGGCTGGGACTGGATCCAGCCCATCCGCGACCGTAACACCGGCATCTGGGATAAAGTAACTATTGAACATACCGGTGCCGTGGTTATTAAAGATCCGCATGTAATTACCCTGGTACCAGGTGTTCGTCAGCCGGAAGGCGCACAGCAGCCTGCTATTGTACAGGTATCTGCTGAGCTTGAAAATGCAACTGGTGCTGCTGTTAGTGGTACTTTACAGTATAACTTAGATGGTAAGCTGGTATCTCTGCCTGTTACCCTGAAAGCAAATTCAAAACAGGAAGTTAAACTGGCCGATTACAGTCTTAAAAATCCTAAGCTTTGGTGGCCAAATGGTTACGGTCCGCAAAATTTGTATAAGCTTAATTTGCAGTTTGTGGCTGGTGGTAAAGTATCCGACCAAAAGAATATTGAAGTTGGTGTACGCCAGATCACTACCGAATGGAACAGCAAAACAGAAAGCCGCCAGGTTAATGTGAACGGCCAAAAGGTATTTATTAAAGGTGGTAACTGGATCATATCCGATCAGATGTTACGCTTTAGCGATACCCGTTATGATGCCGAAGTTCGTTTTCACCGCGATATGAACCTGAACCTGATCCGTGTTTGGGGTGGCGCGCTGATTGAGCGCCCCGAATTTTATGAGGCTTGTGATAAATATGGCATGCTGGTTTTCCAGGATATGTGGGGATCGGGAGATTGTAATGGCCGCTGGACAGATCCGATGAAATTGGACGACCAATGGACACGCCGTAAATACCCTGATGATCATGACCTGTATTTAAAATCAGTTGCCGACCAGGTTAAACTGGTGCGTAACTTCCCGTCGCTGGCTATCTGGTGTGGTGGTAACGAGATCACCCCGCCCGAGGATATTTTTGCGGCCCTGCGTGATACCATTATGCCAAAACTGGATAACACCCGTTGGTTTATCCCTTATTCAAACTCCGAAGAAATGTCGCGCAATGTACAGGGCGGCAATGGCGACGGTCCTTACGGTATCCAAAGCCTTACAACTTTTTGGGATTATAAAACTTATCCCTTCAACTCGGAAGTGGGGTCGGTTGGTGTAAGCGATTACGAATCGTTAAAGCGCTTTATCCCTGCCGAAAACATGGTCCTTCCTCAATATGATGCCTCAACCGGGAAAACAACAATGGATCCTGTTTGGGATTATCATAAATATATTGGTTATGATGGCTCTATCGATAAATACGGTAAAGCTAAAAATGTTGAAGACTTTGCAACCAAGGCACAGTTGGTAAACTATGATCAGTACCGTGGCCTCATGGAAGGCTTTAGCTCACATATGTGGGATTGGTACACCGGTACCATCATCTGGAAAACCCAAAACCCATGGACAGCTATGCGCGGCCAGATGTATGATTATTATCTTGACCCTAATGCTTGTCTTTACGGTTTGCACAACGGCAGTGAACCTCTGCACATCATGTATAATCAAACAGATGGTATGGTGATGGTAGCCAACAATACCTTTAAAACGCATAGCAATATGCTGCTGGTAGCCAAAACCTATGATATGGACGGCAAGGAAAAGGTATTAACACAGGTTTTTGCCGATGTAACACCGACTACCACCAAAAGATATCTTTCGCTCAAACACGAGATTGAAAAGGAAGCTAAGGACAAAGGCTTATTCCTTTGCCTGCAGTTACTTAAATCGGATAAGGAAGTGATCAGCGAGAATATTTACTGGCTGCCGGATGCTAAAGGCGATTTTTCGGGTCTGCAAAAAATGCCTGCCGGTAATTTGGGTGCTACGGCTAAATACCTGAAAAATGGCAAGGTTGAAGTAACCCTGACCAATGAAGGTAACGGCGCGTTGGCATTTTTTAACCGCCTGTCATTAGTTAATGCTGATAGCAAACAACGGGTCCTTCCTGCGTTTTATAGCGATAACTACGTAACGGTATTACCAGGCCAAACCAAAAAAGTTGTGATCGACCACAATCCCGGTGCTGATAAGAACCTTGCCGTAACTATCGGCGGCTGGAACGTAGCTGAAAGAACTATATCTATCGACAAATAACAAACAGAAGAGAATGAAAAGTATTTCAAAATATTTGTCGGCAGCGGCGTTGATGCTTGCCTGTGCCGGTGCCGTTAATGCCCAGGAAACAGCGGCAAAATTTCCGTTGATCCCATATCCTGCACAGTTAACTGCCGGCGAAGGCTCGTTTGTAATCAACGCGCAAACCGGGATTGTAACCTCCAATGCTTTTAATACGGAGGCTTATGCCCTGAAAGATCTGCTTCGTAAAGGCTTAGGTAAACCCGTTGAAGTGAGCAAGGTAAAAAAGGTGCATGCCATTAACCTGGTTTACGATGCAAGTATAACTACCCCCGAAGCTTACCGTATGAGCGTTACTAAGGAGCAGGTTGTGATCCGTGCAAAAGACCCTGCCGGTGTGTTCCACGCGGTAGAAACTATCCGCCAATTATTGCCTGTTGGCATTGAAGCTGGTATTGTGCAAAAGCAGCTTTCGTTACCTGTTGTGGTTATTGAAGACGCCCCGGTTTACGAATGGCGCGGGATGCACCTGGACGTATCAAGGCACTTCTTTTCGGTAAGCTACCTCAAAAAATTTATCGACAGGATGGCCTTGTACAAGATGAACAAGCTTCACCTGCATTTAACTGATGATCAGGGTTGGCGCATCGAAATAAAGAAATACCCACTGCTTACTGAAGCCGGTGCGTGGCGTACTTTCAACAACCAGGATTCGGCCTGTATGAAAAAGGCTAAGGATAATCCTGATTTTGCGATCGATAAAGAGCATATCATCCAAAAAAACGGTAAAACCATGTACGGCGGTTTTTATACCCAGGATGAAATGAAAGGTGTAGTGGCCTATGCTGCTGCACGTCACATCGACATTGTTCCTGAAATTGATATGCCGGGGCACATGATGGCGGCCATAAACTCGTACCCATTTTTAACTTGCGATGGCGAAAATAAATGGGGCGAACTGTTTACCAAACCTATCTGCCCGTGCAACGAAACAACCTTTGAGTTTGCCGAGAACGTATTCAGTGAGATCATGCAGATCTTCCCGTCTAAATACATCCACATTGGCGGCGACGAGGTTGATCGTACCAACTGGGGGAAATCGGATGCTTGTAAAGCCCTGATGGCCCGCGAGGGTATCAAAGATCTGGCCGGATTGCATAGCTATTTCATTAACCGCATGGAGAAGTTCTTTAACTCCAAAGGGCGTAAACTGATTGGTTGGGATGAAGTAATCGAGGGCGGCATCAGCCCGACGGCTATCATTATGTACTGGCGTACCTGGGTGCCCGATGCACCTGTAAAAGCAGTTAAGAACGGCAACACCGTGATCATGACCCCGGGCGAACCGCTTTATTTTGACAACCAGCCCGATCAGTATTCGATAAGCAAGGTTTATCATTTTAACCCTGTACCTAAAGTGCTGAACGCCGAAGAAGCAAAATCAATTATAGGCGCACAGGCTAACCTTTGGTCGGAAATGATCCCATCTGAGAAACGTGCCGATTATATGTATATGCCACGTTTAACCGCTTTATCCGAAATGCTGTGGACGCACAAGGAAGGTGAATATGATTCATACCTTAAGCGTTTGACAGAGCAATACAAAAGGATGGATGCCCTGAAGATCAACTACCGCTTGCCTGATCTGCCTAACTTGCTTAATGAATATGTGTTTACAAATGAAGGTAAACTGAGCATAACCTCACCACTACCAAGCCTTACCATTCGTTATACTACCGATGGTACTTTGCCGGATGTTAAATCGCCGGTATTGCCATCGCCGTTAACTATCACAAAATCAGAATTGGTAAGGGTTGCCGCGTTTACACCGGCCGGTACCCGTGGCGATGTTTATAACCTAAACTATACGCAACAGCAAATGCTTGGCCCGGTAAAAATCGCCCCGCCAAAACCTGGGTTGAATACCACGTACTACAAAGCGTTTTTTAAACAAACTGCTTTGATGAAAGATGCAAAAGTTGACAGCACATTTACAACCGATAAAATTGAAGTGCCAGCAACAGTAAAAGCCCCATCATTTGGTATCACTTACAAGGGTTACATAGATGTGCCAACCGATGGTATTTACAGCTTTTACCTAACCTGCGATGACGGCGGTGTGCTGTACATTGGAGATAAAGTTGTTGTAAATAACGATGGCAACCATTCGGCCCAGGAACGCAGCGGACAAGTTGCACTAAAAATGGGTGCGCATCCGTTTAAGCTTGATTTTATTGAAGGTGGCGGCGGCTTTAAGTTGTTGCTGAAATATAGTGTTAATGGCTCGGCCCCGCAGGATGTGCCGTCGTCATGGTTCAAAAACTAATAACCAATTATGAAAAAATTTACAGGCATTGCCTTATTGTTATTAACCGCCGGTTTAAACGGTTTTAGTCAAACAGCTCCCAAACCTTACGGCGTATTGCCTACTCAAGGACAGCTTAATTGGCAGGAAACCGGTATGTATTGCATTATCCACTATGGCGTTGATACCTATACCAACAAGGAGTGGGGTTATGGCGACGAAGACCCGAAGATCTTTAACCCATCACAATTCAGCGCGCTGCAGATCGTAGCTGCCGCAAAGGCCGGTGGCTTTAAAGGTGTGGTAGTGGTTGCTAAACACCACGATGGTTTTTGTATCTGGCCTACCAAAACTACTGAACATAATATCAGCAAAAGCCCTTACAAAAACGGTAAGGGCGATATGCTGAAAGAATACCGTGAGGCTTGCGACAAGCTGGGCATGAAACTGGGCCTTTACTGCTCGCCATGGGACAGGAACAATCCTAACTATGGCACCGCCGAATATGTAAAGATCTATCGCGAACAGCTGAAAGAATTGTACACCAACTATGGTCCGCTGTTTATTTCATGGCATGATGGCGCCAACGGTGGCGATGGCTACTATGGCGGCAAACACGAAGTAAGGAAAATTGACCGTTCTACTTATTATGGTTGGGATACCACCTGGGCCATTACCCGTAAGCTGCAACCTAATGCGGTATTATTTGGCGATGTTGGCCCCGATGTGCGCTGGGTTGGTAACGAGGAAGGCCACGCAGGCGAAACTTGCTGGGCTACCTACACCCCTCATGCGCCGGATGAAGGTAAGATCCCTGCTAACGGTTATGTGAAAGATTACGAAGGCACAGAGGGTACCCGTAACGGTAAATATTGGATGCCTGCGGAATGCGACGTGTCGCTGCGCCCCGGATGGTTTTATCACAAAACACAGGATGAAGGTGTAAAATCGCCTTATACTTTGCTTGACCTGTATTACAAAAGCGTAGGTCGTGGTGCGGCGCTTGATCTGGGTTTATCGCCTGATCCGCGTGGTATTGTAAACGAGATCGATGTTAAATCATTAACTGAGTTTGGTAACCTGCTGAAACAGACTTTTGCGGTTAACCTGGCGAAAGGTGCAACATTAACCGCAAGTAATGTACGCGGTGGTAACAAAGCCAAATTCGGTCCGCAGTTTTTGCTGGATGATAGCCGTTACAGCTATTGGGCTACTGACGATAAGGTAACCACACCAACTTTAACCGTCGATCTGCATTCGCCAAAAACATTTAATGTGATCCGCCTGCGCGAAAATATCAAGCTTGGTCAGCGTATTGAAGCTGTTGCTATTGAAGCTTTTTTAGATGGTAAATGGGAGCAGATCGGGGAGGCTACCAGTATTGGTGGTAACAGGCTGATCCGTTTAACACAAAATATAACTGCAAGCAAATTGAGGTTAAGGATCACCGCATCACCGGTGGCTATTGCTTTGAGCGATTTCGGCATCTATAAAGAGCCTGTTCATTTAACAGCGCCAAAGGTTTCACGCAACAAGAAAGGCGAAGTAAGCATTACAACCGAAGCCCCGGTAAGTGCCATTCATTATACGCTTGACGGACATGAGCCAACGCTGAGCTCACCTGTTTACAGCAAGCCATTTACACTGAACGAAGGCGGGGTAGTTAAAGCCCGCAGTTTTGAGGGTAAGAACCAGCAAAGCGAAAGTGCTTATGTTTCTTTCGGCTACGCTAAAACCGATTGGAAGGTACTGGATGCTACAGCCGCTAACGATGGCTGGGGAAAAACAGAAAACGCTTTCGACGAAAATACCGGTAGCCTTTACAGTACGCTGAAAAAAGAAGATGCGCAATTCCCGCAGCAGGTCAGCATTGATCTGGGTAAAGAGCAAAAGATAAAAGCATTCGGTTACTTGCCAAGGCAGGACAAACAGGCTGATGGTATAGTGGACAGCTATGTGTTTTACGTTAGTAAAGATGGCAAAACCTGGGAAAAGGTAGCTTCGGGCGAATTTGCCAACATCAAATCGAACCCAATTGAACAGCCCGTAGTATTAAAACAGGAAATCACGGCAAGGTATTTTAAATTTGAAGCTACACATGTAATTACAGGCAACGGTATCACTGTGGCCGAATTAAGCGTTTATTAATAATCTATTAAGTATTGAGGTTTACTTTGGCAGCAATATAAACCTCAATACCATCATTTAAGTAAAGAATGAAAAAGCAACTCGTTTTGGCCGGTTTACTGGCCCTTGTTAATTTAAGCTCCCAGGCACAAAGGCATAAATCGCAGCCTATGAAAAAGGCAGCCGGTTTAACGCAATATGTCGACCCGTATATCGGCACCGGCTTTCACGGGCACGTTTTTGTGGGTGCCAGTGTGCCGTTTGGTGCGGTACAATTAGGCCCAACAAATATTTCTGAAGGCTGGGACTGGTGCTCGGGCTACCATATTTCTGATTCAACCGTAATCGGCTTTCAGCATACGCACTTAAGCGGTACAGGTATTGGTGACCTTGGCGATATCTCCTTTATGCCAACAACAGGGCTCATCAATGTATACAAAGGCAGTAACAAAAATTTAAAAAGCGGCTACGTGTCGTTATTCAGCCATAAGGACGAGGTTGTAAAACCCGGCTACTACAAGGTTAAACTAAAAAAATACGATATCGGCGTTGAACTTACGGCCAGCACCCGTGTTGGGATGCATAAGTACACTTTCCCAGCAACAAAAGATGCACATATCCTCATCGATTTGCAGGAGGGCATAGGCTGGGACAGGCCAATGGACACCTACATTAAACAGGTGGATAAGAATACCATTTGTGGCTATCGTTTTTCTAAAGGCTGGGCAGATGATCAGCGGATTTATTTTACTGCTGTATTTTCAAAGCCTATTAAGACGTTTGCGGTTTACGATAGCACAGCTAATGTAAAAGGCACCGAGCTTAAAGGTGTAAAAGTAAAAGGTGTTATCAGCTTTGCTACAACAAAAGGCGAGGTAGTATATGCTAAAGTAGGGATCTCGCCGGTGAGCGCTGAGAATGCCATGCTTAACATCAAAGCCGAAATACCGGGTTGGGATTTTAAAAAAGTGGTTGCCGATGCCGATGCAGCCTGGAATAAACAGTTCCAGAAAATTGTGATCAAGGCAGATTCATTATCACAGATGAAGAAGTTTTATACTGCTTTTTATCATACCATGATAGCGCCATCTATTTTTAACGATGTTAACGGCGAATACTGGGGAACCGATAAAAAAGTACACAAGAACGAAGGTTTTAACAACGTGACCACGTTTTCATTATGGGATACTTACAGGTCAAACAATCCACTGTCAACCATTATCCACCCCGAGCATGTGAACGATATGATCAACTCTATGCTGGCTATTTATCAGCAGCAGGGCAGCCTGCCGGTTTGGCATTTAATGGCTAACGAAACCAATTGTATGGTAGGTTATAGCGCGGTGCCGGTTGTGGCCGACGCTTTGTTGAAAGGTTACAAAGGTTTTGATGCTAATTTAGCTTATGAGGCTATGAAAACCACCGCCATGGGCGATGAGCGTGGGATCAAATACGTTAAAAAATACGGCTATATCCCGGCAGACAGCAGCCGCGAATCGGTTTCGATGGGCCTTGAATATGCCATTGACGATTGGAGCCTGGCGCAAGTAGCAAAAAAATTGGGCAAAGCTGAAGATTATGCTTATTTCAGCAAACGTGGTGCCTACTATAAAAACTATTACGATGCGAAGGCAGGCTTTATGCGTGGCCGTTTATCGCAGGATGCATGGCGTACGCCTTACAGTCCGTTCATTTCTATCCATGAAACAGGCGACTTTACCGAAGGCAATGGCTGGCAGTACACCTTCCTGGTTCCGCAGGATGTGGAAGGCCTGATCAGCATGCTGGGCGGAGTTGATAAATTCAATACCAAACTCGATTCATTATTTATTGCCCAGGGCGATATGGGTAAATTCAAATCACCCGATGTATCGGGTTTGATTGGCCAGTACGCGCATGGTAATGAACCAAGCCACCCGATGAGTTATTACTATGCATACTCAGGCAAACCATGGAAAACAGCCGAAAAGGTGAGGTTTATCCTGGATGATTTTTATACTGATAAACCTGATGGCATTATTGGTAATGAAGATGTAGGGCAGATGTCGGCCTGGTATGTGTTATCGGCGGTTGGTTTTTACCCGGTTAACCCGGCCAATGGTTTGTATGTGTTTGGTAGCCCGGTAGTTAATGAAGCTACATTGCAATTGCAGGCCGGTAAAAAGTTCCATGTATTAGTGAAGAATAACGGCCCTAAAAACAAGTATATCCAGGCTATGACCCTTAACGGCGCTGATTATACCAAAACTTATATCAAACATACAGATGTTATGCAGGGCGGCGAATTGGTGATTACCATGGGCGATAAGCCTGGCACTGTTTGGGGTGTTGGTGAGGCTAATAGAGCTGTTTCGGTGTTGAAATAATCCCTGTGATATGTCATTGCGAGCGTAGCGCGGCAACCGCACGGAAGCATGGCCGCTTTGCTTAGCCGCTCTGTATAGCTTCTCTGTATAGCATGCGATTGCTTATAATGACGTGATTGTAAGTTATTGATTATCAATAGTATTTTTTTAACACGTCATCACATTTTTTTTCAGGATTTCCCTGATGGTTACTCGCAATGACATAATTATATTAATGAAAAAAGGGATGCCCGTCGGACATCCCTTTTTTCATTAAAGAGTGTTGAGGTAATAATCTAAGATATCTCCATAAGATAAATTCCTAATTAAAACTTAATCTCCCCTCCGCATGTTATCTCCACATGAACCGTCTCCTCAAAAAGCTCGAAAAAATTGGCCGCGACCCTAAGATCACTGCAAAAGCGGTTGGCCTGCGCTATGTGTCCGACTCATCGCCGGGTTATACCCGCAAAAAATCTGGTAAAGGCTGGAGCTATTATGATGTGGATGGCGTTTTGGTAAAAGATAAAGAGCTGATCACAAGGTTCAATAAGCTGGTGATCCCGCCGGCATATACCCATGTTTGGATCTCTCCTTATGAAAACGGGCATCTGCAATTTACAGGTACGGATGTTGCCGGGCGCAAGCAATACCGGTATCATGCTCATTGGAACCAGATCCGGAACCAATCCAAATACCACAGGATGCAAACCTTTGCGGCGCATCTGCCTGCTATTCGTGAGCAGGTTGATAAAGATTTGGCAAGGCGTAATCTTGGCCATGAAAAAGTAGTTGCATTAGTAGTACGTTTAATGGAACTTACCAGTATCAGGGTGGGGAATGAATCGTACAAAAAGCTTTATGGTTCATTTGGTTTAACCACGCTGCAAAACAGGCATGTGAAGGTTGAAGGTTCTAATCTCAGGTTTGAGTTTAAGGGTAAGAAAGGGGTATTTCACAAAGTGCAGTTGCAAAGCCGCAAATTGGCCCGGTTAGTGAAGCAATGCAGGGACATCCCCGGTAAGGAGCTTTTTCAATATTATAACGAGGATGGTACCAAATGCAGTGTTGGCTCAGGCGATATCAACAGCTACCTGCATGAAATTACCGGTGAAGATTTTACCGCTAAGGATTTCCGTACATGGGCTGGCAGCGTAAGTGCACTATATGCTTTTAAAGAGGCCGGAGAATTTGACAGCGTTACAGAGTGTAAAAAGAAGATAGTGAGTGTTTTGGATGAGGTAGCCATAAACCTTGGGAACACGCGTACTGTTTGTAAAAAGTACTACGTGCACCCATCGGTTATTAAAAGCTATGAAGAAGGAACCATTTTTAAATATATCAGCGGGCTTGATGAACGCGAAGATGTAAAAGCCGCCGAACTTAATATTGCTGAGAAAGCGTTACTCAACCTGCTGGAAACGGAAAAACTGGCCGAGGCCAGTTAGCTGGTTGAGTATGTTTTACGGGTTAGTTATAGAGCGGTATAAAGAACGATTTAACTATTAACTGATCTCTGAAAAACCCCGAGCCTAAATCAACCATTTATTTTTTACGGGTGTCTACTACAACTACACCGTCTTTGGCCTTATCACCATATTTTTTTGTGGCGTCATCGCCTTTGAGTATGGAAATACTTTCTATTTTGTCTGGGTTCAGTTTTTTCAGTGCATCTATGGTGCTGTTTTTGCCATCTATTACAACAAACGGGTCTTTATCGCCGTTAGTTACAATGCTCATCCCGTTCACCTTTATTGCCTTAACGTTTGCTTTTTTACCGTAACCGGTAACAACTACGTCACCACCATTTGCAACTATTGCGTCATCATCAGAGCTTATGCTGTATGAAAGAGTAGTTGGTTTTGCTTTTACTCCGTTTATGGTTACTGTGCTGCTGCTACTGCTGGTTCCGGTTGATGTGCTGGCAGCGTTTTTTGAGATGTAAGTTTTTACGTTGCTGTAAGTTTTACCAACACTTTTACTAACCGGACCAACATTCACTACGTTAATATTGTCGTTGTCATCTAATACAGCATAGCCGCTTAGGTTTGTGCTAACCTTTTTAAACGTAATGTTTGGGACGCTTTTTTCGAGCTCGTCCTTGTTGGGAGCGTCTTTAGTAATTATATAAGCTACTTTAACTGGTTTGCTGTCCTCTGTTTTTACAAACTTCCTTGCGTTGTCTCCTGTAAGGATATACATGTTCTCGATTTTTGTAGGGTCGAGGGTTTTACCGGCAGATACCACGCCATTTACCACAAATACCAGCGAATCTCTTTTAATATCGCTTATTATTCTGATCGTTTTGATAGTATCATTTGGAGTGGTTAATGGAGCTGCGGAAGCAAGCGGACTTAATGCAACTTTAGGAAGTGCCACCGGAGCAGCAGCAATTGCGGCTTTAGGAGTTTTTGATGCTGGTTTGGCGGCTTTAGCAAGTTTAGCATCTTGTTTAATAACCTCGTCGGGGTTGATGTTAATGATCCTGGCCAAAGGTTGTACCGCATTGGCGAGGGTGATCCTCACAGGTTTGGCAAAATCAGCTTTTGAAATGCTGAATACCAGTAACAGGGCCATAACGGCCGGCACTACAAAAGCGTAGCGGGTGAGGTTAAGTTTCGACGATCTTTTCGCGTTCATCATGATTATCCGTTTTTTTATAGTTGAAATATTGAAATGGTTTACAATGCCGGGTTGGGTGTTATTAAAACTCACATTTACCAAACTGTATTGGTAAGTTTTACTGTCCACGCCGTTTTTCAGGATCTTGCGGTCGGTAATAAATTCGATGTTTTCTCTTACGGCCTTTTTAATAAGCCAGATACCGGGGTTAAACCAGTAAAAAATACTGCTTAATTCAGCTAACAAAATATCAGCGGTATGCCATTGGTTTACGTGCACCTGCTCATGCAGCAGGATCGATTTCAGGTCGGCAGGCTCATGTTTGGCGGGGTTTACGTAAATGCTACGCCAAAAGGAAAATGGCGCTGCATCTTTGTTCATCACCCTAACCAAATGTTCGCCGATGTATTGAGGTTTAGAGTTTTTATACAATCGTAACAGGGAGAAAAGCTGTAAGGCCAGGCGGATGAGCAGCAAGCCGGCAACCGTCCAGAAAATAATGCTCAGCCAATACCAGTAATCAAATGTTTGAACCGGCTGGCCTGCCAGTTGTGCGTGAGACTGCCAGTTGATGGCAATCTGCTCCATAGGTTTGGCCAGTTCTTCGTGCCGCTGCACAAAGGCCGAAAAATTGATCTGTGGGTAGATACTTGCAAACAGGATGGCCGCAAGCAAATAGATGCGGTTAAGCGTATAAAAGGTGAGGGGCCTCAGTACCAGGTAATAGCCCGCACAAAACAACAACAGGGCTATGTTAACTTTTAATAAAAAAACAAATGTAGCCGGCATGATCGTAAGGTTTATTGTTTTTCAATGAGTTTAATGATCTCTTTCAGGTCGGTAGCGCTGATCTTTTTTTCGTTGGCAAAAAA
>Ga0163162_10002706_pt1 | contig 16819 bp, 15 predicted proteins | sample S55metaG_FD_115310 | JGI IMG/M metagenome (GOLD analysis project Ga0163162, IMG submission 115310) | Switchgrass rhizosphere microbial communities from Kellogg Biological Station, Michigan, USA - S5-5 metaG | ecosystem: Host-associated > Plants > Roots > Rhizosphere > Soil | place: USA...
ACCGAGTTCACGCGCTGAGATAGCGGGCAGAAAATATAGCCAGTGCCAGAGTGGCGGCACGATGCCCGGTGTTGGCCGGTCGAGCGTCGCTGCCGGCGCGCGAAGTGGGTAAGGGCTGATCTCGTTCATGACGATTTCAGCCCGGCTGATAGCTGATTTGAATGGCCTGTTGAGGGGCGTATAAACGCCCCGTGCCCGATTTAAAGCGCGGCGTCCTTCAGCTTCTTGAGCGGACGCACTTTCAGGCGCACCGTGGCAGGTTTGGCCGCGAACCACTTGTCTTCGCCCGTGAACGGGTCCTTGCCGAAGCGCTTTTTCTTGGCCGGTACATTTCGAGCCACCACCTTCAGGAGACCCGAAAGGGTGAACTCCTTGGCGCCTTTCTTGTGAACCGAGGCCAGCACCGTTTCTTCCAGCGCCGCCATCAACGCCTTCGCGGCCTTCGGTTCCACGCCAGCGCGCTCGGCCAGGTGAACGGTGAGCGACGCCTTCGTGAACGAGTCCTTGATGGGTTTCAAGGGGGTTGGGGCCACGGTCTTTGTCGCGGCAGCCTTCTTCACGATAGGTCCCTTGGCCTTCCTAGCCACGGGGGTGGCGGCTTTCTTCGGGGCCGTGGCGGTGGATTTCGTTGCACTAGTTTTTTGCCATATCATCCTCGTCGTTGTCGTGCGGATCCGCAAGCAATGGTCGCCTGATTTCGGATCGACCCACTCAGCGCCAATGCTACGAGCGACACGCGATATTGCGATCCCAACTTCAGACGCCTTCAACGAAGCATCGCATCCAGGCTCGGCGCGGCCGCACGCGACACCTTGAGGATCCGCCTTTCCGCCGCCGACTGCCCGGATCTCGTGCATGTCGTCACGTCCACGATATCAGTAGCTTTCGCACGCGAACTTGTCAGGCGGCACGAAGCAGCGAGTGTCGGCTATGTCGCCGCGCCGGTACTTGGGCGTCCCGATGTGGCCGCGAAAGGCGAACTCAACGTGCCGGCCGGCGGTGCGCCGCACTCAGCGGCAAAAGTGTGCCCGCTCGAACGACCTAAGTTTATAGCGGTCGATATCGACACTGGCCGGATTGAGTGCGTCAGATAGGTGAACGGAAACCATAACCAATGTAGGGTCGGTCCGGAGGAGTAAACAGCGGATGCTAGCCTTTCGCGTACAGCGGATTACTGCGGGCGATTTGCCGGACTCTCCTGATTCGTCGCGAGACGATGGTCGCCGAGGGTGGATTTACGAGCGGCGCGGAGGAGGCGAACTCCGCAACGAATGCTCCCGTCGATTTTTGACCACTGTTGACAAGTAAAAATACAGCGACTTAGACTTGGGCCATACCTTGAGGCCCGACAAAGATGTCCGCCCGAGGACCCGGCACAGAAGCCCCCTGGCGAACCAATGGTTCGCCAGGGGGCTTTTTTTTGTCCGAATTTCCCCCTGTTGTTCTAGCGCTCACTTCTACTTCTGGAGAACCCGCATGTTGCTGAAGCCGTCGGGCTGGATGCGTCTCGCCCTCACCGCAGGAATTGCACTGACCTCGCTCGCCTCGCTCGCCGCCGATCCCGTGAAAATCGGCTTGCTGGAAGACGCTTCGGGAAATTTCGCGCTGGCAACGATTCCGAAGATCCACGCCACCCAGCTCGCGGTCGATGAGATCAACGCGAAGGGCGGCATCCTCGGACGGCCGGTGACGCTGATCGCCTACGACACGCAGTCGGACAACACCAAGTTTCAGGAACTCGCGCGGCATCTCGTCCAGACCGACAAGCCCGACGTGATTTTCGGCGCGTTCTCCAGCGCCTCGCGCGAAGCGATCCGGCCAATCATGGACCGCGCGCATCAACTCTACTGGTATGACAATCAGTATGAGGGCGGCGTTTGCGATACGAACACCTTCGTGACCGGCGCGGTGCCCGAGCAGCAGTTCTCGACGCTGATTCCGTGGATGATGCAGAAATACGGCAAGAAGGTGTACACCATCGCCGCCGACTATAACTTCGGGCAGATTTCGGCGGAATGGGTGCGCAACATCGTGAAGGAGAACGGCGGCACGATGGCGGGTGAGGAGTTCATTCCGCTGTCCGTATCGCAGTTCGGCCAGACGATCCAGAACATCCAGAAGGCGAAGCCTGACTTCGTGGTCACGCTGCTGGTCGGCGCGAATCAGGCGTCGTATTACGAGCAACAGGCATCGGCGCATCTGAACCTGCCGATGGCGAGTTCGGTCAACGTCGGTCAGGCGTATGAGCACAAGCGCTTCAAACCACCTGCGCTCAAGGACATGTACGTGACGGCAAACTACGTCGAAGAGGTCGATTCGCCCGCGAGCAACGACTTCAAGAAGCGCTTCCATGCCAAGTTCCCGAACGAGCCGTATATCAATCAGGAAGCGGCGAACGCCTACGACGCCATCTATCTCTACAAGGCCGCCGCGGAAAAGGCCAAGTCGACCAATCAGGATGCGGTGCGCAAGGCGCTGGAAAGCGGCGACATCTGCACGACAGGTGCGCAAGGCAAGGTCTGTATCGATCCGAAGAGCCACCACGCGAGCCACACCATCTATCTCGTGCACGTGAAAGAGGACCACTCCGTCGAGATTCCGAAGGTCTGGGACGACGTGCAGCCGTATTGGCTCGGCAAGGTCGGTTGCGATCTGCCGAACAAGCCGGACCATCGTCAGTACACGCCGTCGAATCTGCCCAAGAAGTCCTGATCCGAAGCCGGCGCGTTCACTACACGCAGCACGCACGCGCGCCGGCCTCCTGAACGTGGAGCGCGCATGGCCACCTTGTCGGTTCTCTATTCGCTCGTTTATCAGTTCGGCGACAACTTCGCCTATCTGGTGCTCGCGGCGCTCGGTCTCGCGGTGATCTTCGGCATGATGGGCGTCATCAATCTCGCGCATGGCGAGTTCATCATGTGCGGGGCGTATGTCACCATCATCGCGGCCAAACGCGGCGTGCCGCTACCGCTCGCGATGCTGCTCGGCGCGATCGCGGCGGCGCTCGCAGGCGTGATCGTCGAAAGGCTCGTGATTCGTCATCTATACGACCGCCTGTTCGATTCCGTCGTTGCGACATGGGCGATCAGCCTCATCGTGCAGCAGACGATGCTGCTCGTCGCCGGTCCGTCCATCGAAGGCATCGCCACGCCGTTCGGATCGTTCTCGCTCGGCGACTATTCGTTCTCGACTTATCGCGCCGTGCTGCCGCTCATCGCGCTGGCGATCCTTTTCGGCCTCTACCTGCTGTTCTTCAAGACGAACTACGGCGTCTGTGCGCGCGCGACGATCCAGAACCCGAATATCGCGCAATGCCTCGGGCTGCGCACGGACCGGCTCTATACGTTGACCTTCGCGCTCGGCGCGGGGCTGGCAGGTCTCACAGGCGCACTCTACGCACCGACCATGACGGCGGTGCCGACGATGGGCAGCAACTTTATCGTGCAGGCGTTCGTTTCGGTGGTCGTCGGCGGTGCGAACGTGATTGCGGGAACGACGCCCGCCGCTGGCGTGCTCGCCATCATCCAGACAGCGCTCACGGCATCTTACGGCCAGTTGTTCGGGCAGATCGGGCTGCTCGTGACGGTCATCGTCGTGATCCGGCTGATGCCGCAAGGCCTCGGTAACCTCTTCACCCGCTTGCGCTAGGAGGCAGACGTGAAGCAAACGAAAATGCCTTCAAAGATGTCTCACACCAGCGCCTCGACACGCGCGCTGCGTGCGGTGCCCTGGCTCGCGGCGCTATGCCTGCCGCTCATCGTCGATGCGAACACCAGTGGCAACCTCGCGTACTGCCTGCTGTGGGCATTCAGCGCGGTCGGCCTCGCGGCGATGTGGGGCTACGGCGGCATCCTGTCGTTTGGACAGACCGCGTTCTTCGGACTGTCGGGCTATAGCTACGGCATCTTCACGCTGAATTTCGGCGACATGTGGTTCGAGTCCTGGCTCGGTCTCGGCGTGGGCCTGGTGGTGAGCGTCGTGGTCGCCACGCTGATCGGCTATATGATTTTCTATGGCCGCATCAAGGGCGTGTTCATCGGCATCGTCACGCTCTCGGTGACGCTCGTGCTCGAAACGTTCATGTCGCAGACGGCCGGACCGCAATGGGCGATCGGTGAAGCGCGGCTGAACGGCTACAACGGCATGGGCGGCATGGCGCCGCTCACGATCCCCTGGCGGGACGGACCCCTCACGCTGGAAAACGTGAGCTTCTATTATCTCGTGCTGATCCTGCTGATCGTGGTGTATGTCGTGATGCGCAGGCTGCTCGATGGCACCTTCGGCCTCACGCTCATCGCGATCCGCGAGAACCCGCAACGCGCCGAGATGCTCGGCGTCGACATCCGTCGTCATCAGCTACTCGTGTTCGTGCTGGGTTGCACGCTGGGAGGATTGTCGGGGGCGCTTTACACGATCTGGGGTTCCTACATCACGCCCTCGACGATGGGCCTCACCGCGGCCGCGATGCCGGTCATCTGGGTCGCGACCTCGGGCAGGAAGAGCATCGGCGGAACCATTCTCGGCACCGCGCTGCTCGTCTGGCTCTCGCAGAATCTCGCGGTGTACGGCAGCCAGTACGCGTTGATCCTGCTCGGTGCGATCCTGCTGATCGTCGTGCTGGGCGCGCCCGAAGGCTTGCTGCCATTCGTCACGCGGCAGCTGAAACGTCTCTCCAGCCGCACGGGCGACGGCGCGCGCCCCGGTGGTGCATGTCTCAAACGAGAGGAGGGCAAGTCATGACCTCGCTCCTGGAAACGCGCGGACTCACGAAGCATTTCGGCGGCGCCCACGTTATCAACGGTATCGACTTCAGCATCGACGCGGGTGAGATTCGCTGCGTGATCGGGCCGAACGGCGCTGGCAAGAGCACGTTCTTCAAGCTCATCACGGGCGAGCATCGCCCCTCGGAAGGCAGTGTGATGTTTCTCGGCCAGGACATGAGCCATGTGCTGCCTCACGAGCGCATCCGCATGGGCATGAGCATCAAGTTCCAGATTCCCGGCGTGTTTCCGGACCTGAGTGTGCGCCAGCATCTGCAACTATCGCTGCATCGCGCGAAAGACGACCGCCCCGAGAGCCTCGACGAACTGCTACAGCGCTTCATGCTGGCGAGCGAGGAGGGCGTGCTCGCGCGCAATCTGTCGCACGGCAAGAAGCAGTGGCTGGAGATCGCGATGGCCGTGTCCCTGCGACCCAAACTGCTGTTTCTCGATGAACCCGTGGCGGGCATGTCGGTCGAGGAAACGCACGCGACGGGCGAGCTCATCAAGCGTCTGTCAGGGGCCGGTCTCACGATGATGGTCGTCGAGCACGACATGACGTTCGTCAAGCAGATCGCCTCGCGCGTGACGGTGCTGCACGGCGGGAGTGTTCTCGCGGACGGCCCGCTCGACGAAATCCTCGCCCGCGACGATGTCGCCGAGGTCTACTTGGGAAAGAAGAAATGAGCGCGTTGCTCGAAGTGTCAGGCGTAGAAGCGGGATACGGCGGCGGCCGCGTGCTCAACGGGGTGTCGATCGGTATCGAGCGCGGCGAGGTGCTGGCGCTGATCGGCCGCAACGGAGTCGGCAAGACGACGCTGATGCGCGCGCTCATCGGACTCGTCAGGCTCGATGCTGGTGAAATCAGACTCGACGGCGCTGCGATCGGCCACGAAAAACCGTACGTTCGCGCGCAGAAGGGCATGGGATACGTGCCGCAGGGCCGCGAGATTTTCGGCGCGCTGACGGTCGCCGAGAACCTTCAGGTCGGCGCACAGGCGAATCGTGCGCAGGCCGCGCAGATGAAAGAGAAAGTCGTCGGCTACTTTCCCATCCTGAAGAAGCGCTACACGCAGAAAGCGGGAACCATGAGCGGTGGCGAACAGCAGCAACTCGCGATTGCGCGCGCGCTCATCAGCGCGCCCAAGGTGCTGCTGCTCGATGAACCGTCGGAAGGCATTCAGCCGTCGATCGTCGATCTGATCGGCGAGACGTTGCAGCAGATCGCGCGCGAGACAGGCATCGGCGTGGTGCTCGTCGAGCAGGACATGGGCATGGTCGAACGGATCGCGACACGCTGCTGCGTGATGGACAAGGGCCGTATCGTCGATGTGTTGAGCCCTGCGCAACTCGGGGACGAGCAATTGATTCGCCAGTACCTGGCACTGTGACGGAGAGCGGAACATGAAATGGCTTGAAGAATCGATCATGATGAAGCGCGGTGTCGGCGCGGATCGGGAACCGGTGGAGCACCATCTCACCGAGGAGATGCAGCAGACGTATCACTACACCATCGGGCCGTATTCGCAGCCGGTGCTGCACGTGAAACCCGGCGATCGCGTCGTGGTGGAAACACGCGATGCGTTCGAGGGCAAGATCAAGGAGGAAACCGACAAGCCGTCGCAGGTGCTGCAGGTGCCGTTTCTGAATCCGCAGAACGGACCGATCATGATCGAGGGTGCGGAAAAGGGCGACGTGGTGGCGGTGTACATCGAGAAGATGGCGCCGCGCGGCGACGATCCGCACGGCTTCTGTTGCATGATTCCGAACTTCGGCGCATTGACGGGCACCGACTACACTGCATTGCTCAACGAGCCGTTGCCGGAAATCGTGCGCAAGATCAAGATCGACGAAGAGAACGTGTACTGGAGCAAACGCAATACGCTGCCGTACAAGCCGCATATCGGCACGCTGAGCCTTTCGCCGGAAATCGATTCGATCAATTCCCTCACGCCCGACAATCACGGCGGCAACATGGATGTGCCGGACATGGGGCCGGGCAGCATAACCTATTTACCGGTCCGCTCGCCGGGCGGGCGCCTGTTTATCGGCGATGCGCATGCCTGTCAGGGCGACGGCGAAGTGTGCGGCACGGCCGTGGAGTATCAGAGCACGACGACCGTGCGCCTCGATCTCATCAAGAACTGGCAGATCGCCTGGCCGCGGCTGGAGAATGAAGACGCGCTCATGAGCATCGGCAGCGCGCGCCCGCTGGAGGACGCGACGCGCATCGCCTATCGCGAACTCGTGTTGTGGATGGCGGCCGAGTACGGCTTCGACAAGTGGGACGCGTACATGATGCTGAGCCAGGTCGGCAAGGTTCGCCTCGGCAATTTTGTCGATCCAAAATATACGGTTGGCGCGATGGTCGCCAAGCACTACCTCAAGTAGAACATCATCCAGACGAATCGAAGCATTGAAGACCCAAGCGCGGGGCGCCGCTCCGCGCGCGTTAGAGAGCGTGTCACGAAATGGCTTTGTCCGATCCAATCCGAGTGGGCTTGCTGTGCTCGACGAGCGGTTCGACCGCGTTGCTCGAGCAGTCTCAATGGCGCGGAGCGTGCCTCGCCGTCGAGGAGATCAATGCGCGCGGCGGTATCGGCGGACGCGAACTCGTGGCCCTGCATTACGATCCCGGCTCCGACCCGGCCTCGTTTCGCGAGCTGGCCGAGCGGTTGATCGTGAAGGACGGCGTCAACACGATCTTCGGCGGCTATACGTCGACCAGCCGCAAGGCGATGCTGCCCGTCGTCGAAAAGCACAACCGGCTGCTGATCTACGCGCAGATGTACGAGGGCTTCGAGTACTCCGACAACATCATCTATAGCGGCGCGTCGCCCAATCAGAACGGCGTGCAACTCGCGGACTTCATGACGGAGACCTTCGGCGCGCGGGTCTACTTCGTCGGGTCGAGCTACGTCTATCCGTACGAGTGCAATCGTACGATGCAGGAACTGCTGCTCCAGCATCCCGAGGGCGCGATTCTCGGCGAGCGCTATCTGCCGCTCGACGCGCCGCGCGATGAGTTCGCGCAGGTCATCGCGGACATCAGGCGCAAGTCGCCGGACTGGATTTTCTGCACGGTGATTGGGGAGACCGTGCCTTATCTCTACGATGCCTACGCGCACGCGGACTTCGATCCGGCCAGAATGCCCATCGGCAGTCTCAATACCTCCGAGACGGAGATTCGTGCGATGGAGCGCGGCATCGCGGCGGGCCACATCACGGCCGCGCCTTATTTCCAAAGCATCGACACAGAAGAAAATCATCGCGCGGTCGCGCATCATCAGGCGCGTTATGACGCGGAGGTGCCGACCGACATGAACTGGGAGGCTGCGTATTATCAGATGCACATGTTCGCGGAAGCATTCGCGCGGGCAGGCTCCGACGAGCTCGCGACAATCATGCCGCATTTGCTCGGTTCGGAATTCTCCGCGCCGCAAGGCCGCGTGCGCATCGATCCCGTGAATCATCATATGGCGCTTTATCCGCGCATCGGCCGCGCAAACGCGGACGGCCAGTTCACCATCCTGCGCGAGTCGAAGTTCGCTGTCGGCCCCGATCCGTACATGACGCGCCAGACGCTCGGGGACTGGGTCACGAAGTTGAGCACGCGAGACTATTGACGTGAGCGCGCGTGCGGACAGAGGCCAGCGGAGCCTCACCAGTTCGATCCTCGAGCGCAATGCGCGCGTGGTCGTTTTCCATCCGGACGACGACGACGGGCAAAGGCTCGCCAACCATCTGCGGCGCATGGGCTTTCATGTCGAGCAATGCTGGCCGCCGATGGTCACCTTGCCCGAGCGCGTCGATCTGGTGTTTCGCGCGCTCTTGCCCGAGGAGCGTGCGCCGAGCGGCGAGTGGTCGGGACCCGATGCGCCGCCCGTCATCTGCGTGGTGGCCTATGAGAATCCGACGTTCATCGATCAGGCCATCAAACTCGGGGCGGACGGCATCGTCACGACGCCGATCCGCGCATCGGGGTTGCTTTCGACCGTGGTGATGGCGCTGTATCACGCGAAGCGTGCGCGTCAGCATGCACAGCGTATCGCCAAGCTCGAACAGAAGCTGCTCGACAGCCGGCATCTGCAGGAAGCTAAAAACATTCTGATGATCATGCATCGCGTGAGTGAGCGCGATGCGTACGACATGCTGCGCGCTCAGGCGATGGAAAAGCGCGTGACCATCGACGATATCTGCCATTCCGTCATTCAGGCTGGCGAAGTGTTGCAGATCAGGCGCGGCATGACATCCGGGGAAGGGCGCGAGAAAGAGTGAGCGCACAGGTTACGCTTTCTGATCGACGCGCACAGGAGCGACGAACATGGACCTGCAACTGAAAGGCTTGAAGGCGATCGTGACCGGCGGCACGAAGGGCATCGGACTCGCGATTGCGCGGACATTCGCCGCGGAGGGCGCCGACGTCGCCATCTGCGCGCGCGATGAAGCCTCTGTCGAATCGACCGCGAGCGCGCTGGCCGAGCTGAGCGGCGCCCGCGCGTCGGGTGTGGCCGTCGATGTGTCGGACGGCGATGCGCCCAAGGCTTGGGTCGGGCGCGTAGGTGCGCAGTGGGGGATCGATATCGTCGTGGCCAATGTGAGCGCGCTCGCGATCGGCAATGACATCGAGTCGTGGCGCAAGGAGTTCGAGACGGATCTGCTCGGCACGGCCAATCTCGTCGATGCCGCCATTCCGTTTCTCGAGGTGAGCCGGGCCGCTTCGATCATCGCGATATCGAGCGTGTCGGGACGCGAGATCGATTTTGCCGCGGGCCGTACGGGATCTTCGAGGCCGCGCTCGTTCACTACATGCAGAGTCTGGCGAATCAGCTCGCATGGAAGGGTATCTGCGCGAATACGGTATCGCCAGGCAACGTGTATTTCGATGGCGGCGTGTGGGACTGGATCGAGCATAACGACACGGCGCTGTTCGAGCGTGCGCTTGCGTTGAACCCGACGGGACGCATGGGTCGGCCGCAAGGAATCGCCAACGCAGTGGCGTTCATCGCGAGTCCGGCGGCGAGCTTCGTGAGTGGGGCGAACTTCGTCGTCGATGGCGCGCTCACGCGCGGCGTCCAGCTTTGAGCGCTTTGAGGTACGAATAACTCAACAGGAGCATCGAATGGAACAAGGCAGTGCGATGGACATCGATCTGGACGCGCTCACGGTCGAGGCCGTGCAGGAGGGCTTTCGAGCTGGCACATTTACGGCCGAGCAACTGGCGCGCGCCTGCTTCGACAGGATCGAGCGCGACAACACGAAATTCAACGCGCTGATCTTTCTGAACCTGGACGCGATCGACGATGCACGCAAGATCGACGAACGGCGCACAGCCGGTGAAGTGCTCGGGCCGCTCGCGGGCGTGCCGGTGGTGATCAAGGATCCGATGGATATGGTCGGCTTTCCGACCACGGCGGGATGGGCGAAGCTTTACAGCAAGAAGGGCGGCGTCGACCTGATGCCCGAGCGCGATGCGCCGGTCGTCGCGCGCATGCGGCGCGCGGGCGCGATCCTGCTCGGCAAGACCAACGTGCCGATCCTGAGCCACACCGGATCGCATGCGAACGATAGCTGGGCTGGGCCGACCATCAACGTGCCGATGCCCGACCGCGTGCCGGGCGGCAGCAGCGCGGGAACGGCGTCGGCGGTTGCATCGGGCATGGCGGTGCTCGGACTCGCCGAAGAAACCGGCGGCTCGATTCAGAACCCCGCCTCTGCTCAGGACCTCGTCGGTATCAAGCCGACCATTGGGCTGGTGCCGAATGCGGGCGTCGTGCCGCTGTCGGGTAATCGCGATGTCGTGGGGCCGATTGCCCGCAACGTGCGCGATGCGGCGCTCTGCCTCGACGTGCTCGCGGGCTATTCGAGCGAGGACCCGAAGACGCTCGCGAGCGTCGGCCGGCAGCCGGAAGGCGGTTATACGTCGGCGCTGTCGCCAGATGCGTTGAACGGCAAGCGTATCGGTTTATATGGCCCGGGATGGCGCGCGCAGCCGCTCTCCGATGAAGCAGCCGCGCTGTATGCGCGCGTCAAGCAAGAGTTGGCCGGTCTGGGCGCGGTCCTGGTCGACGATCCGTTCGAAGGCTCTGGTTTCGCTGATCTAAGAAAGCCGACGCCGCCGCTGGAACACTTCGATGCGCGTGGACTCGAATCCATTCCGTACGATCTCGAGAGATATCTGCAGCGGCTCGGCAAACATGCGCCGCTCAAAACCTTCGCGGAATTCGCCGAAGCGACTAAAGACGACAATGTGTTCGGGCCCGATGGCGTACTGCGCTATTTGCCTAGCCTCGCCGATTTCCGGGCCGCGTTGGCCGATCCTTCGTTGCCGCCGGAGATGCCGGAGTTCGTCGATCTGAAGGCGCGTTATCTGAGGATCTTCGATACGGTGATGAGCACGCACCGACTCGATGCGCTCGTCTTTCCACAGATGCGATGCGAGCTTCCTCCGCTTCACGGCAAGGACATCATTCAGGAGACGACGGTCGGCGAAATCAATATCGCGGGATTGCCTGGCATTGCGGTGCCAGCGGGCTATTACGAGTCGGGGTCTCCGTTCGGGCTGATCTTCGTCGGTCGGCAGTGGGACGAGGCGGAGCTGCTCGGATATGCCTACGCGTACGAGATTGGCGCGGGTCGCCAGAAGGCGACGCCGATGCTCGATTGATTCGGGCGTCGGCCGAGAGTTCTGCAGGGAATGTTCGGATCCGAAGGATCGACCCTGACGTTCTTCGCTCAGTCTTGAGTCCGTCGGCAGGTTACGCGAAAGTCTTGGACGGCCGCTACGCGCAGGGAAGCGGCCTCTCCTCGCACAACCGTGTACGACCGGAGTGGGTCCAGGTCGTGTGGAAACCCGTTGGAATCACAATGCGCCGCGTGACCGCTTGCATCGTCCTCGGCGTGGTCACTTTCTTCTGCCTGCCTGCCTGCCGGACCGGACCGGACCGGACCGGACCGGACCGGATCGGACCGGACCGGATCGGACCGTCGCGCGCCTGATGGTCGACGAGTTGGCATTCTATGGTACGCGCAATGCACAAGACGCGGCGACGTGCTTGCACGGCTACGATCAGACGGCCTATCCGGAAGGCGGCCAATGGAGCTTCACCCGCTTCTACGTTCCACAGACTTTCGAAGCCGGGTATCGACTGATTAAAGACGCAGACGCACTATGGCGTGCGTTTGGACGGCCCACCACAAGGCCAATCTGCCGGGCCAACTCGAGATCCCGATGGAGTCATTTGCCCGTGCCGTCGAGATCGTGCTCAAGGCCAGCGAACTGAGGGATGGAGGCTACACACCGGAAGTCGTTTTGTGGGATCACGCTGTACGGCATAGCGCAGCAGTGGCGGTGACAACTTTAATTCGGTTTCGCCAAGTGCATGAATTTGTGATGATTTCATCGGTAACGCTGCCACTCGCGCGCGAGTTGACATCTATATTTCGAAAGTTGTGACGACTTTATTTTGATCTACGGCCCAAGCGCCCGCCGGCGTGACTCAGCCCACATTTCACATCGAGCAGAGATCTCAAAACCAGTGGTCGTCAAGGGATTGAGTTCGCTAATGATCTCAGTTGAAACCACCAGATTCTGCAGTGAAGGTGCGATCACCGCAATTTGCCTACCCACATGGCGCCCAACTGGCAGATCTGCCAGAATTAAAGGAAAATGTAATGAGCGTTAAGGCGCGGCGCGTCCATACGATGCATCGTCGAACGCGCGCAAGCGCGCACCTTGCGGCGCTTCGGCACAGGCACATCCGGCTTACCTATGAGCCGACGACCAGGGAAATCATTCAGACGTCATGCCCACCCGATTGTTCGGCACGCCCATCACCAAGCCCGTGACGCTGACTCAGCAAGTCGCGCAGCAGATTGCGGGCGATATCCTGAGCGGAGTATATCCGGTCGGCACACGGCTTCCGTCGGGTAGGGACCTGGCACAGCGCTTCGGCGTGAGCCAGTCGGTCATACGGGAAGTCACTGAGCGCCTGCGCGCGCAAGGTTTGATCGACAGCCGGCAGGGCTCTGGCTGCACCGTGAGGGCGCGCACGCAGAGCGCGGGTTTTCAGGTGCCGGAAGGCTGCGAGGCAAACCGCGCGGACCTCGCGAACGTGTTCGAATTGCGGCTCGATCTGGAGGGCGCCGCGGCGGCGCTCGCGGCGGTGCGCCGAACGAGCGCGGACATCGAGGTACTCGAAACGATTCTGAATGCGCTTGCCGAACATCTCTACACGTCGGACCGCGCTGTTGATCTGGATATTGCCTTTCATGTCGCGATGGGCGACGCGACGCACAATCGCTATTTCAAGGACCTGCTGCAGTACCTCAACTTGCAGATTCGCGAGTCCGTGAGGGCCGGGCGCACGCATTCGCTTGCGTATCCCCATCTGCCCGACGAAGTCCATCGCGAGCACATGCTTCTCTTCGATGCGATTCGCGCGGGCGACCCCGTCGCCGCTCGCTCAGCGGCCATGTCGCATCTTCGGAAGGCAGCGGCACGTCTCGAACTCTCGATGCCCGGGCGCGACACGCAGGGTGAAGTTGCCGGACCCGTTTGATCGATCCACAAACAGAAACAAACGCAGGGCTTGATGCGTGCCGCAAGCATGCGTGCCAGACGTCAACGCACCGGCGCCTCGGTGTCGCGGCGCCGGTGCTGCGTGACTGCTTCTAGCATGCCCGAGTTCCGATCGCGACCGGGAATGTCGAGACCCAGATGACAGGCGGCGCGTTGCAAGTGGAGCATTACCGCCGCGCGGGCCCTGTTCGCATCGCGTGCTCGAATGGCCTCGAACACTGCAAGGTGTTCGCGCTGCACCGTTTGTGGCAGCGGTTCGTTGACGTGCGCGTTATAGCGCGCGGCATGCACGGCCTGACGCAACTGCAAGTTGAGATACTTGAGCAAGGTGCCATAGTAGGGATTGTGCGTGGCCCCCGCGATCGCCGTGTGAAAGGCAAGATCCAGTTCGACGCCTGCATCGAGATCGAGCAGATTCTCACCCAGCACGGTCAGGATACCGTGCAGTTTTTCCAGATCCGCATCCGTGCGGCGCACCGCCGCGAGCCCGGCCGCGGACCCTTCCAGATCGAGTCGCAGCTCGAACACGCTCGCCAGTTCCAGCCGGTCGGTGTCCATGCCGCTCAAGACCTTGAAGCCGTCGGCTTCGGTGCGCGCTTTGACGACGCAGCCGGAGCCTTGCCGGCTATCGATCAAGCCTTTGGAACGCAACCGTTCGGTTGCTTCGCGAATCACCGCCTGACTGACGCCATGCATCTGGCCCAACGCCTTGCCGGATGGCAGCTTGGTGCCGACCGGATAGACGCCGGAGCAGATGGCCTCCTGAAGCAGATCGGCAACCTGCGCGGTCAGGGAGTTGAGTTTCGCCGTCATATGCGTCCTCGTTCTCTTAGCCTTGATGCGACATAGCGTAAGCCCAAGTCTTCAGAAAGCATTCGTTTTCTAGCTTTAGGGTTTACCTCACGGAAACCCGCGCAAACTTATCATATAACATGGTTAGCAGCTAAGATGACAAACCGGTATGCCGGTGTGAATCAGATCATTACAAGCTGTAAATCGAGCCAGACGTTCGTTGCCCGAAAGGGTGGCCAAGCAGGTTCAGGAGACGACAGTGAAGATCTATCAGGCGATAAATCGCGTACCGGGCGGTTTGATGGTCGTGCCGCTCTTCGTCGGAATGCTGGTCAACACTTTCGCGCCTAACGCGCTGAAGATCGGCGGATTTACGCAGGCGCTCACGAACGCCGGCTATCCCACCATCCTTGCCATGTATCTCTTCACTGCGGGTACCAAGATGACGTTGCGTGCCGCGCCGAAGATGCTCCGGCGCGGCCTCGGCATTCTCGTGGCGAAGGTGGGCATCGCGGTGATCCTGGCGCTGGGCGTCGCGCACCTGTTCCATGGCAACTTTCTTGGCCTCTCGACGCTTGCGCTGCTCGCAGCGATGAATGACACCAACGGCGGCATGTTCCTCGCACTGACCAGCACGTTCGGGACCAAGGAAGACGCTGGAACGTACGTCGTGCAGAGCGTCGAGACGGGACCGTTCGTCACCATGCTCGTGCTGGTGGGTGCGGGCCTCGCGGTCATTCCGTGGCTGACGATGGTGTCGGTCATCGCGCCGATCGCCGCGGGCGCGATTCTCGGCAATCTCGACAAGGAGTTGCGCGAGTTCTTCGGCAGGCACGAGCCGATCATCGTGCCATTCATGGCGTTCACGCTGGGCGAAGGCATCAACCTCAAGTCGGTCACGACCGCGGGCATTCCGGGCATCCTGCTCGGCGTGGGCGTGCTCGTCATCACGGGGATCGTCTGCATTGCCGCCGATCGCTTGCTGGGGGGCTCGGGCATTGCCGGGGCGGCCGCGTCGAGCACGGCGGGCAACGCGGCGGGCACGCCGCAAGCCGTTGCGATTGCCGATCCGACTTACGCCGCCATCGCGCCTATCGCGACGGTTCAGGTGGCGGCGTCGGTGATCGTCACCGCCATCCTCACGCCGATCCTCACCGCCTTCGTTCACCGACGGCTCAAGCGCCGGGAACGCGAGACGCAGGCGCTCGCGCCGGTGGCGTCACCGGTGACCGGCGACGACGAGGCGGGGCAAATCGATCATCCGCAGCCCGCCGCAAACCGCTAGACGTGAGGAGCCGATGGCATTCGCTGAACTCGATCTCGAACGCGCGCAAAACCTTCTCGAGCACCTCGTCGCAGAAGCGAAAGAGCGGTTCGGCAAACCTGTATGTGCAGCCGTCTGCGACGCGCACGGTTTTCTGATCGCCTTAGCACGCGCCGACGGCTCCCCCGTGCGCAGCATCGCGCTCTCGCAGCAGAAGGCCTACACGTGCACGCGCATGGGCGGGACGACGGCGGCGTTTCTCGAACGGCTGCGCCGCGAGGATATCGCCATCGGCTATTTCTGCGATCCGCTGCTGACCGCGCTGCCGGGTGGCGCCTTGCTCGAAGACGGCGCGGGCCGCGTGATCGGCGCGGTTGGCATCAGCGGACTCGCACCCGCCGAGGACCAGTTGTTGGCCGATAGCGGCAGTGAAGTCGTTCGGCGTCTTCTGGAACACGGCTAACACACTACTCAGGAAACCAGGCAATGGCAAAGCAAAGCGTCTACGTCACGCGGATGATTCCCGAACAGACCATCGACACACTGCGGGAACACTTCGATGTGAACGTCAACCCGGAGGACCGCGCGCACACCCGCGAGGAGCTGCTGAAGGCCGTGCGCGGACGCGATGCGGTGGTCAGCCTGCTGACGGACAAGATCGACGGCGAAGTGCTCGACGCCGCCGGGCCGCAATGCCGGATCGTCGCGAACTACGCGGTGGGCTTCAACAATTTCGATCTCGACGCGGCGAGCGCGCGCGGCGTAATCATGACGAACACGCCGGGCGTGCTCGACGATGCCACCGCGACGCACGCGTGGGCGCTGCTGCTTGCGACAGCCCGCCGCGTGTCCGAGTCCGAGCGCTATGTGCGCGCGGGGAAATGGGAGGGCTGGGCGCCGATGGCGTTCATCGGTCAGGACGTCGACAACAAGACGCTCGGCATCGCGGGGCTCGGCCGGATCGGCTCGAAGTTCGCGCGCAAGGCCGCGGCATTCGACATGAACATCATCTATACCGACGCGAAGCCGAACGAGGCATTCGAGCGGCAGTACAACGCGCGTTTCGTCGACAAGGCGACGCTTCTGCGCGAATCGGATTATCTGTCGCTGCATCTGCCGCTCCTGCCCGAAACGCATCACTACATCGGCGCCGCCGAACTGGCCGCGATGAAGCCGACGGCCGTGCTCATCAACGCGGCGCGCGGTCCGCTCGTCGATGAGAAGGCGCTGGTTGTCGCGCTCAAGGACAAAGTGATCTGGGGGGCGGGGCTCGATGTCTTCGAGCACGAGCCCGCGCTCGCTCCCGGACTTGCCGGACTCGACAACGTTGTGATCGTTCCGCACATCGCGTCCGCGACCACGCAGACCCGGCTCGCGATGGGCAAGATCGTCACCGACAACGTGATCCGCGTGCTGAAGAGC
>Ga0163162_10002709_pt1 | contig 16816 bp, 11 predicted proteins | sample S55metaG_FD_115310 | JGI IMG/M metagenome (GOLD analysis project Ga0163162, IMG submission 115310) | Switchgrass rhizosphere microbial communities from Kellogg Biological Station, Michigan, USA - S5-5 metaG | ecosystem: Host-associated > Plants > Roots > Rhizosphere > Soil | place: USA...
CAGCCACTGGACCAGGCCGGCGAAGCCGGTGGCGTATCGGCCCAGGTCAGTGTCGGCGGCGTGGTTGATGATGACTGACAGCAGCTCGGCGACCGCGGCGTCCGGATGGCCGGCGTCGTTGTGGGTGAGGGCCAGAAAGACGCGGACGGAGTCCGACTCCGGAAACTGTTCACGAGCTCGCAGCAGCACGTCACGGGACTCGCCGTACCGTTCCAGCCAGCGCAGGGTGCTGCCGTACTGGCACAGGCAGCGGCGAAGCGTGTCGCCCTCGAGGCCGAGCCTCATCGCCTCCTCGTAGCGCACGCACGCTTCCGCTTCGCGGCCGGCGGTGTCGTAGGCGCCGGCCACCTCGTAGGTGAGGACAGGATGGCCGGGGTGGTCGGCCAGCAACTCTTCGAAGTAGCGGATGGTCGGCTCCATGTTGTCGCGGTCGCGTTCGGCGTAGCCGCGTGCGACGGCTTCTTCGAGCTCAGGGGTCAGGACGGTCATCGGTGGCTCCAGGTTCAGATCGGGGTACGGGAGTTCTGGCGGTGTTCTGGACGGGTGCGTGTCGGGCCAGGGCGCCTCACTCGGTCGGGGAGTGCCCGCCATGCGGTGGGCGGGCCCGCGCGTCGCGGCGCGGGTCGTCGACGGTCGGGTACCTGCCGGCGCGTCGACTGGCGCGCACGTCGCGCAGATACTCGCGGCTGAGCATCGCGGTGACCTGCGCAGACCCGGCCCGGCGGACCCGGACCTGACTGTCGTGCGCGCTCCCGGTCATCCGGATTCGCTCGTGGCCGACCTGGCCGCCTTCGTCGTGCACCCGACCCTTCCCGGTCCAGGAGAGCTCGTCGGCGTCGAGGTCGGCGTGGTCGGGCACCAGGAGGGTGAGTGTGGCGTGGTCGAGCCGCACCGTGATCTCGAGGTCGGTCGGCAGCCGCGGGCTGCGCAGGTCGAGAACGACGCTGCTGCGACGCGCGTGCAGGTCGAAGGCGCGGGCGTCCGTCCAGTGCCCCAGCTTCTTGAGGATGGCATGGTCGACGCGCAGCCGCTCGGGGTCGGAGCAGTGGCTCGGGTTGGAAGGAGAGGCCTGATCGCTCATGCCTGAATAGTAGCAGCGCAACTAGTTCTGTTGAAACTGATTATCGAGCGTACTCGCCCATGGGGTCATTGAGCTGGCGGATGAGCCGGCGTTCTGGCGCGGTGAGGTCGGACTCGGCGAGCACTTCTTGCAACACAGCGGACTTGCCGGCGGTGTAGGTGTCGATGTCCATGTCGGGGTCGTCGGTCAGGGCGAGCTTGACGGCGGCGTAGGAGTCGCGCAGGTCGGGTCGGCGGCGGAGTATGTCGCGGACGGCGAGGTGGTTGCGGACATGGAGCGTGCCCTCGAGGCACACGTACACGTGTCGCGGCGGGTCGTCGTCGGGGGCGTCGAACGCTTCTCGGCCGTCCAGGCCGAGATCGCCGTCGTGGGCGTAGCCGAGCCGTTCCAGGGCATGGATCGCTGGGAGCATCTGGTGGGCGGCCACCACCACGTCGATGTCGATGATGGGTTTGGCCGCCAGCCCGGGCACCGAGGTGGAGCCGACGTGCTCCACGCGTGCGCCCGGTGTCCCCACCAGGGCCGCCCGAAGCACGGCTGCGACACGTTCGAACTCTCGCGGCCACAGATCGGAGTAGGGGACGACGTGGATCATCGGACAGGTCTACTTTCTCGGGCGTCGTCGGCGCGGAGCCGCGCGCGTGATCGACCGGCGGCGCGGGAAGCCCGGGCTTGATCGGCGGCCCGGTGCCGCTCGTCGAAGATGTGCCGGGCCAGGGGGAAGGCGAGGGCGAGGGAGACCGGGGAGAACGGGAGCAGCATGGCCAGCTCATCTGCCCATGACGTGTGCCGGTGCCCTTTGGGTGCTGGTCTTGACCATGGCGATCTCCTTCCAGGCTGGGCCGGGCCGGTTGACCCGGTCGATGTCCACGCCGCGGCGGCGCGCTTCGCCTGTCATCCGCCGAGGGTGGCTCCCGCGGGCATGGCGAGACATCGGCCACGTGGCCGATGCCACTGGGAAGCGCGTCCGTGGACGGTGGGTCGATGGAAATTCGGGTCGTGCTGGACCAGGTGGAGCCGCCGTCCGGCCGGCTTCAGGTCCTGTCTGTGAGCCGTCGCGAAACAGGACTGGGCGGGGGCCACGGGCCGGAGGCGCTCGTCGAGTTCACGGGCTGGCTGGGACTCATCCGCGCGCTCGAGGAGGTGACCGGGCAGGGCAGGACTGGCACACCGGGCATGCGGTAGCTCGCACCGTGCCGATCTTCGGCTGGCGCCGGCCGGCATCGCTCGGACGAGGCCGGCGTCGAAGGCAGCTCATCTGGTTCTCCTGGGGGAAGCCATGAACAACCTCGACTCCCGTGCCGGGGCCAGGCGTCGGCCCGTCGGCCCACCTGGCAACGCGAGTAGCATCCGGCGGGTGAGCACCGCTGCCCCGGCGCTACGCATCCGCGGGCGTGCGGCACAGATGGCGGACCTGAACGCCGCGCTGGCCCGTGCCGTGTCCGGCCAGCTGAGCATCGTGCTGATCGAGGGCGAGCCCGGCATCGGTAAGTCCCGTCTGCTGGCAGCGGCGGCGGATGAGGCCCGCAGCCGCGGCATGCGGGTGTATCTCGGCCGGGCCGAGGAGCTGGAGCAGACCAGGCCCTTCGGGCTGATCGCGAGCCTCCTGGAGAGCGCCGACCCGTCGCCGGAGCCGCGGTTGCGCGTGCTCGGCGACCTGCTCACCCGGGGTGGTGAGGAGCCGGGTGGTCCCATCACGGTGACCAGTGACCCGGGGTTGCGGTTCCGGATGGTGGACGCGTTCGTCGAGGAGGTCGAAGAGCTCGCGTTGGCCGAACCGCTGCTGTTCGGCGTCGACGACCTGCAGTGGGCCGACCCGTCGAGCCTGCTCACCGTGGCCGCGCTGAGCCGGCGCCTGACCCACCTCCCGGTGGCGCTGATCGGCTGTATGCGACCCACCCCGCGGCCGGGGGATCTGGAGCGGCTGTTGACGTCGGTGGAGGAGGCAGGCGCACGCAGGCTGCCGTTGACCGGCCTGACTTCGGATGCGGTCCGCGACCTGGTGGCCGAGGCGGTCGCCGCCGACCCGGGCCCGGGCTTGATGTCGGAGGTGGCCGGCGCGGCCGGGAACCCGCTGTTCATCACCGAGCTCGTGGCGGCGCTGGCGCAGGAAGGCGCCATCACGACATCCGGTGGACGGGCCGAGGTCGTGATGGCCGGTCTTCCGCCGACGCTCCGGCTGACCATCCTGCGGCGGCTGAGCTTCCTGTCGAGCGACTCGCTGCTGGTGCTCCAGTCGGCGTCGGTGCTGGGGTCTCGGTTCACCGTCACCGACCTCGCGACCGTCATGGCCAGGTCGGTCCATGAGCTGTCACCCCTGCTGGCGCCGGCTCTCGATGCGGGCGTCCTCGGCGACGACGCCGCCTGTCTGCGGTTCCGGCACGATCTGATCCGCGACGCCATCTACGACGACATCCCCGTCAGCCTGCGTCGGGCGCTGCACCGGGAGGCCGGCCAGCGGCTGGCCGACGTACGCGCTCCGGCCGAGCAGGTCGCCGAGCACCTGGCCCGCGGCGCGGAGGTCGGCGACGCGGACGCGATCTGCTGGCTCGCCCGGGCCGCGCGACAGCTGGCCCCCAGCTCCCCCGCGGCCGCCGCGGACCTGTTCGCGGCCGCGGTCGGGTTGACCGACGTAGGTGATCCGTCTCGCGCCCTGTTGTTGGTCGAGCAGGCCAGCAGCCTCATGTGGGCCGGACATGTCTCGGTTGCCACCGACATGTGCCGAGAGCTGCTGGCCGGCCCGCACGACGACGCGGTCGATGGCCCCGCCCGGCTGTGCCTGGGGTTCGCACTGGTGGCGCAGAGCCAACCGGGTGAGGCTCTCCCCGAGCTGGACCGGGCCGCCACGTCTGCGGCCCTGCCTGCTCCGGAGAGGGCGCGGGCGCTCGCGTGGGGTGGGTATGCGCGGCTGGCGATGGCCGACCTCGATGCCGCGGCAGCCACCGCCGAGGAGGTGTTGGCTCTGGTTCCAGGCGACCCGCAGGCCACCAGCGTCGCCCGCGCCACCCAGGCGCTGTCGGCCGTTCACCGCCGCGACCCGGCCGGGGCGCTGGCCGTCGTCGAGGACGCCGTCAGGCTGGCCGACCAGAGCCCGAACCGGGCCGGACACCGGTTCCCCATCCACGTCACCCACGGTTTCGTCCTGACCGAGCTCGACCGGCTCCCCGAGGCGGTCGCCACTCTGGAGGTGGGCCGGCGCATCGGTGAGGAGCTCGGCATCCGATGGCACCTGTCGAACTACCAGATCATCACCGCCGTGACCCGTTTCCTGGCCGGCGAGTGGGACGACGCGGTGGCCGAGGTCGACGCAGCCCGCGACCTGGCGGAGGAGACCGGCGAGGGGCCCAGCCTGATCTTGGGCAACTGTGTCCGGGCCTTGATCTGGTTGCACCGCAACGATCTGAAGCGGGCCCGTCACTCCGCGGACGCGGCAACAACCCAGCTCGGGGACCCTGGGGGCCGCTACCGGGCACTGTGGGCGATGTGGGCCGACGCGCTCGTCCTCGAGGCGGAAGGCCACCTCGACCGGGCGTTGACCGTACTGACCGACTGCTGGGACCGGTGCATGGAGAGCGGTCTGACCTTGGACTACCGGGCGTTCGGACCCGATCTCGTCCGCCTCGCTCGGGCAGCCGGCGACGAGGACCGTGCCCAGACCGTGGCGGATGCCCTGGCGGAAGCCGCCGCCCGGATCGTCGGCCATGCCGACATCGCGTCTCTGACCGGGGCCGCCCTGCGTTGCCGCGGCTTGCTCGTGGGCGACGCGGAGACGCTGCAGGCGGCTGTCGACGCCTACGTCCGAAGCGGGCGCCCACTGGAGCTGGCACTGGCGCGCGAGGACGCCGGCACCGCGTTCCTCCGCGCCGGCGACACGGCGCGCGGCCGGGAGCAGCTGGTCCAGGCCATCGGTCTGTTCGAGCGGCTCGAGGCCCGCCGCGACCTCGCACGCGTGGACGCGGTTCTGCGGGCCGCTGGTGTCCGCCGTGGCCGCCGGGTCACCCGCGGCCGGCCGCAGACCGGGTGGCGAAGCCTGACCCCGACCGAGCTACTCGTGGCCGACCTGGTGGCCGAGGGGCTGACCAACCCCCAGATCGGCGACCGGCTGTTCATCTCCCGTCGCACGGTCCAGGCCCACCTGGCCCACATCTTCGCGAAGCTGGATCTGACCTCCCGCTCGCAGCTCGCGGCCCTTGCCGCCGAGCATCGGCCACGACGCGGCGTACAGCACCCGTGAGCCTCCGCTACTCCGCCGCCTCGGGTGCGGCTTCGGGGGCGGCTACCGGGCCGGTCCGCAGGGCGTGGCGGAGGGCGCTGTCATCGAGGTCGTAGTCGAACAGGTCGCGGAAGTACTCATCGTGGTCGAGCCGTGCCCGTCCGCCTGTGTCCAGGTTCAGCAGCTCGTGGACGGAGTCGGAGACGGTCTCGGCATAGGAGCCACGGGGCTGGTACCCGACCTCGTGCGTCGCGGTGGTGTCGAGGAAGTACGGCGGCCACGTGCTCCATGGGTTCCAGCCGTGGCCAGGGGGCGCGTCGTTGGGGAGCGGCACCACCTCGAGTGGGCGCCCGGTGGCCCGGGCGATGGCCTCGACCATCTCAGTTGCGGTCGGCGTGCCGGGGTCGGCCGCGTTGAGGACGCGTTGGCCGGGGCGTTGCGCGCAGGCGAGCACCAGCCGGGCGAGGTTGACCGCGGCGGTGGGGTGGTTGCCGGTCAGCCCGCGGTGGGCCAACGGCAGCCGGGTCCGTCCGTCCAGGAGGCGCCGGACGACGAACCACTCACGGGGCCGGGCACCGCCGGCGCCGTGGATGCGGGAGGGGCGCAGGATGGACACCGGGATGCCGGAGTCGAGGAGCGTGTGTTCGGCGGCGACCTTGTTCGCGCCGTAACCGTCGCGCGACTCGTAGTCGCCGGAGAGGTCCGGTGCGAGCACCGGCTGATCCTCGCGGACCGGGCCGTGGAATTGCGGTGGCTGCCTGCTGTTGCTGTGCCGGCCCCGGTCGTCGACGTAGACGGCCTTGCTGGACAGCACGACCGCCGAGCCGAACGACGCCCGGTGCTCGAGCAGCCGGCGTGCGTGCGCGGCGGTGTAGCAGACGCAGTCGACGACCACGTCGGCGCCGTCGCGCAGGCAATCGGCAAGGTCGGCGGGGTCGGTCCGGTCCGACCGGACGAACCGCATGCCGTCGGCCTGCAGGTGGGCGGGGGCGTTGGCGGGGTCCCGACCTGTGCCGGTCACCTCCCACCCGGCGGTCATCAGCTCCCCCGCGATGGCCCGTCCGGTCAGGCCGCTGACTCCCAGGACGAGTGCGCGCACGTCGTCAGCCTCGCAGACCGCGCGGCAGGCGCTCGCTGCCTCCGTGGAGGCGAGCGGGTCTGGCGGCATGACCGGGGCGGTCGGATATCGGTTGGGGCCACTTCCTGACCATGCTAGTGTCAATGCAACTACTTGCGCTACCACTATCTGGCGCCGCAGGTCGACCCCGTGAGGAGAACAACGAGATGACCGAGAACCGCTCCCAGGATGTGAAGGCCGCGCTCAGGTCGCGGATGGTGGCCTCCGCCGACGGCACCCAGGTGAGCGTGTCCAGCGTGGGCGACGGCCCAGGTCTCGTCGTCTGGCACGGCTCCATGGAGCATGCGCTGAGCCACGTGCAGCTGGCAGCGCTCCTGGCCGACGAGTTCACGGTGCACCTGGTGGACCGCCGCGGCCACGGCCTGACCGGCCCCGCGGGAACCGACTACGGGATGCACCGGGAGGTCGAGGACGCGCAGGCGGTGCTGCGGGAGACCGGCTCGTCGATGATGTTCGGGATCAGTGCGGGCGGCTTGGTCGTGCTTGAGACGGCTCGCCTGACTCCGGGACTGGTGACGCGGGCGGCCGTCTACGAGCCCGCGCTGCTGATGGGTGCCCCGGAGCGGACGGCCTGGCTGGCCCGGTTCGACCGGGAGATGGCAGCGGGGAACGTCGCCGCCGCGATGGTGACGAGCATGAAGGGCTTGAGGCTGGCTCCGGCCGTGGTCAACGTGATGCCGCGCTGGTTGCTGACGGCGGCCACCAACAGGGCGCTGAAGTCGGAGGAGAGGTCGGCGCAGCCCGGTCAGGTGACGATGCGGCAGCTGGCGCCGACCCTGCACAACGAGGGGGTGCTGATCAAGGAGATGGACGGACGGCTGAACTCGTTCGCCGACGTGGGAGCCGAGATCTTGCTGATGGGTGGGTCGAAGGGGCTGTCCTACCTCAGGCCCGCGATGTCCGCGCTGGAGACCGTGCTGCCGGTCAGCAGCCGGGTCGAGTACGACGGCCTGGACCACGGGGGCGCCTCGGACCCGAGCCAGCTGAACTCGAACGGGTCACCTGCCGTCGTGGCACCGGACCTTCGTCGCTGGTTCGCCACGGGCAGGGCCGTACGTGACGGAGGAATGCTGACTTGACCGACGTCGAGATCGTCGCGGTCGAGAGCCCACAGGTCGATGCCGAGACCCGGCTGGCTCTCCGGGCGCTGTGGCGCCGGGCCTACGGTGACCGGTTCACCGACGATGACGCCGACCACGCGTACGGCGGCGTGCACGTCCTTTCGCGCGACGGCGGCCGTCTCGTCGGGCACGCCAGCGTGGTCCCCCGGCGCATCCGGTTCGGAGACGGGCCGTGGCGGAGTGTCGGGTACGTGGAGGCGGTGGCGACTGACCCGGACCGGCAGGGTGAGGGCATCGGCCGTCGGACGATGGAACGGCTCCATGACGAGATCGGTGCCCGCTGGTCGGCTGCCATGCTCTCGACCGGACGTGCCACGGGGTTCTACGAGCTGCTCGGTTGGGAGCGTTGGCTTGGACCGACCTACGTCCAGACCGCCGCAGGGGTCGTCAGTTCAGACGACGACCACGGCGGTCTGATGGTCCTACGGCTCGACTCGACGGTGGGTCCGGACGTTCGGACGTCGGTGACCTGCGAGGACCGGGTCGGCGACGCCTGGTGACACGCTCCCCCGCCCTGGATCTATCCGGCGGTGGTGAGGTGTTCTGCGATGGCCCGGAGCTCCTCGTCGTCCCAGTCGAGGCTGCCCGACTCGAGGTCCCTGACGAGCTGGCCGACCCACTTCAGCTCCGCCCGGTGCATCGCCAGGGAGTACTCCGTCTCCAAGGACGTGATCCGGGGTAGGCCGACGCGTTTGGCCGACTTGACCGACCGTGCGGCCTCGTCGGTGAGCTTCTGGAGGGCGTCCCGCCGTGCCGAGAGGGCCTCGACCATCTCCGCGCGGTCGAGTAGCAACAGATTGGACAGGGCGGCCGGGAACTCGGGGTACTCGGCCTTCGGGACGGCCAGCATGGTCAGCATCCATTCCCTGGCTGTCTTCCGGCCGAGATCGGTGACCTCGTAGATGGTCCGTTCCGGGTACCGGTGGTTGCGGTTGACCTCGGCCGTGCGGATCAGGCCGTCCTTCTCCAGTCGCTCGATGGTCCGGTACAGGGTGGTGCGCTGGGCGACGTTGACAACCTCGTCCTTTCCCCAGCGGCGAACCAGCTGCTGGACGCCATAGGGGTGGAGCGGTCGGTAGTGCAGCAGCGAGAGGACGGTCAGAGCCAGCGGTGAGCTCCTCGTTGTACGCGACACAGCGTCATCCTAGCGACATCGCCTCTAGTTTCAGCGAAACTGGTAGCGAGTCGGGAACGGCAGTCGACCAGCGGCGTCATGCGTGTCAGCGTCCACGCGCGCTCCCGCCTGCGGAACCCCTACGGGCGTGGTCGCTCGCGGACACGTAGAGCCGGGGGGCTCTGACGCCACCGGCACGGGCGCCGCCGTCGAGCACGGGGATCCTGGGTTCGTGCTCGACGGCGGCGTGGGTCTGGCGGAGGCGGTACCGTCAGCGGCTCAGTAGTGGCACTGCTGGATCTGGGTTGCGCCTAGGCCGTAGGTGTAGCCGGTCCGTGTCTGCGGATCGAGCTGGATGCCTCGGTCGGCGACGGAGAACAACACCGACCCGAGGGTCCCGCCGAACAGGTTCGCGTTCTCGGTCAGCGAGACCCGCTGCCCGGTCTGCAGGTCGTAGACCCCGATCGCGCTCATCGCATTGTTGTTGACCGCCCAGTCCTGGCCGCCGAGGAAACCGACGACGAGCAGGTGGTGGACCGGGTCCACGGCCGGGTAGATCGGTGACTCGGCGCCCAGCTGTGCGTCGTCGCCCGCGGTCCCGTCGGTCTCGTCGATGCGTGCGTCCTGGGCGTTGGCCAGGAAGTACCTCATGTTGACCAGCGGCCCGATCGTCATCGTCGCCGACCCGTCCTGGTCGGAGACCAGGCCGGTCGCGCACCGTTCCTCGATGCTGGACGGCGACGCGGTGCCGGCGTCCAGGTCGACGGTGGAGAACACCGAGCGGGTGATGGCGCAGTTGTCGCTGAGGTCCGAGCCGCCCACGATCACCTTCCCGGTCGACTCGTCGATGTCAAGCATCCGGTCGTAGAACCTGCGCGTGGTGGCGGCGAGCGGAACGGGGGTGCCGACCTGCCCGGTACCGGTGTCGACCGGAAGGACCGCGGAGGCGCCGGAGTCCTGCCAAGCGAGCAGTGCGCCACGATGCCGCTGGTCGTCGACCCGGCCGCCGACCAGGTTGTACCCGTTGGCATCGCCCATCGGCACGTCGGCGACCTGGTGGCCGTCGCCGGTGTCGAAGGTGAGCAGGTGCTCCTCGGTGCTGGCTCCGCCGGCAATGGAGGCGGCGAGGAGCCGCTGCGCGGACGGGTCGCTGCCGAACAGGACGTACCCGGAGTTCCCGGACGTGTCGGTCGCGTACGGCGTCCCATAGGCGCCGGCATCCGGGTTGTATTCCCGCAGTGTGGAGTTGGTCATGTTCCCGTTCTGGTCGACGACGGTCGTGGCGGCGGTCGAGGTGCTGTCGGGGTGGATGTCGAACCCGGTCAGCACGCCTCCGCCGGGCACCAGCCCGTCGTCGTAGGTCAGCGTCGACACCGGCGAGGCCTGTCCGACGACGTGGGTGCCCCGGCGGGCCAGGACCCGCACCGTGTAGGTCAGCGACGACGACAGGCCGAGGGCCTTGGCGTCGAGGTGGGCGGTACCGGTGGCGCCGGACTCGTGCAGCATCGCGACCGACCCGGTGTCGACGCCGTTGGCGTCGCGAGTCGTGCCGTTGGTGTTCGTGAACGTGTTCGACAGGTTGTAGATGGTCGGACCGGGCGCCGAGATCTCGACGTCCACGCCGTTGGCGCCGGTGACCGCCCGGGCGTCCCAGCGGACGCCGAACCCGGAGTGGGCTCGGGTGACCTCTGCGACGTGGCCGAACCTGCCGCCGACGGGGGCCAGCGTCGGAGCGTCGGGTCGGCTGGTGGCCCTGTCGGTGGTGCCGCCGGCGATGCGGATGGCTGTGACGGCGCCGACGTAGTGCAGGTTGTCGACGTTCTTCTGCGAGACGGCCAGGCCGTACATGCCGCCACCGGCGCTGAACGCCGAGGCCGGAACGGTGACGGTGCCCTTGGCGGCCTTCAGCGGCACCGAGTAGCCGATGCGGTACTGCGGCGCCGCGAACGGGCTCCAGTGCCCGATCGAGGAGACCAGCAGGGTCGGGTCGCTGACGTCGCGCACCCCCGCGAGGTTGTAGGAGACCTTGACCGGCTTGCCGAGGTCGGCCACCGGGGGTGCGACCGGAGCCGGCGCCATGGCGTGCGTGCCGTCCGTCGGTCCGAGGGTCAGCCGCTGGTGCGTGGCGTCGAGGACCCGCCCTTTGGTGTTGCGGATCTGGATCGTCGCGGTGACGGTCCGGTCGCTGGTGGACGCTACGGGCTTGCCGGCGGCCTTGAGGAGCGTGGTGGGCAGAACCCGGACGGCGGGGACCTTCGAGGTGAAGTGGTGGCCGTCGAGGGTCACCTCGTATCGCAGGTGCCGGCCCGGGGAGACCCCGGTGGCGTCGATGCCCAACGTGATCGGCCCTACCAGCCCTTCGCCCGTCTGGTCGGTGCCGCTGCCGGGGCCCGCCAGGTCGATGGCGGCGGGGTCGGTGGTCTCGGTGAAGTCGGCGCCGGCACCACCGAACGCCACCCGGTGGGCGACGGAGACCCGCACGATGCTCGGGCTCGCGCTGGCGTGGTTGCCGAAGAGCTTGTCGACGGCGTGACCGAGGTCGACCTGGGGTCCGACGTGCAGATGGCGGTCGACCTGCGGCTGGGTGGGGACCGCTCGGCCGGTCTGCTCGAGCAGGCGTCGGACGCCTTCCGGGCTGAGCGGGTGACCGGTCGCCTTGGCGACCTGGAGCAGGTCGGCGACGACCGCGGCGGTCATGGGCGCGGACGCGGACGTGCCGCCGTTGAGCACCGGGATGGCGTCGGAGGTGCCGCAGTGGAACGGGTCCGGGCAGGAGTGCAGGAGTGCGGCGATGTTGTCGCTGGGTGCGGACACGTCGACGCGGGAGCCGAACCCGGAGGAGAACGCCGCGGCCCCGTCCAGCCGGGTCTCGGCGAACGTGCCGGTCCGCGACAGGGGTCCCCCGTCCTGAGTGGGTACGGCGAGAGTGTCGTCGAGGGTGGTTCCGCCGACCGCTATGGCGCCCGTGTCCGGCACCTTCGACGGCGTGGTGGAGGAGGCGTCGTCCGCGATCGTGGTCCCGGCATCTCCGGGCCGGACGCGGTCGGTGGGGGTGCTGCCGCCGTCGGGGCCGACGGCAGCGGGCGTGTACGTGCGAGTGCCGTCGTTGGCCGACAGGGTCACGGTGATGCCGTAGCGGTGGACGATGGAGGCGACGACGGACTGGATGAGGGGGTCGTCCTCGAGGTAGCGGCCCGGAAACCCGAACACGTCGGTGCCGAAGCCGAGGCTGGCGGTGATGACGTTGGGGCGTGGCCTCTGCTGGGCGGCGGCGAGCAGGGCCGCCGCGATGTTGGCGTAGGTCGGCTGGGACGGTTCGACGAGCCGGTAGCTGGCGCCGGGCGCGATGCCGAGCAGGTCGGTCAGCCCGCTGCCCTGTTCGCCGGGCCGCTGCTGGTCGTGCGGCAGCGGCGCCATCACCGAGAAGTCGAGCAGCACCTCGCCCAGGCTGGGGTCGACCCCTTCCACGGTCCCGAGCGGGTCGACCTCGCCGTCCGGGGAGACGGTGTAGGTCGGGATCTTGGGCAGCGACGGGTAGTCGAGGTACCGCTGGCCGCCCTCGACGACCGTGGTCGGGCCCCACTGCTGGACGTAGCCGTCGCCGGCGTCGGCCATCCCCTGGTCCGTCAGGTCGCCGATGGACACGTTCGTGATGCGTTCGCCCGTGCCGGGCAGCTGGTGCAGGCGGCGGGTGATGGTGGAGTAGCCGGCGGAGAAGTCGACGCCGTTGGCGTTCAAGTAGCTCTGGGTGGAGGTCTGCAGTCCGAAGTTGGACGGAAGAGCCCTGGTGTCAGCCGCGCTGGCTCCCGAGCGAGAGCCGGATGCGCTGGAGGAGGTGCTGTCGGCGGTAGCGGGGTTGGCGGTGTGTCCGACCCATGACGGGATCGGGGTCGGGTCGGCGTCCATCGGCGCGACGTACCGGTCGGGCTCGGCGTACGCGACGCCGGTGCTGTGGCGCAGCACGGCGGCGGCGTGCGCGGCGGACGTGCCCGACACCTGAACCACGTAGACGCGGCCGAGGTCGACGGCGTGGGCGCCCAGCGGCGCCTGCTCGGCGCGGGTCAACGGCGCCATCGCCGAGGGTGACTCGCCGGCGAACAGCGGGACGAGGCTGGTCGCTCCGACCTGGCGCAGCGCGGCGTTGACCGTCGCGCTGGTGGTGCGCGGAGCGCGGGCTCCTGACATGCGACCTTGGCTGCCACGGGGCAACGGGGCGTCGTCGGCGACCGCCTGCGCGAGTCCGAGGACGACGTCGGAGGTGGTGCCGGCGTGGTCACGTTGCGCGAAGTCGGTGCGGATGGCCAGGTCACTGGGGCCGGGGCTGTCGCCGAGGGCTGAGTGAACATGGGGCAGCACCATGCTGACCGGTGCCGGATCGCCATCACCTGGGCGAGTTCGGGTGCCGATGCCGCCGGGACCCAACGTGACCGTCGACCCGTCCCACAGCTGGATGTGGCGGGCGGCGCCGGCCTGGGTAGGTGAAGTCTCCGACGGCGCCGCGCTGGACGCTGCGGCGATTCCGGTGGTGCCGAGTCCGGTGACCGCCAGCGCGACGACGCAGGCGATGAGGGTGCTGGGACGGAGGGCAGAGCGCAAGGGGACTCCTGGGAATGTGAGCGATGCTCGGTGGCACGGCAGAGGGACATGCCGTCGGAGGGGGACGGTTCACGGTGGCGGTGGAGCGCGGTGGGCAGCAATCGGGAAAAGTGCCCAATCAAGCTGTCGCCGCTGATGAGTCGTTGCCTCTGCGGCGCGGTCGCGAACACGCTTCTGCCCGGGCAGGAGCACCTGGCTGTCACGGCGACCGGGGTGAACGGGGCGTGCGGCACGGTCAGCTCGAGGCCGGCCCTGCCGCCGTCCGAGTGTCACCGGGAGTGGGCCGCTGGGGCTGTTCGATAGGGCGCTCGATGACTCCGGTCGCGATGGCCTGGACCGCGAGGGCGGTGCGTGAGGGGGCGCCCAGCTTGCGGCGGGCCGAGGCGACGTGGTTGGCGACGGTCTTGGGTGACAGCACGAGGGCTTGGGAGATCTGCCGGTCGGTGTGCCCTACGGCGACCAGTGCCACGACGTCGCGTTCGCGGGGAGACAGCTGGTCGCCGTAGGGGCGGCGCCCGGACCGGCCGGTCCCGCGGACCCCGAGGCGCCGTAACTGGGCCTCCACCACGGAGACGTCGGCCCAGGCGCACAGGTCAACCAGGGCGGCCCGTGCGGTCTTGAGCTCGACGATGGCTTCGCTGCGGGCGCCGGCTCTGGCCAGACAGCCGGCACGTCGGGCACGGACCAGCGCGCCGTCGTGGGGCCGCGGCAGCGAGGTGAGACGTTGGACCGCCTCCGCCAGCTGCTCGGCCGCCTGGGTCGGCTGGTGTGGTTCGAGCAGGAGGCCCCGGCACAGGGCGAGGGCCGCGGCGGCACGGTCCGGTGTCGGGTGCGGAACCAGGTCCTCGAGCTCGCTCAGCAGGGCCTGCGCGTCTGCTGTACGGCCGGCAGCAACGAGGGCCTCGATCCTGGTGGGGACGATCTCGACGCTCGAGAGCCAGTTGCGTGAGGCAAGCACTTCGCTGGTGGGTGCGTCGGTGACACGCACGGCGGAGGCGACGTCTGCATGCCGGAGATGCCGACGGGCCGCCTCGGAGGCGGCCTGCGCCAGCAGCTCGGGTGCCTCGTGCGGGAGCAGGTCGGCGAGCAGACCCTCCGGGGCGGTGCCGGGCCGCTGCGGGAGGCGGCAGGCTGCCGCGAGCCGAGTGCTGACCAGGACGGACTGCAGGCGGGCGAACCGGTCGTGGCCGGTGGTGGTCAGCGCCAGCGCCCTGTCGGCCAGGCCCTCCCAGCGGCCCCGGCACCAGTCCAGATCGACGGTCGTGGACGCGAGGGCGTCGGTGAACCCTTCGAAGTACCAGCGGCTCGACAGCTCTCGGGCGATGCGGGCGTGGTGGTCGGCGCGCTCGTAGTGACCCCACAGCATGGCCGCATAGGTCAGGTCCACGTGGGCGAGCAGCGCCTGGATGGCCACCTCCTGGGTTCCGGCGAGGTCGGGGATGCGGTCCACGTGGTGCCACCCTGCCGGGTCGCCACAGAACAGCAGCCGCGTCGCATGCAGCCGGTCGAGCATCAGTCGGTCGGATTCGCTCACGTCGGCGGGGGCCGAGGCGACGCCCCGATACACCTGTGTGAGGTGCCAGGACACGGGTCGAGGGCTGCCGTAGGGCCAGCCGAGCCAGAGGAGGGTGACGGCGCGAGCGACGCTCGGGTCAGGCAGACGGTCGACGGCCTGCTCGAGCTGTTCCAGCCCTGCGTCCCAGTCTCCGAACTCCATCAGGAGCCGGCCGAGGGCGGCACGCACACCTGCTTCCCGTTCGGCGGGCAGGGCTCCGTCGTTCAGCGCCGGCACGAGCTCGCGCTGCACCGCGTCGATGCTCGGCCCGAAGACCGTGCGACGGTGGCCCTCGGGCGGATGTGGTGGATGCATGGGGACGGTGCCGGGTGGGCAGTCCGAGGGACTGCGCAGGGCGGTGCGGCAGGACGGTGTGACTGGCGGCGTCAGCCCGAGTGGGACTCGAGGACCGGACGCATGAAGGTCCGCTGCCATCGGAGCACGCAGCCGGATTCGTCCCGGATCCGGTCCGCGGCGTTGAACTCGGGGTCGCTGCCGAACCCCTGACGGTAGGTCTCGTAGTCGGCCAGGGACGGGAAGGAGAACAGGGCCAGGGCTTGGTCGCTGGCGCCTTCGGCGGGCAGGAAGTATCCGTGATGGATGCCGCCGCGTGCATTCACGAGCCCGATCCAGGCACGGGCGAAGTCCTCGAAGGAGTCGAGCTTGGAGCTGTCGACGGTGTAGGAGACGACGCAGGTGATCAAGTCCATGGCTCCTTGTCGAGCGTGGCTGTGTGGCTGTTCGGTGGCTGTGGGGATGTGTGGCTGGCACCTACCAGTACGACGACTCGCGACGCCTCCATGTGACGTCTGCCAAGCCGGGGGCGGGTTCGGTGGCCTTCGAGCCTCTCTCACAGGAGCTGAAGAAGCATCCGCCAAGTGGCCTACCCTGGCCGTTCGACCCGTGGGCCCGCTCGGCGCACACGACCGGGCTCCGCGGTCAGCGCACCAGGCTTTGACCGCCCGCTCCGTGCCGGAGCCCGAGATGGCGCTGTCGCATTTGCTCACCATCTGGTCGACGAGCCCGGACTCACCGCCTTTGGATTCGTTCGCCACGTCTGGCCAGGACGCTCGCATCACCGAAAGTGTCGACCACAACAGCTCGCATCAAGCCTTCTCACATCGGGACAGACGGCAGTCCGCCGGTGGACCAACAGCGCACAGAAGATCCGAGTCGACGCCGAAGGCACGGGGATGTGCGCTCTGATCGGCCACGTTCGGGCGCCGAGCCCGCATGCAGATACTGGAGTTGATCGGAAAGGTCACGGCATTGACATCCGCAGCATGTCACTCGCCGGGTTCCGCCGACTGCTCGAGGCCGCGCTGGCCCATCACATGCGGGGCAATCCCTACGCAAGGGAACGCCGCGCCCACGGGCGAGGCACTCCCATCTCTCGGGGCGAAGCCAGGGTGTCGCGGCAGTTGCGCCGCTCCCGTCCTCAGGACCGGACGGCGCCAGGAGCGTTTCCGTTCTCGTGCGTCATCAAGGAGAGCCGTAGGCCCCGGACGCCAGGGTCGGTGATCGTCAAGCGGGCCCGCAAGGTGATCGTCGTCGCCGACTCGACGAAGCTCGGACGTCGCGGGTTCGCTCCGATTGCCCAGTCAACGCTGTCACGACCTTGGTCACCGACTCGCGAGCCGACGCTTCCGAACTCGAAGCCCTACGCCGACAAGGGGTCAACATCCTCGTCGTGTAGCTTTCCGGACGGTCCCGAAACCTGGGAGATTCGTGTGGCCCGGGATGAGTTCTTCAACCCGCCGCTACCCGACGGAGAAGAGGACCAGCGAGGCTGCGAGCGGGCGGACCTCGCCACTCCGGTCGCTCCACCCCCCGGCTACGACCATGCCGACCACGTCGCTGGCCAGCGGTGCGGCGATGCGTCTCGGAGGTGCGACGGTGGGCGACTCAAGAGGCGAGCCGCACACGTCGTGGTCGGCTCCAGCAGCGTGGCTGTCCAGACAGACGGCTCGTGGCTGAAGCCGATTGGCCGAGGACGTC
>Ga0163162_10002711_pt1 | contig 16805 bp, 16 predicted proteins | sample S55metaG_FD_115310 | JGI IMG/M metagenome (GOLD analysis project Ga0163162, IMG submission 115310) | Switchgrass rhizosphere microbial communities from Kellogg Biological Station, Michigan, USA - S5-5 metaG | ecosystem: Host-associated > Plants > Roots > Rhizosphere > Soil | place: USA...
ACAGAACCTATCCGGAAGCTGAGATCTATCTAAAACGGGCGCGTTTTTACGCCGGAGCCCATGAAGTGAGATGGCTTCTGACAGGAATCGAGAAGAATGATCTTTGGTGGTTCGCCGTTCATGCCGGGAGCGCGAAAGACGTGAAGTATGCTTGACCAATTGAGGCGATGCCCAATAAGCGCTTGGAGCGGACTCGCTGTGAGCGGGCTTCTTTCTTAAGTTGCGTGGGCGAGCCGCTCAAGCGTAGCGTTGGCCTGACAAGCCGTAAACGGAAACAAGGGACTTGAAATGGATTCCATCCCCGATGTAATCGAAGCCCTAGACCGGGCACCGAGAATTGTGATCCCACTGATACGGGAAGTACCGGCTGCGATGCTGAAGCGTCGTCCGGCTACTCGGAAGTGGTCAGCGCACGAACACGCTTGCCACTTAGCTGTCGTGCACAAACTTTTCTTTGATCGAATGGATCAGATGCTAAATCATCCCAAACCGATGATCACTCCCTACGATCCAGGAGCTCAAGATGCGAACGATGCATTGTTGAAAATTGATCTGAGCACTGCACTCGCAGCATACGCGAATGATCGAGAACGCCTCATATCAAAGTTGCGGTGTCTAAGTCTTGAAGATTGGCAACGAACAGCGGAACACGGGGAGTACAGTCATTATTCCGTCTTCATAATGTTTCGTCATCTGGCGCTGCATGATCTGTTTCACGCTTATCGCATAGAGGAACTGCTTCTAAAGCGTGAGTGGGCAGCGGATTGGCATGCACCGCAGCCGTCCAGTTAGTGTTGGCCCAATATGGAATTTAGTCGACGGCGCAAAAGACGCTATGCGGCTCAAGCCCAAACCGTTACATGGATAATGGGGTGGAGAAGTGAGATCGTGGCTATGCTTATAGGGCATGGTGCGAACGATTAAATTTCAAATCTTCTTCTTTGTAATGCGGAGATCAGCGCGGTCCAATCGGCGCATCCGCGGAACGGGCATTAATTGAGCCGAACTTTCCGGTGATCAGGGAAGCTGAGCCGCTGAACTCTGCAAACTCTGCGATGACTTGAGCTTAAAGATTGTCGAGATTTCAAAAACAAAAATGTCTGTGTCGGAAAATACTTGAGGGAACTCAACCCATCCGTTCGAGAAGGTTGACTAAACAAAGAGGGCTGCAAAATTCGAAGGAAACGCTACAAAGGGTACTGTCAACTCTGGGAGCGTTTTCCTCGCCTCACTAAACTAAGAATCACCGCCACTAATTCGCTCAATTCGACTGGCTTGGGAACGTGCATTTCATATCCCGCACGCAGGGCCTTTAATCGATCTTCAACGCGCGCATAGGCTGTTAGCGCTACGGCGGGAATCTTGCCGCCTTTTTCTGCTGGCAGAGCGCGGACCCTCCGAATGAACTCGTAACCGTCTTGAGTTCGCAGACCGATGTCGCTGATAAGAACGTCAGGGTGATTAGCAATCAGTAGTTCAAATCCCTCGTCAGCGGAAGCCGCAATCGTCACTTCGGCACCACATTCTGACAGTGCAACCTTTAAGAGATCGCGGGTATCGCGCTCATCATCGACTACAAGGATCTTCAGTTCGTCAAGGCGGTCACCATGGTCCATCGGCGTGAACAAATGTTGAGCACCCGGGTGGATTCGCCCCTCGGTCTCATCGAAGTGGTAAACGGGTGAAACCGGCAGGCGGACAACAAAAGTAGCTCCCTGATCTTTGCCGCCACTCTTGGCAGATACCGTGCCGCCATGCATCTCGACCAGATGTTTGACAATCGCCAAGCCGAGTCCCATGCCTCCATGTTGGCGAGAAACGGTCTGATCAGCTTGTCGAAAACGATCAAATACGTGAGGGATAAACTCATCAGGAATGCCTTGGCCCGTATCCGCTACAGCGATTTCAATGTGTGAATTAACTCGCTCCAGCTGAACCTGAACTTTGCCACCTTTCGGCGTGAACTTAACAGCATTTGACAGAAGATTCCAAACTACCTGTTGGAGTCTGACGGGATCTCCGGGTACCGAAATGGCGCCCGTGTCCATGATCTTGACGATCCTCACTCCCCTTGCTTCAGCCGCGGGGCGAACGGCCTCGATCGCTGCCTCGGTGAAGCTGGTAGGATCGATCGGCCGCACATCCATGCGTAACTTCCCGGAGACAATGCGAGACACATCTAGCAAGTCTTCGATGAGCTGCGCCTGGGCTTGGGCGTTGCGTTCGATTGTGTCTAAAGCTTTAGGCACTGCATCAACTTCTATTTTCCCCAAACGCAGCATTCGCGCCCATCCAAGAATCGCATTTAACGGAGTCCTCAGTTCATGTGAAATCGTTGCGAGAAACTCTTCTTTGAGTCGGCTCGATTCTTCGGCTTGTTGCGCCGCCCGTTCTGCCGAAGTGCGCGCTTTTTGTGCGGCTTCATACAGACGAGCATTATCCATCGCGACCGCCGCTTGTGCAGCGATCCCTTCGACGATTCGCGCATCGCGTTCCGTAAAGACGGCCGCTTCTGGATGGCCCAAAAAGATTCCACCATAGACCTCTCCAGATCGCGAGATGACTGGTACAGCGAGATAGCTGACAACAGGAAGATGACCTTTGGGCATGCCGTAGTAAGGAGAGTTTTTTCCGTAGTGCGGATCTTTCTTTACGTCTGTGAGCAGCACGGTCCCTTCACCTTTGAAGGTGGGTGAAAATATCTCAGTGTTGCGCGGCATAGGAAAGTGCTCGAACATTTCCTTCGGCACACCTGAGAGCGTGTACAACATGTAAGATTCACCCTTTTCGTCCAGTACGTTATAAAAGAACGAACCGAACTGGGCATCACTGATACTGGTTGCCGCATCGGTGACCGCTTGTACCAACTTATGGAGATCGAGTTCAGCCGCCAATGTCTGTCCCAGTCGATTCACGGTTTCAATTATCTCCGCCTGCTCGCGTAAGGTTTCTTCTGCTCGCTTCCTGTCAGTGATGTCTCGAGCTATCTTGGACGCACCGATGATTCGATTATCATCATCTCGAATTGGGGAGACGCTTAACGAGATATCGACTAGAGTTCCGTCCTTTCTTACACGCACTGTCTCGTAATGCTCAACCCGCTTGCCTGATCTAATCTTTGCGAGAATTCGGGGCTCTTCGTCAGGGTGATTCGACGGAATCAACATCGTCACTGGCATCCCGATGGCTTGCTCAGCGGTATAGCCAAATATACGCTCGGCTCCCACATTCCACGTGGTGATAATCCCATCCAGCGTTTTGCTAATCACAGCGTCCTCGGCGGATTCGATGATTGCTGCTAGCCAGTATTTCGACGCTTCCGGCTTCTGAATTTCTGTTTTCCAGTCCACAAGATTGTTGGCAGAATTATTTTCTGATTTGTCCATCGGTACCCAAGAAGATTCAGAATACGGAGTTAAAAAAAGGGGGTTCAGGGAATTAAGTTATACAGAATGCAATCTGAGACCGTCACGAATCTAAGGGGGCGCTAGCACCTTCATAAGAACGGAAGACTGTCCGGCACAATGATAAAGGGGTTCGGCTCATCACAAAGACCTGTCAAAAAAGGCTTGTTCCAACAACCGCGAGACAATGTTGCCAACCGAACCTCGCAGCGTTCGCACGAACTGATTGGAAAAGTGTTGCTGTTTGACTGCGACAAAGCTTTTTGTGAGGGGCCCGACACTAAAAGCCCGTAAGCGGGGGTTACATTTGTACCTTCTCACGGGTGTCTGGATCATCATCCGCGAAGAGAATACGGCCCTTAATCGTACCCCTTGTACATCGTATTTAGTTGTAAATCTTGAACCGCAGTGAATGCGGAGTGTCGGAATGATACGTCTTCTGGGCAACTCACGGGCCAGATTAGCTGCTCCACGATTCCACCAACAAACAGTACCGGATTTTGGGGTTACCCATGACCCGGTTCGTAGTTGCCAAGTTGCCAAGTCGGGAGTCGCAGTGCAAGGACGAATTCCGTCGCAACACAACATCAGAATTCTATTGAGTCGATTGCGGTGTAATCGTAGAAATAACTCTCACCGTTCTTCCGATCGAACGATAGGCTTTCAAACACGATTGTTTTTCGAACAGGGTGACTTGTTTTATCACCACCTCGCCTACCTTGTGGGCTACGTGTCCACATTATCTTTTGACTGAATCAGTCGATTAACGCATCTCCAATTTCCATTACTTCAAGATTACTCCGGATCGTCTTCGTAACCCGCTCAGCAATTGCTTCTGATTTCCCAACTTGCCGGAGCAACAGAGACCGAATGTTTGCGGAACATTTATTGCTAAAACGACCTGTAAACATGTTGGAGGGGTATCAAAAATGAACGCTTTCACATTGCTCAAGCAGGACCATGAAAAGGTGGCAGGCATCATGGAGAAGATTGACGGCACTACCGAGCGAGCGACCAAGGGGAGAGAAGAGCTTTTTACGCAACTCAAAAATGAGTTGGACATCCATGCTCGAATTGAAGAAGAAATCTTATATCCCACACTTGAAGAATACGAAGAGACGCGTGACATATCCCTTGAAGCCTACGAGGAACATGCGCTAGTCAAACAACTACTAGAAGAGTTAGCAGCCGCACCCAAGGATGACGAGCGGTGGACTGCTAAGTTCACGGTTCTAAAGGAAAACGTTGAGCACCATGTCGAAGAAGAAGAAGGAGAAATGTTCAAGAAGGCGCGTAAGGTACTCAGTGAAGACGAAATTGAAAATTTAGGCGATCGTTTACAGGAAGCTAAGCAACTTCAAAAGTCAGCAATAGCCCGATGATATGTCTGGCGGATGATTCCCGATTTGTCCGGCAACAGTGCGTTCGTTTAGCTTTCGTCTTGGATGATGTGAGCAAACACACGGCTCACTACTTTGAGTTATCGCTCCGCTCCAGAATTAGTCAGATGTTCTCAAAAGTGGATTTAGATGCTGCGACGTCAAACCCGAGAACTTATTGGTATGAAGTCGATCAGTATCTATCGCTGACTTACTGACTCATACGTGTTCGCAGCATCATGAGCTATACGCGAGACAGCATCAATCAGATTTGGGGTGAACGTACTCCTTACTTTGAAGAGTGGAGTGAGCGCATCGATGAAAGAACAATTGATACTGCTGACCATTGGGTTCAGTCTGCATGCATCCTCTGCTCTAACGGATGCGGAGTGGATATAGCTGTTAAGGAAGGGAGAGTTATTGGAGTACGCGGTCGCGGGGACGATCACGTAAACAAAGGACGCCTTGGGCCGAAAGGGTTACATGGCTGGGAGGCAAACAATAGTTCTGACAGACTCACGTCTCCGCTAATCCGCAGCGATGGAAAACTCCGACCGGCGACTTGGATTGAAGCAATGAATCTCGTTGCTGAGAAATCCAGAGAGATCGTAAACAAGCATTCTGCAGGCGCGATCGGCTTCTACACTTCCGGACAACTTTTTCTTGAAGAATATTACACGCTCGCAGTCATCGGAAAAGCCGGCCTGGGAACTCCACACATGGACGGTAACACGAGGCTCTGCACAGCGACTGCTGGACAAGCGTTGAAGGAAACCTTTGGTACTGATGGTCAACCCGCTTCTTACAGTGATCTCGATACGACGGAAGCGATTCTTCATGTTGGTCATAACGTAGCTGAAGCGCAGACAGTTCTTTGGTCCCGTATCTTGGATCGCAGACGTGGGCCGCATCCACCCAAGCTCGTCGTTATCGATCCTAGAGAAACTGTCACTGCGAAAGAGGCAGATGTTCACCTTGCGCCAATCCTGGGAACAAACGTCGCTGTCCTGAATGGCCTCTTGAACCTCATTATCGAAAGCGGGCAAATCGATCCGTCCTTTATTGATGAGCACACGGTAGGCTTTGAGTTTTTACGCGACACAGTAGCGCTCTGGAAGCCGAAACGTGTCGAGGAAGTTTCGGGCGTACCGACGGAGAAGCTGAAAGCAGCCGCAGACATTCTTGGATCAACGAAGTCACTTGTCTCGTCGGTGCTACAAGGGGTCTATCAAACGAATCAGGCTACAGCTGCTGCTGTCCAGGTCAATAATCTAAATCTGATTCGAGGGCTAATCGGAAAGCACGGTTGCGGTGTGTTGCAAATGAACGGGCAACCGACTGCGCAGAATACCCGTGAGTCGGGTGCCAACGGTGACCTGCCTGGGTTTCGCAACTGGGATAACCCGGCGCACATCTCTGAACTGGCAAACATCTGGAACGTAGATCCGGGAATCATTCCGCATTGGGCGCCTCCAACACACGCCATGCAGATCTTTCGGTATTGCGAAACTGGCTCAATCCGCATGTTGTGGATCAGTGCGACCAATCCTGCGGTTTCTCTTCCAGACCTTGCTCGTATACGACGAATTTTGCAGCAGGAATCTCTGTTTGTGATTGTGCAGGATGCATTTATGACGGAGACTAGTGAGCTGGCGGATGTTGTACTGCCGGCTGCACTCTGGGGCGAAAAAACTGGTTGCTTTACTAACGCGGATCGCACCGTTCATATTTCACATAAAGCCGTGGAGCCTCCAGGCGAAGCGAAAAGTGACCTGGACATTTTTCTTGAGTACGCGAAGCGCATGGACTTTCGCGATAAGGACGGCGGCCCTCTGATCAAGTGGTCCAATGCTGAAGAAGCCTTTGAAGCCTGGAAAGTTTGCTCGCGCGGACGACCTTGTGATTACAGTGGGATGAGCTATGAAAAGCTGTCGCGCGTTTCGGGAATCCAATGGCCTTGTAATGAAAAGTATCCTGACGGGTGTGAGCACTTGTATGTGGGTGGCACCTTTAATACGGCGGCAGACTATTGTGAAGACTATGGTCATGATCTACGCACTGGCGCGATGAGAACGCCTGAGCAATACAAGGCGAATGATCCGAGGGGGCGAGCCTTTCTTCACGCGGCGGACTACGAACCACCTCACGAATCCCCGGATAAGGATTATCCTTTTTGGTTAACCACAGGTCGTGTGGTCTATCACTTTCATACTCGAACGAAAACGGGCCGCTCAAAAGAACTCAACGAGGCGGCACCGGATGTCTTTGTTCAGCTTCATGAGCAAGACGCTAGTGAGTTGGAAATCGCTGAAGGAGATTTCGTTCGCGTAGAATCTCGTCGTGGCTCAATCATGGGCCCAGTGGGCATTGGTGGAGTTTTGCGTAATCATGTTTTCGTACCCTTTCATTATGGGTACTGGGACGATGATTCCTATGCGCGTGCTGCAAACGAACTAACGATTACCGAATGGGATCCCGTCAGCAAACAACCTCACTTCAAATACGCCGCAGTTCGTATCACTAAGATCAACTCGCACCCGACAGCGTCACCAAACCAATTAATAGAGGAAGCACAGACAAGAAGTGAAGAGTCAAGGTCTCTGATAGATAAGAGAGACGAGTCAGAGAAGCACATCGCAGACTCCCTTGGAATGTTGAGGGATGCTGAGCGTAAAATTGCATCAGCTTTCAAATCAGTTGCTGAGCGTCACAGCGACGAACCGGACATTCTTCAGACCTGCCAACGATTCGAACGTGTTTCGCAAGTTCACGAGGAATCTCTCAAGCGTTTCATATCGATCTATGGCGAAGCGGTTGAACATGAAGCCAGCCGCGTTAGCAATTCATTATTTCAAGGTCCGCGCTCGGGAGGATATGGACTGTTACGTGACCTTCACGATCTTTATTTGCTGACTACCGAAGCTTATCTTGCCTGGATGGTTTTGCTCCAAACCGCACAAGCTCTACGTGATAAGGAATTCATCGCCTGCTGCACAAAACTTGGAGACGAAACAGAAGGGCAGCGTGCATGGCTGCAGACTAGACTCAAGCAGGCTGCACCACAAGCGCTTCTAATTGACACTTCAGAAAGGCAAAATTTTAAGTAAGGTCCAGATTCGCGATGTCGAGGGCCTTGTTGATTTCGTCGCTCTTCTCTCGAAGGGCGGCCGTCCTCCCTCTGCACCCTGTTCATTAGCATTACTTAGTCAGATTGTTGTCGCGCTAACAAATGTGGGCGGACGAGGACGGCCGGGGTGGGACAAAAGAGCCTATCGATTAAAGCCACTACATGGATGACACGAGTCCCAATGGAAGCTCTTCGCTCGTTGCCACTCCTCTCGCAGGTGTGCGGTGGCTTCTGCGCGTTGCAGCAATTCGTCTCACGTCTTACTGGTCTCCGTATTAGGCTGAGACACAGACGACTGCAAACTGAAATATTTCGTGGTCACTCTACTTCTCCCGCTTCCGAACAACAGTCCTACAACACCCTTTAAGAGGAAGACAACCAACGGTGAATTTGCGCTGCGCCCCGAGGAATTCAGTGAGCGCATACACACACTGCCTGATCTTACGCACACCTTCTGATCAACACCGCTCGTGGCACTGTGTTTGCGATTAACGTCGAGGATCGCTGCAACGTGTTTTGAATAAATGCAGCAAAGGGTTGGTTCGAGTTTCTCGAATCAAGGATTAATTACTGCTAGCAACAAGGGGGATAAAAGCATGCCTGAAAACAAGGGTAATAAGAGTGACAACAAGCAGGGGAGCAAGCAGGCTCCGGGACGTCAAGGCGGACAAGAATCCGGAGGACGTCAAGATCAAAAAGGCAATCAGGGCGGTTCGGGCGGAAGTACCAAACAGGGTAACCGCTAAAGCCAGACGAAGGAAGATGGGAATCCAACTCATCTTCCTTCTTTCATTTCATCGGTGAACTTAACTTTAACTTCGAAGGAGGTCGGGATGGTTCGGAACAAAGGAAAATTAGCACTTATTACCGGCGCTTCGACCGGCATTGGATATGCACTTGCTAAGTGTTGTGCCGAAGATGGCTTCGATCTATTGATTGCTGCCGACGAAGCGGAAATTCACGATGCGGCTAAGGACTTCAAGAAGCTAGGCGTGCAAGTCGATGCGATAGAAGTTGATCTGGCCACTATCGAAGGTGTTGACGAACTCTACAACGCAGTTAAGGGTAGGACCGTCGATGCACTGCTAGCCAATGCAGGCATTGGACTGGGCGGTGCTTTCCTGGGTCAGGATTTTGAGGATGTACGTCACGTTATCGATACAAATATCACCGGCACAATCTATCTCGCGCAGAGAATAGGTAACGATATGGTAGCGCGCGGTTCTGGTCGCATCTTGTTTACCGGTTCCATTGCTGGCTTCACCCCCGGCAGCTTTAACGCAACATACAACGGCACAAAAGCATTCATCGATTCGTTCTCCTTTGCATTGCGTAACGAATTGAAAGACTCAGGCGTCACGGTCACGTGTCTGATGCCCGGAGCAACCGAGACTGAATTCTTCGAGCGCGCAGATATGCTTGACACGAAGATAGGTCAATCAAAGAAAGATGATCCAGAGGATGTAGCGAAGGTCGGATACGAAGCCATGATGAATGGCGAAGGAGACGTTGTTGCTGGGCTCAAAAACAAGGTGATGTCCGCCGCTGCATTGTTCACTCCATCCGAAACTCTCGCTGAACAACACCGAAAGAGGGCCGAGCCTGGTTCTGCGAATAAATAAGGAGTGGTGAGATGAATGAAAGTCCTTTAACCCAGCAAGCCATCGACGGTGCCGCGCCGAGTGACAACCCTCGAGACGGGTTCATAGCAAAGGTTGTTAGTCGTCCGTTTCTTGCGGGTGGCATGGTGCTGGTTGGCGCCGGATTAGCGTACGCAGCAGTGAAAGCGATCAAGAATGCAAACGGAGAAGAAGTTGCTCGTGATGTACATGTGGAAACTTCCATTATGATCGATAAGTCGCCCGAACAGCTCTACTCGTTTTGGCGTGACTTCAAAAATCTTCCGCTCTTCATGAAGCATTTGGAATCCGTGACCGCGATGGATGATGGACGCACTCACTGGGTGGCGAAGGGAATCGGGGGAATCGCCGCCAGTAAAGTCGAGTGGGATGCAGAGATCTACAGCGAGATTGAAAACGAAATGATCGCGTGGCGTTCAGTCGACAATGCCGACATCGTTAACGCCGGATCAGTTCGCTTTCAAGCTGGGCCCGAGGGTCACGGAACGTATGTCCGTGTGACTCTAAATTACAACCCACCGGCGGGGCGCGTAGGTGCTTCGTTGACCCAACTTCTAGGGACCGCACCCGATCAATTGATTAAAGAAGAGTTGAGACGGTTCAAGCAACTTATAGAAACGGGTGAGATAGCGACAGTCGGTGGCCAATCTTCTGGACGCGCTGAAAACGCAGTGCAAACAACCGCAAGCATTAATCACGAGAACGAAACAGGAGGTACTTCCAATGGAGAGTAAAGCCAAACTACTAGGTCATCCTATTCATCAGATGCTGGTCCCGATCCCATTTGGATTACTAGCAACTGCGGTGATTTTTGACTTGATCTATCTGGTGTGGACTAACAGTCCTACGATGATAGTTGTTTCCTACTGGATGATTGCCGCAGGCATCATTGGTGGTTTGATTGCGGCTCCCTTTGGCTTGGTTGACTATCTTGCAATACCCAGCGGCACGCGAGCGAAATACGTCGGTATGTTGCACGGCCTGGGAAACGTCGTCGTCTTGCTGATGTTCGCTGTCAGTTGGTGGTTACGGTACGCGTCGACCGTGCCCGGCAATTCTGATGTACATGTGCCGGGCACCGCTGCACTAGTGTTGTCTTTTGCTGGATTCGTCTTAGCGGGGATCACTGGTTGGCTCGGAGGGGAATTGGTCGATCGACTAGGTGTTGGTGTTGATGAAGGGGCCAATGTGAACGCCCTGAATTCACTTGTTAGTAGTACCGCAACTAGAAGGGGCTAGCAGTCTCGAATCGAGGCGTTGTTGACCTGGCTGAAACAGAAGGGGTAAGTGATGAAAGCAGCATGTTGGAATGGGAAACATGACGTCCGGGTTATGAGTGTGCCTGACCCAAGCATTATCAATCCTCGGGATGCGATCGTAAAAATTACTACTACGGCCATCTGCGGATCCGATCTACACCTTTACGATGGTTACATCCCGACTATGGAAAAGGGCGACATTCTTGGTCATGAATTCATGGGCGAAGTGGTCGAACTGGGCAGCGCTGTCAAGAATTTGAAAAAGGGCGACCGTGTTGTAGTCCCATTTACTATTGCCTGCGGCAACTGCTTCTTTTGCAAACGAGATTTGTGGTCAGCCTGCGATAACAGCAACCCCAATGCTTCCACCGCAGAAGCTTTATACGGTTTTTCAGGCTCCGGGCTGTTTGGTTATTCCCACATGATGGGAGGCTACGCTGGTGGACAAGCAGAGTATGTGCGCGTGCCGTTTGCTGACGTAGGACCGTTGCCAATCCCCGAAGAGTTGGATGATGAGCAGGTTCTCTTTCTTTCTGATATTTTTCCAACGGGATATATGGCTGCTGAAAACTGCAATATTCAACCCGGCGATACGGTTGCAGTGTGGGGTTGCGGACCAGTTGGCCAGTTCGCGATCAAGAGTGCCTTTCTACTTGGTGCTGAACGGGTGATTGCCATCGACGATATACCAGGCAGGCTTCGAATGGCGGCTGAACAGAGTAGTGCTGAGACTCTGAATTTTGGCGATCAAGACATTTATGACAAGCTGACTGAGATGACAGGCGGCATTGGTCCAGATGCTTGTATCGATGCAGTTGGCTTGGAAGCGCACGGCACTACGCTCGATGCAATTTACGACCGAGTTAAGACCACTCTCTACATGGGAACGGATCGATCTCATGCGTTGCGCCAGGCAATTCGGGTTTGTCGAAAGGGCGGGACTGTATCAGTGCCTGGTGTCTACGGAGGCTTCCTCGACAAATTTCCCTTTGGCGCAGCCTTCTCGAAGGGGCTGACTTTTAAGATGGGTCAGACCAACATGCACAAATATTTGCGACCTCTTTTGAAAATCATTCAGGAGGGTAAGATCGATCCTTCATTCGTGATTACCCATCGACTGTCGCTTAAAGATGCGGCGACGGGCTATAGCACTTTTAGCAATGACAAAAGCGGTTGCATCAAAGTCATCATGAAGCCGGAATTGAATAACTGAGCCGGTCAAACGCTTATTAAGTATTTGTTCTGCACACCTGAGGTTATTGCCTTGCATTCGTGGACTGCTGAATTAGTGATCACGGGGAATCACAATTCCGAGCAGTGCGTACGTGAAGAGTGATACAACAACGATTGCCAAAATGTTTAATAACAAACCCGAGCAGAGTCTCGACAGTGAAGCGTCAAGCGGAAAGCCAAGAACCAAACAGCATCCGAGCCAAGTGGGAACGATTGCTATTTGTGCAGTCGCAGCTAAGCCGATCATTTCTCTTCTGCCAACATCGTCAGCCGTAGCAAGGGCGCCAGCCACGCCAACTGCCGTAGACACTAATACTCCGGTCAATAAAGAGTTGAATTCCCCATAACGCACAGGCGGGTTCGTCAACCACCCCACGATCAGTCCGGCCGCCGTCAGGATCATTAAAGCCACCGCGAGCGAGCCGAGGCCCTGAATCGCTAGGCGCCATTGCCTGGTCCAAAAGCCGAACCCCATACTCAGCATTAGTGGAAGCAAAGGTAAGAACAAGAGACCGGAAATCATAAAGAGCAATTTGAATTCAACCAGGCCGTACCCCAGAAGCAAACCGCCAATTAAGATTCGTCCTAAGAATCCATAGGTTACTTGAGAGAATTGCCAGAGCTCCTGAAAGATATCGATCGCAGGTTCGACCAAAGGAACGGTCAGATCTTTAAGAGGTTGATGAGAAACAAGCGCGCGTGGCTGACGAACTGCTACTGAGTATTCATCACGCGAAAAGAAAGGTTGTTTCGCCAGTAGATCGATAAATGCTTTTGCCTGAGGCGTACTGACGTCTAGTTCAATGCAATCTTTCACAGATTCGGAACCGTTAGCTTCGATAACGCGCCGGACACTCACACTCACTCGTTCAATTCCGGACGCAAACGCGACCTCAGAAATTTTTGCCGCGTCACCTGCCGGTGCACTCACAGTAATCTGTCTCACGGTTACTCACTTCTCTGTATTAGGCTGATACATTCGCGACTGCCAAACTGGATAGTTCGTGTTCACTACCCAGCCGCTCTTCCGCTTAGACCAATCGAACTTTTTCGAGCGCAACCGCAGTGCCGCCGCGTTAAAAAAAAGACGCAGTCCTTGGTCACGTTGACGGAAAAAACTCACTGGAGCAATGGCCTTGCATTTGCTCAAGGTCAGTAGGAGGGATTGAGTATGAAACGTAATGAGTCAGGAAAGATCGGTTACGTGATCTTGTGGTTAATGGGAGTGCCGGTAACCGTCTTATTACTTATAGCGCTTCTGCGATCGTGTTAACGGAATGGACAGAAATAGAGAACAAGGGGGGTAACAATGCGAAAGAGCGCACTAGCATTAACATCGGTAGGTATTGGCGCGGGAGTTTTATATGCCATCGGAAGAGGACGTTCAAAGAGACGTCGAAGTGAGTCAACGAAGCTGAATGCTCAAGTTGCGGGCTTGGGGAAAAGCGAGACAGACACAGGCGTTACTGAGCGGCAAGCGGAGAAAGAATCCAGTGTTAAGGCTTCTTCTATGGCCCCACAGAATGATGTTGAGTCTAACTTAACCGGCTCAGAAAATTTCGAGCTCGATGATCGTGGTACTAATCAGGAGGACGCTTTACAACTATTAAATAAGATCAAAGCTGAAGTCTTTCAGTCGAGCGATGAAAAACTCGCGCTCGCGCTGGGGCGTCCGGTTGAGGAAATCAACGCTTGGGCAGCAGGCGAACAAACCATCGACTCCGACGTGTTAATGAAGGCACGTGCACTTGCTCTGGAACGCGGTATCAATACCTGAAAGTGATTAACGCATTGTGCCTATGTCAGAAAGCAATGACTTACATGGAAATGCACCTGATCAGTCAGAGGTTGCTGTTCTTCTGATCGATGTCATTAACGATCTTGAATTCGAAGGAGGCGAGAGACTATTACAGGCAGCGTTACCCGCAGCCGAAAAGATTTCTCGTCTTAAGAAGTCGGCGCGTGATGCAGGTGTTCCAGTAATTTATGTCAACGACAATTTCGGTCGTTGGCGATCTGATTTCAAGAAACTCGTCGATCATTGTCTGAAGGAAAATGTGCGGGGAAGAGAAATCGCTGAATTACTTGTACCGGACGAAGACGACTACTTTGTTCTCAAGCCGAAACACTCTGGATTCTTTTCTACAACCTTAGATCTGTTGCTGGAGTACCTCGGTGTGCGTCACTTAGTGATTACAGGTTTTGCAGGGAACAACTGCGTCCTTTTCACTGCTAACGATGCGTACATGCGTGATTATCAAGTGCACATCCCAGCTGACTGCACGGCTTCACTTGAACAGTCGGACAACGACAATGCATTGCGACAAATGCAAGAAGTATTGAAGGCTGACATCCGCCCTTCAACCGAAGTGGATTTGCGAGCCTTTCACGAGAAGAGCCGCCGCGCCGGAAAAGGAATTGGAACGGTAGGAAGTTAAGATGACTCGCGGGCGAAATCCATTTATTGATCTCCCACCTTTCGACCCGGACAGTAAGTTTCTCAACAGCATCATCGACACACCTAAAGGTAGAACTCTACACGCAATCCGTCGCACGGTAGTGCACTTGGTGACTTCCTTCACTCCCTCATTCAGTACAGTGGACGCTCTTGTTGGTTTTACGAATCGCGCTATTTGATTACTCCCACATGATGTGTGGTAATGCTGATGGCCAGAGAGCAGACATGCGCGTCCGTTTGCCGATGCCCGGACCGAGAGTCATTTTCCAAGAACTAGATCCTTTTCCCAAGACGTTCCGAGCGCGTTAAAGACGATCAGAATGCCTGTAATTTATCGATACGTGAGTGACGGGATGTGTGTTCTTTTACGTTGCAACGCTAGAATGGTTTAGACCTCATATAATGTAGCCTCATATAATGTAGCAAGAGCGTCTATGGTCTTGCAGCGCTGTACCGCAGTACGAAACCGCACCTTAGAAGTTAGAAATTCGTTTCGAGAATCTCACCTTTCATTTTAGTTTGTGAAAATCTAGATCGCTTTTTGATCCAACTCGGCCACTCCCTTGTGAGTCCTTTTCGGCACTTCAGTTGCTAACTAGGATGCGACACCAAGTCAAATGTTCTACTTCGACTTGGTGCTTTGGATTTCTCACTGATCAAAAACATCGACATAGAATCGTATTAGAAGGAGTGAACATGTTTATAGATTTTCCCAAAGACGATCAGGAATCGCTTTTACCGCTCGCTTTAATGAAGCATGATCTCATTTGTTTCTCGCACCTGCGTTGGGATTTTGTTTTTCAGCGTCCCCAGCACTTATTAAAACGTGCCGCAAAAAATAGAAGAGTCTTTTTTGTCGAAGAACCTGTTTTTGATAACGGTACTATGCGTCTTGACATCTCAGAACGGGATGGAGGCGTACAAGTTGTTGTTCCGCATTTGCCTGCAGGACTATCGAGCCAGATCGCTCAAGACGCTGTGATGCGAGACCTATTGCGGCACTTGTTCAAAAGCAAGAAGCTTAATGAGTACGTGATCTGGTATTACACCCCAATGGCTTTGTCGTACACGTCTGAATTGAATCCTCAAGCAGTTGTTTACGACTGCATGGACGAGTTATCAGCGTTCAAAAACGCACCGTCTGCACTGAGTAACTTGGAACAGGAACTCTTCCAAAAAGCGGACCTGGTTTTTACGGGCGGCCGAAGTCTCTACTTAGCCAAAAAATCGCAACACCACTCAGTACATTGTTTTCCCAGCAGTATCGATCGTGATCATTTCATGGAAGCCAGGGGGACTAATGATGATCCTACGGATCAAAAGGACATAGCTCACCCGCGGCTCGGTTTCTTCGGTGTTATTGATGAGCGATTCGATATTGAGTTGTTAGACGCTATAGCGCAGGGCCGTCCAGATTGGAATTTCGTTCTTCTTGGGCCCGTTGTGAAAATCGACCCTGTAATCCTGCCCAGGCACAAAAACATTTACTACCTCGGCAGCAAAAACTACCAGGAACTTCCAAAGTACATCAGCGGTTGGGACGTTGCGCTTCTGCTATTTGCCGACAACGAAGCCACCAGATTTATTAGCCCCACTAAGACTCCCGAATATCTGGCCGCAGGAAAACCGGTGGTTTCCACACCCATATGTGATGTAGTTACGCCTTACGGGGAGATGGATCTCGTGCACATCGCAAATGGTCCTGATGACTTCATTAACGCTATCGAAGGCTTGTTGGACCAAAACGAAAGTCGAGTTCAGTGGCTGAGCAGAGTTGATAACTATCTTTCGTTAATGTCCTGGGATGACACGTGGTCGCAGATGTCAGCTTTGATCGACAAGGTTATTGAAAAGAGGTCTGCGAACGTCATGGCCGAAAGCAATGCGATAAGTAAACATGCCGGGACAGCCAGCATCTAGCTCATATAAGAACAAGGGGGGAATTCGATGTTTGATTATTTAATTGTAGGTGCCGGATTTGCCGGCAGTGTCTTAGCGGAACGTCTGGCAAGCGGTTCGAAAAAGAAAGTCCTGATTTGTGATAAACGAAATCACGTAGGAGGAAACGCGTACGATCATTACAACGACGCAGGCATCCTAGTTCACAAATACGGCCCTCACATTTTTCATACCAACTCACTTGAAGTGTTTGAATATCTGTCGAGATTCACGGAGTGGCGACCCTACCAGCACCGAGTCCGCGCGAGTGTCGATGGGCAAATTGTTCCCATACCGATCAATCTCGACACTATCAATTCACTTTACGGTTTGAATCTTACCTCGTTTGAAGTCGCACAATTCTTCA
>Ga0163162_10002712_pt1 | contig 16804 bp, 16 predicted proteins | sample S55metaG_FD_115310 | JGI IMG/M metagenome (GOLD analysis project Ga0163162, IMG submission 115310) | Switchgrass rhizosphere microbial communities from Kellogg Biological Station, Michigan, USA - S5-5 metaG | ecosystem: Host-associated > Plants > Roots > Rhizosphere > Soil | place: USA...
CACCCGAGCGTGATATACGCGCCGCGCCGCGGCGTGTTGTAGGAATACGCGAGCTCATAGTCCTTGTTGAAGAGATTGTCGATGCGAGCGTCGACGTACCACGACTTCGTGATCGCGTAACGCGCCGAGAGATTCACCACGCCATAGCCCGCGAGCGTCGAATCGTAGTCGCTGCGCGCGCCGCTCACGATCCACTCGCCGCCCACGCGCCACGCGCGGATCGACCGGTGCACCGACAGCGACGCGAACCGTCGCGCGCGCCGCGTGAGGTCCTGGTGATTCGTTTCATCGACGGGATTCTGGAACGTGAAGCTCGCGCGCACCCCGGTTGCGCCCACCTGGCCCGCCCACGATCCCTCGACGCCCTGCACCTTCGCGCGCCCGACGTTCTGCGCGACATAGAAGCCGCCGCCATCGGCGACGTAGTCGATCAGGTTCGAATAGCGCGTGTCGAATGCCGTGAGGCGCAGCACGCCGAGCCCGCCCGATGCGTACTGAATCGCCGCTTCCGCGGAATGGCTGCGCTCGGGCTGGATCGACGGATTGCCGCTGAACGGATAGTACAGATCGTCGAAGCTCGGCGCGCGAAACGACTCCGCATAGCTTGCGACGACCTTCCAGTGCGCATCGACGTTGTAGCCATAGCCGAGATAGTAGCTGTTCGCGCCGCCGAAGTCGGAGTACTGGTCGCGCCGCACGTTCGCCTGCAGCTCGTGGCCGCCGGCACGCCCGACATAGCCCGCGAACACCGAGTTCACATGGCGGTCGGGGGCGTCGAACTGATCGGAATCGAGCAACTGGTCGAGGTGTTCGTAGCCGAAGAGGAGCTTGTGCCCGGCGGCGAGACGGATATCGTTCTGCCAGGCGTACTGGCGGTTCGCGGAATTGAAGCGGCTCGTGTAGACGCCGTTGTGCTCGATGTTCGCGCGGTCCTGCCCCTCGGCGACCAGGAAATGCGTGGTCCAGCGCCCGGTCAGCCGGCCGTTCGCGAACACGGATGCCGAACGCACGCGATTGTGCGAATCGTTGAGATCGGCGGGCGCGCCGTAGGCATCGTCGAAACTCGTGACGCCATTCGACTGCAAGAAACGTACGCCCCCGTCCCAGTCCTGCGTGAACGCATGGCGCAGCGTGGCCGCGACGCTCTCGTTCAGATAACCGTTCGCGTCCGGATTCGCGTTGGGCGCGATGGCCGGATCGATCGCAGAAAAGCCGTCGGTCTTCTCGCGCGAGACGGTGACATTGAACGTGGTGCGCGCATCCGCGTCGAGCGCGCCGTTTGCGCCGAACTGCTGGCGCTGCGTGTGATAGCTGCCGTACTCCGCTTCGGCACTGAAGCGGGGCGCGTGCCTGCCCCCGTCCTTCGTGAAGATCTGCACCACACCGCCGATCGCGCCCGACCCGTAGAGCGCCGAGACGTTGCCGTTCACCACTTCGATGCGATCGAGGTCGTCGAGCATCAGCTGCGAGAGCTGCGCGGCGCCGAGCCCCGCCGATTCCACGCGCACGCCGTCGACCAGAACGAGCGACTGCGCCGACGACGCGCCCCGCAAATACACCCCCGACGACGCCCCCGGCCCGCCGTTGCGCGTGACCTGCACGCCCGGCGCGAGCGCGATGAGGCCGAGCGCATCGCGTGAACTCGCATCGGCGATGTCCTGTGAATCGAAGAGCGTGGTTTGCGCGATGGCGTCGGCGAGAGCCTCGGGCGTGCGCGTCGCGGTCACGACGACGGGCGCGAGCGTGGACGCGGGCGCGAGCCGCGGCGCATCGGCGCCGTCCGTGGTCTGGCCGAGCGCGGCAAGCGGCACGCCGCCCGCGGCGAGCAGCACCGATGCGGCCGCGCGGACAACCGGGTAAGACATAACGGGGTAACACACGTGTGAAGCGTTTCCTGTCGATGGCAGGCGCCGCCCCGCTCCCCGCAAGGCGATTGCGCAAACGGCGCGGCGCGATGTGCGACGCGCGCTACCATTGGCCGGTATCCGGGCTGGCGACAGATCGCCCCGCCTTCCCGCGCATTCGCGCAGTGGCATCGACACGTTCGCCGCGCGCCAGATTTCAGGTGATGAAATATGAAGCGCATTGGCGGGCGGAACGCGTCCGGGACGACTTGCAACTTGCGTTGCGGTCGCTTACCGTTGCGGGGGCAGCACAGGTTGGCTCGCCGCGGCGCGGCTTCGCTCCCTGTTTCCCGTTTGACTGCGCCCGCTCGAATGCGGGCGCGAGCACCAAAAGTGCGGCAAGTCTAGGAGCGGCACCGCAGCGCGTCAAGCAAGCGGATGGTCACACCCCGCATGTCCGCAGACCACTGCGCGCACCGCGCAAGCGGCGTGCGCGAGCGCGTCGAGGCGGCGTTCAAAGGGAGCAGCGAAGCCGTCGCGACCTTACCCGGCGGCGACCATTCAACACACGAATTCTGGCGGAAAAACGGGGTTGCACGCACGAAACGCGCGCTGTTACGTCTCGAAACGAGACAAAACCCGGTGGCCCCGTTGATCCGCGCTAAAATGCGAGGTCTTTAGAGGACGCAGCACATGCTCAACGAACTCGAATCACTTTCACAGAACATTGGCCGGCTGATCAAGATCAGCGAGCGCCATCATCACGCGCGCCACGCGCTCGAAGAGCAGCTCGAACAGTTGCGTGCCGACTATGCAGCGGTGCAGGGCGAACTCGCGCAAATGCGCGAGGAACGCGACACGCTGCAAACGGAACGCGATACGCTGTCGGCGAAAATCGACGACGCACAGGTGCGCCTGAACGCGATCCTCGAAAAGCTGCCGCGAGCAAAGGCCGCGCCCGAGCCCGACAACCAGCTCGATCTCCTTGCCACGGATGCCTCGCACGACGAAGCGCAGCAGGAACATGCGCACGCAGGCGAGATGCACGGTGAGCACAGTCAAGGAGAAAAGGCATGACGAGCAAACAGATCGAAGTCTCCATCCTCGGCCAGCCCTACCGGCTCGCCTGTTCGCCCGAGACCGAAGGCGCGCTGCGCGAGGCGGTTGCGCGCGTGGATGCGGAAATGACGAAGGTGCGCACGGCGAGCAGCGTGCGCGGCACCGATCGCATCGCGGTGATGGCGGCGCTCTCGCTGGCGTCGGAATTGCTTAAGCTGCAGGAGAGCGTGCGCCACGGCGAAGCGTTCCCCGCCGAGGAAATCCGCCGCACGATGCACCAGATGAACGAACAGCTGGGCGCGGTCATTGCCCAGTATGAAACTCAATAACGCGAGCCTGCTCGCCCGGCGTGCATCGCCGCGCTGATCACGCGAAAGAAACAAAGTCGTTGCTGCATCCGGCAAACGATTGGTGTAGAGTTAGTACTCCCTGCCTGGTTCGCCAAGGTCATATATTCCTTGAACCAATGCCATTGTGCACGGTTGCGGAAATTTGTAGCACGGGCGCGCGCGTCACTCTGTCTGATGTACCCGAAGTGCTGCCTACTGCGACCAATCTTGAACCCAGGTTCAGGATGCCGGCCTAGCGGCTGAGGCGGGGACCTTATTCAACGGCATCGGTTTTTCCGATGCCGTTTTTGTTTGAGGCTGTCCCTTTGCCTCTTTTCCTTGCACTTCGCCCACGCCATCTACATCGATCATGCGTTACTGGCTGATGAAGTCCGAACCCGACGAAGCAAGCATCGATCATCTCGCTCACGCGCCGAAGAAAACCTTGCCCTGGACCGGCGTGCGCAACTATCAGGCACGCAATTTCATGCGCGATGCCATGCAGGTCGGCGACGGCGTGCTCTTCTATCATTCGAGCTGTCCGCAGCCCGGCATCGCGGGGATTGCCAAAGTCTCGTCGACGGCCTACCCCGATCCCACCCAGTTCGATCCGAAGAGCGACTACTACGATCCGAAGTCGACGCAGGAAACGCCGCGGTGGCTGCTCGTCGATGTGCGCTTCGTGAAGAAGACGCCGCTCGTGCCGCTTGCCACGCTGCGCGAACACCAGGAACTCGCGGACATGCAGGTGCTCGCGAAGGGCAATCGCCTGTCGATCACGCCCGTTACCGAGGCGCAGTGGCGCTTCATCACCGAGCATCTCGTCTAGTTTCCGCAAGCAAGTTGAAGGGAACTTCTGGAGCGCGAAGGCCAACTAAGTGGCGTCGCGAATCGCGCGAATTCATGCTTCCGGAGTTCAACAATGATCAAGAAGAAAACCGCTTTCGCACTCGCAGCCGCCGCCATTTCGGGTGCGGCGCTGACGATGTCGGCAGCGGCCGTCGCACAAACCGTCGTCACGCAGCCGCAGCCGTCGGGCGTGCTGTCGCTCGCTGCGCAAGCCAGCGCCGAAGTGCCGCAGGACACCGTCAATATCACCCTCTTCTACGAGCAGGAAGCGAAGGACGCGTCGTCGCTCACGACCACCTTGAACCAGCGCGCCGATGCCGCGTTGCGCGAGGCGAAAGGCGTGGAAGGCGTGACGGCACGCAGCGGCGCATTCACCGTGTATCCGTCGACGGACCGTGACGGCCGAATCTCCGCGTGGCGCGGCCGCACGGAGGTCGTGCTCGAATCGCACGACTTCGCGGCGGCATCGAAGCTCGCGGGCAAGATGAGTTCGTCGATGCAGGTCGGCAACATCGCGTTCTCGCTGTCGCCGCAGGCGCAGCGCGCAGCCGCGCAGAAGCTCTCCACGCAGGCCATCGATTCGTTCCGCCAGCAGGCGCAGGCAGCGGCCCAGGCGTGCGGGTACAGCAACTACGCGATCCGCGAGGTCAATGTCGGCCACGAAGGCTCGCCGCCGCGGCCCGTCATGATGATGCAGGCGCGCGGCATGGCCGCAGACGCGAAGATGGCGGCCCCGATGGCGTTCGAGGCGGGCACGTCCACGGTTACGGTGAGCGTCTCCGGTTCGGTGCAGATGGGGCGTTAAGGCGCCGCATGGAAAAACGCCTCGCGATCCGCGATCGCGAGGCGTTTTTCATTGGGGAGAAGCTTGTCGGGAGAAGCTCAGGCCGCGTTCGCGGGCTTGGGAGGCAGCCGCCGGTCGCGCCGGTACGCCCACACCATCATCGCGATGCCGGCGAGGATCATCGGCAGCGAAAGCCACTGGCCCATCGAAAGGCCGAGCGCGAGCAGGCCGAGATAGTCATCCGGTTCGCGCGCGAATTCCACCGTGAAGCGCGCGACGCCATAGCCGATCAGGAAGAGCGCCGACCCCGCGCCCACCGGCCGCGCCTTGCGCGAGAACGTCCACATCACGATGAAGAGCACGAGCCCCTCGAGCGCGATCTCGTACAGCTGCGACGGATGGCGCGGCAGCATGTGATAGCGCTCGAAGATTTCGGCGAGGTGCCACCGCGTGTCCAGTTGCGGATGCTTCGCGAGCCAGATCGCGTCGTCGTTGGACGCGCCCGGGAACAACATGGCCCACGGCGCATTCGGATCGGTCACGCGGCCCCACAGTTCGCCATTGATGAAATTGCCGAGCCGCCCCGCCGCCAGTCCGAGCGGCACCATCGGCGCGACGAAATCGGTGACCTGCAGCCACGTGCGCTTGCGCTGGTACGCGAACAGGACCATCGCGAGCGTCACGCCGAGAAAGCCGCCATGAAACGACATGCCGCCTTCCCAGACCTTGAAGATGTCGAGCGGATGCGCGGCGTAGAAGCTCGCCTTGTAGAAGATCACGTAGCCGAGCCGCCCGCCGAGAATCGTGCCGAGCACGCCGTAGAACAGCATGTCGTCGATATCCTTCGCCGTCCAGCCTTGCGCCGCGACGTGGGGCAGGCGCAGCCGCAGCCGGCCGACGACCACCGCCGACACGAACGCGACCAGATACATGAGGCCGTACCAGCGCACCGCGAGCGGGCCTAAGTGAATCGCGACGGGATCGAAATTGGGATGAATGAGCATCGTAAGTTTTTTAGCGGTTCGACAAGACGCGAACTATAAAGCAGGCATCGCCGCGCCATGGGCGCGAACGATGTCGATAAAGCCGGCGAGCACGGGGCTCACCTCCGCCGCGCGCCACACGAGCCCGGTCTCCACGACCGGCCCCGTCCTCTGCCCCGATTCGGCAAGCGGCCTGTATACGACGCCCGTGCGCCGCAGGTTCCTGAGCGACTGCGGCACGAGCGCGACACCCATGCCGGCGGACACGAGGCTCACGATGGTCTGCATCTGGATCGCCTCCTGCCCGATGCGCGGCGTGAGGCCGGCCGCGCCGTAGCAACCCATAATGATGTCATAGAAACCGGGCGCGAGACGTCTTGGGAAGACGACGAGCGGCGCGCCGGCCAGTTCGTGCAGGCTCACGGGCGTGTCGGCCCACTCCGCGGCGCCCTGGCCCAGTTGCGCCGTCATGTCGGCGGGGAGCGCCGCGACGAGCGGCTCGCGCGCGATCGGCAGATACGAGAGCGCCACCGCATGGCGCGGTGGCAGCGGCGGAATCACGAGCCCCGCATCGATGCGCCCGGCGACGAGTTCCTCGATCTGCACGTCGCTGGTCGCCTCGGTCAGTTGCAGGCGCACGCCCGGATAGCGCGCGCCGAAATCGCGCAGGAGCGACGGCAGCAGCCCGTAATCGGCGGTGGAAACGAACGCGAGCGACAGCACGCCCGCCTCGCCCCGCGCGAGCGATTGCGCGAGCGGGCGCAGCGCCTCCGCGGAGGCCAGCAGGCGCCGGACCTCCGGCAGCAGGTCCTTGCCGACCGGCGTCAACTCGACCGAGCGCTTCGTGCGCACGAACAGCGCGACGCCGAGCGCATCTTCCAGCGCCCGAATCGCCTGCGAGAGCGGCGGCTGTGTCATCGCGAGGCGCGCCGCCGCGCGGCCGAAGTGCATTTCCTCCGCGACGGTCACAAAATAGCGCAACAGGCGCAGCTCGACGGGCGGATTTCGGGGGTCCATTGATATCTTCCACGACCTAATACAGCCTGAATAATATATTGGACAGACACTAGCCGACGCTGCATTCTTCCGGCACTAGATGAAAAAATTCTCAAGGAGCCCCCAAATGGCCTACAACCGCCGCTCGAAAAACATCACGCAGGGCGTGGCGCGCTCGCCCAATCGCTCGATGTATTACGCCCTTGGCTACAAGGAAGAGGACTTCGACAAGCCGATGATCGGCATCGCCAACGGCCACTCGACGATCACGCCGTGCAACGCCGGCCTGCAGCGTCTCGCCGACGCCGCCGTCGAGTCGATCAGGAAGTCCGACGCGAACCCGCAGATCTTCGGCACGCCCACGATTTCCGACGGCATGTCGATGGGCACCGAAGGCATGAAGTACTCGCTCGTGTCGCGCGAAGTGATCGCCGACTGTATCGAAACCGCCGTGCAGGGCCAGTGGATGGACGGCGTCGTCGTGATCGGCGGCTGTGACAAGAACATGCCCGGCGGCATGATCGGCCTCGCGCGCATGAACGTGCCGGGCATCTATGTATACGGCGGCACGATCCGTCCGGGCAACTGGAAGGGCAAGGATCTGACCATCGTGTCGTCGTTCGAGGCGGTCGGCGAATTCACCGCCGGGCGCATGTCGGAGGAAGACTTCAAGGGCATCGAGAAGAATTCGTGCCCGTCGACCGGCTCGTGCGGCGGCATGTACACCGCCAACACGATGAGCTCGTCGTTCGAGGCGCTCGGCATGTCGCTGATGTATTCGTCGACGATGGCGAACCCCGACCAGGAAAAGGTCGACTCCGCCGCCGAATCGGCGCGCGTGCTGGTGGAAGCGGTCAAGAAGGACCTGAAGCCGCGCGACATCATCACGAAGAAGTCGATCGAGAACGCGGTCGCGCTCATCATGGCGACGGGCGGCTCGACCAACGCCGTGCTGCACTATCTGGCGATCGCGCACGCGGCGGAAGTGGAATGGACCATCGACGACTTCGAGCGCATGAGGAAGAAAGTGCCGGTGATCTGCGACCTGAAGCCGTCGGGGCAATTCGTCGCGACCGACCTGCACAAGGCGGGCGGCATTCCGCAGGTGCTGCGCATCCTGCTCGACGCGGGCCTCCTGCACGGCGACTGCATCACGATCACGGGCCGCACGATCGCGGAAGAACTGAAGGATGTGCCGGGCAAACCGCGCGCGGACCAGAAGGTGATCTACCCGATCAACCAGGCGCTCTACGACGAAGGCCACCTTGCGATCCTGAAGGGCAACCTCGCCCCGGACGGCGCGGTCGCGAAGATCACGGGCCTCAAAAACCCGGTCATCACCGGACCCGCGCGCGTGTTCGAAGACGAGCAGAGCGCGATGGAAGCAATCCTCGCCGACAAGATCAAGGCCGGCGACGTCGTCGTGCTGCGCTATCTCGGACCGCAGGGCGGCCCGGGCATGCCGGAAATGCTGGCGCCGACGTCCGCGATCATCGGCAAGGGACTCGGCGAGTCGGTCGGCCTCATCACGGACGGGCGCTTCTCCGGCGGCACGTGGGGCATGGTGGTCGGCCACGTCGCGCCGGAAGCGTTCATGGGCGGCACGATCGGACTCGTGCAGGAAGGCGATTCGATTACCATCGACGCGCACCAGCTGATGCTGCAACTGAACGTCGACGACGCCGAGATCGAGCGCCGCCGCGCAGCGTGGAAGAAGCCGTCGCCGCGTTACACGCGCGGCGTGCTGGCGAAATACGCCGCGCTCGCGCTGCCCGCGAACCGGGGCGCCGTGACCGGCTGAGCCCGGCGCATCACGGGCACGCCGTGAACTGGCAATCGCGCTGAAAACAAGGGGCGCACGATCCGGATCGTGCGCCCCTTGTCTTTTGCCCGCGTCTCTTATAATGCCGCGGAGCCAGGTCGGGTATCAGGTATCCACGGAGACCCCATGATTACGACAAGACAACGCGCAGGCCTTTTCGCAGCGCTCGTGCTGATGGCCGCAGGCGGCACGGCCAACGCGCAGGGCGACACTTCGATGCTGAAGTTCGCGGAGCGTGAGAACTGCATGAGCTGCCACTCGGTATCCCGCACGTTCATGGGACCGTCCTTTCACAGCATCGCGGCGAAGTATGCGAACGTGGAAGGCGCGCACCGGCAGCTTGCGCGCAAGATCGCGGAAGGCGGCGTCGGCGTGTGGGGCCAGGTGCCGATGCCCGCCAACACGCAATTGACGCCCTCCCAGGCGCTCGCCCTCGCCGACTGGATCCTGTCCCTTCACTAGCTGCTGGCGCCAGGGGCCCGCGCGTCAGGCGATGCCGCGACGCGCCAGTTCCTCTTCCACCGCCTCGCGCACCCACTCCGTCATTTCCGTTTCCAGCGCCAGCGCGACTTCCCGCGTGATCTGGTGCACGAGCCAGGTGGAATGCTCCCGCAGCGTTTCGCGGCAGCGCTCCTCGATCAGCTCGCGCCCGTCGCCCGTCAGGAAGCTCGTGAAGCGGCCCCGGAGGCGCTCGGCGATGAGGTCGGCGTCGTACTCGACGGCAGGCGCCCCCGCGTCGGCCACGAAACCCGGCGTGCGCGCGAGTTCCGCCTTGCCCGGCATGACGACATCGGTGAGAACGGGAATCGAGGTATCGAAGGCTTCAGGCTTGTTGGACACGAAAGACTCCCTGCGTGAATGTGCGACCGATGATAGCGCGAGGCCCCGACGCCGGATGTTCGCTCAGCCGCCTTGCTTGTAATTGTTGAGGGCGTAGCCGCGGTCGCGGTAGAACCGGTAGCGCTCGCGGCCCGCGGCGAGCTCCTGCTCCTCGTTGCCGACCACTTCGAGCAGCCGCTCGAAGCGGGCGAACTGCGGCGGCACGCTCATGCCGAGATTCACGAGAATCTGGTGATGCGGCACCTCGTCGAGGTTTGCCGCGAGCACGACCGGCGTGTCCTTCGCGAGCGGGCTCGCCGCCATGCAGTGCGGCACGAAGTCGAGCGGCGAGAAGGTCCACAACTGCTCGTCGAAGGCGGCGAGGCGATCGGGTTCGGCCAGCACGACGATCGGCTGGCCGCTCAGATACGCCTTGCGCACGAGGCGGCACGCGTAGGCAATCGAATCCCCGACGTTCGAGTGAAAATCGATGCGTGTCATGCGCCTGTTCCTTCTCCGACCGGCGCCGCCGTCATTGGCCCGCGCGGTCGATCAGGAACTGCGCGAGCAGCGGCACCGGACGGCCCGTCGCGCCCTTCGCCGCGCCGCTCTTCCATGCCGTGCCCGCGATGTCGAGGTGCGCCCACGGATAGTTCTGCGCGAAGCGCGACAGGAAGCACGCCGCGGTCACGCTGCCGGCGGGGCGCCCGCCGATGTTCGCGACATCCGCGAAGTTGGACTTGAGCTGGTCCTGGTACTCGTCGTCGAGCGGCATGCGCCAGGCCGGATCGACCGCTTCGCGCGACGCGTCGAGCAGTTCGCCCGCAAGAGCGTCGTCCTTCGAGAAGAGACCCGTGTTGTGATGGCCGAGCGCGATGATGCAGGCGCCGGTGAGCGTGGCGATGTCCACCACGGCCGACGGCTTGAAGCGCTCCGCGTAGGTGAGCGCGTCGCACAGGATGAGGCGCCCTTCGGCGTCGGTGTTGAGCACTTCGATGGTGGTGCCCGACATCGACGTGATGATGTCCCCCGGCTTCACCGCGTTGCCGGCGGGCATGTTCTCGCAGGTCGGCACGATGCCGACCACGTTGATCTTCAGCCCCATTTCCGCGACCGCGCGCAGCGTGCCGAACACCGACCCCGCGCCGCACATGTCGTATTTCATCTCGTCCATCGCCTCGCCCGGCTTGATCGAGATGCCGCCGGAGTCGAACGTGATGCCCTTGCCGACGAGCACGACCGGCGCCGGCGCGCTCTTGCCCGAGCCCGCGCCCTGATACTGCATGACGATGAACTGCGGCGGCTCGATCGAGCCCTTCGCGACGGCGAGGAACGAGCCCATGTCGAGCGCTTCGATCTGCTTCTGCCCGAGCACCTCGACCTTCAGCTTCCAGTCGCGGCCGAGCTTCTTCGCGGTCTGGCCGAGGTAGGTCGGTGTGCAGATGTTGGGCGGCAGGTTGCCGAGATCGCGCGTGAGATCCATGCCGTTCGCAAGCGCGGCGCCCTGCTTCACGGCGACCTTGGCGGCCTTTTCATCGGCCGGATCGATGCTGAACACGACCTTCTTCAGCGCCCGCGTGCCGTTCTCGGGCTTGCTCTTCATCTGCGTGAACTTGTAGGTGAGTTCGCGCAGCGCGAGGATGGCGGTACGCACGGCCCAGTCGCCGGTGCGCTCGAGAATGGGCAGCTGGGCGAGCGTGAACGCGACCTGGGCGATCTTCGTGCCGAGGATCGCGCGCCATGCCGCGCGCACGGCTTCGCCGTATGCCTTCTGATTGAAGACGTCCTGCTTGCCGAGCCCGACGAGCAGCACGCGCGATGCGCCGATACCCGTGATTTCCGGCAGGAAGAGCGTCGTGCCCGCGCGGCCGGCCATGTCGCCCGCCTTGATGACGCGGGTCACGAGGCCCTTGGTGGCGAGATCCATCTCACGTGCCGCGCCCGAGAGCGTCTGCGCTTCGAACACGCCGATCACTACCACATCGGCCTTCCCGTTGAGGAAACCATTTGCCGCGCCTTTGCTCCAATCACAGGCTTTTATGCTAAAGTCCATCGCGCTTATCCTCGGATAAAATCTGGGCTGAAGGATGAAAGCCGCAATTATCCGCTATTTTTTCCGCGGCGGTCACAGGCGCGGTGCACGGGAACAATCGCATCGCCCTTGCGTCTGTCGAAGCATGCACGTGTATCCGCATCGGGTTGCGCATCGCCGCCGGCCATCAGTTACCACTCAATGATCTTCGAACGCTCCCTACAGCGTGAACTCGCGTATACGGCCGGTGCCGTATTCATGGTGCTGCTCACGATCATGCTGACGACGATGATGATCCGCATCGTCGGCTTCGCGGCATCGGGGCAGGTCGACCCGCGCGACGTCGTCGTGCTGATCGGGCTCACCGTCATCGGCTATCTCGCGGTCATGCTGATCGTGACGCTCTTCGTGTCGATCCTGTTCGTGCTGACGCGCTGGTATCGCGACTCCGAAATGGTCGTGTGGCTCGCCTCGGGCGTGAGCCATACGCGCCTCATCAAGCCGATCGCCGTCTTCTCCACGCCGATCATCCTGCTGATCGTGTTCTTCGCGTTCGTCGGCTGGCCGTGGTCGAACCAGCAGAGCAAGCTCATCAAGGCGCGCTTTCAGCAGCGCGACGAAGTCTCGCTGCTCGCGCCAGGCCAGTTCCGCGAGTCGCCCGCGAGCAACCGCGTGTTCTTCATCGAGAAGATGTCGCCGGACCAGGGGCACGTCGAGAACGTGTTCGTGACGAGCACCGAAGGCGGCAAGGTGAACGTGATCGTGTCGAAGACCGGCCACACCGAAACGCGCAACGACGGCGACCGCTTCATCGTGCTCGAAAACGGCCGCCGCTACGACGGCGAGCCCGGGCAGCCGAACTTCCGCATCATGGAGTTCGAGCGCTATGGTGTGAAGATACAGAGCCGTCAGGTCGTCAATACGCCCGCGACCACCGGCATTTCCACGCCAGACCTGCTTGCCAACCCGACCAAGGACAATCTTGCGGAGTTCGCGTGGCGCGCGGGGCTGCCGCTCATCGCCATCAACCTGATGCTGCTCGCCATTCCCCTTTCATATCAGAACCCGCGCCGCAGCCGCACGATCAATCTCGTGATGGCGGTGCTGATCTACCTGACGTATTCGAACCTGCTGAACGTCGTTCAGTCCTGGATCGAGCAGGGCAAGCTGTCGTTCGGGGTCGGCTTAGTCGGGCTGCACATTCTCGTCGCGGCGCTCGTCGGGTTCATCTTCTGGCTGCGCGTGCGCAACCGCCCGCTCTTCACCCGCGCGATGTTCACGCGCTCGAAGGGGGCCTGACATGCTGCGCATCTACGAAAGGTACTTCGCGCGCCAGATCTATCTCGCGTTCATCTTCATCCTGTTCGCGTTCTCGGGCCTGTTCTTCTTCTTCGACCTGATCAACGAGCTGAACACCGTCGGGCACGGCAACTACAAGTTCGGCATGGCCGTGCTGCGGGTCGCGCTGCAGACGCCCTCGCGCTTCTACGAGATCATCCCGGTCGCGGCGCTCATCAGCGCGATCTACGTGTTCGCGCAGATGGCGGCGGCATCCGAATTCACGATCTTTCGCGTCTCCGGCCTCTCCACCGGACGCGCGCTGCGCTCGCTGCTCAAGATCGGGATTCCGCTCGTGTTCGTCACGTACATCATCGGGGAAGTGATCGGGCCGTATTCGGACCAGCTGTCCGAACGCGTGCGGCTCGAAGCGCTCGGCTCGTCGGTGTCGACCAACTTCCAGTCGGGTGTCTGGGTGAAGGACACGCTCACCGCGCGCGACAACGGCGAGCAGGTCACGCGCTTCGTGAACGTCGGCCAGCTGAATCCGGACACCACGATCGCGAACGTGCGCATCTACGAGTTCGATTCGAAGTTCCGGCTGCAGAACGTGCGCATCGCGAAGAGCGGCGTGTTCGAGCCGCCCGGCCACTGGAAGCTCACGGGCGTCACCGATACGCAGCTGAGCGACGCCCCGCCGCAAGCCGTCAATCCGGGCGACGCGCTGAACCCGGTCTATCGCGCGAAGCAGACCACGCTGCCCGAGTACTCGCTGCGCTCCGAACTGACGCCGCAGATTCTCTCGGTGCTGCTGGTGTCGCCCGACCGCATGTCGATGTTCAACCTCTTTCGCTACATCCAGCATCTGACCGAAAACCATCAGGACACGCAGCGCTACCAGATCGCGTTCTGGCGCAAGATCCTCTATCCGTTCGCGGTATTCGTGATGCTGGTGCTGTCCTTGCCGTTCGCGTATCTGCACACGCGCGCGGGCGTCGTGGGCGTGAAGGTGTTCGGTGGCATCATGATCGGCATGAGCTTCCAGTTGTTCAATACGCTCTTCTCGCACATTGGGACGCTCAACACGTGGCCCGCGCCGATCACCGCCGCGGCCCCCGCCCTCGCCTACCTGGCGATCGGGCTGATCGGGCTGAAATGGGTCGACCGGCATTGAGCCTCATCGAAGCGCGTTGAGTCTTGTGCGCCGGAGGAAGTCATGAAGCGACACGGCATCATTCTCTTTGGCCACGGCGCGCGCGACGCGCGCTGGGCCGAGCCGTTCGAGCGGCTGGCCGGCAAGCTGCGCGCCACGCGCAGCGACCCTGTGTCGCTCGCCTTCCTCGAACTGATGACGCCTGATCTGCCAGGCGCCGTCGCGGCGCAAGCCGCCGAGGGCTGCGATACGGTCACGGTCGTTCCGGTGTTTTTCGGCCAGGGCGGGCACATTCGGCGCGACCTGCCGGAGATCGTCGAACGCTGCCGGGCGGCGCATCCCCGGCTGAAGATCCATTGCGCAACCGCTGTCGGAGAAGACGACGCCGTGCTCGATGCGGTCGCCGAATATTGCGTGCGGCAGGTCGGCGAATAAGTGCGCCACGCGTGATGCGCAAAAAAAAGCACCGCTCGAGCGGTGCTTTTTTTGAACCCGGCTTATGTCACGCCGCGTACTGCAGCGCCTTCAGCTTTTCCTTCGACGTCGATGCCGACGCGCGTTCCCTGAACGCCTCGCCGATCATCAGCAGGCTCGGCTGCGACGGATCGAGCCACGCCTGTGCTTCGCCGAGCGCCATGCGGGCGAGCGTGAGGGTCAGCGTGCGCTCGCGCGGCGTGCTGCACGCCTCGACGATCGCAACGGGCGTCGTGCCGGCGCGGCCCGCGTCGATCAACTGTTGCGCGATGTCCGGCGCGCTGTCACGGCCCATGTAGAACACGAGCGAGTCGGCGCTTGCCTGCTCGCGGATCTCGTCGCTGTCGGGCGCACGGCTGTGGGTCGCGAGCGCCACGCTGCGCGATACGCCGCGCAGCGTCAGCGAACGCTTAAGCGCCGCGGCGCTCGCGAGCGCCGCCGTGATGCCCGGCACCACTTCGTACTCGATGCCCGCCGCTTCCAGCGCGCGCATTTCCTCGTCGGCGCGGCCGAACAGCATCGGGTCCCCGCCCTTCAGACGCACGACGACGTCATGCTCGCGCGCCGCATCGACGATCTGCTTGTTGATGAAGTGCTGGGCCGTCGAACGCTGCCCGCAGCGCTTGCCGACCGCGATCTTCTGCGCGTTCGGCGCATAGTCGAGCATTGCCGGTTCGATCAGCGCATCGTGCAGCACGACGTCGGCGCCGCTCAGAAGCCGTGCGCCGCGCACCGTTATGAGGTCCGCCGCGCCCGGTCCTGCACCGATCAGATACACCTTACCCATTTTTCCCTCGACTCCGCTTCACGTTTGACGCAAGTTTGACGTTCAAGCAGAAAACGCACGAATCATGCCGGCTGCGACGGTGTGATGCGTCGCCTCGTCGATCAGGACGAACGCGCCGGTGCCCTGGTGCGTGTCGTATGCATCGGCGACGAGCGGCTTTTGCAGCGTGAGCGCCACGCGGCCGATGTCGTTCATCGCGAGATCCTGGCGATCGACGGCGTGCGACAGCGTATGCACGTCGAGCACCTGCTTGATCGCGCCGATGCGGGCGAACACCGTGTTGGTGGTCTGCTTCAGCAAGTACTTGCGTTGCGGCGAGAGCGGCTCTTCGTCGAACCAGCACAGGTCCGCTTCGATCTTCTTCGCCGGCTCGACCTTCGCCGCGCTCGGCACGAACGTATCGCCGCGCGAGACGTCGATGTCTTCCGCGAGGCGGATCGTCACCGTCTGGCCGGCAAACGCGCGATCCACCTGCGCGACGCCGCCCGGCACCGGCGCAATGATCTCCGACACCGTCGCTTCGCGGTTCGCGGGCAGCACGGTGATCGCGTCGCCGATGCGCACTTCGCCCGCTTCCACGCGGCCCATGTAGCCGCGGAAATCGTCGGCCTGGCTGCCGTCCTGGCGCGCGACCCACTGCACCGGGAAGCGCAATTCCTGATCGTTCGGCTGAGCGACCGGCAGCGCTTCGAGCAGATCGAGCAGCGGCTCGCCCAGGTACCACGGCATGCGCTCGCTCGCGGTCACGATGTTGTCGCCCTTCAACGCCGACACCGGCACGAAACGCACGTCCGAAATCCCGAGATGGCGCGCGAGTTCGACATACGCGTCGCGGATCTCGTTGAAGCGCGTCTCGCTGAAGTCGACCAGATCCATCTTGTTGATCGCGACGATCACGTGCTGCAGCCCGAGCAGCTTCACGATCGCGCTGTGGCGCTTCGTTTGCGGCAGCAGTTGCGCGGCACCGTCGACGAACGTCACGCGCGTGGCGTCCACGAGGATGATCGCGGCATGCGCGGTCGATGCGCCCGTCACCATGTTGCGCGTGTACTGCTCGTGGCCCGGCGTATCGGCGATGATGAACTTGCGCTTCGCGGTAGCGAAGTAGCGATACGCGACATCGATCGTGATGCCCTGCTCGCGCTCGGCTTCGAGGCCGTCGGTGAGCAGGGACAGGTCGATCTCGTCGCCGACCGTGCGCTTGTTCTTCGCACGCGAGATCGCCGACAGCTGGTCCGACAGCACAGCCTTGCTGTCGTAAAGCAGGCGGCCGATCAGCGTGCTCTTGCCGTCGTCGACGCTGCCCGCCGTGATGAACCGCAACACGCCGAGGTCTTCAGCTTGATAAATGCTCATGATCTGTTTTCCGTTTGGCGTGGTGCTTAGAAATAACCTTGCTTCTTGCGCTGTTCCATCGCGGCTTCCGATGCCTGGTCGTCCATCCGCGTGGCGCCGCGCTCCGTGATTTCCGTCACGGCCGTCTCCGCGATGATCTTCTCGACGTCGTCCGCATCGCTTGCAACCGGGCATGTGCAGCTGATGTCGCCGACGGTGCGGAAGCGCACTTGCGCGACTTCGGCGGTTTCGCCTTCGCG
>Ga0163162_10002713_pt1 | contig 16803 bp, 18 predicted proteins | sample S55metaG_FD_115310 | JGI IMG/M metagenome (GOLD analysis project Ga0163162, IMG submission 115310) | Switchgrass rhizosphere microbial communities from Kellogg Biological Station, Michigan, USA - S5-5 metaG | ecosystem: Host-associated > Plants > Roots > Rhizosphere > Soil | place: USA...
CGAGGAAGCCAGCAATGGCGACCCCCATCGTTACGAGCTTCTCAGACGTGGTCTTGCTGGAATCACCCAGGGCGTTGACGACGTTGGTCTTCATCGTCTCCCAGTTGGTAGCCCACGTTGGAGCATTCTGGGCAATGAACGCGGCAATGCTGACGCCCATGGCAACCGTGCCCGTAGCGACCGTGGTGGTCGTTGTCTGGACAGAACCACCGGGAGTAGTGCTGAACTGGGCCCAGAACTGATCCCACTGCATTCCCACCGCTATAGTCCAGAGCGTGACAGGCGCGAAGATCGTTGCCATACCTGCCGTCACAGTAGCAACCATTCCGTCAATGACTGACTGAAGGTAGCTCTTCTCAGACTCCACGTTGAAGATTTCCGGGCCAATCTTAGCAGGAACACTCTTGGAGCCCATGCCCATGCCGCCAGTTCCCTTGGTCGACTTGGCGCTCGGCCCGAACAATGCATCGAGCAGGTCCTGGACAGGGTTGATGTCCTGAAGCCAGCCACGAAGACCTGCCTTCCAGGTTTCGTAACCTGTCTTGAGCAACAGGGTAACGCCATCCCAGAAGGAGAACGTCGGATCACTTGCGGATTCGTGACCCGGGTTAGCCCCAGCCTTCTTGCCGAAGAGCAGCTCGAGGAGTGCGTTCCAGAGGTCTTCACCAGCCTTCTTCGCCCAGGGCTTGAAGTCGGTTTCGATCCAGCTTTCCACACCTCGCATCATGCCCTCGAAGGCGCGCTTGATTGCGGGGACGCCTTCGTTCTTTGCCCAGTCGTCAAGCGGACGGAGTAGGTTTTCCCAGTCCTTCCAGAAGTTGCCGTTCTTGATACCGTCAGGCGTCAGCCATGAGCCGTTGAAGCCAGGCATGAGCTTCTTGAAGAAATCGTCACTGCCCGGTGTGGGACCGTCGAAGATTTCCTTCAGTTTGTCAGCAACCTTCTGACCTTTTTCCTCGGAGCCGTCAAGTTCCTTGTTGAGGGTCTTGAACGCGTCGGTCAGATCGCCTTCGATGAACTTCTTGATTTCACCGAGGATAACCTTGATCGAGGGTCCAACGCCTGTGACGATCTTGTCGAAAGCGGGCAGAGCCTCTTCCTTGATGAACGTCACCAGGGGTGCAATGACATCCGTCTTGAACGTGGTCAGAATCGGCTTGAGTTCGTGGACCAGGTTCAGCAACGAGCTCTTCAGCGGATCGATCAGTTTATCGAACTCATCACCGATACGGTCCAGCTCAGGACCAAGCTCAATCGTGATCGCGGCAACGACTTCAGCCACACCATCGAACATGCGGCCGAGCAGTTTGAGCGCACCACCGAGCGAATCGGCGAAGGGCTTCATCGCGGGAGCGAGCTTGTTTACGCCAGACTCAATGCCCTTGAAGAACGATTCGAAGCCAGCCTGGAGTTTCGGGTTGATGATGATGTTGGCCAACAGGTGACCGACACTTTCGAAAATCCGACCAACGGTACCGAACACACGTTCGATGGTAGGGGCTGCAGACTCGATGGCAGGGCCCAACGCATACAACCCGCGTGCGATACCTTGCACCGCATCATGCATGCCTCTGAAGATCGTTGTAGCGACGCGCTGGAACCTGGGGGAGTTCATCACGTCGGCAGCGGTGTTCAGCGACTCACCAAGCTGCGTCAGGTTGATAGCCCCTGCAGCAACAGCAGCCCGGTTCAGGCTGGCGAAGATGCGAACAACTCCGCGCAGCGTGTTGCCCAGTGCCTTAGCGTTGGTGATGGAGTTTTCCATCCACCTGTCGAGGTCACCGTTCTTAGCCGACTTCTGGATGAAGTTGTTGAACTGGTTCGACAGTTTGACAGTCCACTTGGCGAAGCGGTCGAAGTAATGGGAGCTTACTTCACCGAGGGTAGTGAACGCAGCGATGAACGGACGGATCGCACCACGAGTGGTGAAGATCGCCTTGTTCATCTCCTTGAACATGCCCTTGACTCGTGCTGGTGTGGCCTCAGCAGCAATCGAGTTGGCGAGTTCGGCGAAGATTCCACCCATGCCTTCAGACGTGATCTTCAGCTGCTCGTTGAGCGTGGGCAGAAGACCATAGGTCAGATCGCGTACCGGCTGGGCAGCTTCTTTCCAAAAGGTGGTGGAGATGAGCTCTCGAAGGTCACTGAAGGCAGGCTTCAGATCGGAGAGGAACAGAGGCAGGTCATGCAGTGCGGTGATCAGCACAGTCATGCCGATGCCCAGGGCTGTGACGAAGCCAGGGGCGAACAGTGCGAGGTTACCGACGGATGCAAGGCTGCCCGACAGCGACAGCGCGTTCGACGCAGCAGAGCCAAGCAATGCCGCAATGCCGGCAATCTTGGTGTACATCTTGCCGAGCGACACCGCGTGCGTATCGATGTTCTGGAAGAAGTGGATACCCTCTTCGAACATGTTGGTCACAACGTTCAAGCCGGCAAGGCCCTTGATGTGCTTACCGAAGCCGCTGAACTTGGACAGGATGGGAACGATCGTCAGGGTTCTCGTGCGCGTGAGTGCCTCAATGCGGCGAGAAGCTACGATGGTATTCAACCCGACATCGACCTTGGGCTTTGCTTTCTCGATCTTGGCCTTCATGGCCTCAATCTCGTCAGCGTCTACGGACAGATCGATTTCAGGCTTGATCTTGATGACCAGGCTTTCGATCTGACGCTTCAACCGCAGAAGGTCTTCCCGCTTGAGCTCAAGCTCAACCGGAATCTTCGCTCGAACTGTACGCTCGATGCGTTCCAACGACTTTTCAAGATCCTTCTTGAAGCCGGTGGAGTCGGGCAGAACGCGGATTGATACGCGGCCTGCGGATTTAGTTGCCATGACTATCCTCCTATTTGATTGATAAGTCCCATGATGTTGAAGTCGTCGAGCGACTCAACCATTTTGACCTCAGGCTCTTTCAGCTTGGGTCGGAATGCGGGGTCGGGCATTTTCGGCGGTCGCTTTGAACCGACGTTGCTCGTTATTACCGTGTTGACGTTCATGGCATCGATAAGCTCTGCCTGTCGATACGTGTCTGGGGTCCACCCCAGGTGCTCCGGGCCACCGAGTTGATTAGCACGCCACACAGACCAGGGCTCGTAGACGAGTCGGTTCAGATAGGCAAATGCTACTCGAATGGGAGCCTTACCTGAAAAGACGTCGTGGATATCGAATCCGTACAGTCCCAACAAGTCAGACTCCCATTCCGGGTTCTCGGCTACTAGGCCTCGGAGCTTACGAATTCCCCCATCTGCCCTACCCAAGCCATCGCGAGGTTCATGGCGCGTTCCATTGCGCCAGCCCCCGATACGAACTTCAGGTAGGCAGCCTCGTCGATGGCGTGGACGGACATCGCCTTGGCCAGCTCACCGATGAGATTGATGTCGAACGAACGGGTTTCGCCTTCTTCTTCGGTGTCCTCGAACGCGGACTGAAGGACGGCGATGAGAGGGGTCTGATCCCAGACGGGGATTTCGCTCATGGGCTTCATGAGTTCCCAGCCCGGCACTTCCTCCGGAGAGAGCGGCTCTTCGACGGGGGCAGCCTTGGGCTTACGGTCCTGGGGTGCTTTCGGCGGGGTCTTCGTAGTTTTTGCAGCGGGCATTGCGAGCCTCCTAATAGATGATGGGTAACACTATACGCGAGCCCCTGAGAAAACCTGCCCCGGCGGGGGCTCGCAATTCCTTCGCCGGGGCAGGATTCATTAGACCTTCAGGGCCGGGTGGAACCAGGTGAACTTCTTGCCGGTCGTTGCGGAGTTCGCAATGGCAGCGGAGATCTGGATCTCGAAGAACGCATCGATGGAGAACTCGGGAGCGTCACCGACGGAGACGGACGTGTTCGGGATGTAGAGCCCGAGACGCTGGCCACCGTTGTCGACCACGAGGATGAAGAGTGCCTTGTTCTGCGGGACGATGTCGCCGACAGCGTAGGAGCCCTTCGTGGTGTCGAGGGTGCCGCCACCGAATGCGAGACCCAGGGTCTGTGCATCGATCTGGATGGCGTTGACGGTTGCAGTCCAGTTGGTGGCTGCGCGAGTCGAACGGATGACTTCATCCCACCAGGAGCCGACGGACGTAACATCGCCGCCATCCTTGGACAGCGTGACGTTGTTGTCTCGCGAGGTGTGGCCCAGGCTGGTCCAGCCAGTTGCACCGACGATGGGACCTGCAGCGCCACCCGAGGTCGGGTCGAGAGTCAGAAAGTCGGTGGGCGGGGCAGTGTCCGGGGCGGCAACCAGGACGGTGCCCTTACCCGGAATGGTTGTAGCGGCTGCGTTGAAAGCCATTATTCCTCCTGTTTATGCTTTTCGGACAGTGATGGCGTACGTACCATCAAATTGGGTAAGTCCCCCTGCCGGGGTCAAAGATGTTGCAGTTCGAGCAAAAATCGAAATGTCTTCGAGGTAGGTGATGGCTCCCACACCAACAATTCTACCAGCGTCTGGAGCCCAGCTGTTGTTCCACTTGTCGATGACCTCGCTCAGGCGGTCAGCAATCTCGCTTGCGCCTTCGTGAGTCTGATCGAGAACAGCGAAGTGTGCCTGCCACACCCAAGCGATGCCGCGTTGACCTTCGACGCTTTGGCCCTGACCCGGGCTGACGATGATCAGAGGCAATACGTCGACCGCGTCAACGTCGACCTCAGATCGCACCTCACAGTCGGGCATATCCCGCTGGGTGAGCGCGACGAGCAGCTCCTCAGCGTCTACGGAGTACCGTTCGCGTGTCATTAGAATCCGTTCCCAAACGAGTTAGTACGGTAGCCGGGAATGGCGTTGATTGCCCCAGTCAGGATGTACTGACCCGGTACCCAGCGGAAGTTTGCTTCGTTGTGACCTGCGTCACCGACTCGGACAGCGTGACCATACTCGATGGACATTGCTGCCTTGTCACCTGCGTAGATCATGCGGTCACGAACGCCCTTCTTGCCAGGCACGTTCTTGATCGACAGTCGACCGATGTATGCGCCCGTCAGTCGGTGAGCTTCCGCACGGCCTCGAGCGATGGTGTACAGCTTCTTCGCTACACGGTCCATCTCCTCGTCGTTGCCCGCCATGCGAGCGACACCGTTGGGAACCCAGCCGTAAACGGTAGCCATTACTTCACCTGTGCCGATCTGCGCTTCATGCGGACTACGAAATGGTGCGTGCGGTAAGAACCGCGCGTGTATTCCTTGGGCAAGCCTTCCTGGTCGTATTCATTGCCGTTCCAGACAATGATCGACTTAGTGCCGCCTTCCCAGGGGAGTTCACCGCGGACAGTGAACTGGTCGTTGACAGACGTGCCGTCGTCAGCCTCGAGGCCCGACAGCGAACCTGCGCCGTACGGTTCGACGGCAACGCTACGTCCGTTCTCGGGCGTGCGCTCGATACCTTCGCCGCGTTCGAGTGCCCAGTTGCCGTATTTGTCTTTGCCCGTAATCATCATCGGAATGATGGTGATGGCGTGAGGGCCTTCAGTGAGCAGGCTCATCCTGGGAATCCGAATCCTCGAGAGGGTGTGGAGAACACCGTGCGGGGCGTCGACTTCTTCGTCGGGCTAACCCAGCCCAGTGCAATGAGGTCGTTGTCCGGGTACCAGATGTCACCCGATGCAACAAGTTTGTTCAGCCGGTAGCGGTAATCGCCTTCCTGCTCTTCGTCGTAGCCCGTAGGATTGCGGACTACGCGGAGAACCGCGGCGACGACCTTGTCACCAACAAGGAGAGGATCGAGCGTGCCTTCCAGAATTCGTCCGGGAATGTCCGGCATGTAAGACAGGAGTGAACGCACTGCCTCATCGATCTTGCCGTTGACCCATTCGGTTTTCTGCGTAGGGATCGTGCCCTCGTAGCTTGCCTTTACCTGCTCAATGGTGATGCCAAGGTCGTTCGCCATGGTCCTTAGTCCTCTTCGGGGTGTGCGGCGTCGTCGGCTTCGAGCAGGGCTACCAGCTCTTCAACGGTGGCCTTGGAGTAGCCTTCGAGTTCGCGACCCTTGGCCTCAGCCTTGAGGTCGGTCTTCGACCACTCGCTGTACGGCGGGAGAGCCTCGTCGTCGTCGGAGTCTTCAGAGGCGCCTGCAGCGTCCGGGTTTACGACGGTCGTGTCGTCGCTCGCAACGGGTGCTGCTTTCGTCTGTACCTCGCTCGTGACGCCCTCAGACGTCGCTGCGTGATCGCCGACGAACACACCTTCCGGCACTTCGTCGCCGATGTTGAAAACAACGGTCTGACCAGTCTCGGGGTGGCGGGTAACGACATTGGCGGTGAATACGCGTGCCATTGGCTTTTTCCTAACTGTTGTGAGTTGGTACCAAAGGTGTGGAGGAAAACCGAACGGTTGATCTTCCTCCACACCCAAGGGATATGTTACGCGAGAACCTTGGCGCGGAGCGTCAGGGCTGCGTTGCCGAGGATCGGCATGCCAATGGCGTCGGCGACGACTTCGGCGATCACGGGGACGTTGTCGTTCTTGACGACACCGGCCACGATACCTGCACGCTCGTCATCTTCGATGCCCCAGCCGAGTTCGGTGGCGGTCAGCGTGGTGCCCCAGTAGGTTGCACCCAGCTCGGACTCGCCATCGGCACCCGGTGCCGGCAGGAAGAGAACGCCGTCGTCCTTCGTGACGCGGTTGATCTGACCCTCGTAGTTCTTGATCCGACGGTCGTAGATGTAGATGGGGGGCAGGCCCTCATCGACGAGTACGGCGTTGATCTGCTCGCGGGACATCGGCCGGCCGGTCGTTGCGTTCAGGAACTCATCGCCCATGCGCAGTGCGCCGTAGGAGCGAGTCGAGAACAGCATCGCGCCAGCGTTGGTGCCGTTGTTGGTCTCGGCGAACAGCTCGTACCAGGCGAGCAGGTCGTCGAGTCGGCTGACGGACGGGGTGGCCCAGAGCGCAGCAGCAGTGACGTTGTGATTGGCCGGGCGGCCAAAGTCGTCATTGATGTTGAAGTCGCGCTGGTTGACGATGGCCTTGCCTTCGTCGAGAACGACACCGCGGAGGATTTCCATCCGGTCGGCGATTGCTCGCACGATCTGGTTGGTCGTCTTCAGGATGTGCGAGCGGTAGGCCTCGTCGGAGGCGTTCCGCAGGCGCAGTGCGCGGTACTCGGACACGGGCTGCTTCTGGCCCAGGGCCGGCAGCTCGAGGGTCAGTCCACGGCCACGTGCCTGGCGAGCAATGCTCGGCTCGGCATCGAATGCGCGGAATTCGGCAGCTTCGCGGAGGCCGTTCTCGCCGATTTCCAGCTTGACGTGGATGTCGTCAACGTGGGTGTTCGGGAGCCAGCGTTCCAGCGAGCCGTTCTTGTCTTCCTGCGCCTGGATAGAGGCGCGGGCGAAGCCGGTCAGTTCAGCCGGTTCGATGATGTCAGTCCACAGAGGCATTTCAGCTCCTTCCTTAGCTTACGTCGTAGGTGAAGAGGGCGTTGCGCTTTGCGAGCGCAACCGGGGGGGTGAACGCGACGGGCAGTCGACCAGTGCGAACACGGCCGTGATCCTGCAGCGGTGCGTTGATGTACACGTCCGCGGTACCCGTGACCTTCACCTGGTCGGTGAACAGGAAGCCGGCGAGAACGCCTGCTGCGGTCGTGGTTGCCTCGGTGCCGTCGTACGGCACGGCTTCCAGGCCTGCATTGCCACCGGTGGCGGGAACGAGGGCGAGCGGAGTGCCGGAGGGGATGTAACCCTTGGCCGGATCAACCGTGAAAGCAGAGAGCTTGAGCTTGACGGTTCGGTTGTGACGAATGCCCCGGGTGGACGCGAGCCATGTCTGGTCGCCTTCCGACAGTGCCGGGGTTTCAATGCGGTTAGGCATTTCTTACCCTTTCTAACGCTTTTTGGAGAAGGACTCGAAGAGTTCTTTTCCAGCTGAAACAGTAGCGGTGCGCTCCTGCTTGCGATTCCCCTGATGGGTCCTCACTTTGTTGCGGACATTGCTGACATCGGTCACCGGTGCGAGAAGCTCAGCCTTCGCCTTGATGCGGTCCTTGTCAAGGGAGCCATCCTCTTTGACAAAGCGAGCAAGGTTGAGGTCTTCGAGGATCGCGTCACGAGTTTCCTCGGGAAGACGATCGCCGATGAGAGCTTCGAACTGGGAGCGAACGAGTTCCGGGGCCTGTTCCTTCTTGAGTTCCAGCATGATCTGCTTGCGCATTTCAGCGGGATCAAGAGGATCGGTGTTCTCGGCAGGCTTGGACTCGGGCTTGGGAGCCGCGGGGCGCTTGTCGAGTTCAGAGCGCAGGTTCGTGACGTTGCCTTCGTGCTTCCGGGACTGGAACTTCCAGTACGCGGCCTGCTGTTCGGGCGTCATGTCAGCGATCTTGGTCTGTGCGGGGAAACCCTTGTCGGAGTGATCCTCGGGACCGGATGCCTCGTTTTCGGTGTCAGCCATGTTCTTCTTCCTGTCGGAATTGGGGTGGCCCTTGTCGGGCCGTACGATCAAGTGAGATTCTACCACACCATACTGGCTCCACCAGTTGTCGATGGCAGAAAATACCTGTTCGTTCTTTTCGGGATTGCGGTTCCGCTTGACGACATTAGCCTTCGCGGTCTCGGCGTCGGTCTCGAGCACGACGACTTCTTCGGCACCAAGCGACGTAGCGAGCTCTGTACGCTTCTGGGCGTCGGGCGCACAACGAATCACCCAGGCGTCGCCTTCAACGCCCTTCAGTGAGTCTTCAGCGATCTGTCGCACCTGCTTGAGCGTGTCATGACTCATGTGTGGGAACGTCGACTGCATGACATCCCAGTCAATGACAACATCCCCGTCCTTCATGTGCTTTTCAACGTAGGTGTTCTTGCCAGCCCCTGGCGGGCCGGTAATCAGCCTAACGGTCACTTCTGCCTCCTGATGGCAATAAGACGGCGTTCGAGAATCGAGATGCGATCCCGCTGCCAAGTCAGGTATCTCCTGACGTCTTCCCCAGTAGCCGCACGCGCTGCCAACTTGTCAGATGACTTGCGTAGGGTGTGGAGTTCCTTCTCTATGGATTCTTCCGCAGTAATTGGAGACCGGTCCTTGGCAGCCTTGCGCTGCTTCGAACCCTGACGGTTGCCGCCCGAGATGATCGGTCCGAGTTCGCCGTGAGCAACGAAACTGACCTTCGTCTTGAGCAGGTCACCCGAGGTGTTGCCCCCAGCTGCCTCATAAATCGCGTTGAGGTCATCCTGGTTGAGCTCGTCGCCCGGGTCAGCGTCAGCCGTGATCGGCAGCACACTGCAGTTGCACTCGTCGTGGATAGGCATGAGCTCACCAGAGTCATACACTCGAGTCGAGGCGACGACGCACAGACCGCAGGACGTACCATCCTCTGACAGCTCGGGATGGATCACGCGTCGGTAACCGACAACCTCGGGGCTGTTGTTGAACACCTTACGAGTTTCCTCGCGGCGTGCAAGCGTCAGATCAGTGTCAGCGATAGTTGATACCCGCTGAGCCATTTTCGCCAAGGCCTCACGCTCACCCACACCTGTCGACTTCCAGTACCTGAACTCCTCGAGCGGGCGCTGGTACACCTCGAGGGGCGTCACGCCCTCACGGAAGTAAATGTCGACTGAGCCCGGGATGATGATACGGCCACCGTCAGAGGTGATCACATCGTCCGTCGGCATCGGAATGCGCAGTTCCTTGTAGACGTGCTTGAGGTAAGCCCGCTCACGCTGCTTAGCAGCCCTCATGCCCGCCTCAACGGTGGTCGCCGAGCGGGCGGCCTGTGCCACACCCAGATCATAGTCCGTCCATTCACGGAACGGGCCCCAGAGCTTGAGCAGCATCTGGATCGTCTGGATTGACAGGCCGCCCACGAGCTTTGCCTGCATCTCAATCAGCTTCAGGAGCTGTTCGCTGATCATGGTGCGGTCGACCTCGGCGGGTCAGTGATGCCCGGGATGGTCGTCAGTTCAGACGAGCCCGTAAGCGAGCGCATGAACGCATCGTCGAGACGCTGGGTCTCGGCATCAGCGATCTGTGCCGGCGTGAGCTCGAGGAACAGTTCCATGCGCGTGCGCCACGGTACCTCAGCGACCATTGCCTGGACACCTGCGGTAGCACGTTCCTGCAGAGAGGAACGACGCGGGGAAGCCCAAATGCCTTCGATGGCGTACACGTCAGATCGTTCTGCGTCGTCTACAATCTCGAACACCGAACCCATCGTACGGCAAAACGCGCCATCAGCAAGATCGATGCACGCCTCAGTCTTGAAGATCAGACCTTCGCGCTGAAGAGCGGCACCCTCTGCTGATCCGTTGGCTGCGTCTGGTACGACAGAAAATAGGGGCGTCGAGGAGCTGACTGCGAGATGAATAATATCGTCCTTGACCGCCGTGAGGACAGGTCCGATATCTGCTTGTCCCGATTCCCAGAAGTCAGCGGTTTCGGGGAGGATCCAGACTGCACCAGGATCGGACTGGAAAATATCGCGGTAGTCAACTTCCTTGCCGTCCTTGTCTGTGTTCGGTACGCCCTTGACACCGCGCTGGCGGAACGCCTGGAAGGCAATGATGATCATCCGCTGCAGGATGGTGTGGTTGATACGCTCGAGGGTAGCGAGGTGCTTCTCGAATTCACCCTTGCCCTGACGGTTCTGGAACCGATGGATGGGCGGGAACTCCGTGTACGTGGGGTTGACCAGGTCGCCGTCTTCGGTGATGAGCACCTCAGAATCATCGACCTCAGGCGCAGCCCAAGTCCACGAGCCGGGGCTGATCTTCCAACGACGCTGCTTGGCCCGCGGGAGAACAGACGAGCTGCCTTCGTGATAGGCGACACGGTAGTAGTTCTCGCGGTACAGCACGGCGATGTCCGAGTTGGTCAGATCGTCGCGGTAAATCTTCAGCGCAGCGAGCGCGTAGCCGGGATTCGACGGATCGTCTTCGGTGATGCACTCGGCCGGGTGTTCCGGGCGGATCAGCGGACCGCTTGAACGGTCGGCGGGATTGCGCAGCCCCACGGAAGCGTAAGCGTCAGCGAAGGTGAGCATCCATTCGAGGATCTTGGCCGAGGCCACCTTCATATCGTTCTGCTTCCACCACTTGGCGGCCACACCATCACCGTTCTCGTCGCCTGCGACAGCGGTCTTGAACGCGAGGCACTGCATACGGTACAGCGGGGCATTGATGATGAGCTCTGCGAGGTTCAGACGAGCGAATTTGCGGATGCGCTCGAAGCCCTCATTGCTGGTGTCGTCGGGTGTGGCATACGAGGGCGGGTTGCCCTCCATCCAACCTTCAAGTTCCCGGATTCGGGGAAGTCGGTCGCCAAGTTTCTCGGACAGACGAATGATCCACCATTCATCGGTACCCGGGATCTTGGCCTTCTTTACATCGAGGGCCATACTAACTCCTTATCGGACGCGTCGCGGCACAAACATCGGTTTCTCAACCGGAGCTTTGGCCAGGTAAAGGGCACGAGCTTCGTAGGCGAGGGTTGCCCCCATCGCACCATCGATTTTCTTGACAGAGTTTTTCGTATCCTTACCAATAACAGTACCACCCCGGCGTTCCCACCGTCTGGCATTGATCATGTGACGCACCAACACCGGGTCGGGGTCGATAGGCGTCCCTGGCGCAATGCTGATCGCCTGGTGCAGACGTTCCAATGCGAGCGACATAGGAATGTCACGTTTCGTCCACCATTTGATAGCAGAGCCAGGCCCGGCCTTGACGGGCATCTTCTCGCCCCATTCACGATCCCACTTGTCGATGTAGTCTTGCCAGTGGGGAGGATCAGCGAAGAAGGCAACGACGTTGAACTTTTCGAAGCACATGTGGACAGCCGCGTCGAACCCTACGAAGTCAACGATCCAGCCTTCACCGTCGGGACCGTCAGGCTTTTCCTGAATCTTGACTTTGAACAGTGCGCCGTCGGAGATGCGGCAACCGATCAGCGCGGTGGCGTCGTTCGACACAGCACCGTCGAAGCCCAGTGCGATCTTCTCGCCTTCCTTGATCTGCTTGAGCGTCGCACCCATTACCACACCAAGGGCCGTGGCTCGTGCCATGTGCTGAGGTGTGGTCCAGCTGTTGTGCGCTTCCGTGAGGGCGTTCAGGAAGTACCGACGCGATTCCTCGGGCGTGCGTCGTGGGTCATAAAGGTCATCGATGATGCCCTGTTTCGAGTTCCAGTCGAGTGCCTCGCCGTAGGCTTCCTCAATGGCGATACCGAGGGCTTCTTCATCCTCGAAGTCAACGACATCACCCCAGCGGTGGTCGAACAGGAGCTTCGCGCGCTTGACCTTTACCTTGCGCTTCTCGCCTTCCTCCAAAGCCTTGTGAGCTTCCATGATGGCTTGCGCGTAGTGGTACGTTTCCTCAGCGACCGAATCTTCACCGGGCAGGTACATCGTCGTGGTCTCGAGTGCCCAGGGCTCAGCGGCCTTCTTACGCTTGTTGAGGTTACGGGACACGGTGTCGTACATCTGGTGAAGCTGCTTGGTGTTGTAGAGGTGGGTCTCATCGAAGACGACGAACGTCTCCTTACCACCATCCTTAGATGCAGCGCCCGAGGTCGAAGGCACGATTTCCCCGCCGAACGGCAGGTCAACCTTGGCGCGGTTCACGCGCATGCCGTAGGCCTTGAGTGCGTTTAGCGGGCCGTCCTCGAGGTTGTTGAAGACCATGTCGTAGGTGTTGCCGGTCTGACCATCTTCGGTGGCCATGATACGGACGTAGGGGTACTTGACGGGTTTGCCCATTGCTTCGCCTGGGGCGTAGGTGTAGACGTGCCCGAGGAACTCGAACGTTTCCCCGCCCTTCGCCCAGCCGGCAAAGCGACACGGCCCCAGGGCTTCGAACAGGACAAGCTCGGCAGCAACGCCTGACTTGTTGCAGCCCTTTGGGCGACTGAAGAACGCGGTGTCATGAACTCGGCGACCATTCTCGTCGAGGATGTAGCAGTCAACGATAAAGCCAGTGAACTCGTCGCCATGGACAATTGGTTCTCCTTCTACGTCACCAGGGCCCTGGACGACGAATGTCTCGATCCACCAGGTAGCGAGGAACCCCAGGGACCGAGATCGGTCAGCCCCTGGGGCTTTGATTAGCTGACGGGGCATATCTTCGACCCCTGAACCTTGCGGAGGTTGATCAGGGCTTCCATGCCGAGGTCCATGTTGGTCCGAGCTCGCTCAGTCACGTAGATGTTCTCGGGAACCCAGCCATGAAGCTTGTGAGGATCACGGCTTGAGAACATGAACTCCATGGGATCGAACTTCTCGCGATTGTCATGCCGTGTGGCCCTCAGATCAGCCATGTCGGAGACTATGAGGATGTCGTTCACGACCCTGTCTCCATCATGCGGGCGCGGCGTGCGTCGAGCGACGTGACCTGGTTGCCGGACTTGTTGCCGACTGGAGCGATTTCGGGAACTTCGATTTCCTGCTTCAGGCGGATACGGTCCTCGGGTGTGGCACCGAACTTGGCGACACGCAGGCGGACCTCAGACGCGAATTCCCAGCGTCCGTTCTTCCACATATTGTGGTGGATCAGCGCGGTGTCGAGCAGCGCGTACCAGTCGGGCTCGGACAGCATTGCTGCGGCCTGCGGCGAAGTACGCCATGACTGCCACCAGAGCACGGTCGCGGGGTGCCAATCTTCGGGCTCGCCGTGCTTGTCCTCGAGCATGCCTTCCGGCAGGGGGAAGCCGCGCAACGTGCCATCGGACTTGATCAACTGCTTGTCCGGTTCCTTGTTGCGGCGGATCGCGCGCGAATCTTTGGTGGGTCCTCTGCCGGCCATGTCGTGCTCCTTGTCAGGTAAGTGGTAAGGCAAACCGGTGTGTCACCAGCCTGCCTTACCATCATACCAGCTCTAGAACTTTGGCAGTACGGCTCGCAGGTTTGAGGTCATCATTCCCACACAGCCGAGGGCGATTGCGCGGTCGCGGTCAGCGATACTGCGGATCTCCCACATGATGCATTTCTTGCCGGCAGCGGTTGCTCGGGCTACGATGTCGGAGACAAATGCGTCCGAGGCGATCCTCTCCACGCCGATCATATCCACGTTGGCCTGGTTGATCAGGAAGTCGAGGTTGCTGGTGTGGGCGGTGTCCTGTGACAGAACGTAACCCCAGGTAGCCCAGCCCCTTGCCTTTGCGTTGCCCCATTGCCCCGAGTTGATCGGCTGCTTCCAAACGACCCTCGACGGATCGCTCACCTTGGACTGGATGAGGGGCATCAGCGTGTTCAGCTGCCATGTGCCGCCAGCCTTGGGCTCGATGAACAGCACGTGGCTGTTGGCGAACTTATCCAGCACGGGTGACAGCAGGGGAATCGGTTCACGGTTCTGCGCCGGGTTGTCCGTAGCGGAAGCCGAGTTCGTCAGTGCCTGCAGCTGGGCATAGGTCGAGGACACGATGGCGAGGCTGGTGCCAGTCATCCGGCTGGTGTCGGCGTCGTGGTGGCAGACGATTTGACCATCCGAGGTGATGTGTGTGCTGATCTCTATGGCCTTCATGCCGTAGTCGGCCGCCGATTTGTAGCTCCGCATCGTGTGCTCAGGCCAGTTGGCACCGCCCCCTCGGTGAGCGATGTAGAACGGCTGGGTCGAAAGCAGGTCCGACAAGTGCCAGTTGCCGTATTTGACCTCGACCGAGTTGACCGCTACCTCAGCGACCCCATTCCACACCTTGGCGGTGAGGGGCACTTCCTTGGTGCCGTCCCATACCGAAAACGGTCCAGGTGGCACGAACGGGGTTGTTGAGGCGGGGAGTCCCAACTGAACGGCCCATCCGTTGGACGCCTGGGTGTTCGGGTACACGACCGTGACAGGGTCCGTAGCACCAGGTGTGGCCTTGTCGGCGTAACCCACGGCGATGGTCTCGAGGCTCGAGCTGCCGTTCTGTGCCACGTAGAACCACTCAGTCGCGCCCGTCATGGACGTGAAATGCGCCTCTGAGGCAGTGGTGCGTTCTACAGAGATGGTTAGGGCCAGTGTGTTTGCAGCCGCGGTGGTGATCGGATCCGCGATGTTGTTGAACGTCGAGCCCGTGGTGCTGCGCAGGCGTCCATTGCTGGGCAGAATCCAGCCAGTGTCTGCCACACCCCGGAACCACATGAGTGCGGCGCTTACCAGCGTGTTGGCGCTGACGGTAAAGGAGTAGGAACCGTCGGTGCCGACCCGCTTCTTGATGAAGATGGCAGTAGACACAGTGCCGGCCGTCTTGGAGTTGTAGACAGCGGTCCACCCGGTCGGCACGGGGAGAATCTGTCCCTGGTTCATCGCCAGAACAAGCACCATCCAGTCGCCCACGGCGATGGAACCGCTTGGGGCAATGCTGTTGGTCAAGCTCCCGTCGGTGTTCTGGAGGGTCGTGTACCCTACCCGCGTGACGGCCATCTCAGGTGGTCCTGCCAATAAGAGTCCCTGTCGGGATGTTGGCGGGGACGGGGTCCTGGGGGCCGAGGACTACGTGCGTCGGGTGAGCCTGCAAGATGGCCAACACTGCGGCCTCGTCGACTCCTGTTGGTGTGGGGATATTGTCCCCGATCATCCGCTTGACAGCGGCTACGGTCAGTTGGTTCCTTTTCTTCGCCATGATGGCCTCCTTTGTGATGTACAGCACTATTGTACCGGGGTCTGGCCAGTTGTGGTTGTCATAGGGGTCGTAGTAAAGTGACCCCTATGCAAACGACATCGAATTCCACACCAGAGGCGCACGTATCGACACGGTGGCGCAGAGCCGTCAGAGATGGGTACAGACCTGCTCCTGCACGCGCTGGAACGATCATACGGGCGCACGACGACGGCGACTACAGCGCTCTGCTGCGGGCGATCAAGCAGCGGACGGTCTACTTCGACGGACACTGGCTCTGGTCTGGCTGGGTTAGGGCCGATGGCTCTGCATGGGTACAGCTCAGGGCGAAAGCGGTACGGGTCAGGCGTCTCGTCTCTGAAGCATACATCGGCGGACGTCTAGACTCGCGTGACAAGATCTTCGCGACTTGTAGTCAAACAGAGTGCGTCAATCCGGAACATCTGGAGATCCGAATATTCACACGTTGAATAATGGTCTGGCCATCTGTTGACCAAGGGACAACTTCTGGTGTCCGTGGAAGTTTCGCAGACTCGTACACAATGCGAGCACCCGAACGCTCCGGGCCCGCGCGCGACGTCGGGGAGGGGGGTCGTGACGTGCGTCACATATGCGCGTGCGTGCATATATCACACACGATATATTCGCGTTCGTGCATATGACACATGATGTCACATGTCACAATGCATATGACAACGTAACAATGTTGACATCATACGCATGACATGCATGTCACACACATGGATGGACGTTGTCATATCGGTCATGTTGTAGTCATATGTAGTCACATTGTTTGTCACATGTTGTCACACGGCATTACACAAATTGTCATGACACATGTGTTGACATTACACAATGCATCACACATAATCATGCGATGATTCATGCGCGCGATTATGATGCATCATGCGTCACATGTCAACACGTATCGCATGTGATCATGATCACACGTTTTCATGTTGCACATGCGTTGCGCATGACATACATTTGATACATGAACAAATGAACATGATGCGACGCACGTTGTACGTTCATTTGTATGTTGTTTGAAAATTCAATATTGAATACGAATTCGTTGTTACACATTTCGCGCGAACAATGCGCACGCAAAAATGCGTGTGAAAAAACGACACGAAATGATGTGATTGTCATGATTGAAAACATGAACGAAACGAACGCAAACGACGTTGTAACGAACGAAAACAACGACGACGCGACAACGACAACGACGACGCGTGTACGCGCGTCACGCGCACGCACAACGCGTGCGAACGTCGTTGAAACGAACGACG
>Ga0163162_10002715_pt1 | contig 16793 bp, 10 predicted proteins | sample S55metaG_FD_115310 | JGI IMG/M metagenome (GOLD analysis project Ga0163162, IMG submission 115310) | Switchgrass rhizosphere microbial communities from Kellogg Biological Station, Michigan, USA - S5-5 metaG | ecosystem: Host-associated > Plants > Roots > Rhizosphere > Soil | place: USA...
AAACCCGCTTCCTGAATCTGTCCCTTACCTACAAATTTGGTAACACCAGGGTGAAAAGCAATTCAAAAGGCCCATCAAAAACAGATGAAACGGAACATCGTCTAAACAATTAATTTATCAAAATGAAGCTTACTCTAAATTTAAAACCAATTTTATCCGCTTTCTTTTTGCTGGCTGTTCAAACCCTTCGGGCGCAGTCTCCGGCAGGAAATGATCAATCATTACTGTGGAAGATTTCAGGTAACGGGTTGAAAAATGACTCTTATGTTTTGTTAACTACTTCCAATACGTGTGCTGATGTGGCGGCATTGGACAAAAAGACTTTGGCGGTACTGGGGAAGGTTCAGGTGGTTGGCGTTGAATCAGGTTTACTCGATCCGGCAAATGAAGCTAAGCTTCAAAAACTGGTGACCGTTAAAAATCAGAATGAGTCAGTGAAAAAAGTATTATCTGCTTCACTTTACAGCCAGTTAAATTCTGAAGCGGCTAATGTGGGAATGAACGAAGTGCGGCTTAATTCTTATAAGCCCATTCTTATTTGCGGGATGACCATTAAAGTCATTAATCCATGTGAAATAAAAGACCCGAAAACGCCGGAAACGCTGATCCGGGCTTATGCACATGACAAAAGCATTAAGGTGACCGAATTACTTTCATTGGAAGAAACTTTTGATACTTTCAATGCCTACCCGAATAGTTATTGGGAAAAAACGCTCGATTTTCTGATCAACAATTCCTCACAGGCCAGCAGCGATCTGGATAGCAAGTCGAATTTTTACACCCATGAAAACTTTCGCGGCATTTGTGCGATCATCAATAAAAGCCCATTATTAAATCTACGATACTCGTTTAACGACATTGAAGCCAAAAGAATAAACCTTTTAGATTCAAGAATTGAAAATGTAATCAAAAATCAGAGTTCGATTTTACTTTTGGACGTCGCTGATGTTGCCAACCCCGGCACGTCGATATTTAATAGTTTAAAAAAATCGGGCTATATAATTAGCCCGATTTACAATTAAAATACCACTAACCACAACAGTGGTTCGAAATACTAAGACATTCTTCTTTGGCCAAGAGAATAAAAAGGGGATTCCGAAAACCTTGTAGAGTAGGAGTACATTAATACATTAATTACCATTAAAATGGAAAATCAAAACAACGAAAATCTTTTCGAATCTGCAATTACCATGCAAGAACTGGAACCACGTTTAGAATTAGCTGCTGTTTCATCAAAAACTACAGCTACAGTTGAAGGCGGTTATACTACAGGCAGTTCACCTGATTTCAGGGGTACTGTAACTGTATCATTCTAATCGGTTTAAAAACAAGCCCGGAATATATTCCGGGCTTGTTTTTAGCTCCTGTATGATTATCATGATGCTCTGAAAAACTGCTGCGTCATATCCGTAGGGTATTATTTCAAGATTTTATCATAGTAATAAGAGGGTGCAATTATGTACCTGTTAGCATAGCTATTGCCAATTTTTCTGATCAATAATTTCATCCAATCTTATTAAAGAGCTTGTGGAGACAAAAGATTTAGTATTAAAAAAATTACAGGAAGGGAAAACAACCCGCTATTTACTGCTCGACAATGGCAACAGGGTTTATGTGATCAATGAATTGTTATATGATATTTTAGCCCTCTGCCAACAAACATCCAATTACGAATCAATAATAGAGGCTGTCAACAAAAAACATAGTATCGACTATGTAGATACTACTTTTATTAAACGTTCTTTAGAAACCACAATGGCTAAGCTTACACAAAAGCAAGGTCAAAAGTCGCTTGATTTTATTAATCTAAAACTAACAGTAATAAAAGAGGGGCAATTTCAAAGCGTATATAAGTTAGTATCAATTCTTTTCAATCCTTATATTTTTGCCCTTTTGTGTGTTTTTTCTATTGGTTATACCTGTTATTTTTTCATTGCTAACAAACTTCTTTCTCTGCAATTTATATACCAGCATGCGTTACCACAATTATCGCTCCAAAATGTAGCAGCGGTTTATTTGATCATGCTTCCCGTTATTATCCTTCACGAAATAGGGCATGCTTCAGCATCATTTCGTTATGGGGTGAAGCCTAAAGAGATCGGCTTTGGCTTTTACTTTATTTTTCCGGTATTTTTTAGCAACGTAACCAATATCTGGCAGCTGGATAAGTTAAAGCGTATTGTGGTTAACCTGGGAGGAATATATTTGCAGCTCATTGTTAATGTCCTACTGATATTCTTGTATACCCGTCAAGGTGCCAACCCACTAATTTTCATGTTGATAATTATAAATGTTGGCAGTATAATAGGTTCGCTGAACCCGTTCTTCCGTTATGATGGTTACTGGATATTGAGCGATTCCATAGGTATCCCTAATTTAAAAGCAGGCGCTCAAAAGATTGCTGTAAAGTTGTTTTTTGATCGGCCAAAAAATAGCATGCCTTTTATTAAAACACAGCCAAAAAGTCTTTTAATTTACGTTATACTCAATACAGCATTTTGGCTATATGTTTACTACGCTGTAATGCGGTATTGCACAGCCGCTGTTTCCAAAATATCTGTGCTTTTTTCTCTCTCTGGCTGGCAGCAAAGTCAACTGGCTTTAACGGAATCGGTAGTTGATGCCTTTTCAATACTGTTGGTTTTTTATCTGCTTATCCTACACCTCCAGCAAACCCTCAAAGTTATCCGAAATGAAACAAACGGAATATTTAGCGGAAAGAAATAGATTAACTGAAGAAACGCTCGGCCGTTTATCTGTACATAATGATGACACATTAAACAGAACGTTGAATTTTGTCAGCGCTAACCTTCGTAATTTTATACCACAGATCGATGTTGGTACACATGAAATGCTATTCAGACACATGCTGTTACAGCAAAAATTGAGCTGGCTTGATCTTGAGTTCCCAGCCATTTTTGATCATATCAGCTATGAAAATTCCAATATTGACGCATTCGAATTTTTAAAAACGCAACCCTCAATTATCTGCACATTCCATTTGGGCTCATTTCGGTTAATAAACTATGTTTTGGGCAAAAATGGCATCAATTACACATTGATGGTCTCTGATGCTGCCCTTAAGGAGCATCAGCACAATTATCAGAAAATTTACGAGCAGCATAATTATTATGCCGAGGGTGAAAAGTTTAACATTATATCTGCCCAGTCGCCACACTCAGGTATGCAAATGCTAAGGGAACTAAAAAAAGGCAAAAGCTTGCTGGTTTATATTGATGGTTATTCGGGTGCGGGTAATAACACTATTCAAAATGAAAATCTTCTTAAAATCAATTTTCTCGCAGAGTCGATATATGCCAGAAAAGGAATAGCTTATTTTTCTCATCTGGCTAAAGTTCCAATTGTAGCCGTTGCCAACTATAGAAAAACAAAAGATGATCTCTGTTTCAAGTTTTTTGACCCAATTTTTCCCAATTTAACTATGGACAGAGAAATATATGCAACTCATACAACTCAAAAAATATTCGATCAGTTCGCCGAATTGCTTTTAAAATATCCTGAGCAATGGGAAGCCTGGCTATATCTGCATTCGGTGATTAAACCCCATGAATTTAGTGAGATGAGAGCAGATGGCGGGGCCGATAAAAATGAGGATAGGCTTTATTTTAACAAAAATAAATTTGGCCTTTTTAGTATCAATCAGGAAATGTTTCTTTTCAATAAAAGGAATTACAATTCGTTTCCGTTAAAGGAACCTATTTATTCTTTATTAAACAAATCGACGATACATCCGGTCAGTAAGGCCGAATTTCCGGCGTCCATATTTGATCAACTTATAAATAACCAGGTCCTTACTTAGATTTCATTTCCGCGATCTTTTCTTTCTGTTTGATATATTCAATGATATCATAATCGGAGGCTTTGGCAACAAATTCATAAGGTGGTCTGTAATTAATAATGAAATTATTTAGTTCCTCCCCTTTGTATCCTGTAACCTCGCTAACTATTTTCTCACTAAAACGCGTATCAACAACGTTATTTTGGTAATCTTCAGTTAAGGTTTTCTGTAACTTCCTGGCGTTCCTTCCTTCTTTACTGAAAGCATTGTAAATTTTGTCGATACTCAACCCCGTTTTCACCCGCCCGTTTCCTGCGGAGAGGACAACCATGTGGCTCACATCGCCTTTTACGTAAATGCTTTTATAGTCCTGCTTGTTTTTATTGAATTGTTCTAACGGGCTTAATTTGGTGCCTCTGATAACAACATCGTTTAAGAATGTTGCAGTTGGTTTGAGCCTGATCGTGACGATGTTTTGTGTCCCTATGGATAATGTATCGTTTTTGTAGCCGATAAAACTTGTTACCAGGGTATCACCTGTTACTGCATTTAAATTAAACCTGCCGTTTCCGTCACTTACTCTTAGCTCGCGTGTCCTTGTATTATGAATTACGGCCCCGCCTAAATTTTGTGCATCAGCTATTACCACTCCAATAACATTTTGAGAAAATGCCTTGATATTGTTTAAGAAAACCAATATCAAAAAAACGAATAAGAGTTTAGGTAAGCCCGAACAAAACGGCAGGCCTTGTTTTAATAAAATATTTTTCAAATCGCTTTGCAGTTATAAAAAATACGAAATGAGACCATCTATCTATATTCTGTTATAGTCTAATCCATAAACGGTCATATTCATTTTTATACATGCAATATAATGAAGTATTAGGTAATATTCAATGATATTAAATGTGAAAATAACTTGATGTTATAAGGTTGTATTTGGGCTGTAAATTAGGGATTTCGGGAGCTTTGAATATACGCTCAGGTGCTTTGGGTTCATTTAGTTGTGTTCTATAGGTGATTGAAATGGGGCTCCTGCCAAACGTTTGAAATGGTATAAGTTTAATCGCCAAAAAGTATAGGCTCGTCTATTATTTCTGCACCTTTATCTCTTATATAAAATCTGTTTATCTTTTATAGGTATGTTTATATCATGGCGATAAAGAGGATATATTCAAGCAGGTACCTGAAACCCGTGATCCATGTGTTATTTTGGGCGCTGATCATCATTTCGCCTTACCTTTTTCGCAATCCCAATACCTGGAGCGGGTTCAGTAACTGGCATTATAAGCTGATGATCAATAATATCATTTTGGCGGTTTTCTTTTATTTTAATGCTTATTATTTATACCCGGTGATCTATACCAATAAAAAGCAATTGCTGCTTTATATATTGGCATTGGCTGCGGCAATTGTGCTTGTTATGTGGCTTTCACGCTTTATTGACAGCCAGCTTTCTTTGTTTAAGCCGGCAGATATGGCCCGGCTACACATACACCGGCGCGGCTTTGATGATCACCCGCGTCCAGGATTCCGGCCCGACAGGAGATGGTTCGGTTGGTATTTTACTAACATACTCACTTATTTATCCATTACGGGTATCAGTATCAGCTATCGGATCATTATTGATAATTCGCAAAAAGAAAAGATCAGGAAGGAAAAAGAAAACGAGAACCTTAAAACGGAGCTCAGTTTTCTGCGGTCGCAGGTTAGCCCGCATTTTATATTCAATATTCTGAATAATATGGCATCCATGGCGCGCAAAAAATCAGACATGCTGGAGCCGGCCATTATTGAGCTTTCAAACCTGATGCGGTATATGCTTTATGAAAGTGAAGGTGCAAAGGTACTGCTAACCCGCGAGGTAGATTACCTTAACAGTTATATGGCGTTGCAGCTATTGCGTTTTGGCGATAATGTAACAATTGTGTTCAATGTTCCTGATAATATAAATGCTTATTACATTGAACCCATGATACTGGTTCCCTTTGTTGAGAATGCATTTAAACATGGTATTGGTATGCTAACCGATCCGATGATAGATATTGAGCTTCATGTAGATGGCAACGGCTGGTTGAACTTTATGGTCACTAATAAAATTGCGCCGGCCGGGGATTCGAAAGATAAAAGCTCGGGCATAGGATTGGCCAATGTAAAAAGGAGGCTTGATTTGCTTTATGCAACCCGGTACGATCTGAAAATTATAAATGATGGTACCACGTTTACCTGCGACCTGAAAATTAAATTGAATTGATCATGAGGTGCATTGTTGTTGATGATGAGAAGCTGGCGTTGGAGCTGATGGAAGACAACGTAAGCAAGTTGCCGAACCTGGAGTTAGTAGCCACCTGTAAAAACGCGATGGAAGCTATGGCGTTTTTGCGGCAGGGCCAGGTTGATCTTATTTTTCTGGATATCCAGATGCCCGGCATATCAGGTGTACAGTTTTTGAAAGGTTTGGTTAAGCCGCCCATGGTTATCCTGGTTACAGCTTATGAAAATTATGCCCTTGAAGGTTTTAATCTCGATGTGGTTGATTACCTGGTAAAGCCGTTTTCTTTTGAGCGTTTTTTAAAGGCAGTAAACAAAGCGGCCGAACTAAGCAGTGTGCGTTTGCAAAAAGACGTCCCGGCAAAAACGCAGGTTGATGGGGGCTATATTTTCGTTAATGCCGATTATTCGATTATCCGGATCAACCTCTCTGATATCATATATATTGAAGGGTTGAAGGATTATATCAAGATCTATCTTAAAAGTACAGACAGGCCGGTCATCACCCGCCTGAGTATGCATTTTATGGAGAGCAAATTGCCGGTAGAGGGGTTTGCGAGGGTGCACCGGTCTTTTATTGTATCGTTGGATAAGATAACCGTTTTTAAACGTACCCGGATCTTGCTTAATGATGTTGAAATACCAGTGAGCGATAACTACCGGGAAAGGATACTGGCCTATGTGGGGTACCAGGAAAATCAATAACCATGTTTTGTTAAATAAATTCATCAAGATGAAATATAGCCTACGGATTTTAAATAAATGTTTTTTAGGGTTTGTGTTGATTTCTACATTCAGCTATTCGGCAAATGCGCAAAAGCTGAATAGTATACAGGAGGGTTCGGTTTCGGCCCCCGCTGAGGTTAAAGCAGATGGGAAATTAAAGGAGTGGACTAATCCTTTGCAGGCTTACAATAAAACAACTCAGCTTTATTACACCCTGGCAAATGATGGCCAGAACCTTTACCTCGCGGTACAATCAACGGATCAAACCAATAACAGGAAGATCATTGCCGGCGGGATCAGTTTTACTATAAATACTGAAGGAAAGAAAAAGGATAAAGGGGCTTTCCTTATAACGTTTCCTGTAGTGAGCCAGTCGGCGATGCGTGGCCAGTTTAGGCGGCGGGGTGGTGCCGGCGGGCAGCAGGGTGGTTTGGATTCGGCTGCGATAGTGGCCATGCGTAAACAAATAATAGCTTCGGCAAAGGAAATTACAGTAAGCGGATTTCCAGCGATTGCCGACAGTGTGATCTCCATTTATAATGAGTATGGTATCAAAGCCGCGGTTGATTACGACGCGAAAGGCAACCTTGTATATGAATTGGCTTTACCGTTGAAGCTGCTCAATATCAGTGTTGATGATCCCAAGGAGTTTGCCTATAACATCAAAGTCAATGGAATCCAATTTGGAAACCGTGGGGGCGATGGCGGCGGAAATGATGGCGGCGGCGGTTTCGGTGGTGGCGGCGGCAGGCGCGGTGGAGGAAACGGCGGTGGTGGTTTCGGCGGAGGAGGCGGTGGTTTCGGTGGCGGCGGTGACCTGCAAAGCATGATGAGCCCAACTGATTTCTGGGGGAAGTATCTCCTGATAAAAAAATAATTAACCCAAATATCCCTGATGTAATTGACCAGCCCAACAGGCTGACTAAACATATTATTGCCTTAACTAAGCGTCTTAAACCTACCCATGAAACAACGATTACTCTTATTATTACCTCTTTTACTGCTGTCGGCGCGGCTGTTTGCCCAGAACTCGCCTGCTCGTAAACCGGCTGCTTTGCCACCTCCCTTATTGCTGAGGCAGGTTAGCGGCATCGTAAAAGATTCTACAGATCAATCAGTTGTTGGGGCGGTAGTTAAGTTGGTATCAAAGAAAGATACCGTAAGCACGGCTACCAATGCTGATGGTATCTTCATTTTTAAGAATGTAAAATCGGCTACTTTTACATTGACCATCAGCAGCATCGGTTATCGCACGCTTGTTAAAAAGATGCTTAATAACGATGCCGTACCAAGGCTTACGTTAGACCCCATTATTTTAAGGCCCGAAACCAACGCCCTCAAAGAAGTTGTAGTTAACGGCACACCAAGTATTGTATATAAAACAGATACGGTAGAGTACCGCGCGAGCGATTATAAAGTACGCGAAAATGCCACTGTGGATGAACTGCTGAAAAAGATGGAAGGCATGGAAGTAGGGTCGGATGGTACGGTTACACACCAGGGGCAGCAGATTACAAAGGCAAAATTAAATGGTAAGGAATATGCAGGTGGTGATGTTGCTCAGGCTATCCAGAACCTGCCCGCGGATATTGTTGACAAGATCCAGGTAGTTGATGACTACGGTGATCTGGCAGCACGTACAGGAATTAAAGATGGCGACCCTCAAAAGGTATTAAACATCACTACCCGGGCCGACAGATCGGTGGGCAATACCGGCCGGGTAACCGCGCAGGGCGGCAATAACGACAGGTATAACGGGCAGATTTTTGCACAGCGTATCAATGCTAATGAACAACTTGGTGTAATTGGGAGGATAGCCAATACGGTTACGGGTGTGGCCTCAACGGGGATAGCCGGTGGAGCTACCAATGGAGGCGGCGGCGGTACAGGTGTTGGCGCGGGCGCCGCGAGAGGCGGTAGCCCGGGCACTACCTTTTCGGCTTCCCCATCAGTCAATTACCGTGATCAGTGGACAAAAAAGGTGCAGGTGATATCCAGTTATGCTTACCGTTACAGTGATAACAATTCGGTGAATAATAGCTACGGGCAAACCAATTCAACCTTGGGCTCAACTGATTTTACCTCGCAAAGCACGCGGGAGAGTAAAAGTAAAAGCCATAACGTGAATTTTGAGATGGACTATAGTATTGACAGTGCCAATTATTTGCAAATAACACCCACGTTCAGCTACTCCAACTCATCAAATTTCAGCACCTCGGTTACCGATAATATCAACAACTTTTCAACCGGTTTTGAGCATCCTGTTGTAAACGGGGCAAACGGCAGTTTAAACACTGCACCTAACTATGGCGCTACTGTGCTTTATCAGCATATATTTAAAAAGCCCCATCGTAATGCTTCTATCCAGTTCAGTATCAATAACTCCAATAGCCAGGCCAACGGTGATCGTGATAATAATTATCATTACTATTTTGATAATACCCGCGATTCACTGCTGCGCGATTCGGCCTCGCATTTGTTAACCAACCGCACCAGCAAAAATACTACATACCGTACCAGCGTTACTTATGTTGAGCCAATTAATCTGGTATCCCAGTTTGAATTTAACGGGCAGGTGCGTACCGCTGTTTATGATAACAAGGCTATTTCTGACACTGTGCTCGCCAACGGAGATGTGGTTGAGCTTACCCGGCTCGACAATATCTATAACTACTCTTTTACAGAAACAAGGGCTACGTTAAACTACCGGTATAACGGTAAAAAGGTAAACCTGTCGTTAGGAGGTACTATAGTTCGTACACTTTTGAAAGGGACTAAAATAAATAATGGCACCAGCGAGAATGTATCCACTTCCCGGTCTGACCTTAAGGTTATCCCTGTATTCAGGTTCTCCTATTCGTGGTCGCGTACCGAACGGATTTCCATTGCATATTCGGGTGCCAATACCGAGCCTAATTTCCAGCAGATCCAACCGTTTACTGACAGATCCGACCCCAATAATATTGTAGTAGGTAATCCTAATCTAAAACCAACATTTACCAACTCGCTTAATATTATTTATAACAATTACCTGCCAAACTCCAGGTTTAATTTATCATTCAATATTAATGGCACCACAATAGATAATCAAACAACAACCAACGTTTTGCAGATCAGGCAATTCCTCTCTTCCGACCCGCAGGATCCGACAAACGAGGCCAAATTTAAGTACAAAACCATCAACGAGATTCATTATATCAACATCAACGGATCATACGCTATAGTAGGCCGTTACAATATTGCCAAACAGTTTGATGATCGCCGGTATAACTTGTCGCTTAATGGTAATGTAACCTATGCTTTCAACAACGCTATGAGTAATAACGTACTTTATCACAATACCAACTGGCGTTTTGACGAACGTTTTGGTCCGCGGATAAATCCAACCGACTGGTTTGAGGTAAATCCTTATGTTGGTTATGATATCTCGCGTTCGTTCACCACATTGCGTAATGCAGATCCAACCTCACTCAGAACAACTTCGTTGGGTATAGATGGCAAAGTTTACTTCCTGAAAACTTTCCAGGTAAATTATAGTGCATCCAAAAGTTATGTTACCGGGCTAACCGGTATTAACAGCAATCCTTTTGTGATCAATGCGGGTTTTGAAAAAGAGTTTTTAGCTAAAAAGAACCTGGTGCTTACCTTCAATGTTTATGATATTCTGCACCAGAATAATTTTATACAGCAAACACTTTCGCCGCAAGGCGGATACACCAATACCCTGTCCAGCACATTGAGCAGGTATTTCCTGGTAGGCTTACGTTTAAATCTGCAGAAATGGAGCGGGGCGCCAAAACGTAATGGCAAAACAATGAACAGGAGGGGAGACGGCAGCTTTATTTATGAATAGTTACGGGCTTCAATAATGCTCTTGAAATATCGCCTGTAAGCTACCGGCGATATTTTCTTAAACCTGTTTCTGATCGCCCTTCAAATTACAAACATAAACGGATGGGCTAACTCCAAATTGCCGCTGAAAATCACGGGAGAAATTGGTAGGCAAGCTATAGCCTATCATGTTGGCTACCTCGTTTATTTTCAGATCGCCTTCGGCAAGCAGTTCTGCTCCTTTTTTTAGGCGGGACAGGTTGATGAGCTCGTTCGGTGTCATATCAGATATGCCTTTGATCTTACGGTAAAGTGTTGGCCTGCTCATGTTCATCATGCTCGAAAGCTGTTCAACATCAAGGTCCATATCAGTTATATGATCATAGATGACCTTATTGAGGCGGTCTAAAAAGTCTTTATCGGCTTTTGAAACTGCGATGCCCTTGATATGGGTAAGGGGCGACCGTGCAAAGTACTCCTTCATCATGTTGCGGTTCATGAGCAGGTTGTTCATCTGCGCCAGCAGGTGTTCAAAGGCGAAAGGTTTTTCGATATAAGCGTCGGCCCCAACTTCCAGACCTTCAATTTTGGAGTTGAGGGAGTTTTTTGCTGTGAGCAGGATAATAGGGATATGGCTGTACTGCACATCTGTCTTGATCTTTTTACACAGTTCAATGCCATCCATAACAGGCATCATAATATCGCTGATCACCAGCTGAATGTTCTCTTTTTGCAATATATCTGTCGCTTCGAGCCCATTATAGGCTTTTAAAATATAATAGCTGCCCGCCAGTTCGCGCTGTATATAGTTTACTATTTCTTTATTGTCTTCCACCAGTAATACAAGGGGTTTGTCTTTCTCAGCCTCAGTATTGCTGCTCACCGGTTCTTCTTTTTGCGGGCTTAATGGTTCGTCGGCTTCAATAAGGTTTATCTCGGTTTCCTGGTGCATAGGCAGCGACAGTAAAAAGATGTTTTGTCCGTTTACTGATGGTTTTAGCTCGAGTATACCCTTATGCAAAAGTGTTAAGGAGCGGGCCAAAGGCAATCCAATACCAGTGCCCGCCTCTTTTTCGGTTTCTTTGATCCGATAAAAAGGTTCAAATATCTTTTCTTTTAACTCAGGTGGCACAAGGAAGCCATCATTGCGCACCTCAACCCTGAACAGCTCATCCTCACTGCTAAAAGGGAGCAGTTTAACAGCAGCCATAGCCGAAGCGTATTTGATGGCATTATTGAACAGGTTGCTCAGGATCTTTTTTAATGCCTCATGATCAACATAGGCATGAAGCGTTATGCGGGGAAGTTCAAGTTTGTAATTAAGCTCTTTAAGTTCGGCGGCGGGCTTAAAGGTGCTGTAAACCTCATTAAGCAGCTCGTTAATATCTGTTTTTGAAAAATTAAGGCTGAATTTATTGGCTTCGGCCTTTCTGAAATCAAGGAGCTGATTGGTTAGCCCTATCAGCCGGTTCGTGTTTTTCTTTATCATGGCAAGGTTCTCCATTGTTTCGGGATCTTCAATTTCGCTGTTCATGAGTTTATCAAGGGGCATTTTTATCAGCGTGAGCGGCGTTCTTATCTCATGCGCCACATTGGTAAAAAACTCAATTTTGGCATTATAGATCTCCCGCTCGGTATTAATTTCTATAGTTTCAATACGTCGTTTGTTTTTTTCGCTCACTGCCAAATGATAATACCTTACTATGGTTATCACAATGGCAGCCACTATTAGCAGGTAAATGGTATAGGCCCACCAGGTAGCCCAAAACGGCGGCATTATCCTGATGTTGAGCCTCACCAGCTTATTGTTCCAAACGCCTTCGCTGTTGGCGCCTTTCAGGTTAAAGGTATAATTGCCGGCTGGCAGTTTGGTGTAATATATTTTACGGTTGTTTTTGAACTGGATCCAGTTTTTATCGATGCCCTCCATTTTGTAGGCATACATGTTCATTTCTGGGATCACATAGCTCAGCGCCGCCACATCTAAACTAATGCTTGAACTATTGTAAGGCAAAGTGATAGACTGGGTATAGGTGATAGACCTGTCGAGCAATGAATTTGGCTTGCTGATGCTTACATCGGCATTGTTAACTTGTAAGCCGGTGATATAAACCGGTGGTACGTACGGGTTTTTAACAAATTTGGCAGGAATAAAACTCACCATTCCTTTTACGGTACCGAAATACATGGTGCCATCCGCATCACGGTATGACGAGTTGTAGTTAAACTGCTCGGTTGGCAGGCCGTTAACCGTGTGGTAATTGCTGAAGGTGCCGTTGCCGGGGGCAAACCTTGCCAATCCTTTTGCGGTGGAGATCCATAACTTGCCGGTTTCATCCTCCTGTATCCTGAAGATCTGGTTATCGGGCAAGCCGTTTTCGGTAGTGTAGTTTTTTATTGTGGCCGTCCGGGCATCATAACGGCTTAAGCCTCCCTCGGTACAAAACCATTTATTGTTATGACTGTCGATAAAAATACCGTTCACATAATCGTTCAGGATGCTGTTGGGCTTACCCGTATGGTAACTGATATGCCCGCTTTTGCCGCTAAGCGTGTTTTGATAATATATGCCACCACCGTAAGTGCTCACCCATAACGTACCGTCGTTTTCTTCCCTGATCGATTGAACATGATCGGTAAAGAAAGGCATGGCGGTAAAGGCGTCGGTTGCGCGGTTATATTTAAACAGCCCGTTCCACGTACCCACCAAAATATCGCCGCTGCGGGTTTTGAAAAGCGAGACGATGAAATTGCTGCTGAACGTCTTGCTGTTTTGCGCCGCGGTGTAATGTTTAATAACCTGTCTGGTTTGCAGATCCATTACGTCAAGCCCGTGTTCATAGGTTCCTATCCAAAGTTTATCACCATCGGCAACAAGGCCGTGAATGTTCCGGTAAGCAATGCTGCCTGGAGCTTTACCGGGTAAAAAGTGTTCCACAAGACCTGTTTTAGGATCAATTTTGTTTAGCCCGGCATCTTCGGTGCCTACCCATAGGTTACCGTACTGATCTTTGGTTATTTCGTGAACAATATTGCCGCTGAGGCTGTTAACGCCCGGCTCAGGGAAATACTTTTTAAAATTGTTATACTGGCCAGAATAATAATTAAGCCCGCCAAAATAAGTACCTATCCAGGTTCCCCCCTCGGCATCTTTATAAATGGCCGAGATAATGTTATCGGTAATAGTATAAGGATTACTATACTGCTTTTGTACAAGGGTGGTTTTGCCGTTTTTGAGGTTGAAAATATAAAGCCCGTTCTCGGTACCCAACCAGTACATGTCATCATTTTGATGAAAAATAACATGCACATGAATGTCACCCAAGGTATTCTGCCCCTTTAATACATTAACAATACTGTTGTTTTTATAGTTGAACAAGATCGCCTGGTTCATGGTGCCGGTAATGACAGCGGTATCGCCAATGGGGTAAATTTCCTGTATGGTAGAAAATTTTCGGTTTTTATTAGCCCGGGAGATATCGTACGATGCCAGCAGGCGGCCTGCCATATTATAATGGTTGATAAAGCCCTGGTTAGTAGCCGTCCATAATGAACCGTTACGGGCCATATTCATGGTAACGGTTAGGTCGTTTTTAAGCGGATAGGCAGTGACCTTATTGCTCAACTCATCATACCGGTATAAATTAAGGTTTGATATGATCCAGATGTGGTGCTGTTTATCTCCCGAAATATAACGCACCTCGCCGGGAGGGATAAGTTTAAATGCTTTAAAAGTTTCGGTAAGCGGATCAAAAATGTAGATGCCCTTGTAGGTGCCAACCCAGAGCAATTCCTTGCTATCCTCGTACAAACTAAAAATAGAATTGCTGCCTATGCTGGTGCTATCGCCCAGTTTGTTGCCGAACAGTTTAAATACATTGCCATCAAAACGGTTGAGGCCGTTACGGCTGCCAAACCACATAAACCCTTTTTTATCCTGTAAAATGCTGGTAATGGTATTGCTCGACAGGCCGTTCTGAACCTGGTAATTTTTAAAATAGTAAGAAGCCTGCTGGCCACGGGCAACCACAAAACACAGGAGCAGGATGAGTATGATATAAGTTTTTTTCAAAATCAATTCATAATTGCACCATTATGGTCTGGTGCTTTGTAATGGTATAATATTAACAATGGTTTGTACTGGTCATGTAAATATAACCACATATTATGTGTGAGATGCCCGGATCTCAACTTTGATACATTTTGAATTTAAATTGAAATGCTCTGATTATTCTCTCCGATGGTAAAGCTCTTACTTAGTGCCAGTCTAATACTGCCTGAACCGGGCGGTTGTTATAAACCAATTACAAACAACATCAATAAGTATGAAGAAAACTTTACGCTGCACTTTTTTACGCTTTTAAAATAAGCTGTCTCTACAACCAATTTAAAAGGCCACCAATGCCTTAAAACCACAACCTGAAATACAATAGATATGAAATTTCGTTTACGAAACTTACATTTTGGATTACCCAAGAAAACATTAGCCATTAGTCCGCTCATTGTAGCACTGGCTTTGCCGGCTTTTTCCCTTACGCCACTTAACAAGGCTGCCCTGACTATAAACGCGGCCCAGACAATAACCGTAACCGGCAAGGTTACCGATGTCGCCGGCCCTTTACCCGGTGTAGCCGTTACCGAAAAAGGTACTACCAATGGCACCCTTACAGATGCCGCCGGTAATTACAAACTAAATGTAAAAGACCAGAACGCCGTACTGGTGTTTAGTTTTGTTGGTTCAGCGGCACAGGAAGTGCCGCTGAACGGTAAAACAACCCTTAACGTAGTATTAACCGAAAATGTAAAAGCCTTAAATGAGGTAGTGGTTGTTGGCTACGGAACGCAAAAGAAAAAGGATGTTACCGGGGCGGTAACCTCGGTAAATATTAAAGAGATAGCGGGGCAGCCGGTGCCTGATATTGGTCAGGCTATTGAAGGCCGTGCGGCAGGGGTACAGGCTGTTACTTCTGGTTCGCCGGGCAGCAACGTTACATTGCGGGTGCGCGGTGTTGGTACCATTAACAACAGCGATCCGCTGCTGGTTATTGATGGTGTGCCCACCGATGTGCCGCTCAATACACTTAACCCCGATGATATAGCCTCATTGGATGTGCTGAAAGATGCTTCCGCTTCGGCTATTTATGGTTCACGCGGCGCAAATGGGGTGGTGCTGATCACTACAAAAAAAGGTTCGGCAGGTGCAAGCCATCTAAATTTTAATGCTTTTGCCGGCGTACAGCAGGCAACTAACCTGGTAAAGCTGTTAAATGCCAGTCAGTTTGCGCAACTGAATAATGAATTGCTGGCCAATAATAACCAGTCCACCAACCCGGCTTATGCCAATCCCGCTTCGCTGGGAGCTGGTACCGACTGGCTTGGTGCTTTATTTAAAAAAGCGCCTATTCAGAGTTATACCATGTCCTATTCGGGCGGTACCGAAAAGTCCGATTATTATGTGTCAGGTAGTATCCTTGATCAAAAGGGTGTTGTAACCAATACGGCTTATCGCAGGTACACCCTGCAGTTCAACGGTAACGATAAAGTACTTAAATGGCTCAAGTTTGGGCATAACCTTACGCTGAACCATGACGAAAAGCCAAGCGGTGCTTATGATATCCGTGCGACAATGGCGGCCCACCCTGCACAGCCTATTTACAATGCCGATGGCAGTTACGCCGGCCCGGTTGGGCAACCCCAGTTTTACGGCGATGTGAAAAACCCTATTGCAACGGCTAAGCTGGTGCAGAATAATACTGAAGGTTATAATGTGCTGGGCTCCATTTTTGCGGAGGCTACCATTATCCCGGGCTTAACCTTTAAAAGTACGGCCGGTATCCAGGCCTCATTTTTTAACAGCCGTACCTGGTCCCCAAAGTATAACTACGAGCCAATTCCTCAGCCTAATTCATATTTGGCCGAGCAGTACAACAAAAGCATTACTTATACCTGGGATAACTTCCTCACTTACGACAGGTACTTCGGTAAAGACCATCACCTTACTGTTTTGGCCGGTACCGATGCCCAAACCAACAGTTATCATTTCGCGGGTGGTAACATAAGCGGTTTTGCCAGCGATGTTACGCAGCAACTGAACAACGGTACCCTGAACCCCGTTCTTAATGGGGATGGTTCGGAGTGGGCTTTATTATCATATGTTGGCAGGGCC
>Ga0163162_10002717_pt1 | contig 16784 bp, 27 predicted proteins | sample S55metaG_FD_115310 | JGI IMG/M metagenome (GOLD analysis project Ga0163162, IMG submission 115310) | Switchgrass rhizosphere microbial communities from Kellogg Biological Station, Michigan, USA - S5-5 metaG | ecosystem: Host-associated > Plants > Roots > Rhizosphere > Soil | place: USA...
ACGTAATGCGCGCCTATTCGCACCCTTGGTGGGTCGCAGGGGGCTGGGCAATCGACCTTTACTTGGGGCACCAGTCCAGGTCGCACCAAGACATCGACATCGCAGTGTTGCGGCGCGATCAGCACGCCCTACGTCGTTATTTGCAGCGCTGGCACTTCACAAAAATGGTAAACGGCATTTCCTTCGCTTGGCCGGAGCAAGAGCAACTTGAGTTGCCCGTCCACGAGGTCTATGCCGAAAATGGCGCAGTTCGTCTTGAGTTTCTTCTCAACGAGGCTGCGGGAGATAAGTGGCTCTTTCGTCGCAACGAGTCGGTGTCCGCGCCAATCGGCCGCATAACGCGCCAATCCGCAAATGGCATTCCTTACCTCAGCCCGGAAGTTGTGCTGCTTTACAAAGCCAAGTTGCGGCGTGCCCGCGACGAGGCGGACTTTAAGCGCGTCTTGCCAAAGTTGGAGCCCAGCACTGTGTCTTGGCTGGTGAATGCTTTGCAAATCTGTCACCCCTCGCATGAGTGGCTCGGTGAGCTTCGTGCGTCCACAGCTTCAGGCGCATGATCGCTAACTATTCGTTCAAGCGGACTGCTGCGACGGTCTTCGGTACTATCATGCGGTACGCGGCAGCGGCCGCTTAAGTCAAGCGTTATGCGCCATTCGACACTCTGTCTCTTGTTCAGGCGAGGGCCTCTCGGGAGACAGCTCCCATGACGGTTAAATCCTGCATACCCGTGATTCCCAGCGCCGATCTCGAAAAGAGCCTGCGCTGTTGGGTCGAAGGGCTCGGTCTTACGGTGGATCGAGAAATGAGACACAAAGGCAAGCTGATCGGCTGCATGGTTCACAACACGCAGAATTTGTATTTTTGGCTCAACGAGCGTGTAGGAACACCTGCCAAACCAGAAATCTACGAAGGCATTCGCCTGTACTGGGCTCCGTCCAGCATCCACGAAATCCGAGAGCGACTGAAGCAGCTCGGGTACGCGGTCTCAGAGATCGTAGAGAGGGACTACGGGCAGACCGAGTTCTTTGTTACCGACGACGATGGCTTCTCGCATTGTTTTGGGGTCGCCACCAAGGAACCAACGGATCCTCCGCAAGAACGCAATCCTGGCGCCTAACTATTCGTTCAAGCGCACCGCTGCGACGGGTTGCGGTACTATCATGCTGCGGTCAGCAGCGGCCGCCTGACTCAAGCCGTCAGGTGCCATATGAACGCATCGCCTGCTCAACGCGGACCATAGAGAGTTCTCGTGCTCCACACCGGCTTCTTTATTGCGATCGCTATATTGCCGGCATTATGGCTGGTGCCCCTGGCCATTCTTTTTCCGGTTGTGTATTACGAGGTTGTTCGCGGAGGTCCACGCCTGAGGATCCATTTGCCGCTAAATGCGGCATTTCTAGCGTGGTCGGCGTATGCCGTCCAGGTCTTGCACGAGGGTTTGCACAGCACAAATTCTCCGTTGATCGTTGTGCCGCGTCTGTTGGTACTTGCGACATTTTACGCATTGGCTGTGCCTGGGCTTGTCCATGGCACAGCCGAGAGAAACGTATTTCGGTATGCGGTGCCGGGCTGCTATTTGGTGGCATTCGCCATACTCTGCACTACCGCCGATTGGGCGCGCGCATTTGGCAATGGCACTTAACTGTTCGTTCAAGCGTACCGCTGCGACGGGTTGCGGTACTATCTGGCGGCGGTCAGCAGCAGCCGCTTAACTCAAGCGCTAGCCGTCATGGACAGGTCTGTGCAGTTGGTCAAATGCTCGCGCGAATCTCACGCCGCCAAGATTCTGGAAATCTTTAACGATGCCATCGCCACCTCGACGGCACTATTTGACTACAAGCCCCGTGCTCCGGAGAGCATGGTGGGTTGGTTCCAGGCCAAAGAAGTTGGCCGCTTTCCCGTTATAGGCGCCATCGCACCCGACGACCAACTCCTCGGTTTCGCGACGTACGGTACCTTTCGCGCTTGGCCCGCGTACAAGTACTCGATCGAACATTCTGTCTATGTCCACAAAGACCATCGAGGCAAGGGCATCGGGCTAACACTCATGCGGCAGCTGATAGAAAAAGCCAAGGAGCAGCAGTATCACGTCATGGTGGGGGGCATCGACATTACCAACAAAAGCAGTATTGCTCTACACACGAGGCTTGGGTTCGTACATGCTGGAACCGTCAAGCACGCTGGGTTCAAATTTGGCAGGTGGCTTGATCTTGGCTTCTATCAGCTATTGTTGGAAACCCCAGATCATCCGGTTGACGGCTAACTATTCGTTCGAGCGGACCGCTGCGAAGGTTCGGTACTATCATGCGGCGGTCAGCAGCGGCCGCTTAACTCAAGCGTTAGGCCTATCATTCGGGGGTATGAGCATGTCTCATCAACTACTCGGCGTCATCGCAGGCTTGATCTTCGGCGCAGTCACCGTCGCCCTCATGGTGCCCACGGCGTTTCCGGACAGGAGGACAGCACTTAGCGCAGCTTTCGTCGAGCGCTTCGCCATCGGCTTCGTCATCGGGTGCGCCCAGCTGCCCTGGCCTGGCTGGTTAGTTGGGCTGTTGTTTGGCCTTCTGCTCAGTGTCCCAAGCGCCATCATCACCAAGGCCTTTGCTCCCATCCTTATCATGGGTTCGCTCGGTGGCCTTGTCATCGGCGGCATCATTCATGGCTGGGTGTGAAATGCCTAACTATTCGTTCGAGCGGACCGCTGCGCTACTTTCATGCGGTACGCGGCAGCGGCCGCTTCGCTCACGTTAGCCGGCATGCGCTTCGTCGGGAAAGTCTTCCGTTTCCCAATAGTGTCTTTGCCCTTTGCCATAGTGGGGGCCCTGACGCTTTGGCAGGCACTTATCGCCGGTTCCGACAAGCTTTCGTACCGCGCGGTACTTGGTCTGCTGTTTTGTGTTGGAATGATCTGGATCTGGGCCCGCGACTGTCGAAGGTACGCGCGTTATCCGGCCATTGTAGTGACGAGCGAAGGCCTGTCTTATGATGAATTGCATATTCCGTGGGTTGCCGTCAAAAATCTCCGCTTTGTGTCGCGCGCGCTCAACCCGCGATTTGAGATTGAACTCGAACCGTCGTTCATCGCGGGCCTGGATGAAGACGGCTGGTTTCCACAACTGATTGAAGTGGATCCTTACAGCAGCGGGTTTCAACTCGTCCGCCTGATTAAGAGCTCGTACGAGAGCGCACATCCGAACAAGAGAGTCTTTATTCCCTCTTCGCCACTCTCTCTTGTTGCTTCACGGTCCCTAGCGCTATTAGGTTCTATCATCTTGGTCTTAGTGCTGTTTGTTGTTGTTGGCGTCCTAGTCTGGTGGCTCAGTAGGCTCAACGGCTACTAGCCTGCGGCTCCGGCTAACTATTCATTCAAGCGGACCGCTGCGGCGGGTTGCGCTACCATCATGCGGTACGCGGCAGCGGCCGCCCAACTCGAGCGTTAGCTGGCATGAAACAGAGCTTCTGTCCCGGCAAGGAGGTCTGGCTCGCGAGCGATTCTTTCTCGTCGTCGTACAGCGGCGTCTTCGAAGACGATGGTGAGACCGCTTATTTCTATGCGTACGACAGGGACAACCCTAAAGAACCGATACTCGACGCATTGCACATCTACGATGCGCACAGCTTTAACCATAGCGGGCGCGCGTCCGAAGCCGAGATCTTCTGGTCTAGTGATGGCCTCAAAGCAGGTCTGCTTATCAACGAGGTCCTGCACGCCGTGATCGATTTTGAATCCTGCAAAGCCTACTGCCGTACAAATTTTCCGCCCCCTGGCGCTCAGTGGCGCGCGGCACCAAGGGAGCCTTGGCAAGACTCGTTCGCAGCCTTGTTGGACTAGGTTACTATGCTTGCGAACTATTCGTTCAAGCGCGCCTGCGTTCTGATCGAGGTGCTTCGAAGGTGGAGTTTCTGGTGCATAGCCCGCTGCTCAAGAATAAGGTAAGGGCGTGACGACGCGTTCTACGATGTCTTTAACTGCTGCGCGCGGGCCGAACTCGACGCATACCTGCTGCGCACGACGCGCGTTTTGCTATTCCATACCCCATTTTCGAATACGATCCCAGGAGCGAAAAGAAGGGTGCGGAGACAAAGTGCAGCGGTGTCTTGATGACTTTGGAAGTGTAGGCGTTGAAATGCATTCCAGCCATTTGCTCGAGCGTACGGCCGCGCGGGCTGTGGCAGCATCGGGCCTTCAACCGCTTAGCTCAAGCGTTGACACTCAAACGCGCTTCTATGTCTTCTCGCTAGTGCTGTTCGCGTTTTTCCTCCTTGGTCTGGTCCCGTTGACCGCCCACGCCAGGCCGTACCAGGGTTATGTTCTCAAGTTTGAACTCACGCCCGACAATGACGGCAACGTCGTCAACTGCACTCTTCGTAGAGCGACACGCTATGCGGCCGACGGGGTACAAGACCCCGCCGACTTCATCGCGCCCGCTGTCCTCATTCAAGATGCGTGCTCAACGTTTAGCCACTGGAAACTGGAAGTCCGTCGTGACCGTCGAGGTAACATTGAACCAGCAGACGCTCCTTGGCCTTGTTTCGTTCGAGACGACACCCCGGACAAGGTAGATTGCCATCCGTCTGGCCGTCAGCGAGTTCCCATCGACTGAGCGCCAACTATTCGTTCAAGCGGACCGCTGCGACGGTCTGCGGTACTATCGACAGCGCCCGCTTGGCTCAAGCGTTAGGCTGCTCCGGCGTTCCTCCCGCGGAATCGGAACATGGATCGACGACTTTCGATATCTGCTATCGCAGCAGGTTTGCTGGCAATGAGCTGCTGTCATGCGGCAACTTCTTGTCCTTCTCTCCTGGCGTTGGTCCGGTCAGAGCTGCAGAAGACGAATCCACACATTGAAACCGTGCGCATCTTTGAAATGCGTGGTTGGTACGACGAATACTTCGTGCTCGCTCACGGCATCAGGAAGGACGAAGAGTTCAAAGGTGCATGGAATGACGAGCTGTTTGGGGTTCTCCTTATGGATGGCTCCCTATGCCGAACCATCGCTACGATTGACGTGTTCCCAACGCCGCGCTGGAACGATTATGAGATTCATATCGCGAAAATCAGTGACTCTGGCTTGGTCATCAAAGGCAATTCGATTGCCTATGGCGGTTCGGAAACCAGGAAGTACGCGATTGACAAGATCGACAGACATCGCTAGCCCGAGAACTCGCACCACAGGCTGTCAAGTGAGCGCTGTCGCATCGGCGCCTACCAGTTCGTTCAAGCCAAGACCGCTTCGCAGCCTCGACATGGCGCTATGATTGTGCGGTCGCCGTGGGTCGGCGCGCAGCAACGGCTTGACTCAAGCGTCGGGCCCATGTGCTCAGGCCGACTGGGGGTTTTGCTTGTGGTAATCGAGCCGTCTCGCGCGGCGGCGGCTTAGGATGGCGTTAGAACCTCTTCAAATCGCATCGAAGAATTTATGCAATCGAAAGAACATTGGGAACGCGTTTACTCCACCAAGGCCACGGATGCGGTGAGTTGGTACCAAACGCATCCCGAGAGTTCACTGAAGCTGATCGAACGAGCCGGGGTTTCATGCTCTGCTGCCGTTATCGACGTTGGCGGCGGCTCTTCGACTCTTGTAGATCATCTGCTATCGAGAAACTTCGCAAATATCACCGTGCTTGATCTTTCCTCTGCAGCGCTTCGCGCCGCTCAAGCTCGTCTCGGATCGCGTGCCGATCAAGTCACCTGGCTTGAAGCGGACATTACCAAGGTGGAACTTCCACTTCATGCTTACGACCTTTGGCACGATCGAGCTGTGTTCCACTTCCTCACTGACGATCAAGACCGTCATGCCTACGTGGAGGCTGTCCTTCGGGCCGTGAGGCCGGGCGGTCACGTAATCGTCGCTACATTTGCCGAGGACGGACCAACTCGGTGCAGCGGTCTACCCGTAATGCGCTACAGCGCCGACGCCCTCCATGCCGAATTTGGCGCGCCGTTCACGCTCGTGCAACACGACAAAGAGGCTCATCGCACGCCGTTCGGCACCATTCAGCAGTTCACCTACTGTTACTGCCGAACGTCCATGTCATGAGCGAACCCGACTATTGGTTCGAGCGGACCAACGCGATGGGCTGCGCTGCTATCCTGCCGCGGTCAGCTGCGGTTGCTTAAGTCAAGCAACCGGGCGTCTTGAACAATACCGAAGGTTCTTCGCCTGTTGGAGCCAGCCATGCTCGAAGGTTCATGCCACTGCGGCGCCGTGCGTCTCACGCTGCCATTTGCTCCCGAGGTAGCCACATCCTGCAATTGCTCCCTGTGCCGCAGGCTTGGTGGCATTTGGGCGTACTACGAGTTCGGAACGGTCAAGATTGAGGGGCACCCGGAGAACACCGCCGGGTACATATGGGGCGACAAGACGCTTCGGACAATTCACTGTAAAACCTGTGCCTGCGTCACGCACTGGGAGCCATTGGATCCAACGCCTGGCTCGAAGCATGGCGTGAACCTGGCAAACTTCGAGCCGAGCTTGCTTGCGTCGGTCCGGGTGCGCCGCTTCGATGGAGCTGACACGTGGAAATTCATGGACGAGTAGCAGTGCGACGCCTAACCCCTACATCGAGCCGACGTGCCCCGGCAGGCGGGATCACGCCACTCATGTCAACCGTTGGCCACGAAAAACAGCATGCGATACGTCGGACGCATTACTGACTGGAATGACAAGAAAGGCTTCGGTTTCGTTGCGCCCAACGGCGGTGGTGATCGAGCCTTCGTGCACGTCACAGCCTTCGAGCGTGTCCCAGGGCGTCCTTCGACTGGCCAGCTCATATCGTACGACCTGGCAAGGGATGAGAAAGGGCGCTTCAAAGCCGCTGCTATTCGCTATGTTCCGCTACGGCCAAAGGATGAGTCTTCAAGTCGCGCCATGAGGCCAGGGATTGGAGTGGCGTTCCTTGTGCTGCTGTCGCTTGGTTGGCTTTCCTCAAAAGTGCCATCTGCCGTATTGCTTGTCTATATCGGAGCAAGCGTGCTTTCTATTTTCCTCTACGCAGCCGATAAGTCCGCCGCTCGGAATAATCGATGGCGCACACCGGAGAATACATTGCATATCGTCGCACTATTGGGCGGATGGCCAGGGGCCTTGGTGTCTCACGATGTTTTCCGCCACAAATCAAGGAAGGAGGCGTTCCAATTTGTCTTCTGGGGAACGGTAGTGCTCAACTGCGGAGCGCTTCTATGGTTGCTGGCGAGCGGCACGGCTGTTGTAATCAATCGGGCAATTTTTGCGCCGTGAGCGCCGGCTAACGGGGACCGCTGCGATTGTCTGCGCTACTATCACGCGGTGCGCGGCAGCGGCTCAACTGAAGCTAGCCGTCTTCGAACGTTCCTTGGGTAGGCTTCTTCGTCGAGAGCGACCATGCAACGTGAGCGTCAATTCTGGTTTCCGGCCAAGCATCATGGCTGGGGGTGGGGCTTGCCCAGTGCGTGGCAAGGCTGGCTCGTGCTGGTTGTCTTCGCCTTGCTGCTCATTGCCGGCGCGCTCGGGATCTTGCCCGGCTATGGGCAAGTGGCGTTCTGCGCCTACGCGGCCCTGCTCGTGGGTCTGCTCATGGTTATTTGCTGGCTCACTGGTGAGCCGCCCCGCTGGCGTCGGGGTGGCAAGTGATGCCGCCTGACAGTTCGTTCAGGCGCGCCGCTGCGAGGGGCCGCAGTACTATCGCGCGGTACGCGACAGCGGCCGTTCCACTCCCGCGTTGAACATCGAAGCAGAGAAATGGCCAAAGCATCGCTCCGCGAGATATCAATTCTCTGCCTTGGGATCTGGGCGGTAGTCTGGTTTCTATTTCTGCTGATGCGCTTCTCGCCACTCGACATCAGGGGTATTCCAGGTATCGGCCTGATCATGCTCGTTGCATTCGCGATTGCGCTTTTGGCTCCGGTCGCGGCCATGGGGACTGCGGGCGCTGCGTTGGTTTGGCAGCCCCGGGTGCCGCTGAACTGGGTTGTGCTCGGATGTGCGATCGCGGCTTTCTTTGGGCAGGCGCTCCTGTTTTTTATCTTCCGATGGCAGTGATGCCGGACGATTCGTCCAAGCGGACGCCGTGACGTTCGCGTTACTATCACGTCGTGCACGCGGTTGCTCAGCTCAGGCGTCAGACGTCTCAATACTCGGCTGTCAGACGCTCATCGAAGACACCTATTCTTTCAGGCAGATCGATGCGACGGTTGCGCTTCTATCATGGGGCTGCAGCGGCCCTTTAGCTAAAGTATCGTACCAACCTGGAACCTGCCTTATGCGCAAGGTCTTGCCCGCACTCACGCTCGTGCTCGTGCTAACCGTGCTTCCCGACAAGCCCCTGTTCGCTGCCGAAAATACTGGTGTGATGGCAACCGTTCGCCAGTTCTTTGACGGCTTCAACAAGGGCGACTTGAACGCGGCCGTTGCCGCCTGCGCAGACGAGGCAACCGTAATCGATGACTTCCCGCCGCACGAATGGCGGGGGAAAGGCTGCAAGAAATGGGCGGATGCCTTCGAGGCCCTCGCGAAGAAAGAAGGGATCACCGATGCGAAGATCTCGCCGGGCCCACCCAAGCATGTCGATGTCAACGACAATCGCGCGTATGTCGTCATACCCGTCACTCTGGTTGTCAACCGCGGTGAGAAGCAGAAGAAGCTACCCAGCATATTCACAGCTGCCCTGCACAAGGAGGCTAGCGGCTGGCGCATAACGGCGTGGGCCTGGGCGGACCTGTAAACGCGGTCTGCGTTGACAACGGGCCCGACTACTCGTTCAAGCGGACCGCTGCGAGTGGTTGCGGTACTATCTGGCCGCGATCAGCGGCGCCCGTTCACTCAAAGCCTCAGTGCTTCATGACAAGTAATCGTCTCTGGTTCGGCCCGATCGCAGCTGTGCTCCTTTTCGCGGGCATCTTTGTAGTTGGCCTGTTCACTCCGGGCTACAGCCACGTTCGCCAAACTGTCAGCGAACTGGGAGAAGTCGGCGCTCCGGGCCAAGTCGCATTCAGCGTTTTACTTTGCCTCGTTGCGGCATGTCTGATCATATTCGCCGGCGCCGTCGCTCGCTCTCTCAGGGAATCGGGGTCCTCGGCGCTTCCGGCGTACTTTGTCGGCGCTATGGCCATATCGACTGCAGGCGTCGGAATATTTTCCTTCCCGCAACCGCTCCACAACATTTTCGGAATGTCTGAAACGGTGGGCTATCAGGCGCCACTCTTCGCCGCGCTGGTTTGCAAAATGGATGCGCGCGGGAAACGGGTCAAGGTGTTCTCCATCGTCATGTATATTGCCGTCTTGCTCGCCATTGCGGTCAATCTGATACCTTTGGTGCGGCCTGCGGGCCTTTGGGTTCACCTCAAGCCTTTTTTCGGCGTCGTGCAACGCTCCCTCTTTGCCGTCTGGTTCATCTGGTGCGTGGGGTATGCGCTCCTGCTTATGCGTGTCGACCGGGCTAACGATTCGCTCAAGCGGACCGCTGCGGAGTAGTCGCGGTTGCATCACGCTCATTCGCGGCAGGGAGCGCGTAACTCGAACTTTCGGGCGTGCGCTTCGTCGCTCCTGTGAGCGAGCACAGCCGAACAGGATCTTCCCCGTTCCTTCTTCACCGCTCGGTCTTGTTGCCTTGCAGCCTGTGGCGCTAATCGGCTGGACCATCCTGGTCGTGGTACATGTTGTCGTCGGCTTCCTGGCCTGGCTGCTCGGCGAGGTCAACGGCTCTGAGCCTGCGGTACTATCGGCGGTATTCGGCAGCTCGGCTTGACTCAAGTGTCAGGCGCCACGGCATACGGCGTGCTGTCGTATTGTATTTGCGCTCGTCTTTCTCACTGGAGCTCTCATGACCAAGCCCTTCGTGAACCTTGATGACGTGGAATTCACCGACATCGAAGAGAACGGTTACTACACATCGCGGCGCGCGCAGTTCAGCGCAGAGATCGGAGCGCGAAAGCTCGGCTACAACCTCACCGTCCTGCCCCCGGGCAAGGCTCAGTGCCCGTTTCATGCCCATCGAGGCGAGGAAGAGATGTTTCTGATTCTCGAGGGTGAGGGTGAGCTCCGCTTTGGACCTCAGCGCTACCGAGTCCGCATGCACGACGTCATTGCGTGCCCCACCGGTGGCCACGAGGTCGCACACCAGATCATAAACACCGGCAACACCGACTTGCGCTACCTGGCCTTGTCGAATCTCGTCGACATCGAGGCGTGCGAATATCCGGACTCCAACAAGGTCGTCATCTGTGCAAACGGGCCAAATACAGCGCAACTTCGAAAGATGTTTCGCGCGGAGACGGACGTCGAGTACTACGATCGCGAGAGCACCGAGTCTCCGCGAGGTGGCGCCTGACCATTCGGCCAAGCGGTCCGCTGCGAATCGGCTCGGTGTATGATCACAACTCGTCGCGGTACCGGCCGTTTGGCCCAAGCTAATACCGTGTGGTCCGGCTCCTTCAGGAAGCTATGCGGTCAGCAGCGGCCGCCTGCTGACTCAAGCTTTAGCCACAGGAGAAGTGTCCGTTGGCATCGAGATCACTGAGAGCACTTCTGGCTCTGCTCGCATTGACCCCATTTGCGTGGTCATCGTCTGCCGCCACTCCGGAAGACCCGTGTGCCAACACGTCGACCCAATCCGAAAACCTTCGGCTGGAAAAGGACAAGAGCGCTTGGGTAATTCAAATACTTGACAAGTCCGCCCACTGGCGCGTCGTGTTTCGATCACTCGTTGAAATCAATTTGCCGCGCCAGTCCCAGGACGCCAACTTCCTGGCATATGTCTCCAGCGAGCGCGGATCGCCTTGGCTGTATGTGCAGCGTCTGTCCACTGGAGCAAAAGAGCCGGTGTCGTCACTCGAATCAAAGCCAACCAATCTCTGCTTTGACTCCACCGCCTCCGTGATTCATGTTGTTTTTTCGCCGGGCGCCGTCACGGACTACGACATCGCCTCGCAGCTAAGACTGCTGCCAGGGCGCTAAGCATCTGTGGCCGACTATTCCTTCAAGCGGATCACTGCACCGGGACGCGTTGCTGTCGTGCGACAGTCAACAGCGGACGCTTGACGCAATTGTTCGGTCGCAGGCAAATCGCCGGAATATTCCTGCATGGCTGAAAAACCAACTCCCGAAGACGTCGCGCTATGGCAAAAGCGTCTGGCCTCCCAGGCCAACAATCGAGCGTGGACCCTTGCCGAGTCGCTCAGCCGCTCGCCGGACGAAGACGAAGAGATGCTGCAGGCCGCATGCGCGGCGATGTATTTCTGGAGAATTGTCGGCAACTCTGACAATCATGCGCACGCCGCGCTATTGCTTGCGCATGTCTATGCCCTGCTCAAGCTTCCCGGGCCAGCGGCGCACTACCTGAGCAAGTCCCTGCCGTATTTCTTGCAAAAAGACTGTGCGCCATCGGAACTGGCATTTGCCCATGCCGTCGCAGCCAATGTCGCTTCGGCCGGGGGCAATGCCGAAGCGCAAGCGAGGCACTACTCGCAGGCGCAGGCAATCATGGCGCAGGTGACCAACACAGAGGAACTCGCAATCTTCAATGCCACGTTGCGCGTCATACCCGCACCGAGATCCTGAAGCGACAGGTGCAACCTGACTATTCGTCGAAGCTTGATTCGTTCAACAGGAAATCCTGATGCGGCTTTGGACCATTCACCCGAAGCACCTCGATCCGCAAGGGCTTGTCGCGTTGTGGCGCGAAGCGTTATTGGCGCGCGCAGTCTTGCGCGGCGAAACGGTTGGCTATCGTCATCATCCGCAGTTGCAGCGCTTTCGCGCGCATTCTGCGCCTCGCACTGCGATCAATGCCTATCTGGCCGCGGTGCTCGAAGAGTCGCAAATACGGGGATACTCTTTCAACGCCAGCAAGGTCGGGCCGGTTCGAGGCCGGATAGAGCTGCCGGCAACGGCCGGTCAAATCGCATACGAATGGCGCCACTTGCTCGGCAAACTGCAGGCGCGCAGCCCCGAGATCTTCGCGCAGGCCCGCGCCTTCGGGAAACCGCAGGCGCATCCCGTGTTTCGCGTCACCGCGGGGGGCGTAGCGGACTGGGAGCGAACTTAGCGGCGCCGGCGTCGCTGCTGCATGACGATTCGTCCGCCGCATGGAGAATTTCGATGAAGTGGTATTACGCGATTCCGCTCCTGACCGGGGCCTTTCATGCATCTGGCCATGAGCACAGAATCATTTCCCAGGCGAGCGACCTGGTGCCTTGGTGCAAAGCCGAGGCGGAAGCGCGCTATGTAGCCAGGAACATTACTCCGTACAATTGGACGGCCTCGTACCATGACAGGGGCAACATTCTGTACGTCGACGGCAAACTCAGGGCAGATGGCGAGGATGTGACCGTGCACTGTCGCATCGCTGGCGGCGCGAGGGACGAGTACGCAACGATCGAGTTCGATGAGTCGAGTCGGTAGCTGCGCTTCGGGCGCGGTACGCCGGACCGAGAAAGCGCGATGACCAGACTGCTGCGATTTCCCAGTGCCATCAGGCAGGATCGAATGATCGAGGCATGGATGTGCGCGCACGCGAACGAATTGGGGGAAATCGCGCGGAGATGGTTCGAGGTCATGCGCAATTGTGGAGACGATGTCAGGGAACTGTTGCATGACGGTCATCCAGCCGCGTGTGTGGATGACGCGGGATTCGCCTGTGCCAATGCCTTCAAGGCACACGTCAACGTCGGATTTTTTCGCGGCGCCGAACTTGCCGATCCGGATCGCCTGCTCGAAGGCAGCGGCAAATTCATGCGGCACGTAAAGCTCAGGCCCGGTGTGCCGGTAAACGAGGCGGCGTTGCGCAAGCTCATCCGCGCGGCGTACATCGACATGCAGCAGCGGGTCGACGCCGAGAAGATTGCAGGAGTACCGGAAAGCAACTCACACGGGCGGAGCGGCGCGGGTAGATTCCGGTAGGTCAGGCGATTCTCGGAGGTTCAATGTTTGGACTGTTCAAGTCGGCGCCATTTTCCGATCCCATTCTGGGCGAACTCGTTCGTTCCCGCGGTCTGTGGCGCGGCACGATCAGGCTGGAACCCGGTTTGACGCCACTGGTCCTGGCGGGCACGCGCGCGGCCCCTGATCCGGCAGCGCTGACCGTCGCCCGCGAGCTGCCGACTCGGCATGGCGCGTGGCGCAGCGCGATAGAAACCGCGTTGTTCGAGCACTACGAGCCTTACGCCGAGTCGCTGGCGATGGGCGAGATTGAAGCGGTCGAGGAGCCCATGCCCCGCATCGCCCTGCCGGCCGAGGTCTGGGCGCATGTCAGTCTGCAATACATCTGCGTTGCACCGCTGGGCGGGTCCCTGACGACCGAGCTCGGCTATGCCACGGCATGGGACGAGGAACACACGCTCGGCGCCCGTTTTCAAGGCAGCACGTTCATCGAGTTGTGCGGCAGCGTGCTGCGGCCGTGACGCAGCACGACTGACTGTTCGCTCAACCTTGGCCTGCCGCTACAATCAGCCCGCGCCGCGCAGCGCGTATTGACTCGAGTGTCGGATCCGCATGCAAGGTAAGAGAAATCTGGGCCGCTTGAATCGCTTGACTGCGCTGCTTCTCGCGCTGGTCTGGCTGGGCGCTGGCCTCGTCGCAACAGTTGTTGGGTTTCTGCGCGATCGCTGGTTGCTGTTGGCGGTCGGGCTTTTCGCGGTGGTGTATGCAATCCTTTGGTTGCACGTCTTTGCTCGTTCGCGACTGCTTTCATGGCGCGAATTCGTCGCTCCGTGGCGTTCTGCTGCACAGGCGCCGCATTCGGAAGTGAAAAAATCGCGTTCAATGCGATTGTGACGTCGCAGCCCGGCGAGCCGCAATGACGCTTTTGCGTGAGCCGCGGCATCACGCTCCCGATGAGAACCTGACGATGAGAACATTCTGCCTCGTGCCACCGCCTGCGCTCATCGCAAGCGCCTTGCTGGCGCTGTCGATGTCCTGCGGCGCGCTGGCCGAGGAGGCGGCGACTGCCGAGCCGCACTCGTCGGGCTTGCCGATATGGGGCGCGGAAGCCCAAGCACGGGGTTATCAGGTTCCGCTGCCGTTTGGGATTGGCGTCACGGCCTACTCGGCCCGGCAACCGGTGAACATCCAGGACCTGCAATTGGGACGTAACGGAAATCCTCCGGTATCGGTCACGAATTTCCTGCAGATCGATCGGGTGGACACGTCCCAGCAAAATGTCTCGATGAAATTCGATGTCCTGATCTTCCCGTTCCTCGGCGTCTACGGCATCGCCGGGTACACGAAGGGTACGACCAAGGGAGTGATCCAGGCTCCCGCCGATCCGCTTCTGGGCATCGTCGAGTCAAGGCAGCTGCAGCTCGACGCCGCATTCAGCGGCCCAACCTACGGCGCCGGCGTAACCCTGCAGGGCGGCACGAAGGTCAGCGACTGGCGCGACCTCACTGCCCTGGTGGTGGCCGACTGGAACCGTACCAGGACGAATCTGTCGTTCGAAAACGAATCCTTGATCGCTGAAACCAAACCGGTCGCTACGGTCTTCTCGGCCAGAGCCGGCCTGCATGGCGCGGTCGGCAATTCCACGGCCGCGGCGCTATGGATCGGGGCGATGCATCAGAGCATCCAGCAAACGGTCGCCGGAAGCGTCGCCAATACGGACCTGCAATTCATCGTGGTTCAGTCGCCGACCCAACCGTGGAACACGCTGCTCGGCGGCCTGCTGGAGTTCGGCAAGAACGGTTATGTTCTGTTTGAAGAAGGCTTCGGCGATCGCAAGTCGATTCTCGCGACGGCGGTGTACCGGTTCTGATTCGGCCAGCTTGGCGCGGCGGGCGAAACCGGGCGCGCTGGAACCGCTGCGACGCGCCAGCTGTGAAACACGATCTGAGTACATGACAATGAATCGCCTTATTATTGGAGCGTTCGCATGAAATCCGGGTTTCCTTCCGCACAGGAGTATTCGGCGCAGACCGCGCGCTATCCGCCATTGGCGGTCGTCGACATTGGCGCGGAACAGGCGGCGGTAACCGAGTCGTATCGCAACCAGGTACTGGTCGATGTCAACAACGACTGCCTGCGCCTGGCAGTGTTCGAAGACGAGTATCGCTGGCATCACCATCCGGATTCGGACGAACTGTTCCTGGTCGTGGCGGGAACGCTGCAAATCGACCTCGAGGACGGACGTCGCCTCGAGCTTGGCGAATGGCAAAGCGTTGTCATTCCGGCCGGAACGGTCCATCGAACCCGGGCGATAGGCCGGACCGTCAACCTGACTTGCGAAAAGATTGGCGCGCGGACGGTGTTCGTCGATGGCGACTGACGCTCGTTCGACCGCATTTCCATGATCGGCCCGGCTCATCGGATCGATTGATCCGGCCGATTGATCGGACGCGGGTTTTGCCGGACTATTGATTCCCTGCGCAGCGAAGGTTCGTGACGAAAATCCGTCGACTCCTGCGTCAGCCGATCGAGGAGGCGACTCATGCAGATTCTCGTCCAGGTAGTTTGCACTCGTGGCCCCAGCCTGCGCGATGCGATTGCCAAGAACCGGCGCCTCGACCGCCACCTGCTCAGGGTCTCGGAACAGAAACGCAGCGGACGTTCGCGCGGCTGGACGAAAGTCCACAGCACCGAACCGGACCGGCGCGGCGCGATCAACCTCGAGTGGGACGCAAACACCAATCTGCTGCTGGCGCGCGTCATCACTCGCGGCCAGGGAAAGCCGAGCCTCATCATCGGCGACTTCGTCCATCTGTTGATGAGCAAGTATCGCAAACGCATCCAGGCGATCAACATCATTCCGCGAGGATAGTCCTGCTGCACAGTCGCGTCGGCAGCAACCGGGGGTTGCGTGCTGCCCAGTTGCCTGGCCATGAGTCTTTCATGAGGAGTAAGCCCGATGAAATACCGCGGAAGTACCGCTGCTTGCGAAGATAAGAACTGGATCCCAGCCTTCGCTGGGATGACGGGCTGGCGGGGCTGGGAGATCCGGTTCTGGCTGCTCGCGACGATAGGAGCTCGATCCCAGCGTTCGCTGGGATGACGGGCCGGGAGAGCTCACGATGACGGGCTGGCGGGGAATCCGCTTCTCGCTGCATGCGAAGATATGCCCAGCCTTCGCTGGGATGACGCACTGGCAGGGCTGCCAGCCTCGCTGCACACTTCGCTTTCCGGAATACCGACATGTCCCGCGCCGTTCGCCTCTGGCCTCTGCTTACCGGTACCCAGCGTTACGAAAAACTCGTGTCGACGCGAAACCGTGGTCATGGTCATTTCATCGATGCGCCGATCCTCGCCTATCTGATCGAGACGCCGAACGGACGGATTCTCTACGATGTCGGCTGCGACTACGCGAAGATTGCCGATCCGGCGCTGCGCGCGAAGTTCTTCGATCCGAAGCGGCCGCAGATCGAGCCGCCGCAGATGTCCGATGACCAGCGCATCCCGCGCTATCTGCAACGATTGGGATTGACCACGAACGATATCGACGTCGTCTTCATCGGCCATCTTCACTACGATCACGCCGGCGGTTTGTGCGACCTGCCCGGGTGCGACGTCCACATTCAACGCGACGAGCTGGCCGCTGCACGCCTGGGACTCGATGGCGGCGTGTTCGCCGACGAGCTTGCCGGGGCGCACGCGTGGCACGTGCGCGAGGGCGAATATCAGGTCGCGCCGGGCATACAGGCAATAGCCACTCCGGGGCACACGGCCGGCCACATGTCGCTGTTCATCGAACTGCCCAAAGGCCGGCCGGTGATCCTGTGCGGCGATGCGGCCGATCTGGCCGAAAACCTCGCCGATGAAGTCGCACCAGGCTATTGCTGGCAAGACGACGAAGCGCTCGCGCTGGCGAGCATACGCCGG
>Ga0163162_10002721_pt1 | contig 16775 bp, 13 predicted proteins | sample S55metaG_FD_115310 | JGI IMG/M metagenome (GOLD analysis project Ga0163162, IMG submission 115310) | Switchgrass rhizosphere microbial communities from Kellogg Biological Station, Michigan, USA - S5-5 metaG | ecosystem: Host-associated > Plants > Roots > Rhizosphere > Soil | place: USA...
AGGTAAGGCCCTGTCATGGGTTAATGAAAAACCGCCCTCCATGGGAGGACGGTCTCTATTCTCACTAGTACAATGTCATCGTGTTATAACAAATGGATTTCGTGCAACAATTTTTGCATTTTGCTCTAATATCAAAATGTAATTTCCGGAAGAGATCTTGTTCAACCCTAAATTATACACATGTTCGCCGGCGGTTTGATTGCCCAGTTGTATTGTCTTCAATATTCGGCCGTCGAGATCAATGACCTTCATTACCGTGTTTCCGTTGTCTGCCACGCGATAATTTGTCAGTGCATTGAAGCCGATGACCGGGTTGGGCGCCACCATGATAAATGGCAATTTATGAGGAGCATCCTGCAATCCATTTAAGGACGAAGATGTGAACCCGGAACCACCGGAAATATTAATGGTGTAATCTTCCACTTCTCCGTAGTTAAAGGTTGAACATGGATTTGTTATCTGTCCTCCGTAATGCATTTGTACACGCAGGCGCGTTGGGCCACTCTTTGCAGTCAATGGTATAGTAATATTTGCTGCGCCGCCGTTTGTAGAAGTGGTCGAAGTTGTAACAACTGTTTCACCAGTGTTATTCAGGGTTCCATTTTGGTTATAATCGATATACACTGTCCAGTATTCACGGTATACACTTCCGCTGTAACCCGGCCGGAACGTAATCGTATAAGTGGAACCTGCGGTTACATTCGTACTGAGATTTGTGTAATTGCCATATCCAGCATTGTTGTTGCTTGTGTTGTTGATGCTCCCAAAAATGATCTGCTTTATCCACTCATAGGTGGTGCTATTGCCTTTCGAACTGCAATAGGTAATAGCGCCGCCACCGGTAGTTGTAAATGATGAAGGAGCGCTGTACGCACTTGTTCCGCCTGAACAAATGGTTTGTACCTGGAATTGGTATGCTGTGCCTGCTGTCAGTCCTGTTAGATTACGGGATGTGGTTGTGATGCCGCTCACCGTCGTCCATGTTGAGGATGATGAGGCCTTCCATTGTAGGTTGTAAGTTACGGCACCTGTAACGGCGGTCCAGCTTACTGTAGCGCTTGTGTTGGTAATACTTGATGAAGCTAAACCTGTCGGTGTGCCACAACTGCCGCCACCTCCGCCTGCAGTTCCAACGCCTACAGCGTACCATGCATTTTGTACCTGTGTCACTTCATTCGATGCGGAGCCATAAAGATCTGTTGCTGCATTGACACAGGCAGTTCTCCAGTCAGCATATTTTGATGTCGGTGAAAGATAAACTGTTTCTGAACGATAAAGTATTTGGTCAGCCTTGACAAGTCCTATGCCCGTTACGGAATAGCTGTTGCCTATGTCATTGGTTCCACTGCCTCCTGTTACGAGTAAGTAGAACATAAAGTTCCCCACACCGCTATTGGTATGTACTCCTCCATTGTCGGCTATGCCGGTATACCAGAAAGATCCTTTGTAAGTATCCGGTTGACTTTTGGCGTTTGGATTTGACATATCCCGTATGATCCAGTTCATATCATTACTCATCAGCCAGCTCATGTCCGACGGCTTACTCCAGAATTGTACTGATTTGCCCATGATGTCACTCATACTTTCATTCATGGCACCGGATTCTCCACTATAATTTAAGCCACTCGTTGTTTGTGTAACGCCATGTGTTAGTTCATGACCCGTGACATCAATTCCTGTTACGCCACCCGCTGCGCCGTTCGAACGTTTATTAAAATTCATGGCGCTGCCGTCCCAAAATGCATTGTCGGTATAAGTGGGATCATTCACATAACTATATAATGCTGCGCCGCTCCCGTTGTAACTATTGCGACCGAAATTGGCGAAGTAAAAAGAATACGTCTGTGAAACGCCATAGTGTGCGTCCAAGGCCGCGATGTTGGTGCCCGTTAAGGTCCAGTTTGCAGAGGTGCTTGTATAATCGGCGCCACGCTGGGCACTTTCTCCATGTAAAGTGATGATGCCATTACCCTTTGTATAATCGCGCAGGCGATAATTATTGGTGCTGACAAGATCGCTATGGATGGTTTGTGAACCACTATAAGCGGTTACGGCAGTGCCCGTAACATCCGAATAAAATATTTTGTCTTTCTTTCCCAGGTAATTCCCATTTTTCGCGTCGATAAAATAATCGGCGCGGCTTAATGGCTGTTTGGCATATACATCTACTTTGTAGGCAAGACGAAGATCACGCGGACTTATTTCTTCACCATCATTAAACCAAACCAGGGTTGCAGTAGGAGCGTAGCTTGCCTGTACGTTGCCCATTTGCTCTTTTATCCTTTGCTCCATCCCGGCATCCTGCCACATGTATACCTGGGCGTTTACTTGCTTGACAGCAATATCAATCGCCTGGACAGATGATAATGCCGGCGCCGGTGAGTAATCGTTCGACTCGTCAAGGTCTACAACAATTTCTCCACTGAGTTTTGAGAGTTTCCCATTCTTTATATGTGCAACGTACATCGAATTCTCAATGGGAATTCCTTTTAACGTTTGGTAATACCGGTAGTGTGTAAACCCAAGCTTATCAGCTTGCTGGTCCGTCCGTACAAAATCGGATCGGGGGTCAAGATCAAGAACAGACCTTAGCTGGCTAAAACTAAATGTTCTTTGCTGATCGGAGCTTAGCTAGATGAATTTTTTGCTTATCCCACGGTCACCCCTAATCGTTTCACGAAGACTTTTTTGCGCATAGGTTTGCAAAAGAACAGTAAGCAGGACAAGTGTAAAGATCCCTTTTCTCATGTGCATTGGTTTTGATTTTAAGAAATGGTATTTGGTTCAAAGAACGAGATTTACAAATCAGAGTCTGCGGAGGAAATTTTTTGCAAAAGGAAAATACGATAGTTTCGAAAGGGTACTGCCTATCTTGAAGATAAACCCGGCTACTGATCAGAAAGTTGGTATCACGTTGCCATTGTGAATCTAATTATTTTTTTAGTGATTGCAAACTTTTCATTTTTTGTAATGAATAAAAATTTCCTGGTATCTCTCATTATGAGCGGGTGGATTATTGAAAAGTAAAATGTCGACGACTTTTGGAAGTGTAAGGCAGGAGGAGTCGACCATTGATCAATTTTCAAACTCTTCCATCCTTATCATGCCGGTAAGAGCACAAGTCTTTATTTATCTTTGTCCAGCGATAAATGATCCGACAACCAATTCATAAAGCTGAGGTCCGCTATCATGATTTCTGGATAAAGATCATCGGATCTCTCATTGCTTCAGAAATGATCGATTCCATCGGCCGGGAGGAATCGATTTTTCGGAGAATTACTCATCCTTATTTTTATACCGACCTGTTGGGAGGATTTATCATTTCCCTTATTCTATGGGAGATCGTAAGGTTTGTTATTTACCGGCTTGATAGAAAATATAATTGGATCGACGATCCTGTCCGCCGAATTTTACTACAGTTCCTACTGGCGGTAGTACTTCCTGCATTTTTATGTTTTGTATTTACACTTTTGTTCATGAAACTGGTGTATGGCCAGGATATTTTTAAAACGGAGTGGCTATATAATGAATTCTATGTGGTCATACTCATTATTGTGATCATTAATCTTGTTTATTTCACGTGGTGGCTCTTCATGAGGTGGCAGGCACTTCATGGACAATCGCTGGTTGCCAGGGATCCTGAAAAGGTGAACGACAATGCAGCAATAGGCGAGCGAGCTTCAGCACCGGAACCTGCTGCCATAATAACAGTAACAAAGGCCGGTAAGAATATACTTTTACCTCAGGCCGAAATTACCTATGTAGTTTTAGAAGGCAGTTATACTTTCATTAAAACGGGCAAGGGGGAAAGTTTTGTAACAACTTATACGCTCGATGAACTTACAAAAATATTAGATCCCGATTCTTTTTTTAGAGTAAACCGGCAGATCATTGTCAGCCGCAACGCCTGCAAAGCTTATACGAATATTGAAAACGGTAAGGTCAGTATCGACCTTTCGGTTGACGTAAAGATTCCTGTTATTGTCAGTCAGAAAAGAGCAAAGGCATTTCGCAATTGGATATCCGCTATGGCCATGACTTAGATCAATATACTTCACACGCATTTTTATATACTTCAGCACATTTTTTTTACATCGGTTGTCTATATCAGCTCTTTAGGAGTTTGCGGTTTTTTATGCCCTTATCCGGGATTTAGCTTTGGTTGAAAATCGAATGGAGACAATGGACACATTTCAGCCGATAGAAAAATTTGACAGGGTAAGGGTGGTGGATGCCTTAAGAGGTTTCGCTCTATTCGCCATATTGCTCGCCAACATTCCCTTCGCCGAGAATGCAGATGCTATTTACCATACAAGAACCCTTGTTTTAGGTGGGCGCGGGGCTGACAAAATGTTAGAGGGAATTTTTCATTTGCTTATCGACAAGAAATTCGTTGCCATTTTTAGCATCTTGTTCGGCTTTGGTTTTTACGTGCAATTAAAGCGGGCAGAAGAAAGGGGAATTGCGTTTAGAAAATATTTTCTGATCAGGATGCTATTACTTTTGGCGATTGCCTGCATCCATGCTTATTTGTTGTGGTTTGGTGATATTATAAGGGACTATGCTATCTGTGGTATGCTGCTATTGCTGGTGTATAAATGGTCTCCGAAAAAGATCTTAGTCACCGGTATTCTCTTTGCGGTTCTGGGCACAGCGATGGTTTTCATATTGAATGGCGCGATTGGTGTTTCATACCCTTTTGATACGTCGATCGTTAATGAACATCCTATCACTAGATCGTATTCGCATTACCTTCAAATAAATGCCAGGATAGATCCGTTCAGAAATTTTATCCAGGATTCGCCCATTACCCTGGTATTTGCATTCGGGTGTATGCTCGTTGGATTTGCAATGGCAAAGGCGGGTTTTTTTCACCAATATGAAAAGTTCAGAAAAACAACAAACTGGCTAATTGGTCTGGGTTTATCGTTTGGCCTCACCTGTAGTTACCTTTTCTGGATGATAACCATCGGTAAACTTGAACTTACACTGGCATTAATTTGGTTGCCGATCATCATAGTTGCCGGTTTGTTTTTGCAAAGCCTGTTTTACATATCGGCCTTTGTCAAATTATACCGACATACCTGGTTTAACAAACTAGTCTCGCCGTTTGAATTTGTGGGACGCATGGCGCTTTCTAACTACATTTTGCAATCCATATTCTACCTGCTTATTTTCTTCTATTGTACCCATGGCCTGGAACTTTATGGAAAGCTTACATTGACCGAAACGTATTTGGTTGCCGTTGTACTTTTTACCATGCAGGTGATCTTCAGCAAATGGTGGTTGAAAAGCCATTCCCAGGGACCCATTGAATTTTTATGGAAAAATCTTGTCTATCGTTTTTTTTCAACAACTGCCAAAAAGCAGCTTTTAGCAACGCCAGTCTTAAATAAAACAGAGCTATGAAACGTAAAAAATTGATCATTCTATTTGTGATCTTCTTTTGGACAAGAGCAATCGCACAATGGCAAGTGGACGCCGGTGTCGGAGTTAGCTTTCCGATCACAGGGTATGGCAAGGTTGTAAAGACCGGCTTTCTTATATTTAATACGGATGGACAATACAAATTTAAATCCGGGTTGGGCGTTGGCATGAAAATTCAGATGGCAAGATTTGCAAAAGACAATAATCCGGCTGACTCTTTTTACGGTGCAAAAATTACAGTTGCGCCTGTTTTATTCTCCGCGGAATACACGTTGAACAGATCAAAGAATTTTCAACCGTACATTACTGGTGGCCTGGGTTTATCTTTTTTCGCCGTATCCTACAATAGTTCTCCCACCGCTGTTGATGACAAACAAATCTTTAACGTAAGTTTTACCATGATGCCGTTGGTTGGTTTTCGTTACAAGGCCAGTGAACATCTATATCCCTTCGTGGAATCGGGTTTCATAATTCTCGCTGACGGACCACCTGTAGGATTTCCTGTCGGAGAGAAAGCGACTGGGTATAATTTCATCTCCGCAGGTTTACAATACAGGTTCTGATCCCTCGATTGTTTGCACGGCAAATAATTTTTGTCCGCAAGTCCTGGCAAAGAACTTGCGTCTTATTGGTAGTCGAAGCTCACAACAAAGAACTTTTAATTTCTAAATGAAACTTATGGAATACGGCTATGATTTTCCCAAGTCAAAATTTTACCGGGCTATGATGACGGGATTTTTTGTCGGTTTTATCGCAACCTTTGTCTGCCTTGCCTACAATATTATCTATAGGAACAGTACAGGCTTTCCCTTGTCAGCTTTTATTAATGTATCATCCATTATTTTCCTGGTGAATATTTTATTCCCTATTATAGGAATTATTTACTATGGCTTTGTTTCATCTTTTAAGAAGGCTGACGTATTTTTTATGATCCTGTTTATACTTCTCACTGCCTTTTTTGGCTGGCGGACTGAATTGATACGTCGCACAAATGATCGACTGCTAAATATCGAATTTAGAAATCTACTTATAGGAATTGTGATCATACTGGGTATCAGCGCTTCCATTTTTATTCCCTTGCTATACCATAACAAAAAATTTACGGACGCTGTACTATAAATTGATAAATGGCCGGCAAAATTTCTTTTAAACAATCTCATCATTAATAGTGACATCGATTTGCCGCGGATCAAGAGGCAACCTTCCTGAAGTGATTTTGCGTTTTTTTATGTAGAGAGAACGTTAGTCACTCAATCCCCAACACCTGGTTTCAAAACCTTCCTTTTCAAGCCGGGCATAGTTCCATTCCGCCTGACAGCTGCCAACGTTTCCATTTAAGAGCATAGTGGAACACTATTTCTTAATCTTAAAAATTTGATCATGAAAAAAATAATTTTTGTTTTTTTTATTGTTCTTCTTTCTATCGCGACCCGGGCGCAGGATTCGTTAAATACGGGCAATACATATCCAGACAAAGACATGAATAAAATGAGCAGTGAAAATCCCACGCTTGATAAAACTTTTATTTGGAGTATCGGTCTGGAGCCTTCAATGCCAGTTGGTCATTTTCATGACCTGGCCGATTTTGGTTTCGGAGGTTCAGTTCAGGGGGAGATTAAAGCCAGCCGAAATGTTGGTGTTACGATAAATGCAGGATATATAGCGTATTCAGGTAAAACCGTTGATACGATCAGTTACCCGAATTTTAAATATTGGCCTGTTATGGGGGGATTGAAGGTCTATTTTGGAAAAGCTTATATACATGGACAAGCGGGTGCAGGTTTTGGAGAAGACAATTTAGGGACGAGCTTCTGGTATGGTGCCGGGGTTGGCGTTAACTTTACGAAAAGGATCGATGCGGAATTCAAGTATACTGGCTGGAAACAAAACGAGGTTAGTTCAGGTGAAGGTGGCAGCGGTGGAATTTATGGAGGAGGTACAGGCGGAACACCGGTTTATGGCGGCCATTATTCAACCCTTGGACTTCGCCTTGCGGTTAATTTTTGATCCAGGAGGTGAATCATAAGCCAATAAGACTCCGCAGCTCAATAGAGGCTGCGGAGTTGACATGCAAGTTTTCGATTAGTTAAACGTGGACCTTAACAGCTGAAAGCTTTGCAAGTGAAAAAGCGCCTATTGCCATGACCAGGTCTCGTACGGCAACATCATAATAATGCCCGCTGATCAGCAGGTTCAAGGCAATTGCAACAAGCCAGGCCATCACAATGTAACCGCCTAAACGTGGGCGTACCAGCACGATGATACCGGCGACGATCTCAACGATGCCAACAATGGCCATGAACGTCGAAGCACTGAAAGGCAATGCGCTGCTGACCGACGGAGCGATGTAATTTTTCCAATCGGTTAAAAGGTTGGTGAATTTATCAAGACCGGCCACGATTGGTACAAGGCCATACGTATATCGCATTAATCGTTGAACGCTCTCGACATTTTGAAGTGTTGCTTGCATTGTGAGTACTTTAGTTAAAAAAAAATCTTACGAGTTAAAATGGTTTATAATTTGAGACAGAATAAACGGGAAGGTTACAAAAAATTAAGTGGTTAGTTTTGTAACCCTTTTCGCTTTGCTCACTCTAATTCAGGAATCGTGGACAAAATGTATACTCAGCCGCCTGCAAAAACAGGAATTTTACCTGATAGCGAACTAATTACCCGCATACTTCAGGGTGAAAAGGATTTATATGCGCTCATTGTGCGACGCTATAACCAGCGGCTTTACCGCGTGGGTATGGGTATTCTCGATAATGACGCCGAAGTGGAGGATGCCATGCAGGTAACTTACATCAGTGCCTGGGAGAACCTGAGGAAATTTAAGTTCAGATCTTCTTTTTCGACCTGGCTCACCAGGATAATGATCAATGAAAGCCTGCTGCGAATAAAAAAACGAAAACATTTTTTGGAGATGAAGGAAGACACCATCAATCATTACCAGCAAAGCATTCGCCAGCAAAATGCTGTTTCAAGACTTATGAATGCTGACCTGAGAAAAACCCTGGAGGAAGCCATTCATAAATTGCCGGAAAAATACAGGACTGTTTTCATATTGAGGGAAATTGAAAACATGAGTGTTTCCGAAACGAAAGCATGTCTTGCCATCAGCGAAATAAATGTAAAGGTCAGGCTCAACCGTGCTAAATCGATGCTGAGAAATGCACTCAGCGAACTCTATAAATCCGAAGATGTTTTTGAATTTCATTTATCACGATGCGATAGAATGGTCGAGAATGTTATGAGCCGGATCAATTCATCATACACTCACCGGGATGGCCAGGAAACAAGTTTATAATTAGAATTAAAAAAATAGCCGGCCTTTCTCAAAAAAGAATTTTTCGTTAACGAATTTTACAGGCATCACATGGCGGCCGGAATGCTCGCAGCAAAATTCTTTTCCTGTTTTCCGGGATATTGTTGCAATGCTTTTTCAAGACAGTCCATAGCGGCGCCGATCGATTCAAGATTGAGAACATACGCAATTCTCACTTCATTTTTACCAAGGCCACTTGTTCCATAAAAGCCCGTGGCAGGCGCCAACATTACCGTTTGATCTTTGTAAGAAAAAGATTCAAGCAACCACTGACAGAATTTATCGCTGTCATCGATCGGCAGTTTTGCCATAGCGTAGAATGCACCACCGGGTTTTGGGCAAAAAACTCCTGGTATTTTATTTAGCCTGCTTACCAATAGATCGCGGCGCGCCATGTACTCGGCCTTGGGCTCATCAAAATAATGCCCGGGAAGATCGACGGCAGCTTCGCCTAAGATCTGCGCAAGCCCCGGAGGGCTCAATCTTGCCTGTGCGAATTTCATCGCAGCGTCGTATACTGTTTTATTTTTTGTGACGAACGCTCCGATCCTGGCGCCGCAGGCGCTATACCGTTTACTTATCGTATCCATCAGCACCACGTTTTCTTCCATTCCCTGCAAATGCATGGCACTGACATAATCACCGTCATAACAGAATTCGCGATAAGCTTCGTCACTGAACAAATACAAATCATACTTCAGGCAAATTTTTTTCAAAGCCTCCATCTCATCGCGACTGTATAAATATCCTGTAGGGTTATTTGGACTACAGATGATTATCGCTTTTGTTCTCGGAGTAACTAATTTTTCGAAATCTTCAATCGGTGGCAGTGCGAAACCATTTTCGATGTGAGAAGTAATGGGTACCACTCTTACTCCGGCCGTCACCGCAAAGCCATTATAATTTGCATAAAAAGGTTCAGGAATGATCACTTCATCGCCCGGATCAAAACAAGTGAAAAATCCGAACTGAATGGCTTCACTGCCGCCCGTGGTGATAATGATCTGATCATAATTGATACTGATGCCGACTTTTTTATAGTAGCTCACCAACTTGCGGCGATAAGTTTCATTACCTGCACTGTGGCTGTATTCTAATACTTTAATGTCTGCTTTGCGAACGGCGTCAAGAATAGCTGGCGGCGTTTCTATATCCGGCTGGCCAATGTTGAGATGAAAAACCTTAATGCCCTTTTTCTTTGCTGCTTCGGCAAAAGGAACCAGCTTTCGAATAGGAGAGGGAGGCATTACCTGGCCACGCTGTGAAATTTTTAGCATGCGCCAAAGTTAATTGAATGCGGACGAAAATCATTATTGCACTACCAAAACCTGGAACGTCCCCGGGATCATCATTGGCCTTCCATTTTGTCCCGTTTTAGTTGGATCAAATTCGGCGGTTGGCAAATACAAAGTGGCGGTATTTTCATTGATAGTTATTGTTCGGGCGCCGCGTTTGGTTGGATAATTACCCAGCAACGAATACTTGTCTGCGCTGTTCTCTTTTATGGCCGACATATTTCCTTCACCGTTTGACGTGTAGATAATTTTCTTTTTTGAATCAAAGGCTACACCGTCGCAGCCATCACCGATGGTTATTTTGTCAACGACAGTACCCGTCGTTGCGTTCAACACTACCAGCAATTTTTCACAACCTGCAAACAGGCGTTTTGTATCCTTGTCGTAGGCAAGGCCTGTAGGTCCTTCTGCAGGGCTTATTGACCAGTGGTCGGTAACACTTCTTTTTTTTAAGTCAACGGCTACGATCTCATTTTTGTCTTCGATATTAACAAACAGTTTTCCATTGCCATCTGAAACAGCTGTTTCTGGTTTGCCACCGACGGCAATGCTGTCGACTGTTTTTCCGAGTTTTGGATCGATGATCGAAAGATTCTTACTTCTGCCATTGCATGTAATTATCATTTTCGAAAAAGGCTCATACATGATCGCATCAGGATTTTCACCGGTGGCGATTTGAGCCAGCACTTCATTTGTTTTAAGATCAAAAACAGTTACGTTGTTTATCCTCCCATTGCTCGTATATCCTTTGTTTTGGTCTTCGTCGAATGCAATGCCGTGGACGCCGGTCGTGTTTGGTATATAGCCGATGGAATCTCCGGTTTCTTCATTTAAAATATTCACCTGTGTGCCGTGCGATACGTAAAGCCTTCCCTTATTCACTGCTATGTAATCCCAGCCTCCCGGACTCGCAATATGATAGGTCTTTACAACTTTATATTCGTGATTTTGGGAATAGCAAAACAAGCTTGCCGAAAAAAGGATGACCACGCAGGTTAAATATTTGTTGATCATGCGAAATCTTATTAATGGAGAAAGTGCAATCTAATTTTAAATTCTGTAGTAATTCTGAATCTTCATTTACCACGACAAGGTAAACTTGTGCTGATCATTAGAAAAAAAATATCGAATGGTAAGACCTGAGACATCGCAGATCTGCTTGATGATCGGAAGTCCCAGGCCATTGTACGGCCTTTTCTTGTCCTGGCTGAAAAAGCGCAAAAACATTTGCTGCGAATTCAATTCTTTTTCCGAACTGCTGTTGGAAATTTCCAATTCTGTTTCCTTTAGAATTATTTTGATGGAGCCATTTGAAACATTATGTCGTGTTGCATTGCTCAAAAGATTATTCAACAGGATATCCGTCAGTTCACTGTTTAGATTGACCCGGGCGTCCTGCAGCGCGGAGGAAACGGATATATTTTGATTTTGCCAAAGCTCATGAAAAGCGTTTAACTTTTCAGTGATCTTATCCTTAAGGTTAATACTCGTCGTGTCAGCATACTGATTGTTCTCAATTTTAGCTAACAGTAATAATGATTGATTAAGCCTGGATAATTTTTCGATCGCACTGTATGCACTTTGCATCGTTTTACTTTGCTCCTCTGATAAATTCTCATCCTGTATCAGGAGGTCAAGCTTAGACCTGATAATAGCAAGGGGTGTCTGCATTTCATGGGATGCATTTTCCGTGAACTCTTTCAGTAAGGAATATTCTTGTTGAGCCTGGTTGGTTGTCTTGCGGATCGTTTGGTTCATGAAGGTAAATTCGTCGATTTGCGTTGAGGGAAAATTCAAAGATTGTTTCTTATCCACTCTGAAATTTCTTAGAGCATCCAAAGAACTGTAAAAGGGTTGCCAGAGTTTTTTCAACACAACACGGTTAACGATGAGAGATGTGGCCAGGATCAGGAGAATGGTGGCCAATGAAATGAGCAGGATAGACCGGGTAAGGGCATCGGTTCCTTCCAACGATTTAGCCACCGTTGCAACGTATATATTTCCTTTTACGGTGATCCCGAATTGGAGGATCCTGAAAGAATCTTTTTCTCCTTCAACATGATCCGTTGTAAATCTTCTTGTTTTGAAATCATGGTCAGAGAGAGCATAACTGATTTTCTGGTCCTTCACAGGGATCGGTTCAGGTAGTGTGCCGTGCTCTTTTGCATAAGTTTCAATTTCTCTTTCTTCAATCTTCAGATCGTTGTCCACCTGGTTTATCAGGATGTACCTGATCACAAAATAAAAGGCCGTAGCTGACAAAAGAAAGATGATGATCGTTGTCAGTAGATTTATGCGGCTATATTTTGTAAAAAGCTTCATATACTGAACTTATATCCCATTCCATAAATGGACTTAATATAATCAGTGGCACCCGCCAGTATCAATTTTTTCCGTAGATTTTTTATATGAGTATATATGAAATCATAACTATCGGCTACGTCCATGTTATCACCCCAGAGGTGCTGAGCAATTGCATTTTTAGAAATGACCCGGTTCTTGTTGCTGATGAAATACAGGAGTAACTCGTATTCTTTTTTTGTGAGATCGACGGGATTATCATTTACCATCACATTCTTTTCCCCGAGATCCAATTTCAGTTCGTTACAAATGACTTCATTTTTTCCGTCAAAAGATTTACGCCGTATGATGGCATTTACCCTGGCTGCCAGCTCGGGCAAATGAAATGGCTTTGTGAGATAATCGTCAGCCCCGGTCTTCAATGCAAAGACCTTATCATCCAATGAATTTCTTGCGGAAATGATCAACACTCCATCCGTCTTATTCTGATTTTTTAGCTCCTTCAGAATATCAAGACCACTGCCCCCGGGAAGATTTACATCCAAAACAATACAGGCATAGTCATAAAGCAAGATCTTTTCCATGGATGAATCAAAGTCAAGAGTTCTTTCGCAAACAAATTGCTCATTTGCCAGGTAGGCGCAGATGCTATCAGACAATTCTTTTTCGTCCTCTATTACTAATACTTTCATTATTTCCCTGTGAGATAAAATTAAGGTAAGTTCAAACGGAATTCTGAAGAAATTATGTTTGGAAGATGCGGTTAAAACCGGGGCATTACCAGGGTATCACTCCGAAGGTGAATTTAGATTGTCATTGGCTGGCTCCTTTTCTTTTTTGAATTCCAACCTCCCAAACTTCCAGGTAAAATTAATGCCGACGGATCTGAAAGGAACTTTGCGGACGCTGGTGGTCACAAAACCGGGACCAAAAAGATTAACTTCTTGGTTGATGTATTTACTGAAGATGTTATTGGCTGTAAGGGCGACGCTTGCTCTTTTATTCCACAACTGTTTTCTTACCGCCATACTGTATGAGGTAAATGAAGGATAAGTTCCCTGTGCTTCGTGACGGACAGAATTAAAATTCCCGAATACTTCCGCAGCAAGATCATTATTAAACTGGTAACTCGCATTCATGTTAAAACGGTAATTCGTGCTGTTGGAATTATATCCTTTATCCACCTGGTTAATGGTATGCCTGTAAAAAAAGAAAAGATTGCTGCGGATGTTTAGTTTGGAAGTAAGATGGAGATCGCAAAAAATATTGGTGCCGATGTTTTTTTCAATGCCAATGTTCTCACGGGTAGTAACGGCTACATTCGTATAAACAGTATCACCCACCTTGATGGATGGGTAATAAACGATGAAAGGTTGTATATCATCTTTGTTTTCCCTGTAAAACAATGTTACCATAAATGACCCGGTTTTGTCGAGATCATGACTATAGGTTAGCTCATAGCGGTTGCCAATTTCAGGTTTCAGATCAGGATTTCCTGTAAAAACATTTTTGGGATCACTTGTATTGATAAAAGGATTGAGATCGCCATAATCAGGCCTTTCGATTCGTTTGGAATAATTAAACTTCAATGTTTGCTTTTCACCCAGTTTTCTCATAATAAAAAATGATGGAACAAACGTGTTGTAGCCATTACTTACTTTATCCGGTGCATTTGAGAAGGCTGAATTGATCTCTGTACGTTCGTAGCGTCCCCCGATCTTTGCCTGGAAAAGTTTATCCACCGGAAAACTTATCTCCGAATAGGCAGCATACACCTTTTGACGATAATCCAGGGAATTGGATAAAGCCGAATCATATAAATAATCCTTTGCCGGATTTTGCCATACAAAAGCACTGGAAGTACTGGAGATATCATAAGCATTAAGTTTCCCGCCTACACCAAGATTGACATCCTTGCTCAGTGGCTGCACATAATTTATCCCAATTTCATTTTCCTTTTCCTTACCCGGGTTGTTACTGTTTGTACCATAGATCAAAGAATCCTGCGGTTGCAAAAATTGGTCATTAGCAGCGGCCCTGTTATTCCTCGAATTGCTTGAATTCATATAGACCTCCAGTTCCTGGTCTTCTTTTGCAAAAGTTCGTTTGTAATTTAAACCTGCATCAATGCTATGCTCATTAAATTTATTATTGGTATGATTGGTAGAACTTATGTCTGATAAAATAACCGCAGGAAACGATTGAATGATTTCGGACTGGCCCACAGAACCATTGCCTTTAAACCCAAAATTGTTGTAGTTCAAAGAGCCGGAAAAATTATTTCTTTCCCGATATGTCCAATCGAAACCAACTCCTGCCTGGTACCAATACCTGTTGAATTCACTGGTTCCATCTTGTTGCAGTTGAGCGACCTTCTTTGTCGCTGTATCGGTTGAAATGCGTTGAGAGCTCATAGGTGTTTTAGTGGTAAGTCTCGCATTGCCACTTAAAAAAGCATTCACCCCAAACTTTCCTTTTCGTGCATTGAAGTTAAATGATCCATTTTGCGTGAGCGTCCCCGTGGTCAACGAAACATTTCCATTGATACCCTGCACCGTGCTCTTCTTTAATATAATATTGATAATGCCACCCAGTCCCTGTGCATCATATTTTGCGCCCGGGTTGGTGATCACTTCAATACTTTTTATCTGGCTGGCAGGAATAGATTGCAGCACATCAGTAATGCTGCTGCCAAAAGCTGTGGAAGGTTTTCCGTTAATAAGAAATCGTATACTTGAACTACCCGCCAACTCTACATTGCCATCTACATCTACTGATACCTGCGGAACTTTCTTCAGCACATCGGTCGCCACTCCAGTTTGTGAAGTGATATCCTTCTCCGCATTATAAATAAGCTTGTCAATTTTATTCTCTACAAGTTTTTTTTGCGCGGTTACGACTACATTTTGCAACGTTTGGTGTTTTTTCGAAAGCCTGATGGTTTTCAGATCAACTACTTCATGCTTCTGATTGACGACGACATTAGTGATTGCAAAGGGGGAATACCCTATAAACTCGACAACGACCTTGAAAGTGCCCTGAAGCACACCCGTGACGACAAAATTTCCAAGACTGTCACTGGTCGCGCCATTGCCAGCTTTTGTTTCACCATGTCTGATCAAAGTGACGGTAGCATATTCAAGCGGCTGGTTTGTGGAAGAGTCTGTGACATTTCCAATGATCTTTGCTTTAGCATTAGTTCTCTCTATCGTTTGAGAAAGGGTAGCAGAAAATGTCCATATCAGCAGCCCGGCCAGGATACATTTTTTCACATTGCTGGTTTTCAAGCCGCAAAGGTATCGGCAGAATCTGAAGCAATTATGGTTTTTGGAAAATAGTTTGAAGACAAGAATAATATAAATCTTCACCTATCAATGCTTCCTATTTCCACACGATAACGAGTGTCCCTGCAATAATAAACAATGCACCCAATGCAGTTTTTGAGAGACAAATGCTCTCCCAGGAAAACCATGTATCAACCGGCGCAACCTGCGATAGATTGCCTATCTCGATCGCTTTGAAATAGTTGTTAGCGAGGCAAAAAAAGGCTGAAAGTAAAACGTATAGCCACACATAAAATTCCAAGTTTAAATAAAAAGATAAGGAAATTTGAAGGCAATTTACAGGCCCCTTGGGCTCTCGCTTTTAAAACCGATAGGTCAAACCGGGCATTAAGCGGCCATAATTATATTGAAGATTGAAGCTGATCGAATTCTTTTTTTGGCGAGGAGCCTTTAGCTTAGCATACCTGTGATAATTATTAACCACCAGCCTCCCGGTGAAATAACCAAGCGCAGCTCCGGCAAACACATCTGTTATCCAGTGTTTGTTTTCGGTAATTCTGCTTAAACCGATCAACGAGGCAGCTGAGTAAGCAATGATGGGTACTAATGGCCGATCCCTGTATTCCATGGCAAATACAGTAGCTGCCGCGAAAGCAACGGTGGTGTGACCTGATGGAAAGGAACTGTTTATCCGGTTTCCGTTAATATCTTTTCCGTTAGAAAACGGTCCATGAAATTTTGGCTCAGCTTCAACTGACCTCGGATCATAATAATAAGGCCTTTGCCTTCCGGTTAAGAATTTCAAAAGGCTTTCCATGGCTGCGCCTGTAATGTATGCCTGCGTGGCAAGTAGTGTGGTTGTTTTTATTTTTTCATTTTTGAAAATAAAGCCGTATCCACCTAATGCGGCAAGTATATAGGCTTCATAACTTCCGCCAAACCGGGTAACATATTTACTCACATCCTTTACGCCCGGGTTAACCTCTCTTAAATGGAGTGCATGTTGCTGAACGGATTCATCGACCAGGAAAAGAGCTCCTTCCACAAGTACAAATTTTGCAACAGTTCCCCAATCTTTCCGGGTGAAATGGAACGGTGCTGTTATCTCCTGTTTTAGGTCGCTGCCCAACAAAATAAAATAAG